>Ga0247815_10004062_pt1 | contig 10345 bp, 7 predicted proteins | sample UWRJL194509B1_FD_181014 | JGI IMG/M metagenome (GOLD analysis project Ga0247815, IMG submission 181014) | Plant litter microbial communities from Arlington Agricultural Research Station in Wisconsin, United States - UWRJ-L194-509B-1 | ecosystem: Environmental > Terrestrial > Plant litter >... | reverse complement strand
CAGTCGACGCCGCCCGATCAAACAGGCGTGACAGCGCGAACGCGTTCCTTGCTTGTTCCAGCAGCACCCATCATTCCCGACGCGCGCGGAATTCAAACTCAGTCGCACACGATCAGGTCACAACGTGACCTCTGGCAAGAAGAAGAGCGGTTCGGTATGCCTGGCATCGAAACGACGTACGACCCAAACGCGCAATACCATTCAGCCGCGGAGCCATTTCTCGCCGGTTCGAGCGGGGAGACCTTATCATGGGTAAATTTGAGACTCCGCTTGTGCTGGCTTTCAAATTGCTGACGCGTTCCATATGGCAGATCCGTGGAGGCAGTGCAATGCCTAGTAACTCGTCAGATCCGTTTGCATTTCCTGGCCACGACGCACACCGCCCGCCAACGGTGCACATCGAACCTATGACCTACCGCGACCATACGCCGCGATCGAAACACGCTCCGGGTTCAAACATGCGCGGTATTCCGACCTCCCGAACCAAAACTGGTCGCTCTCGCAAGGACAACAAAGTCCGTGGAATTGGTGGACTAAGTACCACTCATGAAGCAGACGAGAACGACCCCGCTGGCTTGGGCTACTTGGACTATTCCGAGCGCGAGCGTGCGGCCAGAGGAAACGTCCATGGACGTTGATTGTGCATTGCTCGAAACACGACCTAGCATGCCCATTGCATCTTTTCACTCTCTACTGTCTAGCACATTTGTATTTTACGTTCCGGGCCGGAATCTGACTCGTTGGATTATACCCTGCAAATCGCGATCGGTTACAAATTTTGACGGTCGTCGATAACGCGGGCCAGGTTATACCCGATCACGTCATTGCTCTACCCACGTCTCGCTTATTAGGTAGTCTCAGCGCCATTTCAATCTGAGTTGACGCGTCATCAGTGAAATGAACCGAGCGAGCATCGTCACGCGCTCCTTGAAAAGCCTCCGCCCCTCTTCCTCCTTTTCCGCCCGTTCGATTGTTCTTTCAACCACCATGTTGACGGACCGCGAACGCGAAGGCATTCATGCCGTAATCAAGATGAACATGCAGTCTGCTCTCGATCGTGCTAATGGGTGTGTTTTGACAGCAGTAGTCGCGCTCAGGCTTTCAAGCGCTGACGCAGGGTGTAATGTTAGGAGCATGAGCGTCGCGGACGCGGCTGGTGGTATCTATCAGGCCGCTCAGCTAATGCTGCGCCGTATGCGTGAAGACCTTTTCAAAGAATGTGCACAAGACGTGCTTGGTGTGGAGACGTCGCTGGCACCCGCGGTTCCTACCATCCAGGAACGTCAGCGAACCACCGCATCTCTTTCCAATGAATCTCAACCATTCACCACGGATCAAGCAGTCAATCATCTACCTGAGCTGCAGGTTGCGAGTCCTCCAAGATTGCCAACAAGGTCGAAAAGAAGCCGCTTCGATGTAACTCCTGATCAGGTAGTACCCCATCGCCTTCCGCGATCATCTCGAGCCACCGAAATCCCCTCCAACGTTCTTGCTAGCGTTTTCAGCTATCTTCTGGACCCTCATAATGCACGGAGACAATCAGCATCCGTCAGCACAGGTCACTTCACAGCACTCACGTACGCATCTCACGTGTGCACGTCCTGGCGTCGGGTCGCACATTCTTCACCCGAACTCTGGTCAGACCTTCACACATTATCTACCAACGAGCTCGAGAACCTCGATAGTCTTCTTCGACGCAGTTACCCTCGTCCGATCCGCCGGCTCGCCATCGACTTTGTGACGGCTCGCGCATCGGATTTCGGAAAACCATGTGCTGCGATATCGTGGCATATGGACCGTATCGAGGACCTTCAGCTTGCAATGAGCAACCGCCAGAAGAATATCTTCTTCGCTCTCAAAGGCGCACTGGTCGAATCTTCGGCGCCACGGCTAAAGCGTTTCTCGATCGATATTGATCTCAAAATCGTGTTCAGTGGGAACCTGTTCTCAGGCACTGCGCCGTTCCTGTCGCATATCGCGCTGCACTCGCCGCAAGTTCCTAGGACGGATCGGAATATGGGCTTGATCTGTAGGGCGTTTCGCGCGGTCAAGCGCGTCGAGTTGTTGGACGACCTGTTTGCCCCGAAGTACGAAGCGTTACAGCTTCTTTACTTCCATTGTCCACAACTCGAGGACCTCACGATGCGTGTCCCTCTAATCGACTCGCCTGGAAATGATACGAGGTGGTCGCCGCCTGCGCTACAGAAGTTAAAGATCGGCGAGGCGTCGGAGGGGACTGGGTCTTACGGAGAAGGTCCCGAGGTGTTGATGCTCAGGACGTTGGACCTCCTTCAACACCGACACATTATCAGCTTAGAAGTTGTCACTCCGCACCCAGACACTGTCCGCAAGGTTCTCGGACTACTTCCTCCACCAAGCCACCTAACTGTCTCAACGGAACGAGACGCCGGATACATTGCCATTGAGGCTTCGGTGGGCGGTACCAGCTTCACCCGTACCTTCAGTCACGTCCGCCCCACAGAGATTGAGCCCATTCTGAGGTTCATCGCCGTGCAGGCAGGGTGGATCACAAACCTATCCTCGCTCAGTTTGGGATTCTACGCGCAATGCGAGGAATGGGACTATCTCACCGAAGTTCTCGGAGGCGGGTCGTTGCAATCTGTCAGCCAGCTGACGATCCACATCCCATTCGTCATTCCTCCACACGATGGCAACTTCACACCTCTCAGTATCTTCGACTATACGAATCGGCGCAGTACAGACGGCTCGTGGAAATGGAAATTTCCGGGTCTCAAGAAACTCTTTCTCGTCCCTCAGGCGAGTACAAATGTCATTGAACCCCACTGGAAAAGGCGTGTCGATGCGTCGGCATGGACATCGGCAGCATTTAAACCAAGTACGGCCGAGGTTCGAACTTTCTTGGAAAGACTTCTCGTCATGGGCAGCTCCATGGCTTTGACAGTTGTGGCAGTGTGCTGGGCAGGGTACATACCGGGACCAGAGCAATGACCTTGACAGTACGATGAGAGCTGTAATGCACTACCAACATGTACTATTACACAACGCTGCTGATACGTGCTTCGTGACTCCGTACAAGTCCCTGATGTCCAAATGTGATATTACAATGAGTGCGTTGCCGCGCGCTCATGACTGGAGCGTCAATGTTCCAACCCTGGTCCGTAACACAAATACGTCGGCTCCTGACCAGCGCTCGGCCAGGCGAACTCCTCCACGAAGGACAAGCTGAGGAAGTGCTGATACCTGCGGGCCTAACGCGAGTCCGGACGTGACGAACGACAGCACGCCATCGGTTCGCAAGGCCAATCCTGTTTCGTCCCCTGCAGCCGAAATGCGTGTGTCCCGCTCGATATCCACCTCACTCGACTGAGCAGCAATTACGACGCGCTCCAGTGAGGGAAGTATCAAGCGACGAGATGCAGCCTCCGCCGTGAATGCAAACAAGTTCTGCTGCGTGGAGTTCCCATGGAGCTTGGTGTCGGGCACGATGATCGTCAACGTAGACACGGTGCACAATGCGCCACCTCCAAATGTCCGCAATAGAAGACTCCAGTCTTGTGGGGCAGCATGAAACCCGAGACCGAGACGCGTGATTTTGTCGGGCGTGATAGCTTGAGTCGTAGCATCCAGCGCGGCGCGCAACTCTCCAATTGGAATGCGAGTGAAGGACCGAACTAAGCCGCTCCGAGTCCGAATGAGGATTTGGGCGAGGCGGTGGCCAGCAATGACCGTGACGTCGGTCGGGGCTTCGATACTGCTGAGGACTGCACGGATTGTCCGCGCGGAAGGTCGAGCAATATGAATGTTCCTGATGAAACGGTGGTTGAACAAATCGAGGGTTTTGATACTGAGATCGCTCGGATCTGTATCACGTGCGCACATGTCGACAGGGATCTCGGAGAAACTCAGTTTCTTGAGCAAGGGGATGTGGATGATGTCGTCCGATCTCCCTGCTCCGCGGAGCGCAAAGCGCAGTGATAGGTTCTCAAGATGAAGACATTGCTTGAAAACGACGGCTAAATCGGAGAACCACAGCAGCGATTCCGTATCGAGAAGTTCGATGTCTGTGACGCCACGCAGCACGAACGCTGCACCACGGGACAGAGAAGGAAGTTGCGCGCGACGGACCTGCAGTGACCTGAGATTAGGCGCAGTGTCTCGAAACAAGCTGCCCGGAAGTGCTGTTGTCGATTCAGATTCGAGCGAAAGCCGCTCGAGACGCGGTGCCTCCCCGGTTAATGATTGCCAGAGTGCGGTGATAAGCGGATACTGCTTGTGACTGTAGCTGACCTCGAGCGATCGTACTCGAGAGAGGTGCCGAGTGATCCCGTCCGTGGTCTTTTGGAATCGGAAACGCCGAGGCGTGATGAACTGAAGCGAGAGGACGTGCAGGGGTAGGTGAAGACTGCGACTCAGGATGTCGCCGAGGTTCTCCATCTCGCTAACCGAAAGCAGGTGCACGGTTGTCCATAATTCAGGAGAATTAGCGGCTTGTCGCCAAAGGCGGCATGTCTGGGAAGCCCGAATAAGGAACGTGAAGCATCCATTGACACGTGTATTCGGTGCGCCTTGTCGATAGGGCTGAACAAGATGACTGAAGATCTGCGCCAGGACCTCCTTAGGGAAAGTGCTAGGATGTGCAGATGGTCTCGAGAATTTTCCAGAACGTGCTGACACGGGTGTCACAAGGAGGGGGTGAGGCATGAAAGATCGTGTTGATGATGGGGCGTCAGACCCACGACGTGCGTCTTGCCTCATGTCAGCCTGCGAGTGAGTGCTGTCACGCTTATGGGGCGATAGGTCCAATGTGGTGGTACGGGAAGGGATCGAGTGAAGGTCAAATTCGGTGTGAGTAGGGCTGGCCAGCACGACCCCACCGTCCAGCCAAGGATCGCCTGGCACTGACTTCAGCGATGACAGGGCCTGAGCTCCAAAAATGCTTGCAGCCTCGACAGAATTAGACTTAAGCGGGAGGTTGCGTTGATTATGAGCCAAATCGATAGAGTCGCGGTGGTCTGGCGCAGGACCGCGCGGTGGAGGTGTGGGCATGCCCTGAATGTGAACAGGAGTCGAATCTCCTCGGATATCCCGCAGCATTGCATCCAATGTCTCGGTGGCCGTCTGACGAAGCTCTGCGATCACCTCTTCAACTGAACCATCGCTTGAGATTGGCCAGCACGGCACGTTAGGGCTTATCATGGTGGCTCGAGACATCACTGCGTACCTTCCAGCTCTATCCAATGCAGACTGCAAAGACACATGTAGCACCGTGGAAATCCCATGGCGTTCTCGGAAGGACAGCATGATGGTGGGAGGGCAAGCTACACGTGACGGAGTTTGTGTGATCTGACAGCCAACTCCGCACATCTGTCAGTGTGCTTGCGAATCCTCGTCTCTCATCATCTGACCCAAAGATGACATTTAGATCCAGAAAATAATAACAAGTCATGCGTATGACGTCTGAGGTGGTTCTTCGCTCGTAATCAGATCCCTGCGAATGGATAACGGATGCAATCGGAACGGTCTCAATCGGGCGTTTGCTTCCGGCGAACCAACCTCCTCCTCTTCCACTCAGGTTCATACTTGCTCATTACTCGAGCAAGCGTCTCGCCAACCAGCTTGTGGCATTTGAATGCTTGTGATATCCTTCCTGTACTATCGACAGGCTCGGTGCTCTTGCCTTTCACGCGCGCGGCCGTCATCAACCTCGTGTTCAACAGTATCCAGATTATGCGTTCGCTCCTTCACGGATCTTCAGCAAGCACACTATTAGCATCTGAAATCCACCCTGCGTGCATCCTGTGCTGTTGAGGATCTTCAGCATCTTTTAACCGTTGGCTGGCCAGCGACCCCCGCTCACCACGCGCCACCGAACTCGTAATCTTCTTTATTCTCACAGTTGATCGTTTTGTGACGCTACAATGGGCTTGTATTCAGAAGATGCTGCAGGGCTCCTTCGCGTTGGAGTTTATGACCACTTGCTTGTACCTGCCACTTCGACGAACTTGCAGAGGACGCGCATGCTGGTAGGACGGCTAACGACAACCTTCACTTCTGATCGTTAGTCGCCTCTCGTCATCTCTGCTCACTCGTCACATTCGCCACGGCTTCTCGGGGCTGGTGCCTTCGGCTCGTACCCAGCGGGCCCGTTTACGTCGCATGCCTGACAGCTTCGATGTCAGTTTAGTCGCACTCACGCTTACCGATCAGCTAGCATGCAAACTTGCCAGAGCTCTTAGCCGAGGATATTGACCTCACCAGCCAAGCACAGCTCCGCCGACTGCTTTTTGTGTCATTGCAGCGTGTTCCGATTTGCACAAGGCGCGGCGAATTAGATTTACGGTCTGCGGGCCGGCTTGCTGACGCGGTCAACCGCGTAAGCATGTGATGCCAAGTTCCAGCGTCTATGCCAAAAACGCCACCCACTTGCACAGACTTCTCCGTTTCGACCTCATTTGCTCGTTGCGCTCTCACTTTCAGTTTTCTAGATCGAGTTCAGCACTTTAGAGGAGTTAAGACGCGCCATGGCCAGCAAGTTCAGCGCGATCTACGCGGGAGCTGCAAGCCGGCGTGAGCCGTCCGGCGCCCGTCCCGCTGTCTTCCCAGAAGAACACCGCCGCATTGCGACTTGTCCTGCTGCCCTGCCGTCCCTTCCCCACGCGAGCCCCAGGATGGCTCGCCCACTCACGCTGCACCTCTCCGCGCTGTCAGACGACGAGTATACACTCTACACGAGCTCGCTTTCCGAGATAAGCAGCCCGCCGTCATCGCCTAGCAGCAGTACGCCGAAGGATGCGTACTGGGAAGACCGCATCGTGAGCCTGCGGGAGGCGCGGGGCTGGATGCGGGGCCGCTACGGCGTCGAGGGTGGCGTTATCGATACAGTGCGTGCCTTGCCCTTGCAGTGTGTATTTGCGGCGTGCGAGCGGCTGACGTCGTGCGGCTTCACAGATCCTCAAGATGTTCTCCCCGACGTTAGGCCCGACCGACACGCTAACCTCCGGCCAATTCTTTGCAGCCATGCGGCTCGTGTTGTATGCCCAACGCGGCGAGCAGCCTGAGCGTGGATTGGTCTTTGTCCAACGTACGTGCACGAGAACGGCTGCTTTTATCACACGCAAGCTAACGCGCTTGCCGTTGTGCTCAGCACCCAGCACGCCCGGTTCGCACTCGCAGCAGCACAGCTCGTCCTCAGACAGGAGTACCCATTCTGCAGCCGTTGCTGCGGCGCCTGTCCCAGCCGCAGCCCCACCCGTCAGTGCGAATCCTTTTCACCGAGGCAGCTCGGCCGCCGACACCCTGCATCGCCCGCCAAAACCCAAAGTCTTTCTCGATCCCTTTACTGCGTCTGCACAATCACCGGCATCCTCTTCATCCAGCCACAGTGGAAATCCATTTGTACGCGACCGCCACCGCAGTAACGGTCATGCTCTACCCACGCCAGCCACGTCTCCTACGCCCTCGCATTTCCCGCTTCCTCCAGCATCTCTCCAACACAGCCCGCCGCTCCCACCCCGCAAAGCCTCGTTTCTTCCTCCGCCGCAACGCACACCTACTCTGGCCTCGTCATCAGGCTCGGGCACAGGCAGCATCCGACTGTCTTCCGGCCCCTCAACTGGGGCCAAATCCACGCCACCTCCTCCACCTCCCAAGCCTCCAGGGCTTGTGAGCGGGACCAGCGGGACTGCACACCATACAAGCGACCTTATACACAAAAGCCTTCACGCCGCACGGACGTTTGGGGTACAGAAGCGCGCAGAGAGCGAGCTTGCCGGTGCCAGGATGCTCGAAGTCATTCGCAGTACGACCAGTGTCAGTACAACGCCTTCGCCTCCGCACACTGGAACAGAGCTCGCACATACCTCAGTCTCTGCACCTCCGAGTGCGACAGGGGGGAGGAGGAGGGCTGCGCCGAGTCCACCCACCAGCGTGTTTGCGAGCACAAGTGAGACAAGCTCTCTTGAACGCATCGCGACGACACGTTTCCCTTCACGCTCGCCAAGTCCTACGCTTCGCCGTGCACCTTTACCACCACCAATGCTCCGTAGTGCCACTGCCATGCTCCCACGCTCGCCATTTGATGGCTCGCATTCACCAAGCGACGAAGGCTCACCAGTATCACCGAGACCTCCACCGCGCACGGGCCGCAGCCAGAGTGTACACGCAACGGCCGCCACCGGCAACCCACCACCCATTCCTCGCCGACCACGACCAGAGTCATTGCAACTCAGCCAGACGTCGCCAGTATCGTCCCCGTTCTCGCCAGGACCAGCCACTGCCAAGCAGCCTCCCACACATCCACCGCTCAACGGTGGCAACACGCTTCGCCGTAGTGTCAGCAGCGCCGCATCGCCCACTCACAGATCGTCTAACTCGATAGGCGGGACCGGGAGTGTGCGAGGTGACGAGTTCATCGGTGTCTTGCGCGACTCGTTCGGTGCATTGGGACTACAGGCTCGCGGGCGTGTACACGAGGCTCGCGAACGACTAGAAGCGACGCGAGATCGGGTAGAACGCAGGCATACTGCGAAGCATGGGACGCGCGGCGAGACGCTTGGGCTGAGGACGGACCCGATTGAGCCGCAGATGACGGGCACGACGGTGGATAGCGAGCTTGATCGGGAAGAGGAGCGAGCGAGGGGTGGGTGGAGGCCGTTGGTATGAGAGCGGCGCTGCTTGAGATCGTGCATGCCGCTTGTACTCGATACAATGTTCATCGATGATCATGATAGCTTCTTTTATTCACGCCTGCGATGTTAATTGCCATACTATGTGATGTGGCAGTCGTATTCGTTCGAAGGCCTTGAACAGCGTCTCGCCTCAGCAAAACCTCACCTATACTCGAATTGAGACTCTCGGAACGTTTTGCGTAGTCAACAAGAGAGTAATCACAATTGACTTCGATAAGATATCGGTCATGAGCCGGTGTAGTCGAAGACTTCGAGGTTGCAGAAGACCGCCCTGACCTCTGGCGTCACGACCTTGACGAACCGGCTGCCATCATCCACTTCAAAACCCTCATCGTATCCGAGAGCTGCATCCATAGAACACGTGTTGATGTAAAGCGCGCGCACTCTTGAGCGTTGGGCCTCACTCAGACGGCTGCTGAAGTCTTCCATGAGAACACCAACATCTTGTTGCGTATTTGGCGCGGTCCTGAAGGCGTGCCGCAATTCAAGCTTCAACGATTGACTGCCCACGTCGACAGCTTTGAGCAGTGCGAGCGCCTCAACTATGGTCCCTTTGAACGCGGCGAGGTTTGGAAGGAACGTGCCAAACGATGATCGTTGAGACTGCCGGTGGCTGAGACCTTGGACGAGTGCGCCGTTCTCGCCGTTTGGCCCGTCGTCGTTGTCACGCCCACGAAATAGATCCTCGCATGCACCAAGCGTGAGGCAGGAAAGATTGGACGCCGCTGCGAGGAGGCTTACTAGGTCGTCCGCAGATGTCGGAGGCACGGACATGAGCGTGAGCCGGCCAAGGTTCTTGAATGGCCCCGCGATTCTGGCGAGCTGTCCTATGATCTCTGAAATCAATGTGCCTTCACGCACTTCGACTTCGCGAATATAGTCGGCATTTACAAATGCTCGAATCATTTGCGCAACAACGCTGGCGGCGATGTGGCCACTGAAGCCGCCAGTGCAGGTGGTCGTCGGTGGGTGATAGGAAACGGAGACAGTCTCGAGCTTGCACCACGGCGGTGACTCTGTGATCGGCCAAAGCTCTGCTGGCCACTGGCACCAATCGAGGTGAAGGTGACGCAGCCGACGTGTCCCGTCTGCGCCTGCGAGAAGGGTGGGGAACTCGCCAATACCGAAAGGAACCTCTGAAATCTTGAGAAAATCGAGTTGAGGAAGTGAATTGAGAAGAGACAAAAGAGCCTTTAGGGTGATCCTTAAATCCAGTTGTTCTGCAAATGTGCATTCGTCGTCAGGGCAGGCGGCGAAGCGCAAGTAAATCACAAACTCTGGTGAAACGCGCCGCCAGCCTTCCACTCTCCATCCTCGAAACTTCGCGAACCAAACTGCTCGTTCCAGTGCATCCATCGGGCGTTATCCATCCAGCAAGCGAGAGTGGCGTGTCGAATGTACCCGCGTAACTTGTTGCTACCGAGCAACCCCTGCAACCGCGCTAGTGATGTACCTCGAACTCGTTTGCGATCAAGCCATCCCGAGAATCGAACTTGGCGGAACAGCTCTCTTTGGCCGTGCATGGTGAGCTGGCGAGAGGTCAATGAAAAGGCATTGAACACAGAGCACGAATGAGGACTCGAGTCTGCACGAAGCTCGTCGATAACGGCAGCCCAGACAGTCATGGGCAGACTGACTGCTGCAACCATTGCTATCGTTGCGAGTCAAGTGGTATA
>Ga0247815_10004059_pt1 | contig 10351 bp, 5 predicted proteins | sample UWRJL194509B1_FD_181014 | JGI IMG/M metagenome (GOLD analysis project Ga0247815, IMG submission 181014) | Plant litter microbial communities from Arlington Agricultural Research Station in Wisconsin, United States - UWRJ-L194-509B-1 | ecosystem: Environmental > Terrestrial > Plant litter >... | reverse complement strand
CAAAGCCCCTGAACTGACGTGATCTGTCACACAGCCATCCAACCGCTAAAATGCCCTACATCTCGGCTGCAATCGGCGACCCAGCACAGTCTGGAGTCCCCAGCCACCCTCGAACGCACTATATAAGCGTTGGCCTACCTCTGCGCCTCTGTAATCTTCTCCTGTCTGTTCTCGCTCTCGCGTCTCCTGTCTGTCTCTCGCGCTGCCGACCTAGCGTCCGCACCGCACCACCTGTAGCCATAACCTGATCTTCTGTTCTGTTCTCCCCACCTGTCTCATTGTTCTTGGTCAAACTGTGTCTTACTCCCCCTAAAACTGTCTCATTGGTCTGTCTGTCTTTGTTTTTGTCCATACATAAAACATACTGTCGTTTCCCCCCGCATACGGTTCCCTGAGTCGGCTTCTCCTCAACGTGCGAATCTCTCAGCGGCGCTGGAACCTGAACCTGAGCTTCAACGGGGCAGTGAATCCCCTCTTCTTAGGGAGGATCCCGACTGTCGTAGAAGACATTGCAAGCATCGAGCCGGAACTGGATCTCTTGTGATCGCTTCGGTGGCCAGGGCAGGAGGGGCACATGGAAGCTTCCGAGTCCGCCGCCTTCCCCTGAACAGCGTCCTTTCCGCGTCTCAAACCCTTACGGAAATCTACAGCGTCAGAAGCACATTCAAATCGGCTCGACCTCTGCCTGCGGTGTAATGCAGAGGAAGAGACTCGCTGGTTCCACAACCGCATGCCGCACCGCGTGGCCCGGCCCTCGAGATGCGTGACTAGAGTACTTTTCCGACTGTCCCCTCGTCACACTGTGCCAACATGAGGTTCTCTTCTCGCGAATTATAGGCTTGCATAACTGGGGAAAAACGGAACGGTCGCAATGTCACACGAGAACCCAGAATTCACGCGCATGAACGTTGCATACTCCAAATAATTTCAGTCTCACATGCCAGTGATTGAAGGGTGCTATTTGTGCTGGTGTGTAGTCGCATTCGGGGAAGTCGCTTCCAAATGCAGTCAGGTCCAGTCGGACCCCAGGCGCGGCGCGTCCCGCAACCCAGCGCTTACCGACCTGCGGGTTGTTCTCAGCCCCTTCCGTCGCCTACAAGTGCACGCACGTTCTCGCTTCCAGATACAATGAGCTTCTTCAAGTCGGTTCGAAAGAAAGCGGGTCGATTCATGGACGAACTTCAATCGCCTTCGTCGGGGCGAACCAATCGAACCGGCTCATCCCAACCACAGTCCACCCTCGTCTCGGGCCAGATAGGCCAAATGGTGAGAGGTGAAAGTTTCCAAGGTCCGAGCTTAACGCGATTTCCAGGCGATCAACAACAACAACAGCAACATTAACTACAACGCGCCAGGCGGCAGCATTGTTAACAACAACAACAGCGTTACATATGTTCTCCCGCGCGATGAGGTTGCGGATGACCTAGATACGATCGAAAAAGGTAAGTCGATTGCACAATCTTTGTACCTGAGCCATGTCTCAACGACTGCAGCACTTGGACACCATCATGTTCCTTCCGCGGACTTGGAAGCCCAGCCACTTGAAGCCGGGTGCATGGAAGGCACACGTGTCCAGCTTCTTGACAACCTAAAAGCCCTCGCAATCTCTCGCGGCGGCGCGCACATCATCTGGGTCGCGGGCATGGCAGGCACGGGGAAGACCTCAATCGCACTGACCCTCTGCCGACGATTGGTAAAAGTTCCTTCCGTGCTGCTCGGCGGCACGTTCTTTTGCTCGCGTTCGGCGGGTTCAATTGATCGAACAGACGCCAGACGTATAATTCCTACCCTCGTCATCCTCCTCGCTCGTCAAGTCCCGAAGTATGCTCAGGCTCTGGCAGCTGAGCTGAAGAAGGATCCTGACCTTGCAAGCAAGGTGATCGGTATTCAGGTCCAGCTTTTACTCGTGAAGCCATTGAAAAGCGTCGTGAAAGAGCTAAACAAGCAGATCGTCTTCGTCATCGACGCCCTTGACGAGTGTGCTGATCAGAATAAGCTCGCGGAGCTCATCGACACACTGGCCGACTTCAAGACGAAAAAGCCAATTAAATTCGTCTTCATGTCTCGACCAGAGATGCGCATCCGTGGCACGTCGATCACTGACACGAGCCTCAGTTCAATCGTACAACTGCACATGGTTGACATTAAATTAGTCACCAGTGATATCCGACTGTACCTGAAGAGATCCTTTGAGAAGGCTTCTAAATCATCGAGTTGGTATACGGACGAAGATCTCGACGACCTTGCCGTCTTGTCGGCAGGTCTCTTCATCTTTGCTTCGACCGCGCTGGCTTATATAATCGGACAACGCATGGACGCTCCCGGCCGCTCTGCACGGCTGCTGACCGTGAAGCAACAAGCCTCGACTTCTGCTCTCGCGACTGCCCACCTGGACAAGATTTATTCGCTTGTATTGATTCAAGCATCGAATCTGGATGCATATGAGCCGATGGAGCTCGAAGAGACACGCCGCATCGTTGCTGTTATTCTGTCGACGCGTGCGCCGCTCACAATCAAAGCTCTTGCCGAGTTGCTCGAACTGTCTCCCGAGCACCTCCGCGGGGCTCTCGATGAGCTTCATGCAGTAGTATTTGTCCCCGAACAGGACGAAGTGGGCGAGCTGCGTACGCTTCATGCGTCGTTCGGCGACTTCATCTTTACACGCGCACCCGAACACATCCGCATCGAGAAAAGCCGTGGGCACCGCGAGCTTGCGCATGCGTGTCTCCAGCGATTAGCTGCCGACGATCTCTGCTTCAACATCTCGCGCAGCCATTCTTCTTACAAACCAAATCCTGAAAGCAAGCCGGATTGGATCGCGCAATCACTCATCTACGCGTGTCTTCATTGGGCCCACCACATTGCGCTCGCCTCGGAGAGCTCCTCGTTTGACGAGATCGTCATCTCTGTTCTCCACCGGAAGCTTCTATTCTGGCTGGAGACGCTCAGCGTGATGGGTGAGGTTGGCCACGCTTCAGGTCTACTCCGTATAGCCGCTGCAGCGGTAAGTTCGCATCCCCTGTTCCTTAATAAACAGCTCTCATGTCTGTACAGGTGACGCTTCCAGAAGTGTCGCGATTTCTTCGTGATGCGAACTCCTTCGTCACGTCGTCTCATGAAGCGATCAAGCGGAGCGCGCCACATATCTACCTCTCCGCTCTACCTTTCGTGCCCAAAGGCTCGCTTGTTCACCAGATCTTCTCTCCACTTCTCACTGGGATCCCCGTTATTGAAACATTCGGAATCAACCGCAATGAAGGGCATTGTGTTATGGTTCTTGCTGGACACACCGGAGGGGTCGCGACCGTCGCGTATTCTCCCGGTGGTAAGGTCCTTGCGTCGGGATCGTACGACGGAACCGTACGATTATGGGACGCATTCAGCGGCGCAGAGATGTGCTCGCCAAGAGCGAGCGATGCGGGAACGGTCGTCGCCGTTGCATGTACTCCAAGGGGCGATCGCCTGATTGCTGGCACGAAAAATGGAAGCTTCATCGTTTGGGACGCCGACACTGGAATCCGAAGATCAATAATCCCGCCTCTACACTTGCGCACTGATAGATTAACGGACGCACGTCACCGCACGCAGACTCGCGTCATGCAGACAGTTGCAATATCACCAGACGGAGGGGCCATTGCCTCGGCATTGGTTGACGGCACGATTGCTTTCTGTCACCTGAGTGCTGGCCAAACCGTGGATCACATCCATCGCCATCAGGATGGTATATCTTCAAGTTATATACTGCTGGCCATTTCATTTTCTCCAGACGGTACAACGCTTGCATCAGCGCAGGTCCTGGCTCCTCCGGTCAATTGGCGCGGGACGATCATCCCCCAAAACAACAGTTATTTCCTGAGAAACGACCAGGCTCCAGGCTATATCTACATTTGGGACTATCGTCAGGGGCAGGCACTGAGACGACCGCTTCCAGTGATTGAATTTTCACTCACCATTGCCTTATCGCATGGTGGCACATATTTAGCATGTGGAACATTAGAGAACAAGGTCAGCGTCTGGGATGCCCGGAACGCTCAGAAGCTCCGTATCTTCTCTGGGCACCAAGACATAATCAGCAGTGTAGCGATTGCACCAAATGGGCGCACCCTGGCATCGGCATCTCAAGACCTCACCGTGCGAATCTGGAACCTGCACGACGCGAGTAGTGACGCTGCGTCGCTTGTTCTGCGAGGACATTCGAAGTTCGTCAATTCCGTATCCTTTTCGAAAGATGGGCAATACGTAGCATCTGGATCGGATGACGGTACCGTCCGCATTTGGAGCGCTATTGAAGGCGGTCCTCTTGACATGCTGATGGATGGACACGCGGATCGAGTTACAGTCGTTGCCTTTAGCCATGGTGGCCGCCTCATTGCGTCTGCTTCCGCCGATGGGTCGGCGCACGTATGGGATACGCACACGTGCCAAAAGATGCACTCGCTGTTGGATAAATGCGACTACCCAGTTAAATCTATAGCTTTCTCCTTGGATGACCGGTGGATTGCCACGGGCTCAGAGGACACAACAATACAGCTGTGGGATGCACAAACAGGTGTACGAGCAATGCCAGCGCTCCGTGGACACGCCGAAGGTGTCGCATGCGTCGTCTTCGCGCCGAACGGCTTGAATCTTGCCTCTGGCTCTGCTGACGCGACCGTTCGTATCTGGGAGGTCGCCTCGGGACGACCGGCGGAGCTTTCACTGATTCGGTGCGAGTCTGGACCGTTTCGGTCAGAAATGCCAGTTCATTCCGTGGCTTATTCCCTTGATGGCAAGATTATTGCCGTTGGAGGTCCCCGTGGAGACGTTCTAACCTTCGATGTTCTAACTGGTGAGGTTGAGCGAAGTTTCACCAACTTAGCAGACTTAGCACGTCAACCAAGCGAATCGAGGTTTATGGACCTAAGGGACTACGGGATTCTGAGGCTGTCACTAAGCCCTCAATCAGTCTGCTTTCCTCCTGACGGCAATCATATCATAGCCGCATCGGTATCCGCTCTCCGCATGCTTGATGCTCTCGCAAATAAACGCGCCGAGGTATTCCAAGGCCATCCGCATAACGTGAATGCGGCTTTGTACTCTCCAGATGGCATATTTATAGCGTCCGGCCCAGATTATCAGGCGGTTCGCCTGTGGGATCCAACCACGCTCGAATGTCTCGACCCGGCACTTTATGGCCACGCGGATGCAGTTACCACGATCTCTATCTCCTCAGACGGGCGATTTCTCGTGTCTGGTAGCAAGGACAAAACCATCCGACTCTGGGACCTGGAGAAGATAAGGTCGCTGATGGAAGACCGCGGCGAAAGCTCTCTCACCTCACTTGCTTTTGCGCGTTATGACGGAGGTTGGTTGGTCTCTCCCTCCGACGAGCTTTTGCTCTGGGTACCACCTGAGTTCCGTGGTCACCTTGAGATAGGAGGCCACTCACGCATCATTGCCACTCACCGTGCTGTCGTTACTGCCGACGATGACGTGCTACACCAAGGGGAGCAGTGGACTCGATGCTGGCGTGCCGACTGATTCAAACCTTCCTGACTCTTGAACCTGTTTCACCTTCTCCTCACACGTACTGTACACCATACTGGGCTGTCTGGTTGAATCTGATATTTGTCATCATTGCATGAGTTGAACAAGACGATGGAACAGCAGCAAGATAATTGTAATTGCATACAAGCGTGTGCAATGAAGATGTTCCCATATGCAGCCCGAAATACTTTGATTTAGTTGCGGCCGAACTGCTGCACCCAAGCTCAGTTAATGTTTGCTGGTCGCCCGGTAAGTGATGAGGGGCAGTGCCAGCGGTAAGCCTATGGTTCGAAGTACTTCCGCCACCTCGCGCCAGAGCCTGGGCAGAACGAGTAGAGATAATGTACAAGATCAGTCAGATCGCAAGAAAGATCGCTCACAGTGATAATCCTTGGCATTGAGGAGGAGTAGTAGTAGTAGTAGTAGTATTGCACGCTATTTGGTCCCATCTGGAAACAGCGGTTTGCAAGCTCAACGGTTTTACCCGGAACTCGCGCCTTCCCACCCACCCCGAGAGCGGCCTTTCTGCGGGTAAGTTTTGCCTCAAGCACTAACCAAACTATCCAGAGGTGCTGCCCCCAGTAGCCTGACCAGCCAATCAAGACTCAACCCAACACCGCCATCCAGCAACCCTCGATCTAGTTTTACATACAGGTACATGGTCCGTTCATTCTTCCATATCTTCGTCCGTAGGCAGAGGTATAGGAGCCCATTGCCCCACGGCGCTTGCCGGAGGCAGGACGCGAGCGCTTAGAATGTGGCCTGATGTGCATCATATTTGGTGACGCGCGGCAACGCGTTCGCGTCTTGTCCTCTCCCCTTTCACTTCACCTCTCAACAATGCCTCGGGTCCCGACGCTGTCTCCCGCCACAGGCAAGACAGTTCCCGACCACTATATCCACACGACCGCCGGACAATTCGTCGACACCGCCGGCCGTACTGTTATATTCCGCGGTGTAAATCTCAGCGGCTCGTCTAAAGCTCCCGTAGGCCAGCAATCGCAAGTGCTCGAAGGCTTCTGGGAGAAGGCAGAAGCTGGTGGCGAGTCGTTTATCAACCAGCCGCTCAACCTCGATGACGGCACAGCGGATGTGCACCTTGCGCGGCTGCGCGGGTGGGGCTTCAACTTTCTCAGATTCCCGGTGACTTGGGAGGCTCTCGAGCATGCCGGGCCGCGGAATTATGACTACGAGTTTATGGACTATGTTGTGCGCGTTCTGCGCAAGTGCAAAGAGTTCGGTTTCAAGGTCTTCATGGACCCACATCAGGACGTCGTGAGTAATTGCTGAGTTGTATTCATTAGCGGTGCTGACACTGCAGCCAGTGGTCGAGGTTTACGGGCGGGTCTGGCGCGCCTTTATGGACCGTTCACGCATGCGGTCTCGAGCCCAAGAACTTGACAAGAACATTAGCGCACGTCCTCCACTGCGAGTCCGAAGACCCGCAAGAGTACCCCGCAATGATCTGGTCCACCAACTACGGCCGCCTATCCAGCCAGACTCTGTTCACCATGTTCTTTGCTGGCCGCGAGTTTGCGCCGAAATGTATTATCGACGGCGTCAACATCCAGGACTGGCTGCAAGACCACTTCATTTCTGCATTTGGCGCGCTTGCTGATAGGATACGCGACACCGCTGCGGACCTCTACGACGAGTGTATTGTCGGCTGGGATAGTATGAACGAGCCGAGCGAAGGCCTCATCGGCTATCCGGACCTTACCAAGTCATCCACTAAGCAAACCGCGCAGCTCAAGAAGGGTCCCTACGCCACGCCCGCGCAGGGTTTCCGACTCGGCATGGGAACGGCGCAGACGCTCGAGAACTGGGAGTTTGGAGGGTTCGGACCCTCGCAGAAAGGCACCGTCACCGTCGACCCGCAGGGCCTGCGTGCATGGCTCGACCCCTCGGTTGAACCCGGCTGCGTCAGCGAGCGCTGGGGTTGGAAGCGCGACCCTGAGTGGACACTCGGAACTTGCGTGTGGGCCCTGCACGGCGTATGGGATATCGCCAGCGGCGAGGTCTTGCAGCCGCAGTACTTTCACCCGAACGACGCCGAGCCCGTGTTCACTGCCGAGTACTTCCGGCCGCATTGGCAGAAGTGGGCGGCGCGGATACGGTCTGCACATCCAGAGGCGGTTCACTTCTTGCAGCCGCCGGTCTTTGTGCCGCCACCGCCGCTCGACGAGGCGGATGTACGCGGTCGTCTGGCGTACTCGACACATTACTACGACGGTCTCACGCTGGTGTCGCGCCACTGGCACTGGTACAACGCGGATGCAGTCGGCGTCATGCGTGGCAAGTACAGCGCACCATGGAAGGCTGCCAAGTTCGGCGAAAGCGCCATTCGGCAAAGCTTCCAAGAGCAGCTGGCAATCCTCAAGAACGACGCGCCGACCATCCTCGGCGACTATCCGACCATCATTGGCGAGATTGGCACGCCGTTCGATATGGATAACCGTTGGAGTTATGGGTACACCGACGGCGGGCGCGGGCTTGGCAACTATAAGAACCAGCAGAAGGCGCTCGACGCGAGTTTGAACGGGTGCGATGGTGCGAACGCGCTCAACTATACGCTGTGGACATACTGCCCCGACGGAAGTCACAAGTGGGGCGATGGTTGGAACCTCGAGGATTTGAGTATCTGGTGCGCGGACGACTTGCGCAGCGCCCGGCCACCCAAGTACGCGAGCGCCGGCAGTTCGCCAAGTCTTTCTGTCGACGCTGCAACACGCACCCCGCTCCTCGACCGTGGTCACGCATTGGACGTCACCAAAGCAGCGCTCTCACCGACCAAAGCCATGAGCGCCACCGCGTTCGATATCACGTCCGTTGCCAGCTGGGACAGCGCCTGGGACTTCCTAACCGACGGCGCGCGTGCCGTCGGCGCCTTCGTCCGTCCGTTCCCGCGGGCAACAGTCGGAACACCCGTACGCTGGGACTTTGACATCGCTAAAGCGACGTATTCGTTCATCGTCAAAGTCTCAGCAGACGACGCTCCACCGACATCCGCCACGAACCCGGACGAAGCGAGCCCGCCGACTGAACTCTTCATCCCGCTCGTACACTACGCTGCGCCTGAGGCACTGCTCTGGTCGTCCTCGCGCGACGGTGACGACGGCAACACGCCCGATGTCTCTGCACTCGACGTCTCATCGACCAAGTCCAAACGATCTGCAGCCGACCTGTCGATGCAGAGTCTCGCCTATGCGGACTCTCCCGGCGGCAGCTCGACGGCATTGGCAAGCGGCGGTATGCAGTTGGCGCTTGAGGTGAAAGTCAGCGATGGCCGCTGGGACGTATTGCATGGGTCGCAGACGCTGAGGTGGTGGTATCGCGTTCCTGCGCGCGGCGAGCCGGACGTCGAGTATCGGATCGACATCAAACGCGCCGGCGGGCCGATTCGGACCCATGCGAATGGGAGACCGGTGCTTAGTGGCGAGGCGGTGCAGGAGGAGTGGTCGCTGGGGCAGGTGTGCACTGATCTGAAGAATTGGTGTTTCTCGACTTGAGATAATCAATGTGGCGGACTCTTATACCCAAATTCTTTCATTATGCAGCTCACGAATACGACTACTACAACGACATATGTGTACAGTACCATATTCACGACTTCGTGTTGCAATTTTTGTCCTATATGGTTCCCTACGCAGCTGAACATGACGACAGCAGGAGTATCCCTCTGGGTTTTGCTGATGAAGGACTTCGGACTGCGGTGAGCGAGAGCGAACGAGAAGCAGTGCTTAGACAAGATAATGGCGCAGCGTCCGCAGCACGTGAACTACGCGAGAGCGTAGTGGAACGTTCTGGATACGATTTATCACGAGATTGCGCAAGGATATGGGTACGGAGCGAGGACTGCGGTCGAGCGAAGGTTTCCGGTTGCGCGGAGTTGACCGTTTTTGGAACCGGGTCCGCGAAACGGGACCAGACGCAGCAACTCCGACAAGACGCCTTGTGCTCAGACCACCATGGCCGCATATAATTTGAACGCCAAGACAGTCCCCGAAAGGCTCGAGACTGCTGCCACAGTTCTCCAGCGTGGTCTGTTCGAGCCGGAATCTGCTACGAACCCAGGCGGACGGCGACGCCTGCAACTCTGCCCACATTGCGCCAAAGACTTGTGTTTGGTCATCTACGATACGCCAAAGGAGCTCCCAAAGCAGCGCCTCCTTGTCGATTGCCACAGCTTTTGGGTTGACGCGATGCGGCTCTTGACAAGCCTGCCAACTGCCAGCGATGAACGAGAGATGTGGTCAGATATGCGCCGCGTAGTCGACACATGCAATGCCGGCTGCGAAGGAGAAGGAACCGAATCGGATGAGTTTCTTCTATACTATCTTCAGGATGCGCTGGCAGAGATGCTGGGTGTCTGTCTTGGTACCACGAGGAAGGACTCGACCCTCCTCTACTCTACTCGATTTAGGACCAAGGGAGCATGGCCCACATCTATCGCAGATATTCTCCCAGGCGATTCCCCTCAAACTGCTCTGTACAACCTTTTGTGTCTCTGGTCGCGCAGCGACAGAGAGACTTTCGACAATCTGGTGATGACGCTAGCCACCCTGCCTGGCATTTCTCATATCGTCGCGAAAGCCTTCATGGACGCACGCGAAGCGTTTCTACCCGTTTACGCTGGACGTATCAGCGAGTGTGGGAAAACTATGCAGGAGATGCCTTTGGAGAGCGAAGAATGCCACTGGGCCTGGGACGACCTGCAGAGGATGATTAACCTTGGCGAAGGTATTCTGCCGGCCATGCTTGAAGCCAAAATCTTCCCATGGCAGTTCGTTGCCGGATACGAGGAACAACTCGATGCGGCTTTCAA
>Ga0247815_10004058_pt1 | contig 10352 bp, 8 predicted proteins | sample UWRJL194509B1_FD_181014 | JGI IMG/M metagenome (GOLD analysis project Ga0247815, IMG submission 181014) | Plant litter microbial communities from Arlington Agricultural Research Station in Wisconsin, United States - UWRJ-L194-509B-1 | ecosystem: Environmental > Terrestrial > Plant litter >... | reverse complement strand
ACATGAATCTTCAACGCTTGACAAGGTGATCTACAACACCTTCCGCTCACGGATCTTGTTCTGGGTGGAAGTGATGTCGGTGCTGGGTCAGGTTCAGCGGGCCGCAGCAATAATGATCACTGCAGCCGCAACAGTACGTCTTCTAAGGCAAGCAAGAGAAATTAAGTCGCTCATCCTTCTTCTCAGGTTCACTCTACTGAGTTATCACTCCTGTTCCGCGACGCAAACTCATTCATTGCGTCATCCCGGGAAGCAATCGAGCGAAGTGCATCTCACATCTACATCTCAGCGCTTCCATTTGCTCCAAAAGACTCTCTAATCTATCAAACCTACTTCCCGCTGTGTACCGGCCTGGTCTCTGTTGACACGCACGGCATTGACCGACATGCCGGATGGCTCGTCATGACACTAACTGGTCACGAGAGCAGTGTTCACTCAGTTGCATACTCTCCGGATGGTCAATTCCTAGGCTCTGGCTCGGCAGATGGCTCGGTTCGTATTTGGGAGACGCGTACAGGTGAAGAGACCATGTCGCCCTTGCGCAGTGGTGATGGCGAGATTTATTCCGTTGCGTTTTCTCCCGATGGCGAAAACATCGCTTCGGGGACTCAGGCTGGAGCTGTGTGTATTTGGAATCTCGGCGCAGGTCTGGTGAGCCCACGGAAGCTGATTGGACATTCGGGAAAGATCAAGTCTGTAGCGTACTCACCGGATGGGCTTCGTCTTGCGTCAGCATCGACCGACAGAACTGTACGTCTCTGGGATACCGCTACGGGGCAGCGAATCAAGGTTGTTGATGGTCGTGACGTGAGATACGTCGCAGTAGCATTTTCTCCAGATGGGCAGTATCTGGTCTGCAACTCTGACGCCCATATCATTCAATCGTACGACGGCACCAGTGGTGAAGCCGTAGATAAACCGCATCCCTCGCATCCCTCGCATCTTAGCTACTATACGAGCTTCTCATTCTCGCCAGATAGCAAGACACTTGCCTCTAGTTCACCTGGCGGCGACATCCGAGTCTGGGATCTCCAAACGGGCGCGTGCATTCCAATACTGCAAGGTCACTCCATTCACGCCGGATCCATTCGATTTGCACCGGATGGTAGACGGCTGGTCTCTACCTCTTATGACAACACAGTGCGTCTTTGGACTTTGCAGGATGGTGTTGCTGAAGCAGCTTCGATCGTTCTTGGTCGCCACGCGGACTGGGCTCACTCCGCTACTTTCTCACCAGATGGTCTGTACGTCGCTTCAGCTGGGAAGGATCGCACCATTTGTGTCTGGAATTCTGGAAGCGTTCAGCTGGTCAGTCAGCCGCTGCCGGGTCATGATGATGCAGTACGTTCGGTAGCGCTGTCATCTGATGGTGCCCTCCTCATCTCCGCATCTAATGATACATCAATACGTGTCTGGAGCACACAGAGCGGTCAGCCAAGTCTCGCCCCATTGGTGGGACACGGTGGCACCGTGTCATCAGCAGTAATGTCCTCCGACCAACGCCTCATCGCGTCTTCTTCATGGGACTGTACTGTTCGCCTGTGGAACGGACAAACGGGAGCTGCGATAGGCAAGCCGTTACAAACGCACACGAATTGGTTCCGTGAAGTCGCGTTCTCACCCGACACCCGATGGCTCGCATCAGCCTCCGAAAACAACGCTGTATTTGTTTGGAATGTTGCACTGGGGCAACAGGCGAGTTTCAGTCCGCTTGATTGTAAGGATCCAGTCTACACAGTAAATTTCTCGCCAGATGGTCAGCTCATTGCTGCTGGAGATTTTGTTGGACGCATACACCTTTGGACATCAGAGACCGGCTTACCCGTATATCAGCCACTCCAAGCACACGATAATACTGTTCACTCGATCATGTTCTCTCCTGATAGTTCGCGTATTGTATCGGGCGCTGACGATGCCACACTCCGTATCTGGAACGTGAGCACGGGACGGAGGCTCTTTACCCTTGAGGGACACATATCTGCTGTGTCCTCAACCGCATACTCGACGGATGGACGGTATATCGTATCCGGTTCGGCTGACAAATCCATTCGTCTGTGGAACGCGGTGACGGGTACTCCAATTTTCGTGCTTCATGGGCACAGCAAGGTGGTGAGCTCAGTAGCGCTCACACCGGATGGTCGCTCCATCGTATCGTCCTCCTCGGACCACACTATCCGTGTCTGGGACGTCGAGGCGGTGTTATCAATGTCCTCAAGCAAAACAACAAGCCCTATCGAAGCATTGACCTCCACTGGGCTCGTCGACGGATGGATCCTTGGACCATCGAAGGAGCTGCTGCTGTGGGTACCGCCCGATTACCGAGCACACATCCATGTCCCACCCTGCAGCAACATCATCTCTCGGCATCGGATTGTGATCGAAGGTGATAGCGGTGGATTGCACGCCGGAAAAAGATGGACTTCATGCTGGGGTAACACTATACTGAAAAATGTTCTCTGAAGGTTCTCAAAACTTGTTAGCTCTCCCAAAGTTGTACCGTATTTTGCATGTTTCTGCATTAAAAACAAAATCTGTGATTGGGTGCAGTATGGCCGAGATGCATCAACGGCCAGAATCTGTCAATTTATTATTATCTCGGAGCATGCACAGTTCGGTTCCGCAACATACGAGATTGATCGGTGCCGCAGGTCGAGACGCGGTTCTGGCGGGATTGAGCCGAAACGAAGCCGCCGGTATCTTGCCCTCTTGCCCTCGCGATGTTGGCCACGTTGTGGACGGTGCTGCTGGATCTAGGCGCCAGCGTGCTGCCTACCGACAAAATCTACCCCTTGATCGGCACGACCAAAATGACCACGACGTTCGTGCCGATCCAACCAAACTTGCGTAAGATATGGCATATAGGGAAGTAGCAAATGCCACGCACTGAGATGATATCAAGTACGGCGAGACCGGAGATGATGTCTCCGTCTTGCATTTCCTGCAGCCATACGCGTTCGAGAAGTGGTGTTGGACGTCTTAACATTTTCATTGCAGCGATAGAGAGAGTCTCCCGAGGCATGTAGAACTCGAACATTGTCCACCTCTGTACGATAGAATAGACGGCGTCAACGATTGAGCAAGTGCTGCTGACTTAGACGACCTCCTCCGAAATAACCAACCACCGGAGGGTAACATTGACCCCAGAAGTGCGAGATATAGAGAGGACCAGCTGGACCTGTCTGAGAAGTGCGGTATTGATTGGTGGAGCGGAAACCGGGTGCCCAAATATGTCCACACGTTTGGTGTATCGAGCGACAACTGACGTCACCGTTGACAGACTGCTGCAAGAGCGAATGGTTGCCGAGCGAGTTCTGCGTCGTATTTCGATACATTCAAAGCATTGAGGCCACCCTCTTGGCTGTCAACAAAGACTTAGAAACCAGTGCGGAGCAGTTCGGTTGGTAGATTGGTGACGAGCCGTCGGCGTGACAGCAATTGTTACTGCACTAGTGTCTCGTCTTCTAATTTGAATTAGGTTGGACAGCGCGACCAATGCGGCTTCGTTCGCCAACCAAATCGTTCCAGCCAAGCAGGCCCGGTGCGGAGGTTGAAAAATGGCACACGCTCCCTTCCTTTTACCGGCCAACAACTCCGCACCATGACGCTTACTTTAATGAAGCCCGCCAGCGCAATGGTCATGGCGCATTTTTCAATAACAACAATATCGACAGGCTGAGTCTTGACCACATTGTGGCTTGCACGCACGCAGACACGCGTTCATCATCGTTGCAGAGGGTCGTGGGGAGACAGCTCTGCACATTCTTGGGTACAGACCTGCTCTGGCCACATTCATACCAGCACGACTCGAGGTAGAATGCTCTTTGTGCACTTTTGAACGAGATACGAAGAACACGATGCGCTTCGAGGTGCTGAGCGCCTCAAGTGGCGGTTTCACCTACAGATCGTCAGACGCTGTTACCGGGAGGTCGAATCCACGGAACCAGATCTTAATCTCATCATCTACACACTCAATGTTTCAATGTGTAATGAGTCACGGTATAGTATTCAATTTACAGATATAAGGACATGTACAGTTGATCTCGGAAGCCATGCGCATGTCGTGTATGCAGAAGAAGAGAGGCAGAGTCCTTCCGACCTTGCCGTGTCGGCTTTGCTAAACCTCATGGCGACGAAGCGTGGGTAATTTCAAGCGATTCTTCTTGAAGGAGGAGCGCCATCTCGGCCCGGTGCCATGACGCCAACTCTGTAGTATCATCGATCCTGACGGAAGTCAAGCGAGAGACATTGGAAGTGACGTGCTGGTCCGATACTCGCGTGCGCACGAAGTGCACGAGAAGATCTCCAAAGGGGTCGGTCGGGACTGCGAGACACGAGGTCATGATCAATGTGGTGAGGTTTGGAAGGAGCCATTCGCCGTCCGCTTGTGGAGCATGTAGCGGTTCAAAGAATGAGTCGCCCACTGGAACTTGATCGAGATGTATCGACTCGAGTCGTGTCAACAGTTGAAGTTGAGTGCAAGCGTGAGCGTCGAGACCTCCGTCTGGGGCGTAGCTGATGTTGAGTTGGGTGATGCCGTCCTGACTGCAACTGTCCGTCACGAATGTATGGCCGAGAATATCGACGACCAAAGGTTCAACGTCAAGTTGGATCAGGGATGGGAAGCGAAGATGTTTAGATGCTGCTGCAAACCAATGTGCAACGCCCCGGTCCACGTCAAGCTGCCGGAGTGCGGGTAGGCGAAGCTCGGACTTGGGACCGTGGATTTCTCCCTCGCTATCATTGTGAAGGCCGATAATTAGCGCCTCGATCCGCGGCATCATCCGAAGCGCGTTCCAGAGCCAAATCGTGGCCGAAGTGTCGACAGTGACGTTCAGCATCCTGAGGTGTCTAAGCTTCTGTGGATACGGCGCGGCGTTGACCACGACGTTGGTGAAGTGCGAGCCAAACTCGCGTAAGCGAGGGCATGCAGGAAAGTAGCGAATTCCCTGTGCAGAGAAGATATCAGGCACGGCGTCGCTGGAATCTCCATCTGCTCGCGGTGCCTGTAGCCATGCGCGTTCGAGGAGCGGCGTTGGATGTCTAAAGACATTCATGCCAGTAACGGAGAGTGTCTCCGTAGGCATGTAGAACTCGAACGTCCGCCACCTGGGCATGGCAGATATGACGGCCTCGAGAATTGAGCGAGTGCTACTGGCTCTAACGACCGCCTCGGTACAGTCGAACCATTGAAGGATGACATCGACGGCGGAATTACGAGATCTGGACAGGACCAGCTTGATCCGCTTGAGGAGTAAGTTTGCATTGATTGGCGGAGAGGGGACCGGAACGCCCAGATACGCCCACAAGTTTGGTGTCTCGAGAGCCAACTGCCGCCACCGTTGGCAAACTGCTGCCAGAGCGAATGGTTGCCGAGCGAGTACTGCGTCGTATTCCGAATGGCCCAACAGATCGAGGTCGCTCTCTTGGTTGTCGACAAAGACCTGGAAGATGGCGCGGAGCAGCTCGGTTGGTAGATTGGCGACGACCCGTCGGCGTGCCAGCAACTGGTGCTGCAGCGCAACGAGAGATTCTTCGAGTTCGCGAGCAGTCTCGCGAAGACGGCGTGCCTTGTGTTCGGCTTTGGATAAGTTGGCTAGCGCGAAGGATAGAGCGTCGCGTGCGTCTTTCAATCCTTCCTCGGCCTCCGTGATCGTCGATTGAAGCGCCAAGAGTTGCGCTGTCTTGTCCTCCATGTCCTCTATCACGGAATCCATTGCAGTGGTACGGCGTGAGCGGCAAAGGCAGAGCTACGGAAAGGCGCGCGACGTTTCGTGTGGCTGGCGAACAAGGCGCGTCTCTGAGTTGCAATTTTTTGAACACGCGTTTTGCCTCCGTTTCTCCAGGTTTCAACAAACGTGAACGCATCAGACATTATCAATAATTGGTTTTACACCCTCTACTGTTATTTTATTTACTATTTGGAAAGGATACTTCAAATTTGAATTCGCCACTTTTTCGCCCTTCTGGGTGGTGCAGCTCGCAGATGAAGCATTACCGGGACCACTGATGCGACAAACGAGAATCAGAACAAAGAACCCATTGCTTTCGTGCGTTTGGCTGGATTTGAAATGGCGGGTACTACTCAATTACTGCGATTTGCATGGGAGAGCATCGCTTTAATCACGTCAACGTCGCTGAGAGCGCTGAGTACCAACAGGAAGTTCTCGTGGATCTTTTCTGAGTTAGCCAAACTTCGTGGAGTTCGTTAGAGACGGTCTCCGTCATGGTAGGATTTAATTGCTCTTATGTCTTTTGACGGCGAGGTACAGAGTGCATGGTTGCGAGCTACGCGTACACGCGAAGACCGTAGACAACGATATAAGTATCGTCTGCGACTTTGCGACGTTCACGGAAGATCTTCTTCGGGTCGGTTGGTACGCGTTGGATGTCTGCATCGAACGCATTATTCATGTCGGTCATAACGTTCGCGCTAATTGCAATCCCAACTGCTCACAGTGCCGGCAGGCGTCTTCAAGCTCACATAAGCGTGATATAGACATTGAAACATCCGATGGCAACGCAGGAATCCCAGCGAAACAGGGGATCTCAAGCCACCGTCTCCCATCAAGGAAGTGTGACACGAACCTACGGCAGTCACAGACCGCTGATTATGCTGAAGCTCCGGTGGACCCGTGTGTTCGTGCTTAGCTTTCCCTACTCACGGTCGGCGAGTTAGATAAAGAAGTAGCATTATGGCAGAAGAAATTAATATCAAATTAGAGCACCAAACCGCAAACTGCAGTCGTTCACTTTGTGACTGATAAAATTTCAGCTCACATCCGGGTGTTGCCGCATTCCATCCAGGGAAGCCGTCAAGATGACTAAATGATCGTGACACTTCAGCACAAAGCCGCTCGTAACAGGAATCTCACGAGGATCGGCCGCGTAGAGGAGCTGCGGCGTCATTCCACTCAGTCGGGCTTCCGTGCCCCTTCGTCCGGACAGAATCCCATAGTGTCTTTGATCTGACGTCTTCGATTACCGCGAGATACGTATGGGCGGCGCGCCCATATCCATATTGCGCAGTGCAGATGAGGTTGAGTCGATGCGTAGCTCGCGCTCCTTCGTCTCACGCCACTAAGTATGTGTGCCGACGACGGCATCCCCCCAGACGAGAAGGCGTACCTCCAGCGTGTGGTTGAAACACTCAAGGATGTATTCAAAGACGCTCTCCTGTCTGTCTTCCTTGTCGGCTCAGCGGCGTATGGTCAGTATCAACCTGGCATGAGCGATTTGGACGTCCAGGCGATTGTGGCGGATGAAGCCGTGACAAGCAACTCCGTTCGAACCACTGCTCAGAAACTCTCACATAGCACACTTCCATGTCCCGCCAGACTTCTAGAGTTCGTTCTCTACACGGAAACTGCAGCCCTGACGCCCTCTCCTCGTCCGCTTTGGAGCCTCAACCTTAATACCGGTGCTACCAGATCTGCAGATGCGATCCAGCTTCAAATCGGTAATTCCGAGCACGGAAGCCTCGATAACAACCCTGGTGGCAGCCATTGGTTTCTCTTGGATCTTGCATGTGCCCGCGAGCTTGGCCGAACACTGTACGGCTTGGCGAACACGGCTCAAGCATTTGCCGCTCCCGAACGTACATGGGTCCTCGGTGCTCTGCGCGACTGCATTACTTGGTTCGCAGAAGCAGATCCAACGAACCCAAGCGCGATTCTGAACGCGTGTCGGGCTTGCCGGTGGGCAGCGGACCAGGTTTGGGGATCGAAGGTCCAAGGTGCGGAATGGGCATTGGCGAGACGCGGAGAGGAAGGCCTATCGGAGGAGGAGAAGGAACTCGTATCGCAGGCGATGAACCTCAGGAAGGGTGGGGTCGAGGAAGGTCTAGATCTTGCTCGCGCTCAATCCTTCCTGCGCGATCGGGCTAGAGAGGTGGCGCGACTATTGGACCTCGACAGCAGCACTTAGAATGCTTGGGCTAGCGTCAGGTACGGCGCCACCGGAATGCCAGACACGGACACAGATGCACCGTGCTGTTACGGATCATAACCTCAGCGTAAACGATGAACTACTTAGCCGCCTTGGCGTCGAACAGCGCGGTGTATATGGAAATTTCAGTATTTTTTGATTAGCAGACGAGGCTACCGATAGACTAGTTTCCATTTTATCGTGCGGAAAGCCTGTCTGCATGCGCAGTGTCCAGGAAGAAGGGTCGTGACCTGAGGGTACAGGTATGTAGGGATGGAGGGTGCTCCAGGCAGGATGAGTCCAATGAGAACGAACATCGAGTTTCGTAACGCCAACCAGTCATAACTACAGGGACAGTCAGCAATAGCCCCTAAAGATCGAGACATTACGCACCCCAAACGGCGAGATATCCTCAACATCTTCGCAGTCCTCCTCGATCGCCTTCAAACACGGGACAAACGACTGCGCAGGAAAGTTGTGACCGTACAACCTCTGGCGGCGAGAGCGCTTCTTCTTCCGGGGCGGGGTGCTGAGCGGTTTATAGAAGAGGTCGTGGAAGCTCATCGAGTTCATCTCCGGCGGCTGCAGGTCCGGCTGAGCGGGCCTAGGGGCGCTCTTCGCCGAGCTGCCAGCACGTGCACGCTTACACGCAGGCTGCCCTTCCACCGGCTCTGCATCAGAAGATGGGAATGCAACGGTATTACGCTGTGCAGCGAGGCTGGGCTGGGGCAGCGAGTCGCGACGGAGACGTTTGTAGGTGTTCTTGCGGGGCTCGGCGGCGATCGTAGATGGCTGCGCTGTGCAGGCCGGCGCGATATTCTTCGCCTTAGGTGGGGTTTGCGGGCGATTACGACCATTGCTCTCACGGAGAGGCATACGTCCTCGTGTCTGTTCAAGTCGCATAGTAGCGGGCGTGGGAGTCGAGTACTCGAAGAACTTGGTGCTGCTGTAGAAGAAAGAGGAGGCTGGAGGTAGCGAGGCGATGTGGCCGAAGCTGTAATAGTTCACGTTCGGTGGTGGAAGTCGACGGGCTGGCTTGAGGGCTTTCGTGAGCAGGTATGGACTGTTGACGGAGATATGAAGTGCGGCAGTGACTGGTTCGCTGTGGTATGTCGAGGTCGTCCACGGCCAAGTTTGACCGACGACATGAGGACGGTCCGCGCGCGCGTCGTGCGCCTGCTGTTGCAAGCTCTGATGCAGCGCGTGCGGACGGGTAAAGAGGGTTGGGGTCTTGGGCATCATGAATGGCGGCGAGAGATCGGGAAAAAAGTGAGAGTTGGTTGCACAACAGTGGTGGTGTGTGAGTCAGGAAATGGACCAGCGTTCACGGAACGTTACAAGCAGCACTGCTGCAGATTCGTCAAAGAGGGATACACGAGAAACGGGTGCGGGCAGAAAGGAGGGAAAGGGTGGAGGCAAGACAGGGTGTCTGACCCTTGTAGTCGGCCACACAGTCACACGGCCCCTGTGCGTGGACGTCCGGCGTCTTCTCCGGATTCAACAAGCGTTCCTGGATTATTGTCTTTGCGGATCACTCAAGCTGAGGCGTGATGACGCCGCAAAACAATGAGGTGAACAAGACGCAAGCAAGCAAACTCGATTGTTGTCCCCCGTGGGGTGATCTTGGTGGCACAAAAGTGACCAACTTAGCCGAGACCGAATGAGACACGCGAAGGCACAGTTCACACAGACGACAGATGTCGCAGGGCCATGAAGCGCGGAGATGGACGGTACCGCGCAGGGCGGAGCTTCATTCATTCATTTTTCGTCGGAGATCTGCAGGAGATGCTCCAAGCACCGGCCAACGCAAAAATTCCACACACAAGACAGTGTCATAGCACATTCTAATGATACAGCAGAGAGACAAGAACATGGTGACAGCAAAGACAACAGCAGAGGGCCTACGCCCATCGACAACGAATAAAGTTACGGCTCACTGCGGGTACACCTTGCGCACCCCATCTTTTCCACCACCGCCCCCATGCTGTAACTGGAACACTGACTGCGGCAACCCGCCGTTATCGCTCAACATTCCCATAAACCTCCCTCCCGTGCTCATACTCGGCGGCAGATCCTCCTCGCGTGTCCCCCACTTACTCGCCGTCGGGCCCATCCACAACTCCATCGTCCCTCCAATCCCAAACATCTCGTCGTGCGCGAACCAGTTCCTGTTGAACTCTGCGCCGTTGAGCGTCGCGCGTTGGATGTACCGATTCTTCTTGATTCCGTCAAAGTCGTGCACGATGACGGTGGCGGTGGTGTTTTGCTCGGGGTCGTACCACGAGATTTTGGGGAAGAGGGGCGCGGACATGAGGTAAACGCTTTCGCCAGCGACGGGGAAGAAACCAAAGGAGGCGAAGACGACGAAGCCGCCCATGGCGCCGCTGTCATCGTTGCCGGGAAGACCGGCGGGACCAGGGAAGTAGTTG
>Ga0247815_10004057_pt1 | contig 10352 bp, 10 predicted proteins | sample UWRJL194509B1_FD_181014 | JGI IMG/M metagenome (GOLD analysis project Ga0247815, IMG submission 181014) | Plant litter microbial communities from Arlington Agricultural Research Station in Wisconsin, United States - UWRJ-L194-509B-1 | ecosystem: Environmental > Terrestrial > Plant litter >... | reverse complement strand
AATTAACACAAAATTGTAAAATTATCTCGTAAATTGCCTTCATGAAGTTAAGTGTCCTGGTTCTGATTACAGCGCTGGCAGTTGCCCTGTCCATCGCTTTGGTAAATTTTCATTTTCAGCAAAGCTGGTATTTTATGCTTGTCTCTTTTGGGATTTCCTTTGCTACCAGTTTTATCCTTTTTTATTATTTGCTGGAAAAATACATCTACTCAAAAATCAAGCTGATCTATAAGTTGATCCATAACCTAAAACTAGGAAAAGACCTTAAAGATGCTCTTGGCGAATACGTGAGTTCAGACCCCATCAATGATGTGGAACACGAAGTAAAAGAATGGGCAGGCGCAAAAAAACAGGAAATTGACTTGCTGAAAAAACAAGAGCAGTTCAGAAAAGAGTTTTTGTCCAATGTGTCGCATGAGTTTAAAACGCCCCTTTTTGCTATCCAGGGATATATAGAAACATTGCAGGATTGTTTGCTTGATGATCCGGAAATGGCTGTTAAATTTCTTAAAAAGGCCGAAAAGAACGTAGAGAGGCTCAGTTATCTGATCAACGACCTTGATTCAATATCTAAACTGGAATCTGGCGAGATCCCTATTAACTACCAGAAATTCGATTTTGTGGTATTGGCGAAAGAAGTAATGGAAGGACTGGAGGATAAAGCTAAAAAAAGGGAGATTACCCTCTCCTTCAAAGATAAATACACCCATCCTGCGTTTGTGATGGCAGACCGTGAAAAAATCCGTCAGGTGATAATTAACCTGATCTCAAATTCTGTTAAATATGGAAAACAAGGTGGATCAACGGCTATCAAGATTTTTGAATTACACGACCAATACCTGATTGAAGTAACAGATGACGGTATAGGAATTGATGAAAAACATCTTTCCCGCCTATTTGAACGCTTTTACCGTATAGATTCACACCGGTCGCGGGAAGTTGGCGGAACCGGTCTGGGACTGGCTATTGTAAAGCATATTCTGGAGGCACACGAGCAAATTATCTCAGTAAGAAGTACCCTTCAGATCGGAACCACTTTTGCCTTTACGCTGCAGAAGACTGGTTAAAATGAAGAAATAATGTATTTATGTTAACACTTAACACTAACTTAACATTGTCTTACTACTTTTGTAACCATATTTTATAGTTAACATGAATAACATCTTTAAGTTCTTTACGCCAAAAGACAAAAAATTCCAACCGCTTTTTGAACAAGCAGGAAATAATGTATTGAAGATCTCGGAAGCGCTTTTCCTTGCGTTAAGCACCAAGGACTGGGAAAAAAGAAAAGAATACATCAAAGAAATCGAGCGTTTAGAACACGTTGGAGATGATATTACCCATTCAATTTTTCTTGAACTGAGCAAAAACTTCATTACTCCTTTCGATAGGGAGGATATCCATGCACTTGCAAGTGCTGTTGATGATATTGCCGATTATATCCACGCCTCTGCCACTAATATCGAATTATACAACATTAAAAACATTGGTGATGCCATGATCAAACTGGCAGAACTGCTGGTAGAAATGTGTACAGATTTGGACAAGGCAATCAGGGAACTGCGGAGTTTCAAAAACATCCGCGTAATTGCTGATGCCTGTGTACGGATTAACAGTGGTGAAAACCAGGCTGATTATGTTTGTAACCTGGCAATCGCAAGGTTATTCGAATTCGAGACTAATGCAATTGAACTGATTAAACAAAAAGAAGTTCTGCAAACACTTGAAATGGCAACAGATAAATGTGAAGATGCCGCGAATGTGTTGGAATCTATATTGGTTAAGAACGCTTAAAACTTCAAAAAATGGTAACTACCTTATTGGTTGTTGTAATTATTCTGGCTATTGGTTTTGATTATATCAATGGTTTTCACGATGCCGCCAACTCCATTGCCACGGTTGTATCTACAAAAGTCCTTACCCCATTTCAAGCCGTACTCTGGGCAGCACTTTTCAATTTTGCTGCTTACTTTTATTTTACCGATCATAAGGTGGCAAATACTATTGCCAAGACGGTGCTTGAAGAATACATCACCCTGGAGGTAATTCTGGCAGGTCTGGTTGCCGCTATTTTGTGGAACCTGTTTACCTGGTGGTACGGAATTCCTTCAAGTTCCTCACATACACTTCTTGGTGGTTTTGCAGGTGCCGGTATGGCAAAGGCCGCTACCATGGGCGTAAGTGTCATGGCCGCGATTAACCTTACACCAATTTTAAAAGTAATTGCATTTATTGTGCTTGCACCTGTAATTGGAATGTTTATATCAGTGATCATTTCAATCATTCTGCTGCACCTGGCAAAAAATGCCAGACCATCGGTTGCTGAGAAATGGTTCAAAAAGCTTCAGCTGGTATCTTCTGCCGCGCTGAGTTTTACACACGGGGGTAATGATGCCCAAAAGGTAATGGGAATCATTTACGTGGCCATGGTTGCTGCCAACGTATTAAAAACAGGAGACGCGATGCCAGAGTGGATACCAATTTCATGTTATGCTGCAATCTCATTGGGTACCATGAGCGGCGGATGGAAAATTGTAAAAACAATGGGATCAAAAATAACTAAAGTAAATGCCTTTGAAGGGGTAGCGGCAGAAACTGCCGGTGCGGTAACTTTGGGTTTAACAGAACACTTTGGTATCCCGGTATCTACCACGCATACAATCACGGGTTCCATTGTTGGGGTTGGTTTGTTGAAAAGGGTGTCAGCAGTAAGATGGGGCGTAACCGTAAACCTGTTATGGGCATGGGTATTAACGATCCCGGTTTCCGCTACACTGGCAGCAGTTATCTACAGCCTGATCCACATTTTTTCATAACATACATTACATAAAAAATCCTTGGAATATTCCGCCTGAAATCAGGCAGACTATTCCAAGGATTTTCTTTTAAAATGCAATAGTATAACTGATCCTGGTATCTGTAGTTTTTGGCAGTTCCCATTTCGGCCCTTCCTTGATCAGCCTGATAGCTTCTGCATCAAATTCAGGCGTTGCAGTTTTCTCCACCTTAATAGCTGAAGGCATACCTTCAGCATCTATCAAAAAGCTGAGTTCAACAAACTTGCCTGTCTTATTTTCCTTACCAAATTTATTGTGGTCATTGATATAGCTATCCAGACTGGCCCACCCTCCCAAAGGAGCTGAACCTGCGGGGGCTACCGAAGCTACACGCGCCTCCGCTTTAAGTACCGCAGCAGTCGTTTGCACAGCAGCACTATCTTTTATTTCGGTTCCCCGGCTTTCCTGATCAGAAGCACTTTCTATCACTGAAGGAATCACCTGTGTATCAAATTTACGCTTTGGATCCACCATTCCTACGTTAACCGGCCTGCTTACATTTTCAGCAGCAGTTGCGCTGTCTTCGTTTTTAGCAGTATCACCAGCTGATGGCAGGGGTGCGATATTTACTTCTACGCTTTTTGGTTGCTGTTTAGCCAGCTGTTCGTTATTCTCCCTGGCGCGCATAAAAAAGATAATGCTCACCGAAATAAACATCACTGCGGCCGCAGCGGCAATACTTAAACGCTGCCAGGTATACACACTTTCTTTTTTGGTCACCTGCTGCTGGCCAATCCGTTCATACAACTGCTTTTGCAATAAGGAAACAGATTGTTTAGCCCTTTTTGGCGATTCACTCAACCCCGCCAGTGCCTGTGCCACAAAGGGATCTTCCAGCGCCTGCTTTTCAATCCGGTGCATTGCTTTGCTATCAAGCTTACCATCCAGGTAATCTTCCAATAATTCTATATCCAGCCAATCGTTATTCACCACTGTTTTTCTCTATACAAATTTTCAGGTTCCTTTTCCCGTTCTGAATATAACTCTTTACCTTGAGTATTTCATAACCAGTTATCTCAGCAACCTCTTTATAACATTTCTCCTGCAGATAAAACAGGTCAACACTTACCTTCTGTTCTTCAGACAGCGTATCCATACATTTCTCCATCACCGTCAGCTGTTTTTCTTTCGCGTCTTCTATATCAAGATGCACGAATTCCGTGTTTTCCACAAAAGCATCTTCAATAGATATGGTATCATGTTTAGCATTTTTGCGAATGGCCATCAGACAATGGTTACGCGTGAGTACGTGCAGCCAGCTTTTGAAGTTCTGCACTTCATGAATTTTCAGTTTAAGGATCAGCTCTTCAAAAATCTGCATTACCGCGTCCTTACTTGCTTCCTCCTCTTTAAAATAATTCAGGCATACTCCATATACAAGATGCATGTACCGGTTATATAAAACACCGAGTACTTCCAGGCTCCCCGTATGCTTATACTGGGCGATGAGTACTGCATCATCCTGATCTTTAATTCCGGCCGTATTCTTTATAAATTTCAAAGTGTAGATTGAGGAAAATTCTTCTCAAGTATAAAAATATTTTTTGACTCCTCTGCGGAAATCATAAAAGTTTACACAAATGGCCAGAGAATTGCTTAGTATTGAATATATACTATAACCGTATGACTCATAAAAAATTATTGGTCGTTGCATTTTCTGCAATCGTATTGATCAGCAACAATGTGCAAGGCCAGTCTAAACTACAAACGATTTTCAAAAAGATCACCACTACCAAGCCCGGAACTTCAAAAACCACCACTACCACCACAACTACTACAACTTCCGCCACCGCGAAACCCACCACTACAGAAATTGGATTGGGAATTAAAGAAGCACTGGAAATAGGAACTTCAAGAGGGGCCGATTTGTTGTCGGCCAAAGATGGCTTTTTGGGTAACCTTGCCGTGAAAATACTATTTCCTCCAGAAGCGCAGAAAGTTGAAAAGACACTCAGGACCCTCGGTTTAGGTTCACTGGCCGATAACGTTATCACGAGTATGAACCGCGCTGCAGAAGATGCAGCAAAGGAAGCAAAGCCAATTTTTGTTTCTGCCATCAAACAGATGACCATCACAGATGCAACAAACATCTTACTGGGAAATCAGAATTCAGCTACGGAATACTTTAAGCGTACCACCACCAGCAGCCTGATGGAAAAATTTAAGCCTGTAATTGCAGCCAGCCTTGCTAAAGTAGGGGCTACCAAATACTGGGGCGATGCAACTACCCAATACAACAGGCTACCGATGGTTACCCGCGTAAATACTGACCTGTCAGATTATGCCACACAAAAGGCTATCGACGGCATGTTTATTCAGGTTGCACAAGAAGAACTAACAATAAGGAACAACCTCGGCGCACGCTCGTCAACATTACTTCAGAAAGTTTTCGGCTATGCTGACAAGATTAAATAAAAGTATATAACTCATAAAAAAAAGCTACTTTTATACAGACGAATTACGAATAACATACAGGTATATTGGATTTTAAAGATTTTAATTTTAACCCTGATCTTTTAGAGGGTTTATTAGCGATGGGTTTCAGAAATGCGACACCTATACAACAGGAAGCAATTCCACTCATCCTTGCGAAAAAAGACTTAATAGCTTGTGCACAAACCGGCACAGGCAAAACTGGAGCCTATCTGCTGCCGGTCATGAATATGATCAGCCAGACGGAGAACCGTCATAACAACACACTTATCCTTGCCCCTACCCGCGAACTTGCACAACAAATAGATTTACAAGTAGAGGCATTATCATATTTTACCAATATCAGTTCATTAACTGTATATGGAGGTGGTGATGGTATTGCTTATGAACAGCAAAAACGCAGCATGCGCGAAGGCGTTGATATTATTATTGCCACACCGGGCAGATTGATATCACACCTGTCCTCTGGCCTGCTTAAGCTTGACCAGTTGCAGCATCTTGTACTGGATGAAGCAGACAGAATGCTTGATATGGGTTTTTATGACGATATCATGCGCATTGTAAGTTTCCTTCCAGAGAAAAGACAAACTGTCCTTTTTTCTGCAACCATGCCTCCAAAAATCAGAAAACTGGCAGGCAGCCTGCTGCAAAATCCGGAGCAGATCAGCATTGCTATTTCTAAACCCGCAGCCGGAATCAATCAACAAGCCTACATTGTACATGATGCACAGAAAGTCAAATTGCTGACTGAACTGATGAAAAATGTGGAATATCCAAGCATCCTGATTTTTGCTTCTACCAAAGAAAAAGTAAAAAACCTGGGAAAGGTATTCCGTGGACTTGGCTTCAAAGCCGAGGCATTCCATTCAGACCTGGACCAGAAGGAACGCGAAGGCATACTGTCAGAATTTAAAAACAAACGTGTCCCGGTACTGATCGGAACGGATGTTTTATCAAGAGGTATAGATGTTGAAGGTATTTCACTGGTCATCAATTTTGATGTACCACATGATCCTGAAGATTATATCCACAGGATTGGCCGTACGGCCCGCGCTGCAACTACAGGAACAGCAATCACTCTGGTGAACGATAAAGACAAACGCAAGTTTGCCAACATAGAAAAACTAATAGACAAAAAAATTGAGCGTATGCCACTGCCTGCGCATTTGGGAGAAGCACCGGATGAAAATGCCGTTACGCCACCTGCTGAACAAAGGCATGAGCAAAGAAAACCTCAGCAGCGCAAATTCTGGAAAAAGAAACCAAAAGCTGCCGGCAGCGCGCCGAAATCTGAATAATACTAAACAGGAGCAATAAAAAATTGCTCCTGTTTTTTTTACCTTTACCTCTATGCAGAACTTACCTCCATTAGCAGAACGCATGCGTCCGCATAATCTGGACGAATATGTTGGACAAAAACACCTGGTAGGGCCAGATGCTGTTTTGCGTAAGGCTATACAAAGTGGTCAGCTGCCATCCATGATTTTCTGGGGGCCGCCAGGGGTAGGCAAAACCACACTGGCCTACATTATATCCCAGGCACTGGACCGCCCGTTTTTTAATTTAAGTGCCATCAATTCTGGCGTAAAAGATATAAGAGAAGTAATTGACAAAGCGGCACTGCTCAAAGACAGCTTTCTTGGGCTACCCATTTTGTTTATTGATGAAATACACCGTTTCAGCAAATCACAGCAGGACAGTTTACTGGGTGCTGTGGAACGCGGACTGGTTACATTAATTGGAGCGACAACAGAAAACCCCTCTTTTGAGGTCATCTCCGCACTCCTCTCCCGCTGCCAGGTATACATATTGAAGTCGCTCGATGAAGAAGAATTATCAGGTCTGCTGCATACTGCAATCCGCGATGATGTGGTACTGAAAGAAAAAAACATCACCATCAAAGACCATGAAGCCCTCATCCGTTTGTCAGGCGGCGACGCCCGTAAGCTGCTCAATGTACTTGAAATTGCAGTGAACGGTATTGGTGGCAACACGATTGTGCTCAGCAATGAAAACGTGCTTGAACATGCCCAGCAAAACCTGGCTTTGTACGACAAGGCAGGCGAGCAACACTATGATATTATATCCGCCTTCATCAAATCCATCCGCGGAAGCGATCCAAATGCCGCGGTATACTGGCTGGCAAGGATGATTGAAGGAGGAGAAGACCCCTTGTTTATTGCCCGCCGCCTGTTGATCCTCGCATCTGAAGATATTGGAAATGCTAATCCAAACGCGCTTTTATTGGCCAACAACTGTTTTCAGGCCGTTAATGTTATTGGGTATCCTGAAGCAAGGATTATCCTCTCGCAGGCGGTTACTTACCTGGCTTCATCGGCCAAAAGTAATGCCTCTTATGAAGCCATCAATAAAGCCCAGCAACTGGTAAAACAAACAGGAAACCTGCCTGTACCGCTGCATATCAGGAACGCACCCACTAAACTGATGAAAACCATCGGTTATGGAAAAGATTACAAATATTCTCATGGGTATGAGGGCAATTTTTCTGCGCAGGAATATCTGCCAGAGCAGATCAGCGGCACCAAATTGTATGACCCGGGGAAAAATCCGGCGGAAGAAAAACTACGCGAAAAGTTGAAACAGAACTGGAAAGATAAATACGATTACTGATATGCTGTCTATATTTTTAAAACACCAATGGACAGGATTCTGGAGATCAAGACATAAAACCGGCACCATAGTAGCTAAAGTAATCATGGGTATCCTGGTACTTTATCTTATCGGTGTATGTATACTGGTAGGTTACAGCATGGAAGGGCTCATTGATCATTTCCTGCCGGGAAAAGATGTATTTGAAGCCTTTAATGGAATTATCCTGTACTATTTTGCTGTCGATTTTATAGTGCGCCTGCAGATGCAGGAGTTGCCAACTATTGCTATTGTACCCTATCTGCACCTCAATATTCCAAAAAAGAAACTGGTCAGCTTTCTGAATATCAGCTCCCTGATCTCTGCAATCAATCTCTTTCCGATACTCATCTTTTTTCCATTTTGTTTGCTGGGGATATGGCCTGAATTCGGAAATTTTGCAGGTGCAATGTATCTGCTAAGTATCCTGTCCCTGATTGTTTTCAACAATTATGCTGTACTCTATTTCAAAAGAATTTCAGAAGGCAGCTTTAAAGTAGTACTGCCTGGAATAGTGGCGTTGGGTATTGTGGCTGCATTAGAATACTACAAAGTGCTTTCAATCGCCGCATTTTCAAACTATATATTTATGGCCGTTGCAGCTGCCCCTGTATATGGATTCATCTTCCCCATAGTGGCAACAGCAATGTTTCTGATCAACAACCGCTACCTCAACGATAATTTATATGTTGAAGAGCTGAAATCTGCGTCGACCCCAAAATCAGGTACTGACTATCCTCTGCTTGACAGGTTTGGAGCAGCAGGCACGCTCGTAGCATTGGAAATTAAAATGATCAGACGCAACAAACGGCCAAATGCAACGGTAATGAAAGGGCTGATTTTACTGCTTTACGGATTTATTTTTTATAAAAGAGAGGCCCTCGACCACAATGAATTCAATGGTATGCTTTTTTCCGCCATTTTTATTACAGGCAACACCATCTTCATTTACGGACAATTTATGTTTGGATGGCAGGGTGCAGAATTTGACGGCATGCTGGCGAATAAAGTAAACATCCGTGATTTTTTCAGGGCAAAAATGATCCTGCTCAGCATCAGTGCAACCATACTGACCATGCTCACCAGCTTTTACGGATTGATCAGCTGGAAGATACTTTTGATACAATTTGCTGCTTATTTCTACAATATGGGTGTGAGCACGGTGATTGTATTGTACTTCGCAACAAAAAATTATAAATATATCGATATCAGGAAAGGTGCACGTTTTAACTGGCAGGGTGTAAATGCCACTACCATGCTGGTAGCGATACCTTTTTTGGTAACACCATACCTCGTTTATCTGCCGCTATCATTGATCAGTCCTTACTGGGGACTGGCTGGGCTTACGCTTTTTGGACTGGCGGGCATACTTACACGCAGCTTATGGATAGACCTGCTGGTCAAGGAATTTGAAAAAAGAAGATATACAATTGCCGCTGGCTTTAGAGAAAGATCATGATCATAGAAATAAATAAGCTAACCAAAACCTATGCTGGGCGTACCGTTGTAAATATTGAACAGCTGTCTTTTGATAAGGGAGAAACGATTGGTGTGGTAGGTAACAATGGCGCCGGAAAAACTACGCTGTTCAGGATGCTGCTCGACCTGATCAGACCTGATGATGGCGAAATCTTATCTAAAGGGGAGCGCATTGCAGGCAATGACCAGTGGAAAGAATACACTGCATCCTACCTTGACGAAGGTTTTCTGATAGATTATCTTACCCCTGAAGAATATTTTATGTTTATTGGCAGTCTGCACGGCATGGCCGCAAAAGAAGTAAATGACTACCTCAGGGGTTATGATGAGTTCTTCAACGGTGAAATACTGAACAGCGGTAAGTACATACGCGATTTTTCAAAGGGAAACCAGAATAAAGTTGGCATTGTTGCCGCTTTAATGCAAGGCCCGGAACTGCTGATACTTGATGAACCGTTCGCAAACCTTGACCCTACTACGCAGATCAGGCTGAAAGCTCATTTAAAAGCACTGAAATCTGCCAACCTCACTATCCTGATCTCTAGTCACGACCTCAACCACGTGACTGACGTGTGCGACAGGATTATTCTGTTTGAAAAAGGCAGCGTAATCAAGGATATTTATACTACTGAAAATACATTGGAAGAACTTGAAGCATATTTCGCACAGTAAATTTGTACACAATTGTAGTCAATGGCCATGAGACAAGTTGTACTATCATGACAAATATTCAGTAAAATAATCCTGCAACTCTTATGTTATAACAATAAGTGCAACAAAAATTATACTTGGCATTAGGTTTGTTTTAAAGCAAACATTAACAAATAAAATAATACTATGATTACGTCAAAATTTAAAGTAGCAACTTTCAGTATAGCCCTTTCTATAAGTGCAATGGCATTCCAAGGCTGTGACAGTTTAACAAAAACTCAAAAAGGAGCTGGTATTGGAGCT
>Ga0247815_10004055_pt1 | contig 10355 bp, 6 predicted proteins | sample UWRJL194509B1_FD_181014 | JGI IMG/M metagenome (GOLD analysis project Ga0247815, IMG submission 181014) | Plant litter microbial communities from Arlington Agricultural Research Station in Wisconsin, United States - UWRJ-L194-509B-1 | ecosystem: Environmental > Terrestrial > Plant litter >... | reverse complement strand
GCAAGATTAAAGCCTGGACAACTTGGTAGATACTAATGAACAGCATACTCCATAATCCCTGGACAGCTTCCTGCAATGATGGCTGAACAATTTCCTCATAATCTCCATACCACAAAAAAGTCTTTTTTTTTGCCCCCCATTTTCCCGGAACTCACACGGCTTCATGCCCGTTTTCTTGTAAGCGGTCGAGTAAGTACATATTGTCTTTCCATTTCTCATTATTTGACTGGTAATTGATTGATGAATATTATAGGATGATTTGATTCCATAAACGTGAAATTCGTTTCGCATCTATCTATTTATTTGTAGTAGTGTTTAATATTCTGGTCTATTTTTCCTCTTAAAAATGCCGCACCTAAAGATGCAGCATGTAAATATTTTTATTCTTTGGAGAACATGGCTTGCCATCCAGCAAAGCCATGTTAAACTAACTATTATTTAAATTTTTGGCACAGTGTATCTGTGCTTTATCCATTACACTCCTTTACGAGCACAGTGGTAGACGAATTGAAAATAAATGTCCCCCTCACTCCCGATTAATCGGGCCCTCCCACCAATCGGAAGAAAGCTTCATGATTCATAAAATGAAGCTCATTAAAGTAACCGCCCACCTATTGCCCCTTGAAATCAAAAATATTGCTTGTGTGAGAGAAGGCCCTTTGATTGAATTCGATCAAGTTTAACATCTAGCTTTCAGGCCTAACTAAGTACAATTCCGCACATCAGCGCCCCGCTTTCAATGTCTTCATGTTTACAATCCTTCTACGGGATATCCTGCAATGCAATGTGTAAGGTCTCTCCTGTTTTTAACTCTTGGACCGGAGCAATGCTGAATGGAGTTATTTTATCCGGGCTTTGCTTCTTTGAAAGTCCGGATATCCCAGCCAAGCTTAACCCCATAAAAAGTCATCAGAGATCGATTTTAAAACCCCGCCCGCCTGCATTAAGAAATAAGTGCTTTCATTGGTGAAGTGTTGCTGACGGTAACGAGTCGGGGAGTTAAAAGGAAATGCTGGAGTTAGGTCTGCGCTTGAAATTTACCTGGAGGGAAGTTTTGATGCGAAACTAGCAGAGGTGTATTTCAAGTATGTGCTTTAGGTTTTGTTCCTTACTGGGTTGAGGCATGGCCGGCAGGAGTTAAAGATGCTGATCATACCCGGACGCTGATTTTTTTAATGCTACCTTAGGATCGTTATCTGCTGCTCTATCTTCCGTATTCTAAGAACCACTATGAGCTGGTCTTGCATTTGTATGAAGTGCTGCGCGGGCCCATCCTCTTCTAGCGAAATATTTCGATAGTATGCATAATTATAAGCCGCAGCTTCACATTTTGCAAATCTAATCTTACATTGCGTGATGGATGGACAGCAACCTGTTTCTGAGGAAACAAAGCAAAAGCTGAAGGAACTTAGCCTGATGAATCTTCAGGTGACAGGAGAACATTTGGATTTGCTCCGCGAACACATCAAATCCTTGGATGAAACGTTGGTTGGGATGCCAGACATTTCTGATGGTCTTGCCCTGCATGTCCGGCAATTGCGAAGGATTTATGAGTATACGATGTTGATCGGTCTGATTTCCTGTGATCTTTGGGTGGCTTACCGGGTTTATCTACGAGCTGAAGATGGATATGAGGTACAATACGCGAGCAAGCAGATTGTGGTCATCCTGACTGAAGGGCTCAAGCAGGTATACAATTTTATTAGCCGTAACGATAAAGGTGACCTGGTCACCTCCAAGCGGAACAGGTCAATCTGGAAAAGGGATATTGGTGATATTGTTAGGGGCAAGTTTCCTGATTTGGTTCAGCAGTACCAGGCGCTGACTGCTGATCTGGAAAGTTTTGATGATGGTATTTTGAAATCTCTGCAAAAGCCCAGAAATATTTTTGTGCATTATGATCATGAACCCGCTCTGGCTTATGATGAAGTGGTTGCTTTGCACATTGAGCAATTGACTATGAAAGCGATTCCTTTTATGGAATTAATGAAAGGGATGATGGGATTTAATCTTAGCTTGACCGGTGCTTATGTGGAACATTCCATTCAGGCGGTTAAGGATGCCTTTTTGGAACATCAGGGAATTTTGGAGGGAATGAAAGCCGAATACCCTGTTAATCCCGCATCGCTGGCGGAACTGGCTAATGGTTTGGAAAACCTCGCAACGATTAAACGGGAATATCAGTTAAAGGCGCATTTGCGTAACGGGGGTTCCTAAATTTTCTTTATTTTGGATGTTTATTTGACCTAACGCTTGGTTATGAAACCCATCAAAATTGACAACTCAGGTGAGATTGGCAGATTTCTGTCCCATCTGCAGGAAAGAGACAACAAGCGCCTGTTGGTCACCGCTCCTTTCGGTGCCGGGAAATCTTATTTTCTGAATGACTTTTTTGCTGCCCATCCGCAGTACCTTCCGGTTACCCTGTACCCTGGGGATTATTCGGTAAGTTCAAATGAAGATATTTTTGAGCTGATCAAGTATGATATTATTGATGCTTTGCTGGCTTGTTATCCGGATCGGCTGAATCTGACTGGTAATGATTTTTCGAATCTGCTGCTTGCCCAGCAGTTCCTGTCTTCGGAGGCGGATTTCCTACCTTTGCTGAAATCTCTGGCACAAACCCAGAGTATAGGGTTTGAAAAGCTGCTGGAAATCTTTGAGCATTCGAAGGCACTGTACCGCAAGTTCACCAGCTTTAAGGAACGGATAACAGATATTGAGACCAGGAAGTTGAAAGCTTTTATGCAGCCTGTTGAGCAAAAGCGCGGTTCGATCAGGGAGAATGACGGAATTACGCGGTTTATTGCCGAACTTTTGTCCAGGATTAAGGTTTCTGCTGAGCACAATTCTGCTAGGAGTCATGAAGGAATGAAACAGACCATTTTAGTGGTGGATGACTTGGACCGGTTGGAGGCAGACCAGATTTTCAGGTTGTTCAACATCTTTAGTGCGCACCATGATAGCCGGGAAGACGCGAATAAGTTCGGCTTTGATAAGGTGATCCTGGTTTGCGATCTGGACAACCTGGAACACATGTTCCGTCACCGGTATGGCCCTAAGGCCAGTTTTGATGGCTACATTGATAAATTCTATTCCTATGAGCCTTATATCTTCAACCAGCAGGCATTTTTGAAACAAAAGGCACGGGAGTATTTGTTGTATTTTGAAGAGGATAATGTTGCCAGACAGGATAGTTTGCTGAGTGATGACCGCTTCGGAAAGAAGAGTATGTTCTTTGAAACGGTCTCTGGCTTAGCAGAGGAAATGGTCGAGCGTTCACTTCTTAGGGCCAGGAATTTTCAAAAGTTTAAGGCTTATCAGTTTCAGGACTGGCGAATTGAGCTGGATGACCGCCAGTATTCCAGCAGGTATTTTCCTTTGCTGGTTATGGCACGGACGCTCGGTCAGTTTTTCCCCAGAACGGCTGACCTGATTGCTGCAATCGATGAACTTGCGACCAATTTCCCTTCAAATTATGAAGCGAAGAGTAAAAGCGGCCACAAGCTCTTCCAGTCGCAAATGGTATCTTATGCGCTGCCCTTTCTGGTAGAGAATTTCACGGATCTTTCCCATCTACGCTCTTCAGAAGAACATCAGTTTGCGCGGGTGCTAAACGAACACGGGAACAGGTTTTATATTGTTTTCAGTGCAAAAGATAGTTTTTCGCGGGATTATGTAGAGCTAGTCTATGAAAAGGTTGTGCTAGACGCGACCCTGAACAATAAAAGGAATATGGAACCTCAAATGAGCTACCCCAACTTTTATCACTTTTTTTCTGTAGCGTTGAAACGTTGCGTGCAGTTGGGTTATCTTTAGCGTTTGGGAATATTTGTATGGATTTTACTGTCTTTCTTTTCAGGAAAAAACCCTATCCGGGTGACTTTTTGTTATGGTTACATCGTTCACTTAACTGAAATATTATCGCAAAAGGAACAAAGGGGAAAAATTCGTTATCGGATCAGCCACATGACCTAAAATAAGAGGCTTTGATATCCAAGGAAATTGGCCGAGTTTATCTGGGTTAAGCGATTTCTGTTTCCGCAGCCAATGAGAATATCCATTTCAGTTTACTTTTGTTGCATTGACTAACGAACGGCTCTATCACAAGATATTCATGAGACTACTAACCCTGATGGAACTAAAAGCAAAAGGGTTAAAAAGCAATATAAGTAATTGTTAAACGGAAAAAAAGGCCCTCTTCCGAATTCATCGATTCAAATTCTTATATTTTTCATATCCAAAAGGTCTTACTATACCTGTTGAGATATTGAGGGAAACTAATTTCCAGTTACACCGTTAATATATTGACAACCTCAAATTATATGATTTGATTTTCTGCATAAAATCCAAACTAAATCTATTTTTAGATTGAGGGTTTCATATTGTCAATTTTGTATTTACACCTTACTTTCCTAACGGACAAATCAGGATTTAAATTCTACTGTCAACGTACTGATAGTAAATTTGAAGCTTGCAACTGGTATATTTGCTTTAGTATGAATTGTTAATAAATCACACACACTTTTCTAGTTAAAGGTTTAATAATTAGCTAGATGTATTAAACAAAGCAATAACACAATATTTAACTATACACCAAACAAAGACACCATGGATTCAACCATCATCAGCGCTTTTATCGGGGGGATATTTGCAGTAATTGTTGGTCTCATTGCAATTTACGGGGCAAAAGACAAAAATAAGATTCACATAGAGCAATTGGAAGAGAATGTAAAAGCAGATGGCTCAAGATACACGAAGAAGAAAACTGTGTTCAAATAAATGTCGTGTATTTATTTATTATGAATACACGGAAAATGGAACATGCCACTGCACAATTGGGACTTGACTGCTCTTTTATCAACTAACTAAATGCTGGAAACGTCCAGCCGACCTATCATTAAATTGTCGCCAATCCAACGACAATGTCTTTGGTATTTTTATTTGATAGCTTCCGCCATTTCATCGTAAGCATCCCCTTTTAAACAAGTCATTTATGATCTGTTGAGCTTCATCTTCAGTTTTGCCAAACACCTTCACCAGATCTTCTGCTTTAACTTCAGTTGCGATATGTATTTCGTCTTTGTTCGATAGTTGTTGTTTCATATTTATAGTTATTCCTTCATCTTACTCAAACTCATAGCTTATTTCAAACACATTGATTCTCCCCTCATCCACTGGAAGTGCACCCTCCCTCTCGGTTTGGATCATCTGCCTGTACTTATTCTGCCAGTTACAGTGAGTCGAATCCGGGGTCTCCAGCAACCCACAGAACTCGGCAATGCTCAACTCCCCAAATTGCTTAATCGCCTCATAGATTTCCTTGTCACTTCGGTGACGCCACGGACCTTTGTCTTTAATTGTGTATCCATATCTCAGTTTTTTTGATGAGGACGAAAGGTACTTATACCATTTCAACTATAAAACGCGGAGTTAGATGAGTGTTTATGATTACTGAATTAATATCCAATATGCTTATCTAACCAGCCTGGCTTTGGGGTATCTTTCAAGAAGTAATCAAAAAATTCCTTTACGCGATTCGTATAATCCGGCCTATCTTTCTCTAAAACCCCATGACCGCCATTTTTGTAGGATAATAGCCATGCCATCTTGCCCTGATGCCTTAACGACATGAAAAATTGCGCACTATGATAAAAAGGCACAATTTCGTCATCTTCACTATGAAGAAACAAGACAGGCGTGGTTACATATTTTGATCTATAAATTGGAGAATTATAAATATAAAGCTCAGGATTATCTTCAAAATCTACATTCATCCTTGAATTTAACATAACAAAAGGTCGAATTTCTTCTTTCATTACACCGAGATCAAATAAGTGGTTGACAATACTAGAAAGGCTTGCTCCCGATAGGGCAGCGGCGAATCGGGTACTTCGCGTTAAAATATAGTTCACTTCATAACCGCCAAAGCTGTGGCCTGCTATTGCCATTTTACTTTTATCCACCCATTTGTAAACAGCCAGATGATCAGCTGCCGCAGTGATACTCATCATTAACATATCTCCAAATTTATTTGGTGCTATATAAATATCCGGGCGAAAAACTAGATAACCGTTACTCACTAAATGGGCTATAGCTATACCACCTCGCGCAGGTTCAGGTTCAATTGGTTCGTGTAGCAGGTGAGAAATATCCTGATAAAAATAAAATACAACAGGATATTTTTTATTTGGATCAAAGTTTTCTGGCTTGTAAAGTATACCCTGGCAGGTATTGCCCAAACTGTCTTTATAGGTATGTAATTCAGACTTTATCCAATTATAATGCTGCTCCGGGAAATTATGTGTTAGTGTATCAAAACTTTTAAAGTCTTTGGTGAACAGTAAATTCGGGCTTTGTTCTACTGTTGGAAATTTTAAGAGAAACCCATTTTCTCCGGTAGCTTTTTGAAATAAATTGCTATTAACTTCTGAATACTGTTTAGACCAAAAGAAGTTACCTTCATAAAGTTTCACAAATTGCTTTTTTTTGATGTTCAATTTAAAAAGTGAAGTCGCTTTTGTGTCAAAATTCAAACCATAAACAAATAAGTCCTCAGCAGGATCAATCACTTTAGTTTCATACTTTCCACAAAAAGAAAAGAATATTTTAGAACTGTCTGCTTTATTAAGGGTCAATTTTTTGGGCTGATCATCACCTTTTACGTCAAGCTCCCAAATGCCAACCTTGCCAATCATTAGTACGTGACTGGTTCCTTTTATCCATCCGGCTATTCCAAGATAGTTAGCGATGTCAGATCTCGTTTGTGCATTATATAATTCAAGTTCGGCTTTAACGGAAATTGTAAAATCATAAGTTTTCTTAGTGGAGAATTCGAAACATCTGTAACGGCCATCTTTTTCATTGCGGTAGGTCAAAAATTTGTTATCCGGTGAAAATTGGATATCAGAAAATTTGTCATCTTTAGCTTGGTTTAGCCGGATTCGTTCATTGTTCAACGCATCAATCAGATAATATGACTTGATGCTGTCCCCTGTTTCCATAACAAATTTATCTTTCCCTCTTATTTGTCCAGGCGCTATATGTTCGTTGCCAAATAAAAACTGGGTTAGCTTTCCATCATACAAATTAAGGCTCGAAAAATTCCGCCACGCGGTAATCCTACCGAATCCACTTTGTTTATACTGTGGGTAAATTATTCTGTCCTGGTAACTCCAAATATCAGGTTCATCTTCATTTTTTGTATACGCCGGTTCTATCGTCGGAAAAGTGAAGTAAATTTTGCTCCCATCTTCCGAAAAACGCCAAACTTCATCCACGGAAAACATCTGCCCTGCCCGAACCTTGTTATCTAAAAATATTAATCTAGCTGAATCAAATCCGGATTCGTAATGCCATATTTTTTTATCTCCGCTACTATCATTTGTTGTGAAAGCAATATTGTTACCAGAACCATCGATAATAATGCTGGATGCTACATAACCTTTGTAAATATCTTTATCTTTTCCACTTTTCAAGTCTAGCAAATGCAAAATTTCCCTTGAATCATCATCACCTTTTAGACTCATTAGTAGCTTATGCTGCGGCGCATATAATGTGTAAGACTTTACGTTTTTAAACTGAAGCTCTGTACTTTTCTTTTCTTCTCTGATAACCAGGCATTTTAAAGAATCGTCGTTATAAATCAGGCGTTCACCTGGTCCATCCTGATAAAGCTTAAAAGATCTGGCAGTTGCTATCTTCCACTGTTTATCGGTTCCTAGCTCAAAACATATGATCACACCGTTAATGATAGAATAAAGTCTTTTGCCATCGGCGCTAAATTCGTTTTGCCCCATTGCCGAGAATTGCCTCTCCCAGCTTCCATTAGTAGCCTTAATCACCCGAAGATTTTGACCGGAAGGTGTATTAATTAAATTATAGATTACGTATTTGCCGTCCGCATTCAGTTTACTGTTACTGATCCTGGTCCAACCAGTATAACTTCTAGCAGTGATCACTGCCTTTTGGGCAGCTGAAAAAAATGGAAGTACAAATCCAAGAATTACAATAAGTTTAATAACTCTCATGGTAATGATATATTTGTAGATAGATTTATGATTCTGCATTTTTTGCAATAAATTAAACATATAATTGGCATTAAATAATTTTATCACCATGTCGGCTGGTCTGCGATCATAAGTTTTAATGTATTTTGAAATTCCTTTTCATCGGATTTGTTATTTTTCACTTTCGCCATCATAAGCGCCTTCTTTTCCAATTCGATTGCTTCTTTTTTCCGTCCTAGTTTGTATAGCACATTTGCATACGTATCTATCCAACCATAACGATCTGGGTTAATTTTCAACAATGCTTCCATATATTCAGCCCCCTTTAACAAATATTCAGTCTTGTTGCTTTTTTTGAAAATAACATCAAACACAAGATTGTTGATTCCAAGGGTACTGGTTTTTATAGCGGAGCTCAACCCTTTTTTTTCTATTTTTTCAATCTCAAATTTGACCACGTTTTCCCAATCTTTCTGCTTGTAGTACCACGCCAGTTTGTTGTCAAATGTGATGCTTTGACTGATTTTAGGATCATATTTTTCGGAGATTTTATTTTCAATACCTTTCCAGTCTGGCTCTTTTTGAGATCGCTCCGCTTCATTAATGATTGGGTCAATAACATCCCGGCTTACAAAGTATCGGATATAATCAGCAGATACGCCAGGCCTGAAAATAGAATCAAGAATGTTTGGGTTTCTATATATATAGTTCACGATCTTGTCGCTTTCCGATATGGTTTTTGGAAAATTTATTATAAGTTCTCCAAAATCTTTATCTAACTGCTGCCCTAACGCTTGCCTGTCAAACCATTCTTGTTTATATTTCATCAGCATCTGATTAGCCAGGCTATCATTATGGTACTGCTTTGTTTTGATGGCTAAGCCTAAAAGTTTCTTAGTCGGGAACGAGCCTTCATTATATTTTTTCAATTGTACGTAATAGGCTTCATCCTGATTATTTGCCATTTTGAGTACCTGAAGAAATAAGGTTGCTTCCTTGAATCCAGAGTCCATTTTTAATAATTCTCCATTGGGAGATAGGAACAGGAAGCTTGGAAATGAATTTATATGATAGGTTTTGGATATTTCTGCGGCGCTGTCATACCATGATTGGATTATAGGCAAATCATTTTTGGTCTTGTCCAATTGTACTTTTATTGAAAGGAAGTTTTCCGTTAAATAACGTTGTACCGTTGGGTCAGTATATACCTCTGCATCCATAGCTTTACATGGTGCACACCAAGTAGCATAAAGGTCTACAAAAATGTTCTTGTTTTCTTCTTTGGCTTTATCCAACACTGCTTGCCAGTTCGGCAACAGTCTAAATACTTCATCGTTTTTTTGTGCAATTGATAGCTTGGGCAATATAGCGTATAGCAATATCCCTATAATAATCTTATTCATAATTTTGATTTTTATTGGTGAGAGTGCTGTAAAATATACAGCACTCTATTAAATAACATTAATCCGCGTAGCCAGGGGTCTGCTTCATATTCGGGTTTGATGACAATTCGAAGCGCGCGATAGGGAAGTATGCTTTAAAAGCAGCCCACACACCTCCTTTTTCTTTGTGTTCTTCGGTCATTACGGCGTTCATAGTCCCAGAACGACGTAAATCAAACAAACGATGACCTCCTTCAGTAAAAAGCTCAACACGGCGTTCCTGTAAAATCAAAGATCGCAATTCAACTTGTGTCAAAGTCGTAGCAAATGCAGGGAGAGGATCTCCAACCTGCGCTGTAGGAGTTGCCCGACGATTTGCACGTAGGGCATTTAAATCAGAGACAGCATCACCGATTTTCCCTTGTTCGTTTCTAGCTTCTGCTCTGATTAAGTACATCTCTGAAAGCCGGAGAATAATGTCATTTTCCCTGAAATCTGTAGAACTGGGAATAAACGGGACTTTGTACTTACTAGGATAATAATAATCTACGTTATTTGCATTTACTATTCCGAGCCAGTTATTTTTCCTGGCATCTCCAGGCGTAAAACTCTTCAGCAATGACTTAGAAACGAAGAATGGATACTCGTCGTTCGGCCCGGTTGCAGGAAGGATGAACACACTGCCTTCATAAGTATTGTAACCAACTCTAACCGAGGGTACTGCCCAAATTGTTTCAGAACTATTTTTTAGAAATGCTGCTTCAGGATTATTGAGTGAATACGCTGGAGTATTGATAACAAGACTTGCAGCAGCTTCCGCATCGGCGTATTTTTTCTCATACAGATAAACTCGAGCTTTTAGTGCATGAACAGCTGCTAAGTTTGGCCGGATACGATCAGGCGTAGAGGTAATCAGATTACCTGAAACGTATGTCTGATTCAGTAGTCCTTCAGCGGCAGAAAG
>Ga0247815_10004053_pt1 | contig 10360 bp, 6 predicted proteins | sample UWRJL194509B1_FD_181014 | JGI IMG/M metagenome (GOLD analysis project Ga0247815, IMG submission 181014) | Plant litter microbial communities from Arlington Agricultural Research Station in Wisconsin, United States - UWRJ-L194-509B-1 | ecosystem: Environmental > Terrestrial > Plant litter >... | reverse complement strand
AAAGCAAAGATTGGTGTGGTGAATCCGTAGATAACTAAAAATATACAAGAATATTTAAAGCTCTTTCTGTAAGAATTTAACCCACCTTCCAAATCCTCATTGTTAGACCATTTGGCCAGAAAATAGGCGAACAAACTGTAAGCAGAAAGGAAAACAACCTGTCTGCCCAGGAAGAAAGGCACATTCAAAAACGCAGACTTTCCGTCAATTAATTTATCATAGTTTTCGCTGTTCGGATCTGTAAGACCTTCAGCATGCCAGTGGTGATATAAGTTGTGTGTGTATAAACCCAGTCCGATCACGACCAATAGAATGATTACTGCTATTGGCAATACCTTAGCCATAGCCTGTGGTACACGAAGTATTGAAGCAGACCATCCTGCCTGTGCTACAAATTGTACGGCCAAAAAGAAAGCGCCGGACATACATACACAAGCGAAGTAATAAGCCATTAGTAACAGGTTTGCAAAAGTACGCTCGTGAAGCGTCTCTTTAGAAAAACCAAAAACTATCGCTGCAATACCGATCACAATACCGATAATGCTTAAAGTTTTTGCTTTACCTGTAAACTCAAACTGCTCAGTTAAATTATAATTATGAGTTCCCATTTATTTCTTCTTTACTATTTTGCTTTTTGTAATTCCTGTACGTACAACACTACTTTCCATCTCTCTTCTGGCGACAACTGAGAAGCATAAGAGCCCATCATGTTAACACCATATTTAATAGTGTGGTAGATCTTTCCTGCAGTCAGGTCTTTCATCAATCCGCCTCTTGAAGATGCTTTCTCCGGATCGTGGAATGAAGGTACGCCACTAAATTTTTCTATTTTAACCAGGTGACCTTGTCCGTCACCCTGATCGCCATGGCAAGGACTGCACATTACTTTGTACAGGTGCTGGCCTTTTAATAAGTTCTCTTCTGTCAGCTGTACTGGATTCACCAGGCTTACACCTGCTGCCTCGTAACCATCTTTGTTATTTGGATATACATCCTGCTCTACAAAGCCAACCGGAGCAGTATGTGCAGGCGGAACTTGTGCAGTATGACCGTTAAAACTTTTCAACAGCGCATTGGTTGTAGAAATCGGCTGGTCCGGATTAGGAGCAAGCGGATCATACATATTTCTTGCATATTCTAAACCTGTACTTTGTTTATCCCGGCATGCTGAAAAAACCACAGCACTAGCCAGAATACAAAACGAGGCTAAAACTACTTTATTCTTATTCATAGCTAACATACTTCCTTTCATTGTACTTCACTTCCAAAGCACCGGCATCTTTTAATAAACCATCAATTACGCTGTGTTCAGCATTCTCTTTAGCATCGATTGCAATGATGAACCTGTCGTCAGTAGCCCTCAGGTCCATAACCCTAGGTGCTCTTCCCGGAAACAAATGTGTAGATGCATAATAAGCACCAACCAGACTGAATGCACAGAACAAAACGGTAAGCTCAAACATAATCGGAATAAAATCCGGAAGTGCGAGAGCAGGCTTACCACCAATGTTGTGTTTCCAGTCTACCACAGATGTCAGATAGATCAGTGCGAATGCGGAGGCCGTTCCGGTAATCCCGCAAAAGAATGCGAGAATATCTAACCTGGACCTTTTAACTCCTAATTTAGCTTCGATGCCGTGGATAGGCATTGGTGTATAAACATCATGTATCTTAATGTTATTTTCCTGCAACTTATCGATGCCGTGCATCATTTCGTCCGGATCACCAAAACTGCCTAAAATATATTTGATATCACTCATTGTTATATTTTTGCGTATTCTTCTTGTTTAACACTATCAAACTTGTCTAAAGACTCAATGTATTCTGCTACTTGTTCTTTATCCAGATGACCTTCTTTAATTTGCTCCATTTTAGCCTGCTCACTTGCACTCTTCAACAGCAGTTTCACCTCTGCAATCGCTATAGAAGGCAAAACCCTCAGGAACAGCAGGAATAAGGTGAAGAATACGCCGATCGAACCAACGAACACGCTCACGTCTACCCATGTTGGATAGAACATTGCCCAGCTCGAAGGGATATAATCACGGTGCAATGAAGTCACGATGATCACAAAACGCTCGAACCACATACCGATGTTTACTACGATAGACAGGATCCAGGTAGCCGGGATGTTGGTACGGATCTTTTTGAACCACAGCAATTGCGGAGAGATTACGTTACAGGTCATCATCATCCAGTATGCCCACCAGTAAGGACCGGTTGAACGGTTGATAAATGCATACTGCTCATATTCAGAACCCGAATACCAGGCGATGAAAAACTCAGTTAAATAAGCCACACCAACGATCGATCCCGTCAGAATGATGATTTTGTTCATCGATTCAATGTGGAACATGGTGATGTAATTTTCAAGACCCAATACTTTACGGGCAACCAACAATAGTGTTAGTACCATCGCAAATCCAGAGAAGATCGCTCCAGCCACAAAGTACGGCGGGAAGATCGTGGTATGCCATCCCGGAATAACCGAGGTTGCAAAGTCCATGGATACAATCGTGTGTACCGAAAGTACCAGTGGTGTAGAAATACCGGCAAGGATCAGCGACACCGCCTCAAAACGCTGCCAGGTTTTTACATTACCAGACCAGCCAAAAGAGAAGATTGAATAAATTTTACGTCTTACTCCGGTTGCACGGTCACGGATGGTCGCGATATCAGGCAATAAACCTGTGTACCAGAACAACAACGATACCGAGAAATAAGTAGAGATCGCAAACATATCCCATACCAGTGGCGAGTTAAAGTTTACCCATAGCGAACCGAACTGGTTTGGCAAAGGCAATACCCAGTAAGCCAGCCATGGACGGCCCATGTGAGATACTACATAAGTAGCGGCACAGATTACAGCGAAGATCGTCATCGCCTCTGCTGACCTGTTAATTGAGTTCCTCCAGTTTTGACGGAAGAGCAGAAGTACTGCAGAGATCAGCGTTCCGGCGTGACCGATACCAACCCACCATACGAAACCGGTGATGTCCCATGCCCATCCTACTGTCTTGTTCAGTCCCCATGATCCGATACCGAACCAGAAGGTATAACTTACAGCAACTACCCAAAGTGTAGCACCGCAAAGCGCGATGATAAATCCAATCCACCATGCCCTGTTCGGCTTGTTTTCTACCGGTAACAGAATGTCATTCGTAATTTTTGAATACGTAATGTTCTGGCCGGTAATTAGTGGTTCTCTTAATATTGATTCCTTATGTCCTGACATAATTTATTTTCTTTTAATATCAGCTATCTGCTTACGCGTGTACTGTTGTATCTGTGTTTCTAATTTTTGTCATATAACCTATACCCGGTTTTACGTTGATTTCTTCCAGTACGTAGTAGATCCGCTCACTACGCAATGCTTTAGATACTTCCGAATTAGGGTCGTTGCCATCACCGAAGATGATCGCGTTTGCAGAACAAGCTTCCTGGCAGGCCATTTTGATATCGCCATCTTTCAATGGACGTTTCTCGATTTTAGCTTGCAGTTTACCAGCCTGGATCCGTTGGATACACATCGAACATTTCTCCATTACTCCTCTCGAACGGGTAGTTACATCAGGGTTCAGCACCAGTTGTGTAAACTCATTGTTCAGGTAGTTATCGAAACGTGAATCGTTCCAGTAGTTGAACCAGTTGAAACGGCGCACTTTATACGGACAGTTGTTCGCGCAGTAACGGGTACCTACGCAACGGTTATAAGCCATGTGGTTCAGACCGTCTGATGAGTGTACTGTCGCCAGTACCGGACATACCGTCTCGCAAGGAGCGTGGTCACAGTGCTGACAAAGCATTGGCTGGTGAACAACAGAAACATTTTCCATCTGAGCCGCCTCCAAATGTGCGATTTCCTTTTCTTTAGTTACCGCATTGATTCCGGTACCATGACCGTGTTCGCCATGTGCTTCCTCACCATGACCTTCTTCCACATTATAGCTGTAATAACGGTCAATCCGGATCCAGTGCATTTCTCTGCGTCTGCGTACTTCGTCTTTACCTACAACAGGAATGTTATTCTCTACGTTACAGGCAACGATACAAGAACCACAACCGGTACAGGCGTTCAAATCGATCGCCATTACCCAGTTGTTACCTGGTTTTTCGTATTTATCCCAAAGATCGTAATCTTTATGTTTTCCGTGTTCGTTACCCGATCCTGCAGCAGGGTTCTTTTTAAAGGCGTCAAAACTCGCTTCGCGAATCACATTTCTACCCTCGAAAGAGTGGTGTGTCTGTGTTTGAGCAAGTTCCTCTCTGCCACCAGTAGCCGCAATGGTTACTGTAGTTGCATATTTAGAAGTACCATTGGTGAAGCTTACAAAAGGATAAGCATTCTTACCCACATCGTTACCTGCCTTACCAACCATGGTACGGCCATAGCCTAAAGCGATGGAAGCAGTACCAGAAGCTTGTCCCGGCTGGAACAAGACCGGCAGGTCTATGCTATATCCTTTGGCATCTTTTACCGTTACAATATCAAATTCTTTTAATCCTTTGCTTTCGGCAAACTTAGGACCGAGGGCGATGTAATTGTCCCAGGTCACTTTAGAAACCGGATCAGGAAGTTCCTGCAGGAATGCGTTATTGGCATGTTTACCATTACGCATCGGCAAGCTTTCATAAACCTGTAACTCGATATCTTTAGCAAGCGCTTTACTGTTGCTGATGATTGTAGGAATCACCGCAGCAAGAGAAAGACTGAAGGTATAGGCACCGGCCGGTTTAGCAGCAGCGGCGAAAACACCAGTCTGCAGAACATCTGCCCAGCTCTTACCGAAAACAGGCAATACACTTGCTTCCCAGTAATTGCGTACATATTGGTAGTATTCTTTAACAGGAGCATTAGACCAGGTCAGCAAGCTTTCTTCAGGCTGACGTGAACTGAATACCGGATTGATGGTCGGCTGAACGATGGAATAATAACCTTCGTAAGCGTTGGCATCTCCCCATGACTCCAGGTAGTTTGGCGTGATTGCGATCACATCACAAAGTGATGAGGTTTCATCTTTCCTGTCAGAAAAAGAAACTTTCAAAGCTACTTTAGCCAGTGCATCTGCAAAAGCTTTTGCATTGGCCACATCATAAGCAGGATTGCTATCCAGGAAGAAAACAGCACCAACTTCGCCTCTGCTCATCTCATTGATGAACTCAGCAAATTCAGCATCGTTACCTGCATAACGTTTGTTCGGATTGTCCAGATCTATCGTCGTACCGTAACTGCCGATAGCCGAGTTGATCGCATTGACCAAAATTTGTGTAGACACATCATTTGAACCGCAAACAACCAGTGATTTTCCTTTATTCTGAACTAATTCTTTAGCAACTAATTTCAAAGCTTTATCAGCAGTTACATTGTTACCCAAAGTACCACCCGCTAAATTCGCACCGGTGATCGCATTGTATAGGGTAATCAGCGCCGGACCTTCTTCAGAAAGTTTGATCGGCACACGTGTATCTGCATTGGTACCAGTCAGACTCATTCCAGCCTCAAACTGGAAGTGACGTGACATTTTACCTTTAGCCAAAGATTTGTAGTTTCTGTTGGCAATATATTGTGAAGTAAATTCTTCACCGCTGATCCAGGCACCCAGGAAGTCAGCACCAAAGCTCACAACCAGGTCAGCCTTGTCAAAATTGTATTTTGGAACAACTGCTTTACCAAAGCTGTTCTCATTTGCCTTGATGATACCGGTATAAGAAATGGCATCATACTGAACGTGTTTGGTAGTAGGGAAAGCAGTAGTAAAATCAGCAATAACTGCTTTTGTTGAAGGGCTATTTACCGAAGAAGAAACGATACGGATCTTCTTACCTGAAACTTTAGCCAGTTCCGTTGTCAGGAACTCATCTACTTTAGCCCAGGTAGTCTCCGCACCTTTTACTACAGGAGATTTTAGTTTAGAAACATCGTACAGATCCAAAACTGAAGCCTGAGCTTGCGCATCCGTACCACAGTTAAATTCACCTGCATTCGGATTTGGTTCAATCTTAATTGGCCTGCCCTCTCTTGTCTTTACCAAAATACTCTGACCGTTAAAACTCGATACATAATAGTTTGGAATACCAGGAACTACATCTTCAGGTTTAATCAGGTAAGGAATTGATTTATGAACAGGAGCTGTCTGACAAGCCGCCAGCGTAACCGCACCCAACCCAAAGCCCAAAGCCTTTAAAAAGTCGCGGCGTGGAGTTACGGTACTTAACCCTGCTTCATTTAAAACATCTTCAATTGGAAGTGACTCAGCAAATTCGTTTTTGTTTTTTTCAACAAAATCCGGAGTGTTTTTATACTCTTCTAAGCCTTTCCAGTATTTTTTATTGCTTTCCATTTAAGCTATATTACTGTTTATCGAACGTTCTTTTTATTAAACTCTATTAATAGTGGCATTTACCACACTCCAAACCACCCAGGGCGGCAGGTGTCATTTTCTCCCCTTTTTTGATCTTCTCATGCGCTTCAATGATCTTGTCATAGAATGCATTTCCTTTCACTTCCAGCTGGGTGTCTTTGTGACAGTTGATACACCATTTCATCGTTAACGGTGAATATTGGTAAATCTCTTCCATCGTATCCACAGGACCGTGACAAGCGAAACAAACCGGCTCATTTGGTTTCAAACCTTTTTCTTTTCTGATGGCCGCTTCACCAACTACTACGTGTTGTGAGTGGTTGAAATAAGCAAAATCAGGAAGGTTGTGTACACGAACCCATTCGATTGGTTTTTCTTTCGTTTTATCGTAAGTCATAGACTCCGGATCGTAACCCAGGGCGGTGTATATTTTCTGAATCTCAGGAGAGATCGCACCGTCATATTTCTCAGTCGCCTGAACCGCTTTGTGACAGTTCATACAAACATTCGCAGAAGGAATGGTTGAGTTTTTAGACTTGAACGCACCAGTGTGGCAATACTGACAATCGATCTTGTTCGTTCCGGCATGCAGCTCATGCGAGAATTTGATCGGTTGCACCGGCTGGTAGCCAGTATGTACACCAGTTTCCCACATGCCCATCCAGCCAAAAGATCCAAGCACTGTAATCAAGCAGAGGATAAAGAAGAAAACAAATTTCTTGTTTTTGAACAAGCGTTTGATCCCTGTACCAAAAGATACTTCCTCTTCCTCCACAAGAACAACTCCTTGTTTTTGAAGAATCAGGCGCTCCAGTATTTTGATTGCGCGGCCCAGGACCACCAATACCACGATGGACAGGATGATGATGGCAACCACACCGGCGATTGAAAAATCAGATACACCTTCTGAAGCAGAAGAACCACCGCCTGTTTCGCCGGGAGCGTCTGCTTTCTTAGGCTCGCCTGCTTTTGCATAAGCGATGATGTTTTTGATCTGGTCATCCGTTAAACGCGGAAATGCAGTCATCTCTGCCGGAGAGAATTTCGAAGCCTCTATAGCTTGTTTGTCACCAGCGTCAACCAAAGCTTTCCAGTTTCTGATCCACTTAATGGCAAAAGCTTCATCCAGTTCATTTAGTTTAGCGGTTAATGCAGGACCGGTGCTAGGACGGTCCAATTGGTGACAGGAGTTACAATTATCCTTGAATAATTTACGACCCTCCACTACATCTTGTGCCTGTGTAGAAGAAACGATTAAAACAGATAGAGCCGTAAACATAAGTGCCGACTTCCAAACTCTTCTAACGATCAATGAGATATCCCTCATAATGAGTATTTTATACTATTTTTTAAAAAACTTAATAAACGCTATTGATGTTTAAACTCAGGTCCTCCACCAAAACGTCCACAAAAGTAAAATTTATTAACGTACCAATGACAAAGAAATGACAGTAAATACAATTTATAATCAATCTAAATAGTTCGTTTAATCCACTTTAAACGACGAAAATCAGCAATTTTCAACAAATTACTGATTCCCGTTTACTGCCAACTTTAAGCCGGCACTTGTTAAAGTAAATTACATTTTTAGGATCCAGGCAAACATCAGTGGTGCCACGATTGTTGCATCCGATTCAACAATGAATTTTGGCGTATCGATGTCCAGTTTACCCCAGGTAATCTTCTCGTTGGGCACTGCGCCTGAGTATGATCCATAGGAAGTTGTAGAGTCTGAGATCTGACAAAAGTAGCTCCAGAAAGGGATGTTTTCCATCTCCATATCCTGGTAAAGCATCGGTACTACACAGATCGGAAAATCACCTGCAATACCGCCACCAATTTGAAAAAACCCGATACCTTTGCCCGCGCTGTTGTCGATATACCAGTTGGCAAGCCATCCCATATATTCTATCCCGCTTTTCATCGTGGTCGCCTTAATTTCAGATTTCATCACATAGGACGCAAAAATATTGCCCATGGTAGAGTCTTCCCATCCCGGTACAACGATCGGAAGGTTTTTTTCTGCCGCAGCCAGCATCCATGAATTTTTTGGGTCAATTTCATAGTATTGCTCCAGATCACCGCTCAGCAACATCTTGTACATGAACTCATGCGGAAAATAACGCTCACCAGCCGTATCCGCATCTTTCCAGATTTTATGGATGTGCTTTTGCAGTCTCCGGAAAGCTTCTTCTTCCGGAATGCAGGTATCTGTAACCCGGTTATAGTGGTTTTCCAGCAAATCCCATTCGTCCTGCGGACTCAGATCTCTGTAGTTGGGAACCCTTTTATAGTGTGAATGTGCCACAAGGTTCATGATGTCCTCTTCCAGGTTGGCCCCTGTACAGGATATGATGGACACTTTATCTTGTCTGATCATCTCTGCAAGAGAAATACCCAGCTCTGCAGTACTCATTGCTCCGGCCAGTGTGATCATCATTTTACCGCCTTCATCCAAATGTGTTTCGTATCCCTTTGCCGCATCCATCATCGCTGCTGCGTTAAAATGGAGGTAGTTGCGCTCCATGAACTGAGATATAGGTCCTCGTGTTGTACTCATTTTGATTTAAATTTTTTGTTGCCGCAAAAATAGCATAAATTTATAAATAGTCATTCTTGCCAAATCCTTAAACCATTCCCAAGGTATCCTTTTACAAAATCAAGAAGACAATAGTGTCGTTATAAGATAATAATTATATTTATGACCCTGTTATCACCCTGTTAAGACCCTGTTAGTACCCTGTTGGTATCTTGTTCAACTAAACGTATTATGCTGTCTGACTAGAGGCAGTCCTGAACCTGACTTCAATAAATGGCCTCAAACTTGCTGCCCGGATTTCTATAATAAAAACTTTATCCTATTTTAGGCAAATGAAGAGAATTTCGCTTTGCACAGTATTGATCATGATCGCTGCAAACGCATTAGGGCAAAAAAAATTTATTGAACGTTATTTATCCGACAAAACGGATTCCTCCAGACGGGCCAGTTTTATGCCTGTCCCGGTATTCCGCTACAGTCAGGAAATGGGGATTGAAATTGGTCTGGGTGCGCTGTATTCTACTTATCTGGACCGCAAAGATCTGGCCAACCGAAGCTCAAATTTCTCCGCGGTCTTGTCGGGATCTACTAAAGGACAGTACAATATCTCGTTGAAAGGTGACATATGGACCAAAAACAATACCCACCGCTATGTTGCTGAGGTCAGGTTCAAACGGATGCCGTTTGATTTTTACGGCCTGGGCAACAACACGCTTGAGGCCGATGAGGACCGCCTGGTACAGGGATCGGTAAAAATTGTCCTGGAAGCTGAGAAAAAATTACTGCCTCACTTCTATTCCGGTCTTTCGGTCGGCTTTGAAAACTATCATTTTACCGATAAAGTAGTTGGCGGAATCTATACAACTTCCCCGGATCTGATCCACAGGATTGGTGGCTCGGTGGTCTACGGCGGGTTTTCTGCCAGTTTTGATACCCGGAACTCCAACAACTACACGACAAAAGGTTTTATGGGAAGGGTTTCTTATCAGTACGCCCCGGATTTCTTTGGTGGTGAAAATTTCAATGGCAGCCTGATTAAGGCAAACGTACGTCACTTCTTCCCGCTCAGCAAAAAATTTGTATTGGGACTAAATGCCCTTTTTCATAGCGTTCAGGGACGCAATACCCCGTTTTACCTGCTTCCGCAAATGGGTAATGACGAAATGATGCGGGGTTATTACACAGGGCGTTACCGCGACCGGAATTTACTGGCCGGACAGGCGGAACTGCGCTACCGCTACAACAACCGTTTTGGACTGGCGGCATTTGCCGGTACAGGGCAGGTATTTGACAACGGAGATTTCGGTCTCAAAAGCTTCAAGCCCTCGTACGGTGCGGGGGGGCGGTATTTCTTCGATCCTGAAAAAGGCCTGAGTGTGCGGGTCGACTATGGTATTGGCGAAAAAAGACCAAATGAAAAACGCCAGACCGGATTTTACATCAGTCTGGCGGAGGCGTT
>Ga0247815_10004050_pt1 | contig 10364 bp, 13 predicted proteins | sample UWRJL194509B1_FD_181014 | JGI IMG/M metagenome (GOLD analysis project Ga0247815, IMG submission 181014) | Plant litter microbial communities from Arlington Agricultural Research Station in Wisconsin, United States - UWRJ-L194-509B-1 | ecosystem: Environmental > Terrestrial > Plant litter >... | reverse complement strand
TCAGTGCATTCTGCCAACGGGCAGTTGCAGGCGATTATTGTGTAAATCTCATCCACAGCGGACAGCGTCGCAGCAGACATTAGGAGACATCTGGATATCTAGTGTCTGTTGAAGAGGTTATGGCCTGCAGCGAGGGAAAGAGCAACTGAGGTGAATTCATGAGCGAGGGCAGATGTGGAAGGTTACACACCTGCAGCGAGGGAAAGAGCAACTGAGGGAAAACCCCGATTACTCCCCCGCTGCAGTTATATACATGTGGAGCCAAATACACACAAATGTCGGAAACGTCTGGAACTCTACATGAGTAGCGCATACAGTGAGATGGGTTAGATACAAGATCATCGAAAATCAACACTCCCCCCGAATCTGGCACATCTCACAAGCTCAGAGAACAATACCAAGTGTTTCACGGCAGTGTTGCATATCAGCACGTGCAATTGACTTGGTGAAAATGTCAGCCGTTGATGAGGCAGGATTTCACCAGCAGTCCATTTTTGCGCCAGTTCATGCGCTGGACCGTACTGTTCATCCTTGCCGGCCTCGGAAACGTCTCCCGCCATGGTCCATCTCCTCGCATACCATTTCCGACCTTCTGCAAAGCTCGCGCGGGGGTTCGGACAGTGGTTCCGACATTGGCTGCGCCGCTCCTCAGCACCATCACCAACTCAAGATCTGTTACACCCCGTGATCCCATCACCTCCTCACGCCTCTCCCTTTGTCCCACTGTGTGCGCCTTGCTTGTGTGGTTCATTTGGTATCCATATTCCCCATATTTTGCCCTAGGTCTGGGGTAGCCAAGATCACGGGTCAACCCCCGGGTCTCAGAGGCCAACCCATACCCGACCCGGACAAACCCGGACCCAGAAGCGCCGGGTCACGGGTAACCCGGCCCTGAAAAATTAAAAATGTTTATTTTGTATCTATTTTAGCTTTAAAGGATATCAAAAGTGCGAGACAATGAGGTATTTCAGCTGGAGAAGAGGAGCTGAAGAGCTTGTAGGGATGGGAGGAGTGTGCTAATGCTGTACTTACTACAAGTCAGCTATAATGTCTGAAATTGTGCGAAATGGTTTCGAGATATTGGGATTCATTACGCGCAAGGTCTTGAGTGAAGGGGAGGTACAGATGGTGCGGGATGGTGAGGTAGATTTGGGGAGATGAGCGAAATTTAAATTACCATCGATCTTTCTATCTAGCTGGGCTCACGATGCGCAGAAGGTACTGGCAGAAAGCCCTTGTCTCGTAGGCATAATGCGCGTTTACCCCGTGCGGATTACTGCAGCGGATCACACGCTGCAGGCCAAACGAAATTTAGCGCAAGTTAATGGCATAAATACGCACATTCGTGAGGTGCTTTGGTAATAAAAAGCATCAGATTATTAACGGTATGATACATAAAGGCCACGCGCGAACCTATAGATGTAGGGAGTCAGTGTGGGGAGGTGGGCTACGAGGAGCAGGCGATTAGCGCAAAATTTAAAACTCCGCTTTGAACGCGCGGCCCTCCCCCTTCTCCCACCACCTCCTCCCAGTATATACTAGACTTATTTTGCTGTATTTCGCTTCTGTAATTATTTAGAAGCCTGTATATTGCACAATTTGTACATAACTACAAGGAAATGGAATATAATTATTGGGTGGTGGGACCCACACGGGTCCCCCCGGGTCGCCCTGGGTCTGGTAGCCCAACCCATACCCGGCTGGGTTACCCGGACCCGTGATCTTGGCTATCGATGGGTACGGGTTACCCGGGCGGGTTTGGACCCCTACCCAGCCGGGTAGGGGTCCGGGTTGAGTAGTGAAGCCCAACAAACCCGGGGGAACCCGGGCTGACCCAGCCATTATTATTTATTTCGTAATTCTGTGCCCTTTCTCCTTGTAATTACAGTAAAATATTGGTCTGTATATACAGGGAATAATTCAAGTTACCTGTTGGAATGCTGTATAGTGCTTTGAGGGGTGAGGACAAGAGGGCCGCGCATTCAGATCGGAGTTTGAATTGGCGCAGAATGTGCTACTCCTCATTGTACCTCACCCCCGTGCTCCTCACATTCCCCCTCTTGCGCACAGCTCCCCCAGGCTCTCACCCAGCCATTCTGTGCCTCAGATCCTCTTTTTTGTGACCAGGAGGTAAGTAATTTGTATACCACCTCCCCTCCAGACTGTTGTGGCGACGCCAGAGGATGTCCCTTCACGAACTTATGTCAGCTACTCTTGAGGGATCTTGAGAGGTCTTCTAAAGTGTCTTCCAAGTGACTTCAAAGGGGGTTGCAGAGGATAAGTCAAGTTGTAGAGGAAGAGTATAGAAGTAGAGGAGGAGGGGTGAGACTGTACTGTGGCGAAGGATTCAACCAGCTCTGATCTGAAGATCAAGCTGGAGGGCCGGGTCGGTTCCTTATATACTGTGTACATGAGTCATAAGGAACACTATAGAACTGTTGAGAAGAGGAAAGCACTACTAGGTCAGTGCTGGAAGATGGGAGAACATTCCGGAAGGTTCAAGTACATTGTACAGGTGAGTCAAGTTGAGTCAAGAGAAGCAATCCAGGGAAGGTCAGAGAATGTGAGAGAAGGGAGAGCACAAGGTACTAGTCAGGCGAGATTGGGGAGAGGGGGAGTCAAAGCGAGGGAGGACTGTACCTCGGGGGAAGCCCTGCGCCTGACCGTAACACAGACCATCTGGTCTGTAGCGCTGGAACGGCCTGGCCGATTCATGCACACTCTTCGCGCGATGATAGCCACAGCTGAGGGCTATCAGGTGGCGAAAACAGTGTGCATCCTGGGGCTTCTGATCAATAGATCGATGCCGCTTTTCTCGTCGGCTACCACTCCACTTCCTCCAGCCCTTTCTCCACTCCCATCCCATGCTCCCTGTCCCCTCAAACTTTGCCCATATTATCTCGCTGCTGATTAGAGCTGTTTTGCGTATTTTATTCCTATATACATCTCTTGATTTAGCTCAGCTGGACCCGTCAACTTATGTCAGATGAGTTTTGCCTCAGCTCCTCCTCAGTTTCTGTGCCTTCTCTGTGTTTTTGTACCTGTATTCTGTCATACAAAATATTCTGTGTATTATTTAAAACATATATGATATAATTCTGGTTGCCTGGGTCTCTGGGATCCACGGGTAACCCAGGACCCGCAAACCCAGGGGCTAACCAGCCAAACCCGTACCCGGCAGGCATGGGTCACGGACTTGCCGGGTACGGGTATGGTTAGAGGTCGCTGACCCGGGGGCTGACCCGCATCATGCAGTACCTGGGTACAGCTGGGTCCGGGTCTGGGTTGAGCTGAGAAACCCAGCCAGACCCGGTGTACCCAGGCATATATTTAATTCTCGATTTTATATACATTTCTGATGCTAATTACACTGTATTATGCTATTTGAGTTCGATTCGTATTTAATATTACGTATTTTGAGCTATCACAGCTTGTTGTGGGGTGAGGAGAAGAGGGCCATGCGTTCTGAGCGGGGTTTTAAATTCCGCAAAATGTGTCTGCCTCACTCTCCACTCACCTCTTTGCATTCCCTACCTCCCCCACCTCCTATAAACATGCTGACGGACCATTGAAACATATCCTGCTCCTTCTGCATGCCGCATCAGTGATGATAGGTGTGTAGTTTCATTGATACATCCCCCTCTGACTCCGGGTCTGCAGTCTGACAATGGCTGCGCCGATCCATGCGGAACCTATGCGCATTTGTGGCCCAGGGCCTGGAGCACTCACGCGTGTTGCTATAATGTCAATTGGGGCTGTGGCTCAAAAGATCGAGGGTGTTTTCTTTTGACCTCCGGCTCCCCTCACCCCCATCCTGACTCTGCCATCCACCCTTCACTCACCTCAATCCCCACCCCTCACGCAATGATAAACTGTATGATATATGTGAGTTTCGTGCAACCTCCGCACTTTCATTCCTTGTAAATGAAGTAGAATTTCTGGTTGTGTCTGCCCTACCTCACCCTCTCCTCCTCTCCTCAGCCTGCTCGCCTCCGGCTTCCTTTGAAACCATAAACTATGCTTATTTGTACTCTAGTCTCAATATAATACACAAAAAGTGGGGTTGGGCTTACAGCTTATGCTGTGGGTACCAAAACCTGTGTACCCGGGTAGCCCATGGGTGACCCATGGGTAACCCAAACCCAGTGGACCTGGGTCTGGTGTTTGCCGAACCCGGGTATGGGTTGGCCTCTGGGACCCGTGGGTGTACCCGGTGAATACACTAACCAGCACTGTTGGTTCAAGGATCACAACCAATTCTTCTACTATCCCTGCAACACTGAAGGCAAAAGCCTGATCAAGGTATCTGCCGAGTGGCTCCAGGAAGCACCATCTAACTACGAACCCCACAGTAACTCCGACTCAGAACCTGAGCAGCCCCAACAAGAACAGAGGATCAAAGACCCGCAACTGCAAGAAGATCAACAAGAACAGAAGACCAAAGAATGACTTGAAGACCCAGAACAACAAGAAGAATAGAAGCAAGAAGACCCTCAAGATCCAGAATCAGATACTGAACCAGCAATCATGATCATCAACCTCACCCAAGACATGCTTCAGGAGATGCTCAACTTTGCTCTCAACACTGGGTGCCAGAAGGCAATCTACAACATCAACACCATCATCAGCAGCCTACCAGGAGTGGCACACATCACCGGTTTTGATGCAGCAGGAGTTCCATCTTACACCACTCCTACCCCTGCACAAGCTGCCACTGCCAGCAGCAACCTGCTGCTCAAACCCCAGCCATGCAGATTAATGCATGTAACCACAATGAGGTCCACCCACCAGATGGGTACAACAGACTCAAGGAGGGCTACTAGTCCTTCCGTCACCACCTCATCCAGTACATCAACTACATTGAGGCCAGACGCAAGGTCAACACAGCGCTCTCCTTCTTTGACAAAGGAACCACCAACTCATGGGGTTGCCACTATTTCACCATCCATGAGACAAACATCTTCGATGGCACCCACACAATGGCAGAGTTCCTTGCCGCTGCAGACCAGTACTTCTGTGACCCACACCTTAAGGAACCTGCTTGCCAGGCAATCCTCCAGACAGTACCAAAACAATGTGAAACCATCAAAGCATTCTTTATCTGCTTCAACAAGCTCCTTGTGGTTGCCCAGATAAACAATGCAACCAGCCTTGTGGATCAACAACTTGTCGAGCACCTGTACCATGTACTTCCCTAGGTGTTGGTCCTCACCATCAATCAGGATTAACACAGTACAAAGGTCACAGTGGAACAAGTAGTCAAGAACATGGAGACCTCTGGCACCATCAACCCCACCCAAGCAGCTGCAATCCGGCAAAGCAATGAGACTGACAATGCACTGTCATACAACAAGGTCAAGATGCTTGTGCTCCAGCACACGGCGCAGATTGCTCACTTCTGCCGCAACAAGTACTGCCCTGGCAGCCAACTCCTGACCGTGATCCCACATGCCTTCAGCAGCAATTGTCCATACATCCGGCCCTTTGGTGCCCTGCCACTGCAGAATTGCCCAGCATGTGCCCCCGTCCACGGTTATGCAGGCAGCACCTAGTCAGGCCCAGACCCTGACCCTATGGACATGAGTTGCATGGTGCCACCAGCAAACAAGTCCTTTCAGTGCTGTTGCTGCAGCGGCAAGGATCATCTTGCCCGCAACTGCACCAACAAGCCCAAGCATGGTTACAAGGAGCCACACCCACACCAGCAATGCGCTGCTCATTTTGATACAGAGGATGTACATGCCAAGCTTATGAGATGAGCATTGCCAAGATGACAAACTACATTCTCAAACGCAAGGAGGAGATCACTCACTTTATGGACAAAGGCATGATGGCCAAGGGTTTGGATTTTGGTGAGCACCGTCTCAATTCACACCCCTGTTGTTGCCACACCCGCCTATCTTGCTTCTCGACTTTTCACCATGCTTTCTGTGCTTCCCCAGGGTCAGCTGCCACCAATGTTTCTCCTATCTCACGCTGTGTGCCACATCACTCATTATCGTGCCATATCACATTGTTGTGACTCATGCTCAGCCACACTCTCATTTGGACAATATATACAGCCTCTGTACCTACTCTCTCTAGTCAGATTTGAACTGGTTGATCATAAACTACTCCCCACATCTGAGCACCCTCCTCTCTGAGAGCAGTCCTTCACTCACTGTGCCTCTGTGCCTTCTGTGTTGCAACACAGTAGAAGTGCAAGTCGAGGTGCTTCATGCATTTGTGGTGCTCTGGGTTTTGGCCACACTGATGGCACTCTGGTTGTTCATCACAAAAGTCATTGGGCAAGACAGTGTGAATCTGAACTTGTGAAGCAGCTGGTGCATCCAAGCAACCTCCTTGCCGGCATCCACAGCAGCCATTTACTCAGCCTCAGTCATTGACAACACAGTGATTGTCTGCAATCATGATGACCATGACACAGCACTGCCGGCAATGAGCAGCATGTAGCTGCCAGTGGAGTGTCTGTTGTTGGTGTTGTGGTGTGGTCGGCATCGTGGTACACGGTGCAGATGTTGCACGGGTCAAACAGATTGCACCAATACACGAATTGTGCATCCTTTGTACCTTGCAGATAATGAAGCCAATGCTTCACCACATTCCAGTGCTTGACACCGGGATAGTGACGAAGTGACAGAGTGTTGTGATGGTGAATGAGATGTCAGGCCAAGTTGGTTTGGCGAGTTAGAGCATGTTGGAATTGGCAAGTTTACAGCCCTGACTATGGTTGTGAGTGAAACCCACACCTACTCCACTATAAGAGTTACATCCCGGGTTGTATAGCAACTGGGTTGGTAGCTTAGTGATGGAGCGTCCAGTCTTGATTACAGATGGTCACAGGTTCGACTCCTGTTCAATCTAATACTTTTCTACAGAGCAGTGCGCCAACAGTGTTGCCATAGGGCACATTGGCCATCACTGCATGCAGTCTGCAGCAAGTCCACATGTGACAAGCAAAGTCCCAGCGCCATCGGTGTGGTGACTGATGTGCAACTGGAGATAGCAAACCCGTTGAGGATCTTGATCACATACTGGCGCTGCAAGAGCTCAATGCGGCCAGCAACAAGATCTTGCTTGGTGGCAATACCAAGCAGGAACTCGGTTGGCCCAAGATTGTGCAGTTTGAAAAACTGCGATAGTCACGTGACAAGCATCTTGTCGAGCTTCTTGCTGCTGCTAGCGAACGTGCCATCACCAATGTGGAAGGGGAGCAGGACAAGCTTGTTGCCATTGCAGTAGAAGAAGATTGAGCCGACGCTGTAGATTAGTGCATCTTGCCGGGTCTGGGTAACCCAGCAAACCCAAGACCCGGGTATGGTCAGGTACAGGTACAGGTTGGACTGGCAGACCCAGAGCCAACCCGGGGTACCCAGGTGTACCCAGGCCCATTTCTATTTTCATCATTTATGTACATATTTTGAGGAAACCAAAGGCAATTTATGCTACCTACATATAACAAATAATGAAATTTACCTCATTTGGCCTGGTGCAGAACCTGGTGGGGTGAGGAAAAGGGGGCCATGCGTTCTGAGCGGAGTTTCAATGTGCTCAAATATGTTCCCCCCCCCTCTCTGCCTTTTCCCTTGTGTTCCCTACTTCCCCCCTCTCACGCGCACTCCTCTCTGGCTCCAGAAAACATATGCCAGCTTCTTTCTGTGGGATATCACGCCCTCCAGGTGAGTGGCTCATGTTGCAGTTCCATCCCAGCCTGCCGCTCCGTAACCCCTAGTTCGTTTCATGCGCAACCAATGTGCGTTTGAAGCCCCAATTGAGGGCTACACAACGGTGTAGAATGCGTGTAGATCTGAGCTCTGGATCAAAAGATTGAGCGACATCTTCCTGGATGTCACTCCCCACTCACCCCTACCCTGCCTACATCCCTATTTCCTCGATTTCTGTGCTCCACACTCTCTTGCAATGTTTTCTACTGCTGTATATGATATTATCGCACAGTTTTCACATTCCTATCTTGTGTAAACTAGGTTCAAACTGCTGTGAGGTTGGATCCTACCCTCTAGCTCATCCTGTATTCATTCTGACTCTCCCTCTACCCCTCTATAGCACATTAGATAAGTCTGTTGTACATTATAGCTTGTTATTAATAGATATAAATGGGTCTGGACTGTGCAGAAAAGCGGTGGGTTACCCAGACCCAGGCACCCAAGTAACCCATGGGTAACCTGTGACCCAGCTGTCCTGGGTTCGGGTTTTCCAGGTCTGGGTCTGGGTTGGCATTTCATACCCGGGGGTTGACCTGGGAGATGCACTACTGTAGATCATGCGGAATCCGAGCTCCTCGACCAAGATTTGGCGTAAGTTGATCTACTATGGGCGAGCACCTTGCTTGGTGCCATAGATACCCTTGCGCAGCTTGCAGACTATATTACAACTGCTGAGTGCAAAACCGTCAGGTTGGCACATGTAGATGTCCACGTCAATGTTGCCGTTGAGGAACACATTGCTTATGTCAATTGAGCGCAAGTGCAAGTCGAGTGCGGCAGAGAGCACTGTGGTGGTGCAAATCACTGCTGGTGGGGCTGTTGGTGCAGAGGTCCCAAAGTAGTCAATTTCAGGACACTGCATGAATCCACACACAACGAGTCTGGCCATGAGTGGCTTGATGGTGCCATCTGCATGCCACTTGGTCTTGAGCACCCAGTGATTGTCAACTGGGCAAACACCTTGTTGAAGTTTGCTCTGTGTCTCTGGCCCATCTCTATGGTCACTGGGTGCTGCCCATCCCTATCTCCTGATCTGGTGTGACAAACACCCCAGTTCCTAATGCCAATCCCACTTATGTGGTATTGTGTTGCACCTTCCGCTCTTTCCGGTATTTTCAAACTCTGCTCCAAATCTGCCTCTTTTCCCATGTCACAAGTCCCCACATTCTGCCATTCAGTTCATTGCCAGTTTGTGTCAATTTGGCTCCCCTCCTATATATACAAGCAGTGAGGAGCAACTGGACTTTACTCAGTTGCTCATTCCCCACTGCAGTGTTCAACAGGTTATGAGCCCTGGCTTTAGCCACTGCCAGTGAGTATCAGGATTATTATCTGATCACAGTGGCCATTTGCCTTGGTATCTCTGCAACACCGACCCCTATCTCGGCGCCACTTTGCACCTGATCCTATCACCTACAACACTGCTCCCGTGCTCATTTGCACATCATTTGCTTCATTCCTGCTCGCAATATCCCGTCTTTTTCCCATGATGTCCGATCATCTCCCAAAGATTTCGCTGTGCCTAGGCGAGTTCCCTGACTGGGATGACCAGTTTTCTGGTTGGGCCATGTACAAGGGCTACTGGTGTTGAACAGGTTAAAGCCTCTGCAATGGGAGAAGGGCAACTGAGGATTGACCCCAAGTTGCCTCCCATGCAGTTTATATACAAGTGAAGCGCAAATACATCCAAACATCAGTAATTGCCGATGTTTTTACAGAAGCACAACACAATATCACATAAGTGGGATCGGTATTAGCAAACATGGGTGATCATCAAAATGGAACACAAGATAGAACCAAGTCAATACCAGGATCATGAGGCTGTGCTGGAAGCACAAGTCCAACACTCCCCCCGAATCTAGCGCATGTTGAATGATCAAATAACAATGCCAAGCGACTCGTGGCAACGCTGCATGTCAGCGTGCGCAAGTGACTTGGTGAAGATGTTGGCGACCTGCTGGGCTGTTGGAACAAACACTGGCGCGATGCGGCCATCCTCAACAGCATCACGCAGCCAGTAGAAGCACAAGTCGAGGTGCTTCATGCGGCCGTGGTGCTCCAGGTTCTTGGCCATGCTGATGGCGCTCTGGTTGTCCATCGCAAGCGTCAATGGGCCAGACAGTGTGAATCCGAATTCGTGAAGCAGCTGGTGCATCCAAGCAACCTCCTTGCCGGTGTCCACAGCAGCAACGTACTCAGCCTCAGTCGTCGACAATGCGGTGATCGTCTGCAAGCGCGACGACCATGACACAGCAGCGCCTGCAATGAGCAGCACATTGCCGCCAGTAGAGTGTTCGTTGTTGACGTTGCCAGGCGTCTGGGGCTGCCGCATGTATCACCATGTTCAGCGCGACATTCGCGGTAAGCTCAACTGGCACATGATCCCGTGCATCTTCGTTGGGTATCCCGTGGACTACAGCAGCTGGCGGCTATGGGATCCGGCCAAGCCCAGGTCATCATCACCGAGAATGCCCAATTCAATGAGCGCTATTTTCCGTTATCCAAGCTGGCAACCGGCACTCCAGCGCCGATCCATTCCCCATCCGTCATCTCCGAGACCCCTCCGTCATCGCCGACCATGTCGGACACACAGATGCTGGATTTGGGGGGAGTAGACGACTCTCAACACCAAAAACACCG
>Ga0247815_10004048_pt1 | contig 10366 bp, 7 predicted proteins | sample UWRJL194509B1_FD_181014 | JGI IMG/M metagenome (GOLD analysis project Ga0247815, IMG submission 181014) | Plant litter microbial communities from Arlington Agricultural Research Station in Wisconsin, United States - UWRJ-L194-509B-1 | ecosystem: Environmental > Terrestrial > Plant litter >... | reverse complement strand
TACTAGCTGGTAAGCCGCTGCTTTGCACGGCAGGTTACGGTCACGAATGACACATGTCATCAGGTCTCGACAATGAAACAGCTGTTATTGCAACCGCCAAATAGACCTCACACATGCATACCAACTCCTCTTTCCTTTTGAATGATTTCTTAACTATATTGTGGGGGACAGCCGTCTCAAAACGAGTGGAGTGTGCGACCAAAGGGAGGATGCAGGTGGTAAGGGGGAACGCAGTGTGCGACTAGAAGTGCCGAATAGAACGGGGTCTTGACGAGCTTGATGAGGTGGCAAACGATTAACCGCCACTTTAGCACTCGTTGAAACGGTGTGTGGCGTGTCTTGAGGGTAGGTTAACTGAGGCACGAGGCGAGCTTGTTTGCCCTCGTAGTCAACTCGTGGCTACTACCCATAATCTTTTGAGCATAGTTCGGAATCAACGTGGACTCTGTGAGCGTTAATACTTGACAAGGAGTCATTGTGAAGGGATGATGTTTGTCTGACGGTCGCATGGCGACTCCTTGCGGTGGTGCACACATCTTGCGTCAGACCTTGTGGGTTGTTCTCTCGTGGTCTTGCCGGTCTCTTGGAGTAACAGCGCGACTGTCAGTCAAGCATGGTCAATGTCGAATGTGGTAACGCGTCGGCATATACCTGTAGTGTAGTCTCACCAGCTGGGCGCGAATAGCCCGACAATATACATGCAGAATATTGTTGATTTTACTCTTGTGACCAGGGATGTGACTATCATTAAATCGGAAAGTAGCCAAAGTCCACGTACAAAGGGCCAATACTGACCGGGCTGGAGGCAATGCGCCAAACGTATTGATCGTGACATCCGCGGCCCGAGCTTATGGCTTCGCCTCAAGCTCGTGTGAGTGGTAGAATGTATCTAACCCGATTCAAGAATCAGCGGTCAGAGCCTGAGCCGTTGCGTCCGTGACGCCTCTGTCAGCACCCACTGGTGCCACCCGGTAAACATGATTCTGTGCCACACCCCGTCTTGCCCTGATAGTCGCTTGATTTTCTCAGCATTGGATGTAGTACATTTGACCATCTTGGTGACTCGCTCGTCCAATTGTGACGCTACCTGCAAACGTCTCAACTTGTCCCCTCTCCTGGCCCGGTCCTTCGTTATACCACTTGTTTCTGCTACCTGTGACATCCGTCGACATATTTGGTCATTCTGGCTGACACACTCTCTGTAAGGGCTAGCAGTTGAGATAAGACGTTAGCACTTCCCACGCGAACGTGGTAGCTTTCAACGGGTAAACCGGTACAGAGCTACCTAGGTATATAGCTAATTATAAGTTGCTCCACCACTCATTCCCATCTCATCGCTCTCCGTCTTCTCTGCCATGCTATGACGCGATAAGAAGAGTCGACCAAGGAATGACATCTAGATCGAGGGCAATAGAGCATTCTGACCTTTGCCGACATCACTCCCTATGATTTCAGTATAGCGGCTTCAAGTTCAATCACGTGAATTCGCATTTTCACACAAGCGTGGTGGTCTATTTAGCATCTGCTCGCCTGCTCGTCGCATTTGGGCTAGCAAAGAGGTCTGCTTGCCACCTTGACTCGTCGCCCTTGACGAGTGACGGGTTCTATTTACAAAGACTAGTACACCACCTTTGCGCGTCGCCCTGGGGCGAACGATGCGCCTAATTCAGACACTCATTCGCTCACTATCTCTCACCAGACTCCTCGGTCCTGCAATGATCCGTCGCGTGGGAATTTATATTTGTCCCATATTCTCATCTTGCAGCGGTCGAGCGAGCGAGGTTACAGGCCATAGTCGGTGTTTTCGGCCGTGATCATCTAGTAGGCACGAAGCCACACGCGACACTTCTTGTCGTTTATGAGGCCAATAAAGGCAGCAGGCGGGACCGAACAGGTGGTGGCGAGTCGTCTTTGCCTCATGGAGCCAGCATGCGAGCCACCGGCACCAAAAGGCAGGGTGCACAGTGCGACCAGCAAAAACAGAAGAGACTGTGGCATGTATCAGTGTGGGTAATACTGGTGATGTGCTGGTCTTATCCGTCGGGATGAGTTGATGTAAGGCCATGTCCGAGCCATCGAACCGGCCAACGAACTTATATCAAGCCTTGTAAGACCACGACAAGCTGATGAGAGGGGTGGCGTAGGCGATTGACACAGAAGGTAAGAGCGATGTGAGCGGCGGGTTGTGATGAGCCTGCCAGCAACGCGACGGTGAAGTCCAGACTAGCGGGCTTGTTTGTGTCCTGCCAGCCATTATGATCCAATCGACAAAGCAGCCGTAGGCGGTCCCCTTCCGGGGGACAATGTGTGGGCAGGAACTATGGGCCGTTGGCTACGCCGTTTCGGCCAGCACCTTTGGTTTGAACGCAAGCCGGCATGCAAGCTGGTGTGTACGCCACGCTCCGGGTTGCCGACACATGAAGGCAGGCGAGACAGTTGGCAACACAAATGCTAACAAGTTTGTGGGTCGGGGAAGAGTCACGAGGGGTGTGGGCTGGAAACGCGGGTGCCCGCAGAGCGCAAGCCGGTACGAGCTGCGACGTGAAGCGTATGTCGGTGACATTTGAGCTCATATCCTGAATTTTCTCGTGATGAGCTCACCTATAATCCCTGCAGCGTGGTTTGTTCCGCCTGTGCATGATCTAAGAGCGGGGAGAAGGTTGTCAAAACTAAGCTGTAGTATTCCGGGTGTATGCTCACCTTGAACTCCAAACGGTGTAATTTTTAGACGTTTATTGAGGCTTTGATGCTACTTGAGTGACAAGATGAAGTTCAAATAAAGTGGGGGCGGCGGGGCGGCGGCTCGTGGGGCATGACGCAGACTCCGGGACTTTCCGAAAGAGAGGCAATTTCCGATAGTGGAGTGACTACGGGATGGCCGCGGCTCAGAATTCTCTGGATACTTGTGAATAATTAGATGCATTGAAGGATAGCTTAAGTAGCTAGATAGCCACCTGATACTATTTAGAGAACTTTCGCATCAATTCAGAACCGTTTCCTGTTGTCGGAATGTGATTTTTAGGATGGGGTCGAGAAGTGCTATTTCAAGGTCAGATTTAGGGCCAGCGCTGGCAAATCCCGAAGAAAGCGCTGAGTGAAAGAGAACGGCACATTCGTGACCGTAACCAAAGAATAGTCTGCGGCCGCGCCTGTCTCACCTACACGCTGTGGTGCATATTCCGGAAGGAGACGAGGAACCCGGCCTGCGAACCATTCATGCGTCATTTGGAGACTATCTGCTGGAACGCGCAGACAACAAATACCGGATCAAGCGCTCGGTTGGAGACGTTACTCTTGCTCATGGCTGTCTGCAAGTGATGTCCAAAAGGCTTCATTTCAACGTTTCTCGAAGCCGCTCCTCATACGAGGAAAACCAGCCACGGACACCTGATAGCATCCCAATTGCCCTCGAGTATGCGTGTCTGCAGTGGATCTACCACATTTCTCGTCTGCATGCACTATCGTCACACGACGGCGACGCCGGTAGCAGATTCAGACAACGATTTCGGCCATGATGAATCGCAGCTCCACAGCGTCCGCCCTGTCCAAGCTAAACAAATTGATCGTGTTAGTCTTCCGCCCGCGATTCCTGTTCTGGCTCGAAGTCATGAGTGTTTTGAGAGAGGTCCGGCGTGCCGCGGCAATGCTCATCTTTGCAGCTGTAACGGTATGTTTTATGCTGACGAAAACATTGTAAGTTCCAACTGACCATTTATGCAGGTTCAATCGACCGAGCTGTCGCGCTTTCTTCGAGATGCCAATGGCTTTGTTGCTTCTTCCCAGGAAGCAATCGAGCGCAGCGCCCCGCATATCTACCTCTCCGCGCTTCCACTGACAGCCAAGAGCTCACTAGTCTACCGCGAATTTGCTCCGCCTTGCAGGGGTCTCATCGAGGTGGGTGTGTTTGGAATCGAGCATCACGCCGGGCAACTCGTCATGTCTTTTACCGGTCACGAGGCCGGTGTCAACTGTATCGCCTACTCTCCGGATGGTCGGTTAATTGGATCCGGCTCTGCGGACGGCACCGTTCGAGTTTGGGACATTCGAACCGGCGAAGAAGCCATATCGCCGCTGCGCAGCGGAGACGGCTCAGTTCAGTGTCTTATGTTTGCTCCCAAAGTTGCGAAGGTTGCTTCAGGTAAAAAGGCTGGTGTGGTCTGCATATGGCAGCTTCTCGGTGTCCAGGCGATTCCGCAGCGACTGATAGGTCACTCCGGATCGGTTCAATGTATGGCGTTTTCTCCTGATGGGTCTCGGATAGCGTCGAGTTCCGGTGACTGTACCGTGCGTATTTGGAACATCGATACGGACCAGGCACCTGTCGTAATGAGAGGTCACACAAAACGTGTCAACAGTGTCGCCTTCTCATCAAATGGAGAGGCTTTGGTATCTGTCTCTGATGATCAAACAATCCGGCACTGGGACGGGGTTACTGGCAAGCGCAGTTCGGACTCGCCAGTCGAATATGAAGATGCAATCGGCAGTGTCTGCTTCTCTCCCGATGGCAAGATGATCGCCGTAGCTTGCGAAGACTGTATCGTTCTCAGTAATCTCAAAACCGGGAACAGGATTTCGACACTGCAATGCAGAATAGACACCGCAAGATCCGTCGCATTCTCACCTGACAGTCGGTCGCTGGTGCTAGGACGTGAACAAAGTGTTAGCGTTGTGTCCCTGCCGCGATTTAGGACCAAGGTAACACCAACCGCTCTGGACGGCCACACGAGCCAGGTCAACTCAGTCACGTACTCACCCGATGGACTGTAAATTGCCTCGGCATCTGATGACTACACCGTCCGGATATGGAACTCAGAAGGTGGTAAATTTACGGCTGAGCAAATGACTGGACACAATGACTTCGTTTGCTCTGTAGTCATCTCACCTGACGGGGAGCGCATCTTCTCTGGCTCCAGTGATAAATCTATCGGCATCTGGGATTTGCGAACGGGCAAGCCCAAGGTCCACGCGTTAACTGGTCACACTAGGCGCGTGCTTGGCGTAGCCATTACGCAGAATGGACGTCTGATCGCTTCGGCATCTGATGACGGCACGTTACGCATGTGGGATGCGCGAACGGGCAAGTCGGTTGGCAAGCACATGCGGTTTAACTCACATGATCGCTACTCTTCCCACGCGATATCATTCTCTCCAGACAGTTCATGGCTTGCGGCTGCATCAGAGGACAATACTGTATGCATATGGGACGTCGTAACGCAGCTTCCTCTTAGCACCAAACATTTGAAATGCGAGGCGTACCCTTTTGCAGTTGTCTTCTCACAAGACGGCCGGCTTCTAGCAGCTGGATGTGCAAACGGATACATCCATCTCTGGCGAGCCAGCTCGCGACCCGCTGCGAGCGAGCAACGAAAATGTGCAATCGATCGGCTTTTCACCATATGGGACACATATCGTTTCGGGTGGAGAAGACAGATCGATCTGCATCTGGGATATCGACACGGGAGGGCAGGTGCTTGTTCTCGAAGGTCACACTAATGATGTGCTGTCCGTCGCGTACTCGCCCGACGGTAGGCTCATTGGAAGTGGCTCGGAAGATAAATCTGTACGCCTATGGAACGCTGCTACCGGTACAGTGATTGCGACGCTGGAAGGACACACGGGTAGCGTGGCATCTGTGGCATTTACCCCAGACGGGCAGTTCATCGTGTCCGGATCTTACGACAAAACGATTCGTGTCTGGGATCTGGACGCGGCTATAGATTCAGGCGATGAGACTTCTGCTCTGACATTGGATTTTGCGACTCTCAACGATGGATGGTTGACGGGAAGATCGGGCGAGCTGCTTGCGTGGGTACCAGCCAAGTACCGTGAACACGTGATCAAAGTCTCCGTGTAGACTGACCATCAGAACCAGTCCAACCGTCTACATCAGTGTGGGCAACGGTGGCTGGCATCACGGTGAGGATTGGACCTCGTGCTGGTCCAAGGACCGCTCCACTTCCGTTCCACGAAGCACATAGTTCTCATTGGTCCTCAAATGCTTCAACGTGGCTCTTGTTGTTTTCAGAGTGTGAATGCGAGTGGCTGTGATTCAGTGTCTGTAAAAATGAAAATTTCCTGAGATGTGTGACTGCACTTATTCACTTGGGTTGTTTGTATCGCCCTCACGATAGCGTATATCAGTCTCCGAACCTGTCGTACGTTCTGAGAGTACATCAATCTGTCTCTATTGAATGCAAGACATAAAGATACGAAGACACTGCTTTCGATTCTCGGACATCGTTGCTCGATCGAATCTCGCGCGCTAAGCCTGCAAGTTGAGACACTCATACATCCTGATTTGTACCAGAATATCCGTTAATATGTGTTATGTGCTCAATACGGTCCATCCATATGATAAAGACCGGTTCCATTGCTCTGGGTATCAAATAATTGTTACGGTTCCTGCTTGTCGGCCACGACGTCCTGCCTTCCACAGTCCGCTCTTCAGCCATGTTCACCTCCTGTTGAACATTGAATCATGTAAAAATCAAGATTTGATTCCCGATGATAGGATCAAACGACGCTCGTGTCATGATTGAAGCTTCGGGATCACGCAATCCTAACGTAGACTGAATTCCCGGACACACAGAATTGAGATTACTGATAAGCCCGCGGTCAGGTATATCAAGATCCCCTTGTGTAAAAATATGATTCTCGATCCTTGATTGGGGTTCTAGAACTTGCTCGGTCGCGTTGCACCCATCTTTCCAATGCGTGGTTCAAATTTGGAATCGATGACAAACGCGGAGTGAAGAACATCCCCATATGTAACACCCACCAAAGATAGCGAAGAGTGAGCCATAGATTTACCAAGCAATTACCAGAGGTTCTATACTTGCGGTTGACGCGTTGGGCGGGGTCTGGGGGCAAACGGCAGGTTCCGATGCCGGTTTCCAACTCCGACGGTGTCCTCCTCGTCCTGCCCTTTTGAACGCGCACGTCGAAAATGCCGGCAGTAATATTGAGCCCGCGAAGAACATCGAATACAGACACACGTATCGAAAGGATCGCTCCCATACCTTGAACTTGTAGCGGCCGTGCAGAAGATCGAAAACCCACTGGGACGGTGTTGGTGGCTGCTCGCGAAGGTATTGTTCATGTCTCGCGCACGGTTGGCTTTTTCTAAGCGCGGCCTTGCAGATGAACCGAGCTACGTGTAATCCGGTGCGGCAGCCTGCGGCGTCAAGAGGCCAACTACGGAGCGCGATGCGGGTGAGTCTTGACTCTTGCACCCTTTTCCTCGATATTGCCTTCAAGACCCATCATTATCGGACTCATCGTGTTCCCTGACAGCTCAGGCTGTCGACACACCCAAAGGGGCTTTCAGAAGATCACGTGGGCTGAACGTGCAAGTGGGATCGAGGAGCTGTGGCGGCGCGACGTTGTCCTCGCGTTGGGCTCTGTGAGTAGTCATGGTCCCGCGCTTGTCCGGCTCTCTGGTCTACTCTACTGTTTGAAGTCACACGTTGAAGATCACAGCGCATCCTTAGTCTGAATGGTGCCCGTATTTATCCTTCGCCTTGACCAGTCTGCGTGCGGGAGCCTGTTCGCTTTGCGCTGGTCCTGCTCTTCCGCCAATGCCCAAGTTGAACCCACTGCCAAAGCCCGCCGTCGCACTCCAAACCTCTTTTGACGTCCACTGTCTTTCGCTTTCAGGCCGTCTTCAAGACTTGCAAGCGTATCTCCACGCTCAAGGCTGGAACTTTGGATGGGCAGGTACGCCGTATGTTTGTCACCTTGTCCCACTCCCTCTCTGCGTCTGTTTCAATCTCCCGCGACCTGCGCCCTTTCTTGATCCCCTTCCACCCCTTTCTTTCTCGAATCCAATATGTGGCGCTACTGTCTTTGGCTTGTTGAACTCCGTCCATGTCTTGCGCACACCGTTGCTCTGCTCGACACCCAGAACGTGTTTCGCCTTGGCTCGACATCTCCCCCTGCTACTTACACGTATAGTGCGCTCGTGCCGCTCTAGCACACCCTATCTTTGGCGTCGTCCGATTGTTTGTGTACTTCGCGCTCCTCGGCGCCATATAGTTAGCTTCCGAATTTGCGCGACTTTCCATTCGATGAGCTCTTGTTCTAGTTCGTTCCTACGTGCACCCAAACGGTTACCCTGTGCGATTACTAAAACACTTCTTATTGACACCCTTGCCTACATCTGCACATCCCCGCGCGATGTTCCTTCTCAAACACTTCCTGACTCTTTCCTGCTGAGTTCTGTTCTCGTATTCCACCAATGCCTTGTTCTCCATAACAGTCTGTTGCGAATCCGTCTGACCGCATCACCGTGCGAGTGGCTAGGCTCTCTGAGAATCCGCGCCGACTTGACGCCGTCGTTGTCGGTTTCCTTACCTCCGACTCCTCGTTATCTTCCGGCCTGACACTGCGTGTCTCGTTCCTCGTTCCTCCCCATACGTTTCGGTTATCGCGATGCCCCCTATATTGGACCTGCTATCGCCATTGTCACTATCCTTTATGCAGCTCCGGTTCACGTCTTGCTCACCCAACTGTACTCACACCTCATCATTCGCAGACCGCGCATCCTGGACCCTAATCAAACGCTTGACGCCGTTTAAACCCACATGCCCGCTGCTCGTCCGATCTGATGACCAGATTCCCACGACTCTGAGCAACAATGTGTTCCCTCTGTCGTCGTATCCACTCCTTTGCTTGATGATGAGCCTCGACCTACCCGTCATTCCTCTTCGTTCGTGGATGGCGTGTGACATTTTGTCGACCTCCCGTGGTTCGTCATTGTCAGACTGTGTCCGAGGCCGACGAGCGCGTCCAACAGCTCAAGTCTGAGAACCTCGGGTGAGGGCATAAGTCCTACGCCTGCATGTCTAACTTGTTTCGCGCCATGTCTACTTCTCGTCCTCGCACCTCAGGCGCTCCGTTTATCCTTGGTTAGATTGGCATCGTCCTACCGCTTTCCTGTCTCGCGCTCCCCGATCCCGTACACTCTCCTTCTGAACCACTCTCACAGTCTGCACTGTTGTCGTTCCTCCGCAATGTCAGATAGCGTCGCCGAGTTTGCCAAGCAGAACACGTCGCAGTCACACTTCCTGGCACCCGTGTTCGTCTCTGCTAGTCAGCCCCACAACACTCTGGTTCACTCTGCTATCGCATCTGCGGCGCTGCCTTTAGTGTCGTCCGGGTTATCGAGCTCATTACTTTCCCTTCGCAGACCACATATCTCGCTGACTGAAATCAAGCAGACGAAGCCTAGACCCCCGTGCTTAGCCAGGTCGGGAGCATACAGATGGAATTTCGCAAGCCTGACAAATGACAGGATGCGCGCGACCCGCGTACTTTTGTTGCGTTGTAGCCTGATTTAGTCTCTCGTTCGCTTGTTTTGTCTCGCACTCCTCTTCTTCCACAGAGTTCTACCCTTGGATTTGATCTGGTCGTCGTCTTCTTGACATCATTGTCCAAACGTGCCAACAATACACCTGTTTCTCAATGCATACGCCCATGCTCGATGAGACGCGACCGAACCGTCCATTGCACTGAAACACGTATATGGAGCAACAACAACAAAACCGTATGCACAGAAGACCAGAGGATCCGCGTACTGTCGTAAAGTCCTGGCAAGGACGGCTATCTGGTCGTGAAAGCTGCCATACGCGCCCGGCCTAGTCCGCTTTCCGAATTGAAGACGGCACGTGAACGGTGATCTGTGGCAGTAAATGGCCCCACTCAAAGCGAATCTTTGATACATGTGTACCAAGGCAGATGAGTAAATAAACAACAACCATAAGCTGCACTTCATTAGGCTGATGTCACAAACGTGACTCCTGTTGTTGAGCACATGAGCTGAGGCCCTGAGAAGCCACGTGTGCCCCTTGCCTCCTACCTCGTTGCATTATCAATACTCCGCCGGTACTGACTGTACAATGGCAATCAACTCCCCCGGAAAGAGCACTGTCGATCTGGTTGAGCATGGGTCCACTCCTGTGTCGATCGCGCTCGCATCGTCTCCCGAGGACGTAACAGCGATGCCAACCATCGGTAATCAAAATTGGAACGCGAATCACGTCCAAGGCATAGGGAACATTGTCACCACTAACAACACAAATTATGTGGTTCTGAGCACAGCACCAAAGGGATTGGTCCGTTCCAAACCTCGTAGAATGACGGGTTACAGACTAACCCAAGCTCTGCAGGAAGATATACGGGCCAAGATCACCGCTGGTCAGATGTCTTCCTTGCTTGTGACTAAATCAAAGCTGACGCTCGACAGTCTTGCAAGTCCGACACGTTCCAGAAGCAGTCTATAACGCGCAACTTGGCTCGGGTTGTATGCACGGAACACGTGTTCAGGTTCTCAGCAACATCGACGCCTGGATCAAGGATCCAAAGGCGC
>Ga0247815_10004047_pt1 | contig 10366 bp, 13 predicted proteins | sample UWRJL194509B1_FD_181014 | JGI IMG/M metagenome (GOLD analysis project Ga0247815, IMG submission 181014) | Plant litter microbial communities from Arlington Agricultural Research Station in Wisconsin, United States - UWRJ-L194-509B-1 | ecosystem: Environmental > Terrestrial > Plant litter >... | reverse complement strand
GGGTCAACGCGGTTTTGAGGCGCGCGTCCTCGCTGAGCAGAATCATTTCCACCCGCGCCTGAGAGCCATAAGCGTCGCTGTAAGTCAGCGCGCTCACCGGATCGGTGAATGCATTGGGCGCGCTGTCGATGATGCCGGACAACTGACGTTCGCCGCGCAGATAAGCCCACGCGCCCAGCGCCACGAACAACCCGGCGATGACCACTTGAGCCACGATACCGGGGAAGAAATTGTTCACAGCCAGGGCGACGGCCGCAGCAACGACCGGCACCGCCATGATGCTGGCAAACACACCCAGATGACGGGCCGTCGTGACCGCGCTTTTGCCTTCGCGCAACCGCGCATACAAGGCTTCGGCCCGGGCGATCTCCTCGCGAGTCGGCTTGACGCGCACGGACTCATATCCGATCAGCCGACCGTTCTCCAGGATCGGCGTCACGTACGCGCTGACCCAGTAGAAATCGCCGTTCTTGCAGCGATTCTTGACGATGCCCATCCAGCTTTTGCCCGCCTTCAAATAGGCCCACATCACGCCGAAAACATCCTTGGGCATGTCCGGGTGGCGAACCAGGTTGTGCGGGCTGCCGATGATTTCAGCCTGGGAATAACCACTGATTCTCGCGAACTCATCGTTGCAGTACGTGATTTTGCCGGTGGTATCAGTCGCTGAAATCAAACGTTGTTCGGCGGGAAAGGTTTGCTCGGTTTGCGTCACATGCTTGGCCATCGTCAACGTCCATATAGAGGTACTTCAAAAACCTCACTGACAGTGAGATCCGGCCAACAGTGGCTGAGTATAGGTAGCGCCTGAGCGTTATCAAATTTCCAGCCACTCTGCGCCGGTTTCACCCAGCGCATGGGAAAGCTCTATCGGCCTGATTCCGTGGTTCTCCAGTCCGGATGATGAACGGGAGATCTGTTCTGGATTGCCATTGGGCGCAGCTGAGGTGTTCAGGTGTAACGGCCACACCATCAATGTCCCCAAAATAGAAACAATGAATCCGAATTTTGGGTAATTGTCTCGATCAGGCGTCGGCAGTATCTTTGTTCCAACGCCGCAGAACACAGCCAGACGCTGAAGCGCGGCAACCGAACTCAGCTACTCAATCTAACGTTTAAAGGGAATACAACCATGTCGATCCGCGAACTGCTCAACCCAACCAACTCTGCCCTGATCCTCATCGACCACCAGCCGCAAATGGCTTTCGGCGTCCAGTCGATTGACCGCCAGACCCTGAAGAACAACACGGTCGGCCTGGCCAAGGCCGCCAAACTGTTCAACGTGCCAACCATCCTCACCTCGGTTGAAACCAAAAGCTTCAGCGGCTACATCTGGCCAGAACTGCTCGGCGTGTTCCCGGATCAACAGCCCATCGAACGTACTTCCATGAACTCTTGGGAAGACAAGAAACTGGTCGAAGCGGTCAAAGCCACCGGCCGCAAAAAACTGATCATCGCCGCGCTGTGGACCGAAGTCTGCCTGACCTTCCCGGCGCTGGAAGCCATGGAAGAAGGCTACGAGGTGTACATCGTCACTGACGCCTCCGGCGGCACCACCAAAGAAGCCCACGACATGTCCGTGCAGCGCATGATTCAGGCGGGCGCAGTACCGGTGACCTGGCAACAAGTGCTGCTCGAATACCAACGTGACTGGGCGCACAAAGACACCTACGAAGCGGTCATGGAACTGGTCCTTGAACACAGCGGCGCATACGGCATGGGCGTCGACTACGCCTACACCATGGTCCACGGCGCGCCGCAGCGTAAGGTCGTCTGATCCACCAAACCCCTGACCGAATCGCCCCCGAACAGCCATGTTCGGGGGCGATTTGCGTTGCGGTGCCGGAATAAGAACCGGTAAATGAATAGATTCCCGTAGGACCGGCTTTAGCCGGGAGGAGGCCGGTACATTCGCAGCACATGCGTCGTCAGAACTTGCGCGCTCCCGGCTAAAGCCGGTCCTACGCATCCTGTGTGCTGGCCGATACGATTCCCCAGCCATTCAATGATCCCCCGCCCGTCGTGCAACTTGTGCCAAAACCCGCAGTCATACGCCCGCCATAATTTACTCGCCGCTGAACCACCTTTCTCCATCAGAGCTGCCGCCCCATGCGCCCAATCGCTCGTTCTTGTCTCCTGCTCCTGATTCCCCTGTTCACGTTATTCACCGGCTCAGCCCAAGCCAGCGCAGAAGGGCAGCTCGCCCAAGCCATCAACGACTACCGCGCCCAACCCTCGCGCTGCGCCAGCAACACACCCCGCGCCCTGTCGCCATTGGCGCTGAAGTCGAAACTCGCCCTGCCCATCGGCTTCGGCGGCGATCTGCGCGAGACACTCAAGGCGTCCGGCTATCGCGCGGTGTCGGTGCGAACCATCCGTTTGGTCGGCGCGCCAGACGCAGACGCCGCGTTCGACATGCTTCAACGCCGCTATTGCGCGGCGCTGCTCGACACCGATTTCGCAGACATCGGCATCACCCGCGCCGCGAACGAATGGCGCGTGGTACTGGCCAAACCGCTGCTCGATGGTCGCCTGGAAGACAAACAAACCGCCGGCAAAACCTTGCTCGCCCAAGTCAACGCCGCCCGCGCTCAGCCACGCATGTGCGGTCGCAAACCCTACGCCGCCGCCCGCCCGCTGGCCTGGAACGCGGCGTTGGAAGCCGCTGCGCAACGACACAGCCTGGCCATGGCCAGTGAAAGCTACTTCGCACACATCGACCCTAACGGCGACTTGCCCGAAGACCGCGCCCGAGCGGCTGGCTACGGCGGTCGCCAGGTCGGCGAAAACATCGCCAGCGGCCAGGGCTCGGCAACCACGGCGATGCAAGGCTGGCTCGCCAGCCCCGGCCACTGCGCCAACCTCATGAACCCGATGTTCACCCAGGTCGGCGCGGCATACGGCACCAACGCCAGGAGCCATGCCGGGGTTTACTGGACGATGGTATTCGGCGCGCCTTGATGGGTATGCTCAGCGCAGGATTTTCATAAGCGAGGACGGACCAATGCTGGATTTCAACAACAAGGGCTTTTTCAAACTCAAACAAAACAGCGAATACGCCGAGCGCGTCCAGTCGCTGCTGCTGGAAGGCGAAGAAGTCATCGACGCCTACAAATCCATGCGCGACGGCGTGGTGTTCACCAACAAACGCATCATCTCGGTCAACGTGCAGGGCATCACCGGCAGCAAAAAAGACTTCACCTCGCTGCCCTACAAAAACATCGTCGCCTACTCCATCGAAACCTCCGGAACCTTCGACCTGGATTCCGAACTGGAAATCTACTTCTCGTCGCTCGGCAAAGTGAAATTCGAATTCACCGGCAGAACCTCGATTATCGAAATCTCCAAACACATTTCCCGCTACCTGCTGGATTGACCGCCCGCTGTCGACGCTCTACAGCTGAGCCTCGATAGCCGCTTTATCGACAATCGACCAGACCCGCGCAATCTTCCCGTCGCGAAACTGATAAAAGACATTCTCGGTAAAACTCACCCGCTTGCCGTTCACCGCCAGCCCCAGAAATTCACCCTTCGGGCTGCAATCGAAACCGAGGCGCGCAGCAATATGGCTGGCGTCCGCAACCAGCAACAGAATGTTGAACTGCAAATCCGGGATCTGCCGAAAATCGTTCTCCAGCATCTCCCGATACCCCGCAAGCCCGAACGGCCGGTCATTGTGATACGCGTCTTCGTGAACGAAGTCGCCAAGCGCCGGCCAGTCCTGGGCGTTGAGGCAGGCGATGTAGGCTTTGTAGGTGTCAGGGAGCGTTGAGGTGGTCATAAGCTGCCTCGCAATTTTAGAGCGCTCGAAAGGCGCACAACCCCGTTGGAGCGAGGCCAGCACTTCAAGCCGCCGCAAGAAACGTGAAGTTACGACGTTTTACTCTCCGCTTCCAACCCGGCAACCGCCGCTTCCACCAAAACTCGCGCCGCCTCAATCTGATGCATCACCGCTCGCGCGAGCGCCCGGAATTCCTTTGTGCTGTTGTCCGCTGATTCATACGCGGTGGCGGCTGCGCAGGTGAGGTATTCCGAGGCAGTGATGAGGGCGTCTTCGACGTTTATGCCTGGCTTTGTAGTGAACAGGTTCATGCCGGTTTCGTAGGGCTTGGTCTGTTGATTTGGTTTTACGGGTAGCTGCGATGTGGAACTGAACATAATGACCTCTCGACATAGTTAGGCCATCACTCATTGCGACTAAACAAAGGGTGGCGGCTGTGCGCGGGTTAGTCGACCGGCGTCAAGAGAACCCGGCGCACCCGAAGGTGCCCCGTGCACAGCCACCATAAATGCCATACCGGTATCGTGGGTATGGGGGATGGAGGTGAGCCATGTTGATCTTGACTGTCAGGCGACTAAACCCGGCCGTTGATTTCAACGACAGGCAGGAAATTAGCCGCAGCGTCAGGCATCTACAAGCGGTGCAGAGGATATCCACAAAATTCAGAATCGTCTTACAGAAGGGCGGATTTATTGCTGAAGGATGTTTCTGGATTACGGGGATTTGGGGGTGGTTTTCTGATGGGTTGGGTCGGGTTTTACGGGTATTTGCCCATGGACGCCGCAACGCTCTGGCAAGCGCCGCAGAATAGGTCAGCCTGAACGGAAAACATTGTGAAGCATCTTGCGACGGCGTGCTAATTCCAGTGGGTGCTTCACGGTGTAAGATGCCGAGCAAACGTTCACTATCGAGGCTGCCATGACCGGGATATCCCTGAACCTGCCGGAAGACCTTTCCAACTCGCTCGCCGACTTGGCCAAGACTAATGGCCAGACTGTCAGCTACTTGGCGATGGACGTTCTTCGCGACTACATCGAGCATGAAAAGACGTTAACTGCGCAGATCGAACTGGCGGTGGAGGAGGCCGATCAAGGCAAATTCGCGACCGATGAACAGGTAGCGGCAATGCGCGCCCGGCGTTGGAGCAGGAATGCGGGTTGAGTGGCTGGAACAAGCCCTCAAAAATCTAGAGGACGAAGCAAATTACATAGCGCTTGAAAACCTCAGGTCTGCTGATGAGTTCTCAGATGCTATCTTTGCAAGCGTGGACAAGCTGGCGCGATTCCCAGCCATGGGTCGTGAAGGTCGAGTAAAGAACACGCGCGAATGGGCAGTGCCCAAGTGGTCCTATCTGATTCCCTATCGAGTACGTGGGGATCGCCTCCAGATCCTTGGTGTGTTTCACACACGACAACGGCCTCGTACCAAATGGTGACGGCACAAAAATCTCTCTAGCTAATGAAAGGCTTCGTCCTTCGGTCCGCTGCTTAGCGACCGATTTTGCAGTCTGACCTGGACGGACCCTCGCGCCAGAAAAAATTGCGCAAATCTTACAGGTGCGCGCCTGTCTTCCTGCGACACTTCAAAAGCCAAATCAGCGTCAGCACGGTCGGCCAAAACAACGTGTTAAGAATGTCGTGAACGCTGGCCTGCCAGCGCCAGTAGCCGAAGCTTCCAATATCGTCTTGCCTGTCGACCCATTCGCCCACACACGCAAGGATGAAAACTACCAACCAGCCAATGTATGGCCTGTGTCGTCGGATGATAGCGACCAACATCAGATAGACCGCCATGCCCACGTAGATGTGCAGCGCGTCCTTTGACAGTCCGGTTGCCGACATGATGCTGAGCTTGATGCTTTGAGCGGTTGAGGTTTCCATGAGGTTCTTCCTCCCTGACCTTTCTACGTACTCTCGACTCTGGCCGAGCATCAATTATAAGTCGCTCTTGCACCGGCAATCCCGCCACACCCTTGCAATCAGGCACCAATCACACCACCATTGCGAATAGTTTTCATTAACATGGACGCCACTCGCTGTGTTTTCTACTCATCCGGCAAACCAAGATCCTCGTCAGCAGGCGCTTCATCGCCTGTTTGGCGAGCACCACAGCTGGCTGCTTGAACGCCTGCGTCTGCGCCTGCACTGTCGCGAGGATGCCGCCGATATGGCGGCCGAAACCTTCGCTCAGGTTGTGGCGCTGCCGGATCCCCATGCCATTCGTGAGCCCCGGGCGTTGTTGAGCCTCATTGGCAAGCGGCTGATGTTCGCCCGCTGGCGGCGCAATGATGTCGAACGTGCCTATCTCGACGCCCTCGCTTCCTTGCCCGAGCCGACCGCGCCTTCGCCCGAGGAGCATTGGGTGGTGATGGAGGCATTGATGGCGGTCGATCAGTTGCTGGATGGTTTGTCGTCCAAGGCCCGCGCGGCGTTTCTGTATAGTCAGATCGATGGCCTGACTTACGCGCGTATCGCCGAGGAGTTGGGGGTGTCGGTGACGCGGGTGCATCAGTATGTGGTGCAGGGATTGACCGCGTGTTACCGGGGCGTGTCGTGACGACGGTGTCTGCGGTGGCGGCGCAGGCGATCGAGTGGTATGCGCGGCGTGCTTCGGGTGTGTTCACGGAACAGGACCAGCAGCAATTGCTTGGGTGGCTGGCCGCCGACCCGAGTCATCTGCGCGCCTGGCAGACCTTGCAGCAGCAGTTGAACCGTAGCGTGACGCCGTTGGTGCAGCAGCAGGCCGCCGTCCATGCGCTGTGCGACGCCGGGTACAGTCGTCGTCGCATGCTGCGTGGCGCTCTCAGCCTGGGTGCCCTGGCTGTCGGCGGGCAGTTGTTGACCATGCCGGGTGGACCGTTGCACGCACGATTGCGCGCCGACCTGCGCACCTCGACCGCCCAACGCCGTACGTTCACCCTTGATGACGGCTCGACCTTGCAACTCAATGCGCAGAGTTCCGTCGATCTGAACTTCAACCCCCGGCAGCGGCACGTCCAACTGTTGCGCGGCGCGGTGCAGGCCCAGGTGCGCAGCGATCCGGCGCGGCCGTTCGTGCTGGCATGCCCGTGGGGCGAGGTCTGGCTCGACATTGGCCGGTGCCTGCTGGCGATGCAGGCCAGTCAGCCTCAGGTGTGGGCGCTGGAAGGTTCCTTGCAGTTGCGCACGGCCCATCACAGTCAGCACCTCGCTGCCGGCCAAGGCCTGGCATTCGATGGCAACCGCTGGCAGGAACTCCCTTCGCATTATGTTGACGAGCGCAGCTGGACCAGAGGGCTGCTCGAAGTCCATGACCAGTCTCTGGGTCAAGTGATCGAGCACCTTGCGCCTTACCACCAGGGGCTGCTGCACGTTTCGACGGCGGCAGCGGCGTTGCGGATATCCGGAGTGTTTACCCTGGATGACACGCGCGTTGCGCTGGCCGCGCTCAAGGATGTGCTGCCGTTGCGCATCGATACCTGGCTGGGCGTGTGGACACGAATCGAGCGTGTCTGATTTTTTTCCTGACACCCCTGAAAATATCCGGGACTCGCGTCACATACCTGATAGACGCGCGTATTCCGCGCACTCGTTTCCGTACTTCTGCGAGCCCGCTCATGCATCCCAACCTCCTTTTGCCGCTGTTTGCCGGCTGCCTGGCCAGCTTTACCCTGCAGGCGGCCGAAACCGCCTATGACTTCAACCTGCCTGCCGGCGCTGTGGGTAATACCCTGATCGGCATCGGCCAGGTGAGTGGCCAGCAGGTGCTGTTTATTCCGACGGATGTGGCGGGTCGCCAGGCGCCAGCGGTGCGCGGGCACTTGAGTGCGAGTGAAGCAGTGCGCCGGAGCCTGGCGGGCACCGGCCTGAGTGTGAGGGTCACCACGAGCGGTGCCTTGAGCGTGCAACGAGCCGGCGACGGCCTGACCCTGGACGCCATCAACATTGATGCAATGCGCCAGGGCGGAGAAACCGCCGACGTCGGCTATGTGGCTCAACGTTCGTCGGTTGGCACAAAAACCCGGACGGAATTGGTAAAAATCCCACAATCCGTGTCAGTAGTGACCCGCGAAGAACTCAACGCGCGCAAAAGCGACAACCTCTCCGACGCGCTCAAGTACACCCCCGGGTTCAGCAGCCAGCCCGCCAGTTTCAGCCGCACTGCCGACGACTACACCCTGCGCGGCTTCAACGTCGGCGCCGGTACCGGGGGCATCCTGCGCGATGGCATGAAACTGCAATCGAACCCCTACGACGGCAGTGTCGAAGCGTATGGGCTGGAACGCGTCGAGGTACTCAAGGGCGCCTCGTCCGTGCTGTATGGCCAGCTGTCGCCGGGCGGCATGATCAATACCGTGAGCAAGCGTCCTACCGATACGCCGCTGCACGAAATCGGCCTGGAACTGGGCAATTACGACCGCCGCCAGTACACCCTCGACCTGGGCGGACCGGTGGATGACCAAGGCCAGTTCAGCTATCGCCTGACCGGGCTGTGGCGCGACAGCGGCACGCAGGTCGACCACGTCGACGATGATCGCCGCTACATTGCCCCGGCCGTGACCTGGAAACCCGACGACGATACTTCGCTGACCATCCTCGCCAGCCACCAGGAAACCGAGACGGGTTTCTCGCCGCCGATGAGCTATGCGCTCAGCACCTACAGCAAGACCCCCGGCTACAAGATCGGCCGCAACCAGTTCGTGGGCGAGCCCGGCTACGACCACTTCACCAATCGCATGGACACACTCGGCTACCTCTTCGAGCATCGCTTCAACGACAACCTCAGCGTCAATCAAAGTCTGCGTTACTTCCAGGCCAATACCAATTGGGACTACCTGATTCCCGTGTCGGTCAGCGGCAGCCGACTGCTGCGTCGCTATAGCGCCCGCGAAGAACGCTCCACCGGCTGGACCAGCGACAACAACCTCAACTTCACTTTCGACAGTGGACGCTGGCAGCATGACCTGGTGCTGGGCGTGGACTATTACCACAAGACCTACGATTCGCACCGTCTGATCAGCTCGACCCTGGCCCAACTGGCGCCGCCGCTGAACCTGGCCAACCCGCAATACACCGGCGTCGGCGCCAACACCGCGCCCGACACCGGCAGTGACCTGCACAGCAGCCAGGCCGGCATCTACCTGCAAGACCAAATCACCTTCGACGACAAATGGGTACTGCTGCTCGGTGGCCGCCAGGACTGGGCTGAGAGCGTCACCACCACCTTTGCCACCGACGCCCGCGCCACCCGCAACGACAAAAAAGCCACCGGCCGTGTAGGCCTGGTCTACCTCGCCGATAACGGCCTGGCGCCCTACGTCAGCTACAGCCAGTCATTCCAGCCGGCCAGCGTCAGTAACCCGGCCTTCGGCAACGCTTTTGCCCCACTAGAGGGTGAACAATACGAAATCGGCCTGCGCTACCAGCCACCCGGCACCGACACTCTGCTCAGCGCCGCCGTCTACCAGCTCGACCAGGACAACTCCCTGAGCCTCGACAGCCTCACCAACACCTACGTGCAATACGGCAAGACCCGCTCCAAAGGCCTGGAACTCGAAGCCAAGAGCAACCTCACCGAGAACCTTCAACTCAGTGCCGGCTACGCCTACACCGATACCCACGTACTGGAAGACAAGACCGCCAGCAACGTAGGCAAACGCATCGAAGGCGTGCCCTACAACAGCGCCAGCCTGTGGGCCACCTACCGTTTGGCAAGCCTCGGCCTGGAACGCCTGCGCCTGGGGGCTGGCGCCCGGTACACAGGGACTACGCGGACTACACCGAGCGCTTACGATGGGAAGATCCCGGCTTATACGCTGGTCGATGCGCTGGTGAGTTACGACGTGGACAGTCACTGGCAACTGCAGGCTAAAGCGCAGAATCTGTTCGACAGGAAATATCTGTATTGCAATACCACATGCCGGTATGGCGATGAGCGCAGCTTGATTGGTTCGGTTACGTATAAGTGGTGAAAGCCCAGGCGGTCGGCAGGTGAGTTCAGCTTGTTATCAACAGCAGGCGGGGTTGCGCTGTACTTGGCTAGACCCGGTACTGGCACCTCCGCATGCCCCTACTTCACCTGCGCCTCCTCCAACAGCCAGTGCGCAAATGCCTGGATGGGTGTGCGGCTCAGCTCAAGATGTTCGGGTAACACCAGGCAAAAGGTCTTGGCGACATTATCCTCCTGCGGCCATGGCGCAACCAGCCGGCCTTGCTCAAGCTCTGCTTCCACATACAGGCGTGGTACGAGTGCCACGCCGAGGCCAGCCAGTGCTGCCTCGATCAACATCGCATGCAAATCGTAGCGCGCGCCCATCGCTGCGTTGCTCAGGACAATCCCGGTTTCCTGGGCGTAACGCTGCCAGGCATCCGGGTTCTGCCGTCGGTGTAATCGCGGCAGTGAATCCAGGTCCGTTGCCTGCTTGTCCGGATTCAGGAGGGCAGGATGACAAACCGGAATTAATACTTCGTTCAACAGGCGGTGCGTGTGCATGCCTGTCCAGGCCGGGTGCTCAAAATGGATGGCGGCATCAAATCCGCTACCGGCAAGTACGAACGGTTCCATACGTTCCGAGAGGTGCACGCAGATATTTGGGTGTTGCCGGCC
>Ga0247815_10004043_pt1 | contig 10379 bp, 8 predicted proteins | sample UWRJL194509B1_FD_181014 | JGI IMG/M metagenome (GOLD analysis project Ga0247815, IMG submission 181014) | Plant litter microbial communities from Arlington Agricultural Research Station in Wisconsin, United States - UWRJ-L194-509B-1 | ecosystem: Environmental > Terrestrial > Plant litter >... | reverse complement strand
TCAAAATAATTGGCCGCTTTGGCATAGCGCTCATCTTCAAATGCCGCATAGGCCAATGCATAGTTCGCAAAATTATAGACCCCTGTTTTTTGTGCCGCAGGCATGTCCAGGAAGGTCTCAAAATGCTTCACTGCTTCGCCAAACTTTCTCAGTTCGTAGGAAGCTTCCGCTTTCCAATAAGTGCTTAAGGCCAAAATTTCATCGTCCTGGGGAAACTTCTCTGAACGCAGGAACATTGACAATGCATTTGGAAATGCACGTTCGTTGTAGAACTCCAATCCCCTGAAATAGGTCGCCTTCTGGTACGCTTCTTTTGCTTCCGGTGTTTTGTTCTGCAAGGGTTCAAGGATGTCTACTGCTACCTGGTAGTTCTTGGTGGTCAATAAGATCTCGCCCAACAGCGTCTTTGCTTCGTTGAGCTTGCGCGATTGCGGGAACTGTTTCAGGAAGCTTTGGATAGACTCGAGGGCTTGCTGACTAAAATCCAGTTCGTAACTTAAGCGGGTATAGTTCAACCAGGCTTCTTCCTGTATGATCTTGTCAAAATTTAATCTGGACGCGCGGAAGAATGCACTTCTTGCTTTTTCTTTGTTCTTCAATTGGATGAAAGAACGGCCGAGCGTATACATACCGCTTTGCAGGTATACATCATCCGTATCCAGTTTTTCAAGAACCGTCACCGACTCCGAATATTTTTTGAGGGTAAACAGGGAATAGCCGTATTGGTAGATAAACAAGTTGTTTTTCTTGCCAGATTTGTCCTTGGCATAAAACTCCCTGAAGTATTTCTCAGCATTGGTATAGTCCGACTTTGCAAAATAAGAGGCCGCAATAATACTTAGCATTTCCGCTTCGTATTGTTGCTTGGAGCTCTTCAGGATGGGTACTGCATAAGAGATCACATCATCATACCGCTCATCGAGGTAATACATGGAGGTGATATAGTACGGGTAACTGGCCTCATAGGTTGGCGATCCTTTTAATTTTTCAAAATTGGTCAGCGCCGTTTTGTACTCCTTATTCAGGTAGTTGATATAGGCAAAATAATAGGTGGCACTTTCCTGAAATGGTGACTCGTCTTTTTTTACAGCTTCAAAAAGGGGTTCAGCTTTTTCTATGTCATTCTTCATGAAATAGGAGTAGCCCTGTTTGAATTGATATTCCAGTCGTTGTTTGGCAGAAAACAAGTTTGGATCGGCTTTGCCAAACCATTCCAATGCTTTATCATAGTTCTTCTGCTCAAAATAGGACTTGCCCACATGGAAATAGGCCAGTTTTGCATTTGGATTTAAAGGATAATCTTTGATGAAGTTCAGAAACAAACTTTCTGCATCGTCGTTTTCCAATTCAAGCGCACAGACAGCTGCATAAAACTTGGCATTTTCCTTAAGCAAAGAAAGCTCCGAATTGCTTTCCTGCTGCGCACCTGGCTTGATCCGGGTCTGTTCCACTAACTTAAACTGTTGGGCGGCGGCAACAAACTTTTCGTTGTCTAAAAGCTCTAATCCGGTGGTGTAATTTTTATTGAGGTTAACTAGTATGCTCGACTGTGCAAATGTGGAGGTAACGCCCCCTGCTAGCAACAGCGGAATAAAAAGGTATTTTTTCTGCATCTGGTTTCAAATATGGTTGGTACTAATATAAATATAGTATTGTGTGTTAATGGTATAAGAAATTAACATGTGTTGATAACACTGGTTTAACGAAAAGAAAGCTGAAATGGTATTAATAAGCTTTTTTATCCCCTTAATCTCTTTGTGAAGCCAGTAAATAAAGGACTGCCATTCGCACAGCCACCCCGTTCTCTACCTGCTCTAAAATGATCGATTGTTTGCTGTCTGCCACATCACTGGTGATCTCCACGCCACGGTTGATCGGGCCCGGATGCATCACAATAATCTCCTTATTCAGGTTATCCAGGATCTGTTTATTCAGTCCGTACATCATCGCATATTCCCTTAGCGAAGGAAAATACTTGATGTCCTGTCGCTCCAGCTGGATGCGCAGCATATTGGCCACATCACACCAGTTTAGCGCCTTAATCAGGTCGTGTTCTATTTTTACACCAAGACTGGCCATGTGTTTTGGAATCAGGGTAGTAGGTCCGCATACCATGACCTCGGCGCCGAGTTTCTGCAGACAAAGGATATTGGAAATGGCCACCCTGGAATGCAGGATGTCGCCTACGATCACTACTTTTTTGCCGGCCACACTACCGAGTTTCTGGCGGATGGAAAAGGCATCCAAAAGTGCTTGCGTAGGATGCTCATGTGCACCGTCTCCTGCGTTTACAATCTGTGCATTGATGTGTTTGCTGAGGAATTGTCCTGCCCCTGCATAAGGATGCCGCATCACCACCATATCTACCTTCATCGCCAGGATGTTGTTCACCGTGTCGATCAGCGTCTCACCTTTGCTTACAGAGGATGAAGAGGCCGCAAAGTTCACCACATCTGCGGATAATCTCTTTTCGGCAAGTTCAAACGAAAGCTTGGTGCGGGTTGAATTTTCGAAGAAAATGTTTGCAATGGTAATGTCCCTCAAAGACGGAACCCGTTTGATGGGTCTGTTGATCACATCTTTAAAATTATCTGCAGTTTCAAAAATCAATTCAATATCATCGCGGTTAATGTCTTTGATACCCAAAAGATGCCTGCTTGATAATTTCTCTACTGCCATATTATTTACTGCTTTCTGATAATAAGATTACTTTGTCTTCGCCCTCGGTCTCTTTCCAGCTCACCCTGACCATCTGGGAATTCAAACTGTCTACCTGGTGGCCGATATATGTCGGTTCAATGGGCAGTTGTCTGGAAAACCTTCTGTCGATCAATACCATGAGTTCCACTTTCTCCGGTCTTCCATAAGCCAGTAAGGCATCCAAAGCTGCTCTAATGGTCCTGCCCGTCCACAATACATCGTCGATCAGGATCACCTTTTTACCTTCAATGATGAAATCGATGGTATTGCTGCTTGCAGATACAATTCCGGCCTTCCTCCTGAAATCATCCCTGAAAAAAGTGATGTCAAGATTGCCTTTCTTGATGGTGGTTTTTTTAAGGATCTCGGAAAGTTCCTGTTGCACACGATTTGCAAAATAAGGGCCTCTTGGCTGTATGCCAATTAAAACGGTATTGGAAAAATCGTGGTGATTCTCAATTAACTGGTGACAAAGTCGCTTAATTGTGATTTGGAATTTTTGTCCGTCTAGCAGGGTTCTCTTTTGCATTGACTAAATAATTGCACAAATATAGCCAAATAGTTGTAACCCCAAACCTATAAAGTATTTTTTAGAACAGATCATCTGGTTCATATCGATAGTGCGGGTATCAGTCGGTCAGATACCTCTTGCTGTAATTGATCGGCAGCAAATCATAGCGCTGGAACTGGGTCTTCAGCCTTCTTTTAAAATCTCCAAAATTTCTTTTGCTTTTCGGACTCCATAAGATTTCACTCAGCGCATCCAGTCTCGGAAAGAGCAGGTAGTTCGCCTTGGCCGGACTGTCCACATATTCCGACCACAAGTTCCCCTGGGCGCCCCAAATGTAATGGCTTTCTGCGGGCGATAGCACTGTTGGTACCGGCTCATAAGCATAAACCGTAGCAAGGGGCAGAAACTTAGCAGCGGTAAGCGAGTCATCCTTCAGAAATTGCGCATGGTTGAAATACAAAGAGTTTTCGGGCGTCATGATCACCTTGTGCTGTTGTTTGGCTGCCGCAATCCCGCCCTTTTCGCCCCGCCAGCTCATCACCACCGCATTGGGTGCCAATCCGCCATCCAGGATCTCATCCCATCCAATGATGGTTTTTCCTTTGCTGTTCACAAATTTCTCTACCCGGCGAATGAGGTAACTTTGCAGGCCATTTTCGTCCTTCAACCCTTTTTCTTTGATTATTTTTTGCGACAGGGCAGACTGCTTCCACCAGATTTTGCTGCATTCATCACCGCCGATATGAATGTAAGGGGAGGGGAAGAGGGCCATGACTTCCGACAAGACTTCCTCCAAAAACGCGAAAGTCTTTTCCGTAGGCTGCAGTACATTGTTGAACTTGTTGAAAATCCCCCAGGTTTGTGCCACCTGGTAGTTCTTGGACGGCTCTGTGCCTAGTTCCGGATAAGCTGCCAAAACGCCCAGGCTATGTCCCGGCATTTCTATTTCGGGAATAATGGTGATGTACCTGTCCGCCGCATAGCGGATTACTTCTTTTACCTCCTCCTGCGTATAGTAGCCACCATATCGCAATCCGTCATTTCCAGTGCCCGGATACAAGCCGATGATCGTACCGTTGCGCCAGGCACCAATATCCGTGAGCCGGGGATGTTTTTTGATTTCTATTCTCCAACCATGGTCATCGGTCAAATGCCAGTGAAAATAATTCAGTTTATGATAGGCCAGGTAATCGATGTACCGCTTCACAAAGGCCACATCAAAGAAATGTCGGCTGACGTCCAGGTGCATACCCCGGTAAGCGAACCGGGGATAATCCATGATGTCAAGGGCGGGAATAGTTAATGCAAGGCCAATTTTTTTTATCGGCAGCAACTGGATTAAAGTCTGCATGCCATAAAAGATCCCCGCATCAGAAGAAGCGGTGATATCGACATTTTTATCGGTTACATTTAGTGCATATTGATCTTCATGCGGGCCAACGCTCGCTGTTCTGATCAGTCTGATCGTGTTTCGTCTTTTCTCATGAAGCGGGTAGGGGGCGGTTTGCACAGAGATACCGTAATACCGAAGCAGGTAATCTGACAAAAATACGGCAGATCTACGCAAAGCCGTATCACTGGTCAAAATCCAGGTTTCACTGTCCAACTTATACGCAGCTTTGGCAAAATTCATTTTCAGGTCTACAGGTTGAGGGATCAGGTCCGGAACCTGCGCCCGGCTGCTGGAGACGATACAAAAAAGGACTAGAATGGTGCTTATCAGATATTTCATCCAGGCATATTTATCAGTTCGCAAAATAACTAAAATGGCATAAAAAAAGAGGGCGTTCTAATGAACGTCCTCTTTCAAGTATGATCTTTAAAGATTACAGACTATTTTTTAGCCTTGTTTTCTTCACCTTCCATTTGTTGTTTCAGTTGTGCAAGCACGCCTAAATCACCTAATGTAGATTTTTCAACAGAATCTTTAACTTTTTTCACTGCATTGCTGGAAGCTTTAGCTTCTTTTTTCTTAGCATTTCTTTCCTCATTGGCAGCTTCAGCTTTAGCCTCTTCCCAGATACGGGCGTGAGACACAACGATACGTTTAGCATCTTTGTTGAACTCAATGATTTTGAAGTCATTGGTTTCTTCAGCTTTGATGGTAGTACCATCTTCTTTAGCCATGTGTTTAGTCGGTACGAAACCTTCAACACCATAAGGTAAAGCAATCACAGCACCTTTATCAGTTACTTTAACAACAGTACCCTGGTGGATAGAATCTACAGTAAAGATGGTTTCAAAAGTATCCCAAGGATTTTCTTCCAGTTGTTTGTGACCTAAGCTCAATTTACGGCTTTCAACATCCAGTTCAAGTACAACTACGTCTAAGGTATCACCAACTTTAGTGAATTCATTAGGGTGGTTTACTTTTTTAGACCAAGACAGGTCAGAGATGTGGATCAATCCGTCGATACCTTCTTCGATCTCAACAAATACACCAAAATTGGTCATGTTTTTAACTACTGCAGTATGTTTGCTACCGATTGGGTATTTAGCAGCAACATTTTGCCAAGGATCCTGAGTCAGTTGTTTGATACCCAAGCTCATTTTGCGATCGTCTCTGTCCAGAGTCAATACTTCAGCTTCGATTTCATCGCTAACTTTCAGGAATTCCTGAGGGCTGCGCAGGTTTTGAGACCACGACATTTCTGAAACGTGGATCAGACCTTCAACACCCGGGATGATTTCTAAGAAAGCACCGTAATCAGCAACAGTAACAATTTTACCTTTTACTCTTGAACCGATAGTCAGGTTAGTGTCTAAAGATTCCCAAGGGTGTGGAGTCAATTGTTTTAAGCCCAATGCGATACGTTTTTTCTCGTCATCAAAGTCAAGAACAACCACATTGATTTTCTCATCAAGGCTCAATACTTCTTTTGGATGCTCTATGCGGCCCCAGGAAATATCAGTGATGTGCAACAATCCGTCAACGCCACCCAAGTCGATGAATACACCGAAGTCAGTGATGTTTTTAACAGTACCTTCAAGAACCTGGCCTTTTTCAAGTTTAGATACGATCTCCACTTTTTGGCTTTCCAGGTCATCCTCGATAAGGATTTTATGGGATACAACTACGTTTTTAAACTCATGGTTGATCTTAACAACCTTGAATTCCATGGTTTTACCCACGTATACATCGTAATCGCGGATAGGTTTAATGTCAATCTGAGAACCTGGAAGGAACGCCTCAACACCCATGATGTCAACGATAAGACCACCTTTAGTACGGCTTTTAACAAATCCGTTGATGATTCTGTCATTGTCAAGGGCTTCATTGATCGTTTCCCATGATCTCTGTGTTTTAGCTCTTTTACGAGATAAAATCAATTGGCCGTTCGCGTCTTCAGGAGCTTCCACAAAAACGTCAACTTTGTCGCCAACTTTCAAATCAGGTGTATCACGGAATTCAGAAGTAGATACCAGACCGTCAGATTTAAATCCTACGTTCAATACCACGTCTTTGTTGTTGATTGAAACAACAGTTCCGCTGATGATTTCACCTTGAGTGATTTGATTGAATGTATCGGTATACATGTCTTCAAACTTTTTACGGTCTGCGTCACTGTAATTACCGAAAGCTTTGTCATCTGCATCCCAGTCAAAATCCTGATCTGGAGTTGCCAATGATGATTTGATCTGTTCGATCGACACTGAATCAGCTTCTGATTCAATGGTTTCTTTTTCTGCCAGACGAGCATCTGCGCCCTGCAGTTCAGCTGTTTTAGCCTCTAGTTCTTTTTCTGCTACTTGTTTCTTAGCCATTAAAATTAAATCTCCTTTTTCCCGTGAGGGACGGCAAAGATAGAAATTAATATTTTCAAAGAAAAGATTTTTTTGATAAATGTTGTTGATTTTGAATGTCTTGTGTGTAACTTTAGATACAAGTTATCCTACTGACGCGTCACCTATAGCTCTTGTGAAGTACAAGTGGTACACATCCAGTACACTAGTGGCACTGAAACCCGATTAGAATGTGATATTCAATATATCGTAACACGATAATAATTATATATACGACCCTGTTATCACCCTGTTAAGACCTTGTTAGGACCCTGTTGGTATCTTGTCGAAGTACTACAATGGTACAGGCAGACCTTAAGTTGCCCTAAGCCTGCCTGTAAGAAGATGAATTTAAAGCTCTATAAGGGATTACAAATGGTGCTCAGCTTAATCGCATAGTCAGGATTTATGGGCTCGTTGGTCTGTGCCAATCGCTGTGCGCCGGTATTGGCCGGACATGCGATGTCTCCCGCGGCATCATAGACCAGCTTCTTTGCGGTGACGATCAGCTCTTTTGGGACGTAAATCTGAACCTTGGTAACAGAGTAGCCCGAAGGCAGGTAGCGTACAAAATAGCCATCAGGATGTTTGGTCCAGATCCCTCTCGGAACGTCAGTTCTGGGAGGTGCCATACCTGCCAGGATCGCGTATTTTTCCATGTCGGCATAACTGTAGTTTCCCGAGGCCACAAGCTGACGGATGTTGTTTTCTGCCTCAAAAACGGCCCGCAGACCAGCAGGCATCTGGTCTTTTGCTTTTTGCACCACGTCAATCGGCAGAATTCCTAATGCCCCTCCTTCCAACTGGGTAAGTTCTTTGGTGGTCAGCAACTTTAAGGCTGTCACCTTGACATTTCCGGAGTAGTCGGCAAATTTGGTTCTCGCAATAATGGCCCACAGCAAAATCTGGACATCGTGTTGCGTTACGTCAGCATGTTTTTCTGCACTCTTCAGAATGGATATTACAACGGCTTCTTTTGGACCAAGTACAGGTGCGAACATGTAGCCGTCCCCTTGGGATGGGCCGTAGGTGCCCGCCTGCAGACAATAGCTTTTATTGGTCATTTCGTAATAACCTTCACATAAAAAGAAGCCACCTGCCGGATTTTTCGGCAATAGATACAAAGGCTGAAACTTTTCAGTCGATTTAAAATCAGGCATCATTTCGCCTGTTCTGTTGACATCATCAAAATTGGTGGTGATAGCAGCGGGTTGTTTCAACAGCTTGTCGACACCCAGCGCTTTGGCGCCCTGGGCAGCGCCCACTTTCATGAGTTTGTCTTTTAAGCCGCCAAACTGGGCCTGAACGTTGTAACTGGACAGCGCAAATAATAGCGCCAGGGGGATTAATTTTAGTGTTTTCATTAGGATAGGGAGTTGGTGATTGGTACAAACATAAAATTTTTATGTTATAACTTTCTTTTTCTTCTTGTGCCGGCCTCGCCAGATGAGAAAACCGGTAATGGGCAAACTGGCTGCAATCAGACTGGCGCTGAATGCCATGATTTTGCCGGCAAGGCCAGCTACGGCACCCACGTGGATATCATAGTTGGCACGCATGAGTTTGTCTGCCACGCTGGCATTGGCAAACCGGCCATATACATGTTTTACAGGTATTTCCTTCAGTGTGTATTGATCATAATAGAGGTAGTCAGCCTGCCAGTAAGTGCCGGGTGCCGGGTTTAGGGCCACTTCTATCGAAGCCTTAGGCCCGTCTGGCACGTGCACCTCTATGCTGCCCTCGAATTTCGGATTGCGTTGCATGGTTTGCGCCCAAAGCAGGTCCACTGCAGGTTGTTTGCCTTTGAAAGTGCCAACTAAAGTACTGTCAGAGAAACTCTCCTCAAACATGTTTAGTGTTTTTCCGCCAGAGGTAACCCAGTAGGCTGATTTGGAAAACCACTGAAAGCCCATGACCAGTCCCGAAAAGGCAATGAAGATCAGGATCCAGGTCATGTAAAAGCCGAAGACATTGTGCAGGTCGTAGTTGATCCTTTTCCAACTGGTGCTCCATTTTACACTGAAGCGTTTTTTTGCAGCTGCCTTGTTTTTTGGCCACCAGAGGATGAGTCCCGAGCAAAGTAAGAATAGAAACATCAGGGTTGCACTTGCCAGAACAGGCTGACCGATTGTTGGCGGTAACCAAAGGTAATAATGGCCATTGATTACAAAGCGGAAAAAATCCTCATCCATGTTCTTAACCTTCAATACCTCTCCGGTATAGGGGTTCAAAAATACAATCCAATAATATTCCGGTTCCGCTGCATAGTAGACCACCGTGGTTGCTTTACCCTTTTCATAGCCGACGCTGTGCGCATGTTTACCAGGCACCTTAGCATCTGCAATCGCCTTCAGTTTGGATGGGGGGAGGTAAGGTTGATTTTGTGCCGTCACGAAACGGTAGGGTTGGGTGGCATTTTCTATTTCTGTTTCAAATGCGAGAATGCAGCCCGTAAGGCCTAAAAAACAAACAAATAATCCGCTGGAAAGGCCCAGCCATAAGTGTATTTGTCCTACCCAATATTTAAATCTGAATTTTCTGTCGATCACGTGTATGCTGATGCTAGGTGTGTAATGGCTTAATTGGATTGATTCCAGTTAGTTACAAAGAAAGCATCTTAAAACATATAAACAAAATTGGCCTTGAATTACGTGCTGATTTCCAATAAAAAAACCGCCTGCTAGCATACAGACGGTTCAGACAAATCCTAAAAACCTATTTTATTTGCCCTATTTCTTTTTATCAGCTTTAGGAGCAGGAGCAGTTGTTGCTTTTGGTGCAGTTTCTACTACCTTTTTTTCTTCCGCTTTTTTATGTGATTTTGATTTGTGAACAGCAGGTTTTTGAGCAGCTGCAGGAGTTTGTGCAAATGCGCCGAAAGTTGTTGCAACTAATGCCAACGCTAAGATTGTTCTTTTCATGTTTAAAATTATTTAGTGTTATTTGTTGATGTAAAGTTGCCCATCAAACATGAAGATTTGATGAAGTCTGAAACACTAAAGCGGGAAATGAAGACGTACCGTTGTACCCTTGTTTTTTAGAGACGTAACGCTGGTTTTGATCTGGTGAAAATCGGCAATACTCCTGACGATGGCCAGGCCAAGGCCATAACTGTCTTCCCGTTTGGAGCGTAATTTTTCAAAGCGGGTAAATGCGGTTGTCAGTTCTTGCTCTTCCATGCCGATACCTGTGTCGGCTACAGACAACTCATATCCGTCTTTCTGAAGGATGCCGCTGATTTTTATTTTGCCCGATGCGACGTTGTACTTGATGGCATTGCTCAGAACGTTGCTTATCAGGATATGGATCAGGGAGCGGTTGGCCCGGAACAAAAAGTCTTCCTGCAGGTCGATCTCCAGTTTCAGCTCCATCATCAAAAGGCGGT
>Ga0247815_10004042_pt1 | contig 10380 bp, 17 predicted proteins | sample UWRJL194509B1_FD_181014 | JGI IMG/M metagenome (GOLD analysis project Ga0247815, IMG submission 181014) | Plant litter microbial communities from Arlington Agricultural Research Station in Wisconsin, United States - UWRJ-L194-509B-1 | ecosystem: Environmental > Terrestrial > Plant litter >... | reverse complement strand
AGGTCAGGGAACCGGCGGCGGCTGGGTCAACGGCCAGCCGTGGCCACCGGCGGAGCCTGCGAAAGGCTACCTTGCCAAGACCGGTCTCGTGTCGTCGGCGACGCTCTTCAACGTCAAAGTGGCTGCCGAACCCATCGACACCGTCAGCCGCATCTCGTGGGTTCACCCGACGTCCGGGAGACTCTACACGGCCACCGTCGTAGCGCACGAAAACAGTGGCACCGACTCCTGGCTCATCACGCTCGACATGCCCTTCACGGGCATCACGGCCGAGTGCGTCGTGTGGCCCGCGTCCGAGCGCCAAGAGGCCTACGTGGCCGCTCTCTACGGAGCCTTCGCGCTCATGGGCCCGGGCGAGATGTCGAGCCAGCCTTCAGTGCTCCGGCGCTCCGCGCGTCACCCTCTGCCGTCGATGTCGTTTCCCTACTCGCTGGGGGCGACCCAGCTGCGTGCGCTCTCGGACTCCGGCCCTGAAGTGCTCGCCGCTCAGTACCTCGGAACGCCTACGCGTATGACGCCCACCGTCAACGGTTCCGCGCCGCGCATTCTCGTGCCGAAGCACTTCGGTTTCTACCCCATTCCCTGAGGTCCCCCATGCCGCTTCCCGATCCACAGACCATCAACAGCTACGGCGGAGCCAAGGAGCAGCGCCGGGCGGTCGTGAGCCCGATCCACTCGGTCTCGGCCCCCGAACACAACAGCGTCGTGAGTGACCTGGCCATGGTTTCGCGCATGGCTCCTCGTGGCATCGTGCGGTTCGTGACCGGTACGCCGCCCACGGATCCGTCCGTTGGCGTGGTGCACGAGTCGATGTGGGGGAAAGAACTCGCGGACAAGCCCGTGGTCACCTCTCTCGGCGCGAACCTGTACCGCGTCACATGGCCGACCGAGGTCGAGAACGAACTGGGCGAGTCGGTCACCCTGAACCTTCGATGGGCCACCGTCTCGTGCGGAAAAAAGCCCGTGCTCAATCAGGCGTCGTGCGAGGTCACCGGCCCGAACACGGTCGACGTCGGCGTGTTCACCGCCGGCGGCGCGTCGGACTCTTCGTCCGGCGTGATCATCCAGGTCATGGTGTACTGACGTGTTCGACGAATTCGGCAGCGTTCTCCCGTACGAACTGGGCGACGGCGACCCGCTGCCGGCCGTTCTTCACGAAGACTTGCTCGCGGCGTACGGGACCGCGTTCGACACATCGCGCGGCGGGTATCTTTGGGACCTGTGCTACGTCGATTCCCAGGCGCTCTACGACGGATGGTGCAGCAACTACCGGTTGCTCGCGCAAGCCAAGCCGTCGACGGCCTCGTGGTCGCTCTCCGAATGGGAGAGAGAGCACGGCCTATCCGGCTACGGACTTTCCGATCCAGAGCGCCGTCGACGCCTCACCGCACACCGCGCACGGCTCGGTCAAAAAATCACCTTTCAAGGACTCGTCGCGGAGCTCCAGGCGGCGCTTGGCGACACGTTCGTGGAGGTTCGGACCATCGCGCCCGAGAACGCCAACGTTCACGTCCCAGACGGAACCTATCCGTGGGGCACCGTCGACGTCGACGCGCCATGGTTTTCCGACGTGTCGCGCTTCACCATCGTGCTTCGTGACGCGCCCGGCGTCAGCAAAGGGCTTTTCCGCGAGCGCGTGGGTCGCATGACTTCGATCCTCAACTCTCGCCTCAACGTGTGGGCAACGTTCGGCTGGTACAAGACCACCGGCTTCGTGCTCGACGTCTACCCGAACCTGGATACCGTCGCCTTCGGCGAGTAAAGGAACATCGCGATGCCTGGAATCACTCGAGTACGACCCGGAGGCTGGGGCGAAGAGGAAGTGCTGACTCACGAAGAGGCAACGGCTCTCGACGTCAACACCAACACCATCGGAATCACGGTGTACGAAGACGGTGTATTCCGCATCCGAACGGTCACCCTTGCTTCGGATCTGCGTGCGCTCTCGGTCCACGAGCATGGCGACTTTTGCCACGTGGAGGACATCGACCTTTTCCGCTACACGAGCGAGTCGTTTGCGGACGACGACGGGCGAAGCGTCCTGAAGCCGAACCTGATTGCTCCTGGCGATCCGGGTCGATGGCATGCCGCGAACCGACCTTCACGCAACCTTGCTAACGGAATCGTTGGCCTCGACTCCGATGCGCGAATTCCTGCGGGCGTTGCAAAGTTCGGTGCGGTATACAGGGACTTCAATCGAATCACCCACCCAAACTGGTCACGGAGCGGCACGAGCGGCACCCTGTCCGGGACGACCATCGTGCTGCCTACGCTGAGCAAAAACGGTGACCGTCTGATCGTGCGCTACGACCTTGCCGGGGTCGACTTCCCGGCAACCCCCGGCGATGACGAGGGCAACTTTCGGATCGCATACAGCGTAAACGGCGGGCTCTTCACCAATCTCGGCCCCGCCTACGGGCTGAAGACTGGAACCAACTCTTACACGATCCCGGTACACGTGATGGCCTGTGTCGAATTGACCGGTATGCCGGCTGGCCTCAATGCCATCACGGTCCGACTCGACGCTGGCACCATCTCGGGGGCCACGATGAGCGGTCTCGCCGATACCATCTCCTACGACATCGAACTGATTCGGCCCTGAAAGAACACACCATGGCATCTCCCACTGTCGAAGTTCGCCACGGCTCCGGGTCCTGGACCCTGCTCGAGTACGGCACCCCGTTCGCGGCTACGCCCGGCGCAACGCTCCAGATTCGCCTCTACGACGCGTCCGTCAGCTCATGGGAGCTCGAGTGCGTCGCAAGCGACGAAACGTCCTCGCTCCTCTCCGTGGTCCGAGACGCCCAGCCGGCGCTCTCGGCCACGGTCGCCATCCCTGCCGGCTCTGGCAAGGCGTGGCGCTTTCGCTCGCGCGTGAACAACGGCCTCCGAAGCGGACGAGTCGACCAGAGCCTCACCTACACGTTCAAAATCGACTTGCTGGCTGGCAACGGCATCGCCGTCGCCACCGTCGACGAGACCTACGAGGCCGACGCCGTCTACGGATGGACGGCGATGTTGAACCGCTCGATTCGTGTCGCTGGCCTGACTGCGATGCCCGTCGGTACGGGCCTCGTGCGAACCGCCGGAGGCACGGGCGCCGTGGTTCCCTACGGCGCCTCGTACACCTACGCGCGCATGAACCTCGCCGGCACCGCGATGGAGTTCGTGGACCCCGTGATGGCCAACGGCGGACTCGTCAACACGTCGGGTCAGCTCGGCGTCAAGACCGGGTCCATCAACGGCACGACCATCTCGGCCACGGGTGAAATCGAGGTTCGCTGCCAATCCCTGGGCGGGCTCCAGCTTTACACCGGCAGCCCTTCGGGCCTCGGCCTAAAACTCGACGAGAGCGGCGGCGGCGGAACCTCCTGTCTCGCGCTCGGCACCAACGGTGTCAAGGTCAAGTTCGACTCGACGCTCGTCGCCGGCGCCGCGGGCCTCGGCGTGAACACCGCCGTCGTGGCCGGAGTCACCGCGGGTCGCCTGAACGCGTCCCAGCGCGTGGGATGGGTCGTGGACACGTTCGACAGCGTGCCCGTGGCCACGCAGGCGGCCTCAGCAACCCTTCTCACGACCCTGTCAATTCCGGGGTGCCAGGTCGGCGACGTACTCACCTACACGGGCGACGCCGAACTGGACAACAACGCGACGACTTTCTTCTACGGGATGGGGTGTCAGATCAAGAACGCCGCGGCCACCGTGGTGGTGAGTCAGCCCCAGACCAAGACCATGGGCGGTGGCGGTCGCCCTGCCACGCTGGCGATGCGCAAGTATGTCGTCGCCACGGCCGGCACCCACACAATCGAGCTGACCGGGGGCGTCATCTCCGGAACCGCTTCCGGCAACAACATCCGCCAAGCCCACATTTGGGCTCAACTCGTGAGGCCGAACCCATGACCATCGAATCCAAGCTTTCCGCCTGTCAGAAGTCGTTTCGGGGGATCGCTTTCGACTTCGTCGAGCCCGCGGATGGGTACGTTTTCCTTCGCGCGCGCTTCACCGTTCTCGGTCAACCACACGAGTTGACCGAGCCGGTGAGCGAGCGGCAGACGGCGGAAGTTGCTCGGGCAAACCTCGTCGAGCAGGTTCACCAGCTCATCCCCCTTTCCGATCCGCAAAAACCGCGGTAGTGTCAAGCCAAATGCCGCCCGACCACCGAAAACCGCCCGCGCCCGGCCGCTACCCGGACACGGGCGCCAACACCGCCATCACCCGGCAGGACATCGACCGCCAGCTCGCCGACGCGGGCATGCATCCGCGCGGCACCGAAGACTCGGCCGCCGCGGCGCTCACGCGCGAGGAGCAGAAGCTCCTCATCGACTACGTGCGCCGGCGCTCGGGCGAACACCGTCAGCGCTTCGCGTCGATCAACGAAGAGGCCGAGGCCCTGAAGGCTCAGCTCGCCGAGGCTACGAAGGAAGTCGCCACCGAAGCCGCAGCGAACATCCAACAGGCCGGCGTCGACGTCTCTCAGCAGATGCAGAAAGACGCGCTCGCCGCCGCCGCCACGCTGCGACGGTGGTGGAAGATTGCGCTCGTCGTCGGCGGCTTCGCTGTCACCGCCGGCGCATCGTGCGGAGCCGCCGTGTTCGGCTACGTGAGCGCCTCGCGCGCCGCGGCCGACCAGACCCAGGGGGTTGCGACCGAGACGGCCAAAAAGGTCGTCGAAGAGGTCGCGTTGACCGCTCCCCCGGCGCCCGCGCCGGCCGTGACCGAGCGGATCTACTACGTGCCTGCGCCTTTCGCGCCGGCACCGATTCCCGCGATGGACGCGGGCCTAGGAGACCGATGAAACGCTTTGCCACCATCGCCATCATGCTGGGGGCCACCGCGCTCCTCGGCGCCACCACGCCCGCCCCGCCAGCCATGCCCAGCGTAGCCGACTGCGAGCCGCTGTCCCACAGCTGCGCGGAGCTCCAGGAGTGCGTTGGCGGCACCCTTCCGAGCACCGTCGAGTGCGTGGATGGTGCGCCGTGAACGACGCTCTGGCCTGGGTCCACGCGCGACCGTGGTTGTCCGGTTTCCTGGTCTGGCTTGCCGCCACCCTGTTCGGCTTCCTGTTCAAGCCGCGTACGCCGGCCGAGTACGACAAGCTGCCGCCGCGCGTCGCCGCGGCACTCCAGTTGCTCGGCGCCGTGTTCGGCGACGGGCGCAAGATTCTCGTCGCGCTCACCAAGATTCTCACCGGCGAGAGCCGGCCGCCGCCGGGCGCTACCGGCGTGCTGATCTACCCGCGTTCGAAGTACGAACCGACCGACAGCGAGGGGACCTTTTCCAGGACCGCCCTAGCCATGATGCGCGTCGGCCTCGCCCTGGTGGGCGTCGGCGTTCTGGCGGCCGTTCTGGGCGCCTGTGGCGGCCAGCCTGGCCCCACTCCCGGGGAGCTCCGCGTGGCGACGTTTGCCGGCGAACTGGAGCGATGCTTCCAGCGCCATCCTGACGACCCTTGCGCCTACATCCAGTGCCGGCGCGACGTTCAGGCCGCACACAACCAAACCCCCACCGGCCGCTGCAATCCCGCGCCCGATGGCGGAGCCCCCGACGCGGGCGGTGCGCCATGAGCCTCGCGACGGCCTTGGCCGAAGCCGCGGTGGACGTGGGCGCCGCGGTGGTGAAGAAGCTGCTCGCCGACGCGAGCGACCAAGAGGTCATCGACGCGCTTCGCGCGGAGCTGGCCAGCTACCGCACCGTCCAGACCCTGCACGACGACCGCGTCAAGAACCACTTCGGCGACCGTATCGATCTGAAGTGACCGCCGCGCTGTGCTTTTTCGCGGCCGCCGCCGTGGCTCTCGTGCCACTGGCGGCATTCGCGTTTTTACCCCTTCGAGGCCTCATGAGTCACCCGACCCGATCCACCCGAATGCGCATCGAAACCATGCGCGCCTGCGAGCGCTGCGGCGACCCCTTCATCGGCCCGAAAGTGTGCCGACTCACCGATGGCCAGCAGTGCGAGCCCGCCATCCCGCCGGCGCCCGAAACCCGCGTGCCGTGCCCCGCGCCATCGCTCCCGTGTAGCGCTTGCGGGGCCGAGCCCGGCGACGAACACGAGTGGGTCCCATGCTCGACAGACGAGGCGTGGCGCGCCGCTCACGGCCACGAACCACGCTCGAGAAACTCCAGCCGCCCCACCCAGAGGAAAACATGATCCCGACCACGATTCGATTCGGCTCCAGGAGCTCCGACGTTGCCCGCTGGCAGGCCATTCTTGGCGTGGTGGCCGACGGCGCCTTCGGTCACGTCACCGCCGCCGCGACGCGCTCGTGGCAAGCGGCGCGCGGCCTCACCGTCGACGGCGTCGTCGGGCCGATGACCTGGGCCATCGCGCTCGCCACCTCACCCACCAAGGAACCCGCCATGCACCAGACCATCACCGCAGACGAATTCATCATCGGCGGCCGCGCCGTGAAAGCCCCCGAAGGCCTGGAGGTCCTGAACTGGACCAACGGCGGCACCGCGGTCCCGCGGCTCGTGTCGGGCGGCACCCGGACCCAGGTGACCGAGTTGATTCTTCACGAGACCTGCGACAACCCGGGCGCGGCGGACACCCTCGCGACGCTGAAGAAGCGCGGGCTCTCCGTGGCCCTCATCGTCGACGCCTTCGGGCGCGTGACCCAGCACGCCGACTTGCTCTCCGACGTGACCCAGCACGCCGGCAGCCACAACGGCCGGAGCATCGGGATCGAGGTCGACAACCCGTACTACCCGAGCTGGAACCGCCGGCCCGACGTGTGGCCCGACGTCATCCCGGCGCCGTGGGCCCACGCCGAGACCGGCAAGCGGGGTCGCTACGTCGTGCCGACCCTCGCGAGCATGGAGACCACGTGCACGCTCACCCGGTGGCTCACCTCGGAAGAGGCGCCCGTGGGAATCAGCATCACGCGGAACTGGATCGGGCGCCGCGGCACCAAGTTCGCGCTGGGCCTCGTTTCGGGCGCCGAGAAGCCGGCGCCAGGCATCTACGCTCACCACTACTTCGCCCACGCGGACGCGGCGTGTCTGGCGCTGTACTGCTTCCTTCGCATCGAATTGGGCTTCGCCCCGGTCGAGGCGCGCGGCGAAGTCATTCGGCTCGCGACGGGCGCCGTCGGCGCGGTGACCCTTCCCGAGGCGCGGACGTGATCGAACTGGACTCTGTCGCGTGGTGGCCACACGTCACTCACGAGGGCGTCGTCTACGCTGTGGCGCCACGCTACATCGCGGGCGCCGCCATCACCGACGCGCTGGCGCTACAGAACGGCGCGGAGCTCCCAAGCGTCGGCCTCGTGGATGCCATCTGGCGCGCGGCTGACGTGCGCTGCGACGCGGAGCGGCTCGTGCGGATCCACAACGGAAGCCATGCACAGATGGCGAGCGCCGCGGTGCTGGAGGACCAGCGGATCCGGGTCGAGATGGAGATTGCTCGGGTCCTGCCCGAGTGGACTCCGCCCTCGCCCGGGCACTATCCGCTGATCGACGGGACCCACAAGTCCATCGTGCGACTCGACTCGGGCCGGATCGGAATCTACGGCTGGCACAAACTCGACGGCACCGTGATTCAGGAGCCGACGCCGGTGCACGCGAAAGGGTACTACGACTATTCCCAGGGCCTGCGGCTCTGCGTTCGTGTCGGTTGACAACCGGCCCGACTTGAGCGATGCTGCACTCTCATTGGGTACATGGCATTCTCCGGGGCGCCCGGCTCTCTTCGTGAGAGCCGGGCGTTTTTGCGTTCTTGCGGCACGATGGTGCGTAGGCGCCGCTCGCCGCGCCAGTTCGTGTAGTCGATGGTGACGGGGGCGGTCATGGGGACGGCTCCCCACCATCCACCGGCGGCGGCGCGTACTCGATTCGAAGGCCACAGCCGTCGACCTTGCCGCCGCCCGCGGAGCACCGCGGCGTGCAGTTCGCGAGGATGACGATCCCGAGCACGAGCCAGAGCCAGTTGCGCTCCAGGAAGGCCCAAAAAGTGAGATTGGTTGGTTCGGTCATGGGGTCGGCTTTCGGTTGAGGATGGCGAGGACGACTTGCGAGTTGACGTAGTGGCCCACCACGTCGAGACAGACGGCGCTCAACTCGGCACGCCATACCGCCAGCTTCGCCTCGGCGGCTTCGGCGCGGGCGGTGGCGGCGTCAGCGCGGATGGATTCGTTGAACCAGTCGACGCGGACCGTAGCCAACTCCGCCGCGAGGGCGTCGTAGTCAGTGGCGAGCACGTAGTCGCCGTCAGCGCTTTCGACGATGGCCATAGACCCGGCCGGGTCGCGGCCGTACCGCTTCACGTCACTCATCTTCGTCACGCCCTTCCCGCACGCACTCCGCCGGTGCGCAGCCGCTCGTCTCCCAGAACCCAGACCACGGCACGTGCTTCTCGGCCCACGCACGGAGCGCAGCGTCAAGTTCGGTCAGCGCCTCTTTCGTGAGGATGAAGCCGTCGAAGTACTCGGGGCAGGCGCCGTTGTCGAAAGCGTGATCGGTCATCCACTCCGCGATGTAGTCGGCGTCGGGCATGTACTCGTGCCCGGGCTTCTCGTAGCCCGACGCAACCCACACGGGGTCGTGCGCGTCGGCTTCTGAAATGCCTTCCGCGACCGCCTCTTCGCGCGTGCCGCAGTCGCCATGGTACGGGCCCTCTTCGCTCGCAGCGTAGCCCCACCGCAGCCGGCCGCCGCCCATGTCAGACACCTTCCGTTTCGGCGAGGGCGGCGAGCCAGGCGCGGCGGCGTTCGTGCCAGGCCGTGACGTCCGCGTAGGTCTTGTACGCGAGTGAGTCCACCTGGTGTGCCGTGTCGACGATGCCCCGCGCCTCCACCAACAGCGCCCGAAGCTTCGCGGTCTCGGCGTCGTGCATGATCTTCGAGACGAGGGGGACAGCCACGCCACCGAATGCTTGCGCGAACTTGGTCGCGCGAACCGCACCCTGGAACAGGCTCGGCACGTCGTTCTCGCAGAAGGTCTCGCCGTCCCGCTGCACCACGTACCCAAACACCCGAGGCGCGCTCACTGCCCGACCTCCTGTCCCACCAAAGCAATCACTCGAGCGTGTGCGCCGTGGCCTTCTGCGACCTCTTCTGCCTGGTGCACGCTGTCGAACACCCAGACGTCGGTCGGATCGTCCGACAGGTGTTCGCCCTCTTCGTCCTCGACCCATCGAGCCCGTGAGCGCTCGCCGAGTTGCACCACCCAGCCGTACGTAGGGCCGCTCACTGCCCGACCTCCTGCCACTGCCAGCCGGTGGCGTCGGTAGCAGTGGCGGTAGATAGGTGCTTGATACACGAAAGCTCGTAGTCCCGCGCGGCGTCGTACGACAGCTTCTCTCTGCGCAGCCCGTAGTTGGAAAGCGCGCCGCCATGTAGCCAGGTCGGAGACGTCTCGAACGGGAACCAGGTGTTGTGGCGAACGCGCTTGCCAAGGGCGTGCATCTCGCGAGCTTTCTCCGGCGAGCAATCCACCCACGCGGGCTCGGGCTTGGCGGTGGGGGCGGGCTGGAGCTTCCAGTCCGTTGCCAAGAAGTCGTGGAATCGGACCTCGTGGAACATCGCCACGCCGGAGCCGTACTGGTTGCCCTGTTTCGGTTTCGCGTCCGTACCCATGACGTAGCCACAGTTGCGGCTCTCGCTCCAGACGACGGTGCCCGGGTTGTCGTAGGCGAGTTGCAGAACCAGAGGCAACCGCGGCACCTGCCACGCGAGCGCCTCCGCCAACTCCATCCGGAGCGCCTCCGAGCCTTCCAGCTCCGTGCGAGCCCGCTGAAGGTCTGATTCAGCCTGCTCCAGCATGCCCTTCCACGCGTCGATGGCGAGCCCGTGTTGCTTCTGTTCGGCCTCCAACGCGGCCTTGGTGGTGGCGAGGTCGGCGGTCGACTGGGCGAGCGCCTTGACTTGCTCGCACATCGTGACGCACTTCGCTTCGGCGCCAAGCGCGCGCGACTTCCACGTATCCAACCTTGTGAGGTCTGCACGGTGGTTGTCTCGCACCTCCGCCAATTCCCGCGCGAGTTCGTTGTTGCGCTGAGCCCAGTTGCGGACCTCACTGTCGTAGACCTTCATCTGCGACGCGCTGCTGGCCTCGCAGGACTCCCACTTCTTGGTGACGTCTGCCAGCTGCGCCTCCAGACCACCGACCTTGGAGCGCGAGACCAGAAGCTTCGCCTGCGCCGCCTCCAGCTGCTCTCGCAGCGTGAGTGAGTCGACCGAGACGTCGCACTTGCGCGCCAGCTCGCTACGGCAGTTCACGAGGTCGCGCTGGAACATGTCCCGGTCCTCGCGCATCGCTTCGAATTCACTCTTCAGTTCCGCCAACTCCCGCACCAACTCGGCCCGCGGCGGCAGGTCCTTCAGGAGGCGCCAGCCGGTGGGCGCCATGAAGTGCTCGTCCCTCCACTCACGGCCGCTCGCGT
>Ga0247815_10004041_pt1 | contig 10381 bp, 10 predicted proteins | sample UWRJL194509B1_FD_181014 | JGI IMG/M metagenome (GOLD analysis project Ga0247815, IMG submission 181014) | Plant litter microbial communities from Arlington Agricultural Research Station in Wisconsin, United States - UWRJ-L194-509B-1 | ecosystem: Environmental > Terrestrial > Plant litter >... | reverse complement strand
CGACTTGCCCTCAGCGATCTTGGCGTCGTCGTCCTGCAGGATGCCGACGGTCTCTGTCACCCTGCCGGCGACGGCCTTTGCCAGGTCGGCCGGGGAGGGGGTGACATCGTCGGTCGGATCGGCGGGAGCCGAGTCATCCAGAATGTGCAGTTCGTCATCGTCTTCGTAGGGGCGCCGCGCGTACTCGACGCAGAGTCGGGCGACCTCCTCGGCATGCGCGTACATGACGGAGTGCGCGGCGCCGGGGATCTCCCAGAGCTTGGAGTGCGGCAGCAGTTCGCCGATCGTCTCGACCCACTCGCGCGGCGATACCGCGTCGAACTCTCCCCGGATCACGAGGGTCTGCGCCTGGATATGCGGCAGCCGCTCCTCGATCGGGAAGGCCATCATCTTCGGCAGCACGCGAGAGAACCAGCGAAATCCGCAGAACAGGTACGCGCTGATCGCCAGCACCTTCACCGTGAAGGGCTCGTGCCAGCTCGCCTGCAGGAAGCGCAGCGCCTGGGTGGGGATGCGACGCTCGGTGGGGTGGATGACCGGGCCGATCAGCACGACCGTCGAGATCTCGGGGCGTCTGGACACCAGATCGCTGACCACCTGGCTGCCCATCGAATGCCCCACCACGATCGGATCGTCGAGCTCGAGCTCGTCGATGACGCGGCCGACGAGGTCGGCGTACTGGCGGATCGACAGGGTGCTCGAGGGGTGCGGCACACCGCCGAAGCCCGGCAGATCGAGCGCGTGCACCGGACCGAACTCGTTGAGGTGCGGGGCGAGCTTCTCGAAGTAGGTCGAGGAGACGCCGATGCCCGGCACCAGCACGAAGGGGCGGGTTCCGCCCGTGCCGACGGAGTTGACCCGCACGTAGGAGTCGCCGTCTGCGGCATAGACACGGCTGACGGTGACGTCGGTCGAGACGTGACGGCGAGGCATGACATCCATTCTCCTCTCACCGCGGGAGGGGGCTGCCGCTCGCGCGAGGGCGACCGATAGAGTGGCGCCACAGGAGGCCACGATGGCTGAGTTGATCGAGATCCCTTCCCCCGGGATCCCGCTGTACTTCGGTGAGGTCGGTAACCCCGTCGTGCTGCTCGTGCACGACTGGTACGGCCGCCTCCCGGGGCTCGACGACTATGCGAAGGCGCTGGCGCACGTGGGTTTCCGCGTCGTCGTTCCCGACCTGTACAGCGGCGTGGCCACGCTCGACGCAGACACGGCCGAGTCGCTCATGCAGCAGCTCGATGTGGGAACGGTGCTCGCTCTGCTCGACGAGGAGATCCGCTCAGCGCACTTCGAGGGCTCCTCCCGCGTCGGCACCGTGGGCTTCTCGATGGGGGGCTGGCTCGCACTGCTGCATGCGCAGGGTGGAGCGACGGATGCCGTGGTCGCCTACTACGCGACCCTCACCCCGTCGGAGCACGGCGTCATCCCCTGCCCCGTGCAGTTGCACTTCGCCGAGACGGACGACTGGGGAGCAGAAGCCGACCCCGAGTCATTCGTCGGCAACCTGAAAGACCACGGCACCCCGGTGAGCGAGTTCAGCTACCTCGACACCGTGCACTCGTTCGCCAACGCGAGCGTGCCCGAGAGCTTCTCGGCGCCGGCCGCAGCCCTGGCCTACGCCCGCACCGCGGGTTTTCTCGAAGACGAGCTGGACGACTAGGCGGCGTGGTCGATCACGCGTGACCGGCCGAAGCCGAAGGCGACGAGAGCGGCCGCCGCGAGCGTGAGGGAGAGCGCCGCGATCGTGATGCCGAGCTGGAACTGACCGGACTGCGCGGCCGACCAGTGAGCCGAGGTAAGAGCGCCGCTGAACACTGCGGCGAGCACCGTGCCGACGACGGCGATGCCCGCTGCGGAGGCGACCTCGGACGACGTATCGACGAGCGCAGCACCGATCGAGGTGCGGTTCTCCGGAAGACCGCGGAGCACGTTGGTGCCCGCGACCACCCCGCTCACCCGAATGGCCGCCGCCACGAGAGCGAGGGAGATCGCGACCCAGACGTATCCCCGGCTGCCGAGGAGTCCGTAGAGGGCGAGACCGGCGACCACCGAGGCGGCGCTGATCCAGGCGGCACGGTCCAGTCCGACCCTGTCGATGAAGAGAGTGGAGAGCTTGCCCCCGAAGATCAGGACGACCACCTGGGGCAGCATGCCGATTGCCGCGAGAGAGGGCGGCCAGCCCCAGGCGAGCTGGAGTTGAAGTGTCACCATGTAGCCCATTCCGGCCACGGCGAGCCCCGTCGCGGCCTTGTAGGCGAGGCCGCTCGCCACCAGCGGACGGGAGATGAGCTTCAGGTCGAGCAGCGGGTACCGGGCCGTCCGCTCGCGCCACACGAACATCGCTGCTGCTGCCACGACGGCGATGACGACGAGCCAGGGCTGCCACGAGCGGACGCCGAAGTCGACGAACAGGGTGGGGGCGAGCAGAGCGAGCACGATGGTCACGGTGCCGAGCGCGGCCCCCGCTACATCGATCGGGTCGCGGTGCAGCTCGGTGGCGTCATCCCGTGCGATTCCGAATCGAATGCCGATGATCGCGAGCAGGGCGATCGGCACGTTCACCAGCAGCAGCACCTGCCAGGGCGCGAAGGTCAGCACCAGGCCTCCCGCTGTCGGCCCGACGGCGAGGCCGACCAGACCGACGGTCGAGATGAGGGTCATCGCGCGCACGCGCAACGCGTCGGTCTGAAACAGGCGGAAGGCGAGCGCGATCGAGCCGGGCGTTGTCATCGCGGCAGCGATGCCCATCACCGCGCGCACGGCGATCAGTTCGGTCGAGGTGGTGACGAAGGCCGTGCCGAGGCTGGCAGCCGCGAGGAGAACCAGGCCGATCAACATGATGCGCCGACGCCCGAACCGGTCGGCGATGGCGCCGAACGCGAGCATCAGCCCACCGAAGACGACCGCGTACACGCCGGTCACCCATTGCAGACCTGTGGTGGACGCGTGCAGCTCGCGGCCGATGGTCGGCAGCGCGACGTTCAGGATCGAGTTGTCGAGCATCTCGAACAGGAACACCGCCGCAAGACCGGCGAGAGCGATCCACGCGTCGCGTAAGGACCGCGGTGCCGTGCTCGCGGGAGCAGGGGAGACAATTGCGGGGGGCGGTTGGGAAGACATGCCACTAGGTTATGTGACTAAGTTTAGTTGCACAAGGTAGATGAGGAAACGAATGCCGAGAACCAGCGAGCGGGGCGGCCCTCAGACCCGAGAACGTATCCGGGAAGCCGCCGCGATCCTGTTCTTCGAGCGCGGGTATGACGCGGTGACGGTCGCCGAGGTGGCCCGAGCCGCCGGGGTGTCGAGTGTGACGGTGTTCAACCATTTCGCCCGCAAGGAAGACCTGTTCTTCGATCGCACGACCGACGCGGTGGAGCTCGTGCAATCGGCGATCCGTGATCGCGCTGTGGGCACCGACGTGGTGACCGCGTTGGAGAACATGAGTCTGCGCTTGTCTGAGGAGCGGAGCCCGCTCTCGGGCATCGATCCCCGCTCGGAGGAGTTCTTCCGCACCGTCGCGGGTTCGCCTGCGCTCATCTCCCGGGCCCGCGAGATCGCAGCCGAGCTTCAGGATGTCCTCATCGCCGAGCTCGAACGTGACGCAGATTTTTCCGGCGACGCGAAGCTTCTCGCCGCCTTCTTCATCGCGGGATACAGCTCACTGCTCGTCACCACTGCCGGCCGCGTCCTGGCCGGAGACCGGGATGAAAGCATGGTCGATGACCATCGCACGCGCCTCGATCGACTGTTCGCCGCACTGCGCAATGGTGTTGCCTGAGTCGGCCAGTCCCGGGCGTCAGGCGGTGGCGGGCGGTAGGGCGATGCCCAGCGCCGATTTGATGCGGTCCGCATCGGAGTCCTCGGCGGAAGCGGCCGCGACATTCGCCTCGGCGACGGCCAACAGCACCTCTTCGCGCTGGATCTTGACGCCACGCGGGGCGTCGATGCCGATCCGGATGCCGTCCCCGCGCACGTCGAGGATCGTCACGACGATATCGTCGCCGATCACGATCTTCTCGCCCGCCTTGCGCGTCAGCACCAGCATGCTGTCAGCCTAGCGAACCGGGCTCATGTGACCGGCTCCGACCAGCCGACCTGCAGGCCGAGGTCGTGCACCGTGTTGGGGGTGGTCGTCGCCGCGCTGCCGACGACCGCGACGGCATCCACCTGCACGATGGCCTGCACGGCTCGCACCCAGCGCTCGGTGTCTGCGGGCTTGCGGCCGACATCCACCACCACCCAGACCTGGTCGGCCTGGATGAGATGCAGCGCGAAGGCCGCGTCGTCGTCGAACCCGATGCGCGGCAGCCCGAGTGCGACGAACACCGGATGCTCCTCCCGCACCCCTGCGGCTCGAGCCGCGACCACCATGCGGCGGTCGGTGAGCCGGAACAGTCCGTCGTCGAGAACGGTGCCGGCCACGTGCAGCGCCCTCCGCCCGAGGGCGGCAGACATGGTGCGGGCCACCTCGAGCGGGTCGGTGCCGAGCCCGATCACGGCGATCATGTCGCCGGCGCCCGACAGCGGCGCCCGCGGGAAGACCGCCGGTCCCTCCACGGTCGGCAGGATCTGCGCGGTGTTGAAGCTGAGGTCGGCCATGATCGAGTCGAAGCTGGCGGTGGTGGTGGAGAGCCGTGGGATCTGTTCGTAGTGCAGCGGCTCGGAGCGAGGCGCGGGTGCGGGTGCGGGTGCAGGTGCAGGTGCAGGTGCACTGAAGGCGGGCACCTCGGCCTCCAGGGCGTCCGCCTCGTCGAGCAGAGCGGCGAGGCCGACGCGTGCACTCGGCTCGAAGACATGCGCCTCGCTCGCACCGCCGTCCGACACCTCGACCTCTACCTCGTAGCTGCGCTGGGCGAAGAAGCCCGCGACGCCGCCCACGGTCTTGGTGTTGACCGCGACGATGGTGGCGGTCGGCCCGTGCTCCGCGAGCACGCGCGCATTCAGCTCGTCGAGCGACGAACCCTCAAGCCGATATCGATTCGGCAACTCGCACCACCCCGACGGTCTCGATGCTCACATTGGCGGAGGTGACCTCCTGATAGGAGAGTACGGGCAGCGCGTTCGCGCTCGCACCGATGAGTCGACGGATGGCCGGGCGCAGCGCCGGAGCGCAGACCAGCACCGCAGACACGCCCGTTGCCTCGACGCGGGAGACGGCATCCTGTACCGAGCTCAGCACGCCCTCCAGCTGCTGCTGATCCATGAGGATCTGCGAGCCGAGCTCGGAGGGGCGCAGGCCCTCGAGCATCGACTGCTCCAGGACCGGGTCGATCATGATCACGCGCAGCAGCTGCCCGTTCGGGTTGCTGCCGTCGACGTACTGTGCGGTGAGCGCGGGGCCGAGGGCGGCGCGCGCCGCTTCGATGAGACCCTCGGGATCGTTCGACACCTTGGCACGCAGCGAGAGCGCTTCGAAGATGCGGGGCAGGTCGTTGATCGGGATGAGTTCGGCCAGGAGTCCCTGCAGCACACGCTGCACCTCGGCCAGCGACAGGAGGTTCGGCGTGAGTTCCTCGACGGCGGAGGGGCTGACCTCTTTGACGCCGGCGGTGAGCACGCGGACATCCTCCCGGGTGAGCAGGCGGGCGGCGTTGTTGGTGATGATCGACGAGAGGTGGGTGACCACCACCGATACCCGATCGATCACGGTGGCGCCGGTGATCTCGGCGCTGTGCCGTGACTCGCTGGGCACCCACTTGCCGGCCAGCCCGAACACCGGCTCGACCGTCGAAGTGCCGGGCAGAGCGTCGAGCGAGTCGCCGAGCGCGAGCACCTTGCCCGCCGGGGCGACCCCGCGGCCGGCTTCGACCCCGGCGATGCGGATGACGTAGGTGGAGGGCGGCAGCTCGATGTTGTCGCGCGTACGCACCGGAGGTACGACGATGCCGAGTTCCATGGCGATCTTGCGGCGCAGCGACCGCACCCGGGCGAGCAGGTCGTCGGAGGCGTCCGAGACGATGTCGACCAGATCCGGCGCGAGCATGATCTCGAGTGCGTGCACCCGCATCTGATCCAGCAGCTGCTCGGTGGTGACCGACTGGGTGGTGTCGGGCGAGATCTCGGCGAGCGCCGCCTTCTTCGCGTCGATCGCCTCGCGGGACTTGATGCGCTGGGCGATGATGATCAGCGTCGCGCCGACGATGAGGAACGCGATCAGCGGCATGCCGGGGATGAAGCCCATGAGGATTGCAGCGCAGCCGGCGATGATGAGCGCGTAGCGCGACTGTGTCAGCTGCTTCGAGGCGTTGGTGCCCATGTCGGCCTCGGCGTTCGACCGGGTCACGATCATGCCGGTGGAGACGGCCATCAGCAGGGCCGGGATCTGCGAGACCAGGCCGTCGCCGATCGTGAGCAGCGTGTACTTGCTCACCGCATCGCCGATCGACAGTCCGCCCTGGATCATGCCGATCGCGATGCCACCGATGATGTTGATGACGATGATCACGATTCCCGCGATCGCGTCACCCTTGACGAACTTGGACGCACCGTCCATGGCGCCGTAGAAGTCGGCCTCGGCGGAGACCTCGGCACGCCGCTCTCGCGCCTGCACGTCGGTGATGAGACCGGCGTTGAGGTCGGCGTCGATCGCCATCTGCTTGCCGGGCATGGCGTCGAGGGTGAAGCGGGCGCCGACCTCGGCCACGCGCTCCGCACCCTTGGTGACGACGACGAACTGGATGACCACCAGGATCAGGAAGATGACGGCGCCGATGATGATCGAGCCGCCGACGGCGACGTGACCGAAGGCCGCGATGACATCGCCCGCGTAGCCGTCACCGAGCACCAGCCGGGTGGATGCGACGTTGAGACCGAGACGGAACAGGGTCGCCACCAGCAGCAGCGAGGGGAAGACCGAGAAGTCGAGCGGCTTCTTCACGAACATCGTGGTGAGCAGGGTGACCAGCGCCAGCAGGATGTTGATGATGATGAGGATGTCGAGCAGGAAGGCCGGCACCGGCACGACAAGCAGCAGGATGATGCCCACCACCCCGATGGGCACGGCCAGTCTGCCGAGATTGCGGTTCTTCATCAGGTGCCTCCGAGTGCGGTGGTGAGGGCTGGGACGAGCGTGGTCATGGTGTGGGTGCCCTGCTCGGCACCGCGCTTCTTCAGGGCGAGCACGAAGGCCAGCACCTGGGCGACCGCGGTGTAGAGCTCGACCGGGATCTCGTGGCCGATCTCGCACTGGGCGTGCAGGGCCCGGGCCAGCGGCACGTCCTTGACGATCGGCACCCGGTCGGTCTCCGCCTGCTCGCGGATGCGGGCGGCGATCACTCCGGCACCCTTGGCGACCACACGAGGAGCGGACTTGCCGGGCTCGTAGCTGAGGGCGACGGCGAAGTGGGTGGGGTTGACCAGCACGACGTCGGCGTCGGCGATCGCGGCCATCATGCGATTGCGGCTCATCGCCAGCTGGCGCGAGCGACGCTGGGACTTGATCAGCGGGTCTCCATCGGAGGCCTTGTTCTCGTCCTTGACCTCTTTTTTGGTCATCTTGGTCTTGCTCCGGTTGCGGCGCATGACCACCATCGCGTCGGCGGCGGCGAGCACGAGGCCCGCGGCGACCGCGGCCTGCACGAGCGCTGCGGCTCCCCCGGCCGCCGCCGTGATCAGCTCGGACGCGGGCAGGCCACCGGCGGTCATCAGCGTCGGCATCAGACCCTGGATCACCACGAGCAACACCAGGGTGACGACGGCCGTCTTGAGCACCGCCTTCGCGCCACCCCACAGTGCCTCGAGGCCGAACATCCGTTTCGTTCCCTGCAGCAGGTCGAGGCTGTCGAACTTCGGTGCGAAGGACTTGAAGTGGATGCCGCCCTGCAGTGCTGCAGATCCGATCACCGCGATCAGAACGACGATCAGCAGCGGCAGGATGATGGCGCCGATGGAGAGCAGCCCGTCGCCGAGGGCCTTCACGGCGGCCTCGGGCGTGGGATTCTTCGCGATGTCGCCGAGCCGAAAGAACTGGTCGGCGGTGGCATTGGATCCGGCCTGCACAGCGAGCGGGATCATCACGGCGGCGGCACCGATGGCCACCCAGGCGGTGAGGTCCTGCGATCGCTGGAGCTGACCCTTGCTGCGCACATCCTTCATGCGCTTCTCGGTCGCGTCCTCGGTCTTCTCACCGGAGTCGGCTGCCATCTACCTCACCCCCATCAGAGCCTGGATGGAGTCGCCGGTGACCGCCTCCACGATGTGCGGCATCGACACGAACACGGTCGAGGCCAGGGTGAGGGTGATCAGGATCTTGATCGGGAAGCCGAGGGCGAAGGCGTTGAGGGCTGGCGCGACGCGGGTGAGCAGGCCGAGTCCGGCATCCGCGAGGAACAGCACCACGATCAGCGGCCCCGCGATCTGGAGAGCGGAGAGGAGCATGCCGCCGACGGCATCCGTCAGTATCTTCATCGGCGCGGTGAGGTCGAGGTCGGCGCCGAGGGGGATGGCCGTGAAGCTGCGGGTGAGGCCGCCGATGATGAGCTGGTAGCCGCTCGAGACGAACAGCAGCACGAGCGCGGTCATCTGGAACAGTCGGGTGAACTGGGCTCCGTTGATCATCATCTGCGGGTCGAAGGCCTGCGCCAGCTGGAAACCGCCGAACAGGTCGACCAGGTTGCCCGCCGACTGGATGGCCGAGAAGACCACCATCACGATGAAGCCGAGCAGCAGCCCTACCACGACCTGGAGGATGAGCTCCATGATGAATCCGCCGGTGTCGGGCGAGACGTAGCCCTTGCTGACCTGCGGGGCGATGGCGAGCGCGAGACCGACGGAGAGCATCGCCTTGATGCGGATCGGGAAGGCATTGCTCGAGAACGGCGGCGCGATCACCAGGAACGCGACCATGCGCACCGAGGCGAGCATCACCGCCTCCAGCCAGCCGAAATCGATCGTGAACGACACCTCATCCCCCGCTCAGCAGGGAGGGGATCTTCTCGAACAGGGCATGCGTGAACGACACCATCTCGGAGATCATCCAGTTGCCAGAGACGATCAGGGCGATCGCCACCGCGATCGCCTTCGGCACGAAGGAGAGGGTGACTTCCTGGATCTGGGTGATCGACTGCAGGAACGAGATGGCGAAGCCGACGACGAGCGCGGTGACCAGCACAGGCGCAGCGAGCTTGGCCGAGATGAGGATGCCCTGCATCGCGATGTCGAGGACGGCGTTCTGGTTCATTTGTAACTCGCCACCAGCGTCGTGATGATGAGACCCCAGCCGTCGACGAGCACGAACAGCAGGATCTTGAACGGCAGCGAGATCATCACCGGCGGAAGCATCATCATGCCCATCGACATCAGCGCGGCCGAGACGACCAGGTCGATGACGAGGAACGGGATGAAGATCACGAAGCCGATGACGAAGGCGGCGCGCAGCTCGGAGAGCACGAAGGCCGGCACCAGGGTGGGCAGCGGCACCGACTCCAGGTCTTTCGGATTCGGCTGGCCCGCAGCCCGGGTGATGAGCGCCAGGTCCTCTTCGCGGGTGTGCTTGAGCATGAAGTGCCGCAGGGGCACGGTGGCTGCGTCGACGGCGTGGGTGAAGTCGATGTTGCCGTTCAGATAGGGCTGCAGTGCGTGGGTGTTGATGTCGGTGAGCACCGGAGCCATGATGAACAGCGACAGGAACAGTGCGAGGCCGGCGAGCACCTGGTTGGGCGGGATCGACGGTAGCCCGAGCGCGTTGCGGGCCATCGCCAGCACCACGAAGATCTTGGTGAACGAGGTCATCATCAGCAGCAGCGCCGGCGCCACCGAGAGCAGCGTGATGCCGAGCAGGGTGACGATGGCCGACGAGGGCTTGCCGTCAGGGCCGTTGATGTCGATGCTGACACCGCCGGTGCCATCCGGGCTGGTCGGGTCGACCGGCGGGCTGGGGTTGGTGGCGGCGTGCGATGCGGATGCCCCGATCAGCACCAACGCGACGATGGTCGTGAGCAGCAGCAGGCCGACGATCGCGATGCGACGCCAGTCGCGCGGTCCCTGAGTTCGTCGAAGGGTCATCGGGGTGAACCGCACCGTCGCCGGAGCCCAGATCGACCCGGGCAGCATGGCGCTCACTTGAGGCCGGAGCGCACGGCGGAGGCCGCGCGCTTCCAGGTGCTCGGGCTCAGCAGCGAGCCGTCCAGCACGCTCGTCCGCGGCTGACCGGTGCGCGGGTCGAAGCTCGGCAGGCCCGAGGGCACCGTGGACTTCGTCGCGGTGGCGAGAGCGGTACCGAAGGCGGCCGCGCGCTCAGGCGCTGCAACATCGGCGGACTCCAGCTCGGGGGCGGGCACCTCGCTCGCGTTCAGCACCGTCACGGAGTGCTCGGTGACCCCGAGCAGAAAACGCTGGCCCTCGACGTCGATGACGACGACGGATGCCTTCTGGGCGATGC
>Ga0247815_10004039_pt1 | contig 10383 bp, 9 predicted proteins | sample UWRJL194509B1_FD_181014 | JGI IMG/M metagenome (GOLD analysis project Ga0247815, IMG submission 181014) | Plant litter microbial communities from Arlington Agricultural Research Station in Wisconsin, United States - UWRJ-L194-509B-1 | ecosystem: Environmental > Terrestrial > Plant litter >... | reverse complement strand
GCTGCTTAAGGATGATGGAACTCATGCACCCCAGAGCGGCGCGGGAACTTGGACGCCTCACCCTCAAGCTGCGCTCCGATGAGGTCGAGCAAGGCGATATTCATCCTATCGATTGGCTTTATGACGATGACTCGCAATCACACTGCCAGACGGTCGGTAGTTGGATGCGCTCTCAACAGCTGGATCGCGCCGACTCAGAGTACGACGCTGGCCATATCGTCCGCCATACCATTCCCGCGTCAGCTCAGGCTCCACTTGCGCTCCTCCTCGTCACCAACCCTGATAACGCCAATAATCTCGACATTCACCCTCTTTTCGTGGACATGCTCATGCAGCATCTTGGATTCTCTACAGAGGGCCGTCGAGCGCAGATTGTACTTGGTCGAGGTTTGACGATGACGCAGAAGATGTTGCAGTGGGATGCGCAAGCGAGACAACTGAACATCGTGAACTCTTGGTATTTCACATAAATGTTGAAATTGTTCGTATCTTTCTCGAATTTAACCTGATCTTGGAACTTGCGACGGTTGAATGAGCTCGGTCGGACCAAATGCATGACTTTACACCCTCACCACTCAAAGACTCTTGGCGATAATTCTGGGTTATATTGTGATCTTATATCATCCAAAGCCTTGATGGATTGCATATTGACGGTAGGTAAGGTTCAGAGCAGACGGAGGTGAAGATAGGACACGCGCAGCAATATTTCAGGTCAACGCAAAGCGTCGATTATTCCGAAGGCAGACGGACCGCCTAGAATACAATATCCAGCTTATAGCAGTAAAATTAATCCCATTTTGTCTACACCAATTCTCGGGGTCAGATCGAGTCACGACACAGTCAGCCGAGGACCTGTTGCTCACCTCCGGGTTCAACTTGAACTCCTCATACAGTGCGCGATTGAAGAAGCTGACCTCAGCCTCATTCTCCAGTCCGAGGCTCAGAAGAGTCGCCGTGTCGTCTTCAAATATCCAATCGTCGTGGTCGAGGTTGATGATGAGGTTGGTGGTCTTGTTCCCATGCGCCTTGGTGTACAGCTTGAGCGTGTCGAGCTGCACCGTCTTGTACGGTTTCCAACCCGGCTGCGTCGCGATCACTACAGCAAAGTCATTCAAGCACTCGCACATAGATCCTGAGAGAGGAGCACAGACCATTGATCACGGTAGTCTTCAGCTCAGCGACGGTCATCGTGGTGAGATCGAGATGGTGCAGGACTGCGCTGCGCTCGGTACGGTACGTGAACGATTTGATCACGCGCACCGTAAGTGTTGCGTCCGTGGGCGGGTGCAGGGTGTTGGTCGTCGGGTCTGACATTTGCGCACTCGTGTGGGTTCAAGAACGAGAAGGGAAGAATAAGATCGACGCGGATCCGGTCTTTTCCTTCAATCGCGTTGTAAGAGTCACATTGATCCCGCGCCACATTCGTCACGAGTCACAACAGTACGTTGTACTGATACAAGAACAAGACCGAATATCTATACCTTCTTCTTCTGAAGGCCCTTTGGCAGCTCCTTGACCCAATCGATGCGTTCCCGGTTCTGCATGTACGGCCGCAAGACTTCAGGAATTACCAGGCCCTGCGAGCAACGGATGAGCCAATAGTTCACAAGAAACTCACATGAGCCACTCACGTTCTCATCCTGGTAGTTCTCGACAACACAGCACAGCGCACGCTCAGTCGCACAGAGCGTGCCGTTGAGCATATGTACGTAGTTCTTGCGGGCCTCGCCCTGCTTCTTCATGCCGCACCGGATCTCGAGTCTGCGGCTCTGGTAGTCTGTGCAGTTGGAGCACGACACGAGCTCCTTGTACGCGCCCTGGAACGGGAACCACGCCTCCAGATCGTACTTGGTCGCCGCCGCCAGGTTGAGCGCGCCGGACACGATTGCAATGAGGCGATACGGCAGTCCAAGGCTCTGGTAGAACGCCTCCGAGTTGGCGACCATGTCGTCGAGTGCTTCCCATGACTTTTCTGGCTCAGTGATGAGGAACTGCTCAACCTTCTCGAACTGATGCACGCGGAAGATACCCCATGTATCGCGTCCGTGGCTACCGGCCTCCTTGCGGAAACATGTCGAGTAGCCGGCGTACTTGATTGGCAGCTGGGTCGCAGGGCTCTCGAACCACTCGCCGGAGTGGTAGGCCGAGATTGGCTGTTCCGAGGTCGCGATGAGGTACTTATCGTCCTCGCCGCCGGTCACCTTGTACAGCTCCTCGTCGAACTGGTCAAGCTGCGCCGTCTTAGCCATCGCCTCCTTCTTCATAAAAAACGGCGGCATAATCTTCTTGTACCCGCGCTTGCGCAAAAAGTCGAGTCCGTACGAGATGAGCGCTTGGTTGAGATCGAGGCCGTCGTTCGTGAGATAGAACCCGCGGTGACCGGCGACCTTCTGTCCACGGTCGAGATCGACGGCGTCTAGCCTGAGCAGAACCTCGTGATGCGGCAGAATTGTCGTCTTGTGCTCTGGTTCTACGTTCGGCCCGGCCGGGTGCCATGTACGGATGACTTGGTTGTCGTCCTCTGTCATGCTGATCGGCGTCTTGGGTCCAACGATATTGCCCACAGTCAGAGCGCGCGCGCGCATCTTCGCCTCAGCCTCATCCACGATCTTGGACTTTTCCACAATCGAATCCTCGAGCTCCTTCCGTTGTGCTACCAGCTCATCCGCGTTCTCCTTAGCCTGCGAGATTATTCGTGCACGCGACTTGGTCAGGACCTCCTCGCAACGTGAAACCATCGCAACCCTCTCGCACCTTCTTCTTGAGCCCGATCTCCTTCTGCAGCCCATTGCTCTGTTTCTGTATTGCTTGTACCTCGAAGCCCACTGTGAGACGCGTTATCAGACATGCTCGATGTGCGAAACACCAGCTGCAGAAAGCCGACGCACACTTTATCCACTCGTTGTACAACGCAACCACCTCATCCACGATCTCTTCCGAGAGCCCGCGTTTGCGCTGGGACTCTTTGATAGCAGCAGGGTCTCCGCCCTTGTCGGCGAGGAAAGAAAGCACGTCGAGCGTCATGGTGGGAGGGAGTAGAGATGTGTGTGTGTTGGCCCTCCGAGTCACCGTGCCAGCAACACTTTAAAGAATCGCGATCTGCACGTGACTAAGCTTGATTCGCTGCACCATTGGCTGTGAACAAAGTGTTAGATTCTCACGTTGAAGTCCCGCAAAGTCACCAAACACGACTGCAGCCGGCAACAAATAATTGAGGGCACGGTCATATTACTCGTTAAGCCACCAACCGATACGTACTGACATGAGAGAAACGGGGAGAAGCAGGGAGCGAACGACGAGTCAGATATGGGACTCAAATGGACAGGTGGAAGAGGAAGGAAGCGGCGAAGCCCACGGGCGGCAGGAAAAGAGTTCGGTTAAAACGTAGCTCACGTCGCCAGACGCAATGGTCGTCGGCGGAAGCGGGGGGATGGGAGAGTGAGCGGGAGAGCTGGGGGAGCAAGATCCGGCAGGGCGAGAAAAAAGGAGGAACGAGAGTCGGGAGGCCAGAGAACAGCGAGCGCAATGAGCGCTGCGTCTAGGCAAGGGCGAGTCTGAGAGAGTATGTACATTTGAAATGTAACAGGGGTGTGCGGTGACAGGGCGACGTGGCAAACGAGTGATGTGCGAGACGGGCGAGGTCGTGTGTGAGATATGCATGAGGTGAGCACGAGTGGTGAAGGACGCTTACGACGCCGGGGCTGCAACCTTGGGCTCTGGTGTCGGGACGCGGTCGTCCTCAACCTCCTCGGCCTTGTGGGCGTCGCCATTGACGGCCTCGACGGGCTTGGTCTCCTCAACAACTGGTGCAGGCTCTTCGACAGCAGGGGCGTCCTCGACGACAGATGCCTCGACCTCCTCGACCTTCGGCTCTTCCGGCAGCGCGGCGTGCTCAGCCGCTGACGGGCTCGGCGTCTTGTTCTTGAGCGCCTCAGCCGCCTTTGCCTTCTTGCTCTGCTCGAACTGTGCACGCAGTGCGCGCACGCTTCCGCCTGCAAAGCCCGCTGGCTTCGGGAACCCACCCGCCGGTGCCGGCTCGCCAAACTTGCGCGTCTCACCCTCGTTGGTCGTGAACGTTGTGCCTTCCGCACCAATGCCGGGTGCTGCCTCCTGCTCGGGGACGGCCTCTGCGACAGGTGCAGACTCCTCGACCGGCTCAGCGCGCAGAGCAGATGCACTCTGACGCTCAAAGCCCGCGGGCCTAGTGAATCCACCCACCGGCGCGGCCTCGCCGAACGTGCGGACCTCGCCATCGTCCGTCGTGAACACGGCACCAGTCTGGGCAAAACCAGCGGTAGGCGCGACCTCAGCAACAGGGGCCTCGTCAACTGGCTCCGCGCGGAGCGCAGATGCCTTCGCACCGGTGAATCCCGCAGGACGCGCGAATCCACCCACTGGTGCGGCCTCGCCAAAGGTCTTGACCTCGCCGTCGTCGGTGGTGAAGGTCTTGCCGGACTGCGCCAACTCGGCAACGGGAGCAGCAGGCTCCTCGACAGGCTCCGCGCGCAGGGCCGACGCGTTTGCCTTGGCGAAGCCAGCTGGACGAGCAAAGCCACCAACAGGTGCGGCCTCGCCGAACGTCTTGACCTCACCGTCGTCCGTGGTGAACGTCTTGCCAGACTGTGCCAACTCGGCAACGGGGGCGGCCGGCTCCTCGGCCGGCTCTGCACGTAGACCTGATGCGCTTGCCTTGGCAAAGCCAGCGGGGCGGGTGAAGCCACCTGTAGGCGCGTCTTCGCCAAAGGTGCGCACCTGGCCGTCGTTCGTCGAGAAGGTCGTGCCGGTCGGTGCAAAACCAGCAGCCGGAGTTTCGGCCTGTGCCTGTTCGGACTTGTGGGCAGCAGCGGCGCCGACGGGAGGGACTACGGCCGTCTCAGCCGGCGGTTGGGATTCTGTGAGCGCAGGAGACTCGGCCTTGGCTGAAATGAAAAGATTCGGAAGCGGCGATAAGCGACGAGCGACATGAAGAGGCGCACATAGCAACGTACCAGCGCCATTTGTGTGTGCAGCAGGCGGGGGAGTGGTCTCCTTCTTCTCAGGGAGAAGGGAGGAACGCTTTGAGGTGCTCTTGCGCTTCTCTTCCACGGGAGCCGGCTAAGATCGCGATGGATGCAAGCACGTCAGTAAGCCGCGGCACGTCAGAATGGATGTACGCGTACGGAGAGAGTATCAAGATGGTCCTTGGTCTTGCTGCGCTTGAAGAGGGATCCAAAGGCCTTTGTAATGCTGGTGGTCTTCTCCAAGTTGCTCTTGTCGGAGCTGATGCTCGGCTCTTTGCGCGATGGCCGCGGTGGGCTTATGGGAGCCTTGTGTGTCGACGGTGGGGCAGGACTTGTTGCACGGGGCGCGGAGGGACTGGGGCTGGTCGCACGCGTGGCCTCGGCCTGAGTCTTCTGGGCAGTTGTCGGAGTGGTCGCGAGAATTCCAGCCTGGGTGACTTCAAGATGCAGCGAAGTATCAAGGCTTTCTGGGATGGACAATTGCGGGCTTCCCCTGAAGAACTGGGGTGGCCTCGAGCTGGCGGCGTTTGAAGACGCGCTTGCAAGAATAGGCGGGGCAATGTCTCCCGGCAGGTTGAGAATTGGAGGCCCAGAATGTGCCGTCAAACTCAACCGTGATGTACGCGGTGCAGGGCTGCTGGTGGCTGCAGATTGGGCCTGGGAAACTCCGAGTGGGGCAAGAGAATCCTCATCATCAAGGCCAGCGAGCGGAGGCAGCCATGGTGCGCTGTCGAGTACGGGACTTGCAGGCGACTTGGGCGAGCCCACCCCACTGAGAGACCGCTTCCGTCCCAGTCGCTTGAAGAATCCTCCGCCGCCACTGCTCGTCGTTACTGATGCGTTGTCCTTGACCGTGCTCATTCCTGCTTCAAGTACCCTTGTCTGAACCTGTACTCAGCACTAAGTCAGCCCAATTTCAATCCATCCCATTAGCTCACGCTCACCTTTTGCGTTTACGCCGTCTAGGACGCGCCGACACAGTATCCGTCGGTGCGCGGAGTAATTACAGCGGCGGCGCGCTGTAAATCGTCGTGTGTGGTCGTCAGTCCTGGGCGAACAGCAGTCCAAGCTCCGACGATTTTCGCACAACTTCCCGCTCCCCACCATCTCCAAGCCAAACCCCTTCTTCTCGACATTTTTGACATAAATATCTGTAAATCCATCCATTCTCTGCCTGTCACACTGTCCTCCGTTTCTTTGTGTTCAAAAATTCAAGCTTCAATGGCGCCATGAACACCTCCACGGCACGTCTGGCCACCATAACCCCATTTGTCCTCGCAGACAGGACTCTGATTGTGCCAGCATCCTTGTTGGTGCGGACACTGCCCGATCATCTTTGCTTTCATTCTTTGACGTCTGACCACAACACCCGGCCGTGGAGCGGCATCTACTATTGTGTTCGCCATTTGCCACAGCCTGCACGCCATCATCATCAGTGTCTCTCAATGCTTGAAATTTAGCTTCTACTGCACGTGGTGGCAATCACGACGCGAGAAACCACACCTCATCAAAATTCGAGCAGTTATAAGTACATGAAAAGTTGTACACCCAAACTCAGGGACAATCGACAGGGAATACATGAATGACGAGTACCAAAGGCGCGTGAGATGGCCGAGAGAGGACGTTGACGAAACTGGCGAGCGACCACACGGCGCCTGCTCAAAGAGGTATCGTTCAGTCCGTTGCAACAGGGTTTGGATTCATTCATGACAGGCCGGAACAAGATGCGGAGATGGCTGGGACCAGGCGGTATGCGACAAGAAATGCGGAGAGTTGCGGACGCGATGCGGTGTGCCAATATGAGTGAGAGAGGGATTGAGTGAGCGAGTCGAGTCAGGAAGGATCACTGTCCACGACCACGGGATACACCGCGTCCCCGACCGCGGGAGTTTCCACCACGGAATAAAGGAGTTCCTCCGGCCACAGCTGCTGGCGAAGTCGGGACTACCGTTGGCGAGGCAGATTTCGGCAGGGTAGAACGACGGTTGCCACTCTTCGCCTTGCCGCGCAAAGGAGACGGCATCGACCGCGTCGAGACTGGGCTCTCCGGCTCAACACTCGTCTCAGGTGTCTGATAGACGTAGCCTTCGGACACGCCGTCGGGACTCGACGGCTCATCGTCGTGTGAAAGGTCTGCGAGCGAGAACCCAGCCCACTTTGCCAGCATCGTCCGAATCTCGCTCGTGCAGCCCGGCTCACCGCAAGCCTCCTTCGCAGCTTCCACATTCTTCTTTGCACCCTCGCGCAGAAGGCCACTCTCCAGGATGATCCGCACGAGCTGCGGATCCGGGATGGCCATCGCGAGCAGAGAGGTCTCGCGAGGTGTCGGAAGATACGCCTCGCGACTGTCCTCTGGGTCATGCGCGTTCAGGAAGTAATTCACAACAGGCGTGATACCCCTGTCCAACGCAACATGGAACGCCGTGTACCCCGCAGCATCGCGGTCTTCGACCTCCGCATTGTGCTCGTCCAGCCACTGCACCAGTGCGACGTCGCCGCGACTCGCCGCAATATGCAACAGTGTTTCACCAGCCTTCGCGCCGATTCGCTCTGGACCCGCCGCATCGACGTTGTTCTCCCAGACACCTTTCTTGACGCGTGCGGTATCGCCCGCACGAGCCGCGGCGAACGTCTCGCTACGAAGCTGCTGGGCACGGCTCGCCGCACTGGCTTTGCTGGCGGCGATGTTCGCCTGTGCGTTTGCTTTGTCGGCCTTCTTCGACTCTGCCTTGGACTTGCGACGTTCTGAGGCTTCGTACATCTCATGCAAGCGGTCCTGCTGCTCGCGGAACTTGCGGTTCGCCTCGTCTTCTTCGCGACGGCGGACCTCGGCTTCGTGTTTCTCGCGAGCACGACGGAGACGCTCTCGACGCTGCTCGTCCGTTTCATGCTCGTATCGTGAGTGGCCCATGTCCGGGTGCATCGAGTGGAACTCTGACTTATGGTCAGCTCATTCGTTCAGGTGGTGGCAATGCACATACGACGACCAGCATAGCGACTTGCGCGGCCTCGGAGTACCTCTTCGAAAAGGAATCTTCTCATTGTGTCAGAATTCGGGCAACAAGGCGGATGGGTAATGCAGGTGGCTGCGAGACACCGTAGATGCATCTTGGCGTCGGTCACCAATGAGACAACACTCACCGAGAGAACGCCTCCATAAATTCCGAATCATCGTCCGAGTAGTCATCGTAATAGAAATCATCGTCAGAGCCGTAGCCGTACTCGCCATCATCGTGGTGGTGGTGTTGGCAGTGGCAGTCAAAGCCTCCACCAAATGGTGAGCTAAACCCAAAGGGACCGCCGAAGCCTGCAGCGAGCGAGACATTGAGCTAACCAGGCCATGAGGTCAAAATATCATACTCGCACCAGATGGACCGGGTGGTGGCTGGGACGAATGGTCGAGATGCTTGAGAAGAACGTTGTACGCCTCAGAGAGCGATTGGAACTGGAACCGCCACAGGTCGCGTGGTCAGCGCATACAGCTCTTACATACACTCAACACAAACAGTCATACCTTCTGAGTGGCGGTTGCGTCGCCTGGATTCTTGTCCGGGTGGTGGCGGAGTGCGTTCTGTAGTTGTGGCAGAAAGCGAGGCGGGGGCAAAATAGGCGTTGTCGAGTGTGAAGTGCGGGTCAATTAGGTCAGCTTGCGCGTTTAGAGAGACTTGTGATACGAGGATGTACCTTGCGGTATGCAGATTTGACCTCATCCAGTGATGTGCCCTGTAAAGCAACGCGGCGCGGAGTCGCGCGCAAGTCAGCCTGCGGCACCTTGACCTTGCACATGGCTCGACAGCGTGCTCACACTAGACAGGCCGAGGCGTTTGTAAGACTCTGCAACCGAAACCTGGACCATTTTTGAGAGCGCGGCGGTCTGTTGAGTGCAGAGTTGGGAGGTTGGAAGAGAAGAGCCACACGGAAGGTGATCACCGGCTGCGTCCGCGTCTTGTCTTGCTATTTAGTCTCCTCTCCGATTGGTCATTGGGATGTTGACTAGAATAAGTAAGCAGTAGCGCACAGTGGATTTTATTCCTGCGTTTCACTGCTTTGTGGCACTAGCCCCTGCATTGTTGTTAGATGCACCCGGTGAGTGTTGAGCTGATCATCGTCTGCTGTCGTTCAAACGTTAACTTAAGCCGACGAGCCTGATGAAGTCTGATACATGCAGATCGTGAAGCTCGATTGTGGCCTCCAGACCTGATTCCTACTACAGCTCAGCAGCCGTTGAAGTTAAGGCTTGGTCTGTCACGCTGTGTGCCAGCTCTGGTGGTCAGTCAAGTCTATCAAGACCAAACTCGCGGTCTCGCAACCGTTCCGCCTACAATATGCATCCATTGTATGTGGATATTGCTATATATCACTGCCACTTCTTCTTGAGTTCCGTCAACCGTCGGCATCCGAACCTCACTCTACAATTGCCACCACTTCAATTTTCCAGTGAACACAACCCAAATTTCGGACTATTTTTGCCATGTACGGCCTACTACTCTAGCAGGACAGACCCGTCAGGAGTCGTGTACTTTTCAGAGAACCGGTTTTCGTTGATATTGTGGCGAACACGCGCACCGTCTTGGCCTCAGCGCTGCGGTACAGACTGCAGGCGAATTAGTCACGGCCACGCCTCCGAGAGATTTCTCTCAATTTGCAATGCTCAGTGAGCTTTCACCTTACAAAGAGCCTGTAGCCTTTTGAATTGGTACGATTACGTCAAGGAAACGATGTGTATTGCACAGGTATGAGTAACCGACCTGAGTGGGTGCATGCGGATTCGGCCGACTCCGCAACTCGCGCCGCATCTTGTCCTCCGCTCCCTTCAACCATGTCGTCCCAATCGTTCCTCGTTGTCGGTGGATGCGGCTTCCTCGGCTGGACTATTATTCAGGCACTATTGGCTCGTGGGGACCAGGCCGTCGCAGTCTTCGACATTGCGCAGCGGCATGAGGACAAGCGTGTCCAGTTCTTCACCGGTGACATGTGCGACCAGGCGGTTGTCGAGCGTGCAATTAAGCAGGTAAGCGTGCTGCCGTGTATCTCAAAGCAGTCGCAGCTGCATTCGAAGCTTCCAAGAGTTTCTCTCCTGTTAGCAGTTGGGCGCAAGCGTCGTGCGCTGGCGACTCGCTAGCCTTGTTCCAACTCTCCTACTCGCACGCGTTTGGTCACAGTACTAACCAATGCCTTTCTACAGACAGGTGCAACTGTTGTGATTCACTGCGCGTCGCCTCTTGCTACGGGCGGCGGAAAGGCATACAAGGACCTCATGCAGAAGGTCAATGTTGAGGGCACCCAGACTGTTGTCGCAGCCTGTTTGGCAACAGGCGTGCGCGCCCTGGTCTACACCTCCAGCGCGTCGGTTGTGTTTGGCGGCGTAGACCTCATCGACGCT
>Ga0247815_10004038_pt1 | contig 10386 bp, 1 predicted proteins | sample UWRJL194509B1_FD_181014 | JGI IMG/M metagenome (GOLD analysis project Ga0247815, IMG submission 181014) | Plant litter microbial communities from Arlington Agricultural Research Station in Wisconsin, United States - UWRJ-L194-509B-1 | ecosystem: Environmental > Terrestrial > Plant litter >... | reverse complement strand
ATAATCCACCAGAATTTAGGAAGTTGTTTTTTTATCTTTTCGATGTACACGCCCATATTAGAACCATGGAAGTCGAGATTTTTTGCATTGGTATCAAAAATGGCTATTAAGCTGATTTCATGTCCAAGTAAACGCAACTGCCTGGCCATTTCAATAACTACGTAGCCTCCAAATGAGTAACCTGCCAGGGCGTAAGGGCCAGTCGGATTTTGTGCAAGGATACTTTCAATATAATATTTTGCAATGTCCTCCATATTATCCATCGGTTCCTCAATTCCATCCAGGCCTTGGGCCTGAATGCCGTAAACAGGTTGCTCTGGATCAACATATAATCCAATTCCGCTAAAATTCAACACATTATACCCTCCGCCATGAACAATGTAGATGGGGGTTTTTGTCCCTGATGGTTTAATAGGAACCAGTGAGGTATAACTAGTGGGTTTATTCTGCCCGTCAAATAATTTGGCCAATGTTCTCACTGTAGGATATTCAAACAGCGTAGAAAGTGGCAATCCATGACCATTTGCCCTTTCAATCTGGATCATGAACTGAATGGCAATCAGTGAATGGCCGCCAAGCTCAAAAAAATTATCATCAATGCCTATATCTTTAATATTGAGCAGATCTTCCCAGATCTTTACAATTTCTTTTTCCGTTTCAGTTTTTGGTGTGGTATAATTGCTCTTGTCGCCGAAATGCAGGTGATCTGGTGCAGGCAATTGTTTTTTGTCAATTTTTCCACTTGTTGTTCTGGGGAAATTTTTCATCCACACAAAAACGGCAGGTACCATATAGGCAGGAAGCTGATTTTGAATCTCTGTCCTGACAAACGCTGTATCTTGTTTTTCGTTTGAAGACGAGAGATATGCAACGAGCCTTTTTTGGCCATTGTGATCTTCCCGGGCCGTAACCACAGATTGTGCAATACCTGCAACGCGGCTCAACACGACTTCAATTTCTCCAATTTCTATCCGGTAACCCCTTATTTTAACCTGATCATCATTCCTGCCGATAAATTCAAGGCTTCCATCCGGAAGTGTTTTTGCAAGATCACCCGTACGGTACACTCTGGTCTGTCCTCCATCGGGTAATTCAAGCGTTAAAAAGCGTTCGTTGGTGAGTATTTGATTATTCAGATATCCAGTGGCCAGACTTGCACCAGCGATGCATAACTCACCTGTTTCCCCGTCATCAAGTATCTCAAGGTTCTCGCCAATGATATATATCGTGGTATTGTTTATCGGTGTACCGATCGTAGGGAGCCCAGGCCACAGCGTTGGATCTCCGTCCAGTTTAAGTTGGGTAACAACATGGCATTCTGTCGGCCCATATTGATTGTACAATATGCAACCCGGAATTGAGCTAAAAAATTCTTCGATCTGCGGGGTAATCTTCAGCTGTTCACCAGCTGTCATTACTTCTTGTAATGCCGAAGGGAATTTTCCGATGCTCACGGCAGTTTCGGCCAAAAACTGTAGCGCAACGAACGGAAGGTAAATCCTGGTAATGTTATTTCGTTCAATTTTAGCCAGCAGGTTGTCTGGGTTCAAGCGCATAACGTCATCAATCAGGATAAGCTGACCACCTGTAGTGAGCGTTGCAAATATCTCCTGAAAAGACACATCAAAAGTTAATGGGGCAAATTGCAGCGTTTTGCTATCGGCCGTTGCAAGTGAATTCTGATTCTGCCAGATGATGAGGTTGACTAATGCACGTTGTGTAAGATAGACGCCTTTCGGTTTTCCTGTAGATCCTGAAGTATATAATACATAAACATTCGGATTCTGGAAAATAAGTGATTGTTCAGGTAAGCTATAGGTAATATCAAAATCGATCGTTTCCAGGCCAAGCTGATTAAAAAATTTAGTCTCTACCGAACCTGCAATGCAATACTGCAGGTTAGAATCTTCTGTTATTTGATTTAATCTTTCTTCCGGATAGGTAGGATCAAGTGGCAGGTATGCTTTTCCTGCTTTCAGGATGGCCAGCACAGCAATAACCATATTGAGCCCTCGGGTTGTGCTTATACCAATAATTTCTTCATTTGGAGCAAAATGCAGGATAGCCCTGCTAAGGTTATCTGCTCTGATGTTGAGATTACTGTAACTGATAGATTCATCTTTAAAGCTTATTGCCGGTTTGTCTTTGAAAGTGCTTGCTGCCTGCTCAAACAGCAACTGCACAGTAATGCCGTTCAGTTCAATGGCTTCGTCAGGAGCGCTGATGATTGTTCTTCTTGCCAGTGATGTTGACCGTTTAAATACCGGTTCATTGAGAAAATATGGTGAATCGGGAATAAGGACTTCACTGATTTTCAGTTCCGGATAATTCACCACAAATTGTAGCATCCGTTCAAAACCGTCCATCATTTGACGGATAGTTTCCGGTTCAAACAGTTGTGTGTTGAAAGACCATTCCATTACAAGTGAATTTTCAGATCCGCTTGCATTGATAAACATTTCAAAACTCTCGTATTCCCTGGGATTGCTAATTAACTGGTAATCGAGTCCTTCAAATAATACCCCATCATCCAGGCCCATATCCACGTTAAATACCACAGGAACAAGAGGTATACGGGAAGGGTCCCTCGCAATTTTAAGTTTTCGCAGTAAATTTCCCCAGGTAAGTTGCTGATTGTCGAAGGCATCCAGGATTGCCGGTTTTCTCAACCGCAGATATTCTTTAAAGCTATAATTTTTATTTGGGCGGCTTCTGAGAGGAAGCAGGTTTACACAATGGCCCACCAGATCATAGTGACCGGTGATTGATTGACCAGAGGCGGGTAATCCCACTACAATATTCTTTTGTCCGCTAACCATGTGAAGGAAAAGCTCAAAGGCAGAAAGAAAAGTAAGTACTAGACTGCTTCCCTGTGCCCGGCCTGTCTCTTTTAATCTTTTTACCAGCTCAGAATCCAGGCGAAAATCGAGGCGTTTACTTTTAAATGTCCTGACTGCAGGGCGTACATGATCTGTTGGAAGATCCATTACCGGTACTTCCTGCTCATACTGTTTTAACCAATATTTTTCAACGTCTGCACGTTCAGGGCTCAAAGCGTAGTCGGCTTGTTCCTTTGCAAATTCGGTAAGTGATGTAGCCTTACCCATTTGAGGATTTGTGTGCGTTACCCTGGCACTATAAAATTTACTGATATCCTGCAATATGATACCGAGCGACCATCCATCGCAAACAATATGGTGGCCTGTAAAGGTAAAATGGTATTCATTTTCTGAGAGGCAATGCACTCCTACTTTAAAAAGTGGCCCGTTTAAAAGGTCAAATAAGTACAATGCATCATTTAATACATACTTTTTCAGTTCTGCTTCCTGTGCTGAAGGAGAAAGATGTGACAGATCATCATAAAACAAATAGTCTTTAACTGTATCAAAAATAAGCACAGTAGAGCCATCCTGGCTGAATGCAGACCGCAGCGCTTCATGTCTTTTTACAAGGCTCTCAATTGCTGACTTCAAATATTCAATATTGACTGCTCCATGCAGTCTAAGTGATAGTGATTCATTATAACCTCTGCTCGCATCTGTCCCTCCCAGCATACAGGAAGTCCAGATTTCCTTTTGGGGCTCTGTTGCTGTTGCGGTACGGACAATCTCTCCCCCTGAAAACGGGTCGAAATCTACGTGTGTAAAAACTACATGATCAATACTGTCTACCATCATTTTTTAAATCTTTGTCTCCACCTGAAGATACCTTTCCGGATTGTCTGGATCAGTGATAAACCACGCCGGATTTCCTGCACGGTCCCTGCCTAATCTTGCTCCTTCTACCGGCGGGGTAACATCAGCTGTTTTTTCAACAGCAGGCTCCTCAGGCAGGGGAATCAATTTTACACCAATCAGTTCAAGTATACTCTCACGGAATTTTGCTGCAATTGTTTCAATCTCTTCCAATGTATGTGCTTCTGTAAGGAAACATGGAAAACCATCCCAAATATGAATTCCTTTTTCCCGCATTAGCGTGAACAGCAACTCACTGTAAGGATATTCCTCTTTAAATTTAATTTTCCATAACGAGCCAAAATGTGCAATATATATCGGAAGGTTAAACTCATCAGCAGTATCATTCAATAAGCCGGCCAAAAATGTAGTGCGTTGATTTAATTCAGTTTGAAACACCGTACCTTTTTCCTTCAGGTAGGTTAATGAAGCTTTCCCGGCAGCCAGCGCAAGCGGATGTCTTACAAAGGTTCCCGCGAAATAAGTTACACCAATTTCAGGGAAGGATTCATCACCGTATTGCCAGAATCCACCGTCAAGGGCATCCATATATTCCTTTTTTCCAGCTATGGCACCTATAGGCATGCCCCCGCCAATCACTTTGCCATATGTACCTAGATCTGCACGGATGCCAAATATGGCCTGGGCACCGCCCTGGTGCGCGCGGAAGCCAGTAATAACTTCATCAAATATTAAAACGGTTTCAGATTTCAGTGTGATCTCTCTAACTTCCTTCAGGAAATCAACAGGTTGAAATTCGGGTCTTCTGCTCTGTACTGGTTCTACCAAGACGGCCGCAAGCTCGTGCGCCCTTTCCCTGATGATACGTAAACTTTCCTCAGTTCCATAGTCAAGCACAAGCATATTTTGTACGGCTTCAGGCATGATTCCAGGGGCGGCAGGAAAGCTTTTTAGCTTTTTGGTTCCCCTGATAATTACTTCATCATTAATTCCATGGTATGAACCAGAAAAAGACACTATTAATGATCGCCCCGTAACAGTCCTGGCAATCCTGATTGCTCCCAAAACAGCTTCAGAGCCAGTATTACATAAGGCGGCGCGGTCAAATCCCGTAAATTCACAAATCAGTTGGCTCACATCACCTGCCAGTTCATGCTGGGGGCCAATTTCGTATCCTTTTTCTACCTGATCAAGCACTGCCGCTTTTAGTACAGGGTGCTGATATCCAAGTAAGTTTGATCCAAATCCATTGAGCGCGTCGATATAGTCATTTCCATCGATGTCCCAAAGGTGGCTGCCTCGCGATTTGTTGGTAACGATGGAGTAAACCATCTCTTTCGTGTTTGGCTTAAATCCCGATACTACTCTTGGATCCGCCATGTGCGGTCTGTTCTTTTGCGTAAATGCTTTGCTACCGGCGGTTTTTTTGTTATACCGCTGCGTCAGTTGCTCCAGAAAGTTTTTCTGATAGGGCTCAAGTGCAGTGGCAGTTTTTTCTATTCTTGCAGTGGCACCAAATGGTTTTTTGATTTCATTGAGCTCTTCTGCTGAAAGGTCGGAGAGTGTAAGAGATGCGACAGGTTGTGCAATTTTTTCAACTACAGGTGACGGAACGGATGCCGATGCATAAGTGCCTGGTGCCGTACCCTGCATCAGTTCAACTTGTTTAGATAACAGTTGAAGCTGCTGGGCAATTAAACCTAGAGCGGAATTTGCAGGGGCAAAGGTGGCCGGGGCAGAATTAGGTACAGCAAGAGGTGTTACCGGTTGCGACTGTATAGAAGCCGCCGCAGGTTCCTGCGGAAGGCTTTGGTCAACAAATGCGGCAAGTGCATCAATAGTGGCATATTCTTCATTCAGCTGCCTGAATGTAATTGGGAGTGAAAATTCTTTTTTAAATGTAAGGGCAAGCTGCGTCAACAGCAACGAATCCAGGCCTATTTCTATAAAACTCATATCAGATGTGACGCCGGCCATCTCAATTCCGGAGGCGTCTTCAAGGATATTTTTTATTTTTTCAATCAATGTATCTTTCCTCATGGCAGTGAAGTTTTGTAGTAGGGGTTCTTCCGTAGTAATTTGTTGTAACTGAGGTTTGGCCCAGTATATTTTTTTATTGTAGTTGTAGGTAGGCAGATCAATTTTCTTTCTTGTCTGATTGCGATATAAGGCATTCCAATCAGGATCAATACCCGATTTCCAAACTTTACCTAACGCAGTTAAAATGGCATTCCTGGAGCCGGAAGTCTCTTTTTTATCCAGACTGGCAATTGCATTGTACATACTTTTAGCTCTATGCTGCCAGATTAGCGTAGTGCAGCTATTTCCAGGGCCGGCTTCTATAAAAAGTGGGTTATCCAGTTCCAGTATAGTTTCCACAGCGGCAGAAAAAAGTACTGTCTGTCTCATATGGTTTGTCCAGTAAGCAGGATCCTGCGCTTCGGCATCTGTTAAAAACTTACCGGTCACTGTTGATACGATGGGCTTTTGAGGTCTGCTTAATCTGATTTTTCCCACTTCGGCCGCAAACTCATGCAGTACAGGATCCATCATCCATGAATGGAATGCATGGCTTGTCGCTAATTTTTTATGCAAAATTCCCTTTGCGTCCAACTGAGTCTGAAAATCGTTGATCATTTCATCTGTTCCTGCCAGCACACATAATTTCGGACTATTGATTGCCGCCACCGATATCTTTTCCGGGAGGATCTCTTCCACTTCCGAAAATGCTGAGCGGACGCTCAGCATACTTCCTGATGGCAGGTCGCTAACCAGTTTTCCTCGTATTGCAATCAGTCTGAGTCCATCTTCTAATGTAAACACGCCTGCCAGATGTGCAGCAACATACTCACCTATGCTATGTCCGCATAATATAGAGGGTTGAATTCCCCAGCTCATCCATAATTTTGCCAACGCATAGGAAACTACAAATAAAGCCGGTTGTGTATATTTTGTGTTGTCAATATTTTTTTGTGCCTGTAAATCCGCACTATCTGTATAAATAATATCCCGGATATCTTTGTCGAGATATGGCCTAAGTAGCGCAGCGCATTCATCAACTGCCGCTCTAAACACTTCTTCATCCTGATAAAGCTCAGCGCCCATATTCAAATATTGTGCACCTTGTCCTGGAAAAACAAATACTGTTTCTCCAGGAAGTTGCTTTATAGCAGCAGATTTGACCAATGGCCGTAGCAAAGCACTTTCCAGTTCGTGTTTTCCCCTGGCGACAACAAAGCTGCGGTAGCCAAAACCTGGTCTGGTTGTCTGGAGAGTATATGAGGTGTCGGTAAGATTTATCTGTGGATGTTCATGGATATATGTTTGCAATGCAGTTTTATATCCCTGAAGGCTTTCTTCGGTTTTAGCCGACCAGATAAATATTTCTGTTCTTTGATCATTCTCTTCACTTTCTACCTCAGCGTGGTCGTATTCTTCCACAATAACATGAACATTTGTACCACCAACACCAAAAGAACTTACGCCGGCCCTTCTAACTTTGTCAGTATCCCAGGGCTTTAAGTCTTGGTTCACATAAAAAGGGGAGGTAGCAAAATTTATTTCGGGGTTAGGTTTATCAAAATTAATGGATGGTGGAATCTCTTTATAATAGAGCGCAAGTGTTGTTTTGATCAATCCCGCTACTCCTGCAGCAGCTGTCATATGCCCCATATTACTTTTAATAGAACCAATAGCACAAAACTGGTGTTCAGGCTGATCTCCAAAAGCCAGTTTCAGTCCTTCAATTTCAATAGGGTCACCTAAGGGGGTAGCTGTGCCATGAGCTTCAATATATGTAAGGGAAGATGGATCAATTTCGGCGTCGTTGAGTGCCATTGCTATTGCTGACGCTTGTCCCTCGGTACTTGGGGCTGTGAAACTTCCTTTTGTTCCTCCGTCATTGTTTACTCCTGTACCTCTGATAATTCCATAAATTGTGTCGCCATCCCGTTGAGCAGCAGTCAACGTTTTTAACAAGACAACGCCGGCCCCATCACTAAAAACGGTTCCTGTTGCACTTGCATCAAACGAGCGGCAGTGCCCATCCTTGCTGAGCATGGCGCCTTCCTGGTAAAGATGCCCACTTTTTATAGGGGAAGAAATACTGGCACCACCGGCAATCGCCAGGTCGCACTGATTCTTGCGCAGGCTTTCAACTGCCTGTGAAACCGCAAGCAGTGAAGTGGAACAAGCAGAAAATACACTCACTGCCGGGCCTTTCAGGTTCAGTTCATACGCTGTCCGAGATGAAATATAGTCTTTTTCGTTAACTGTCATCACCTGGAAACTACCAACCTGATTGATTAATGCAGGATTTGCAGCAACGTTATGCTGATAGTAGCTATTGTTTCCTGATCCGGCAAAAACCCCGGTCAGGCCGTTATACAGTTCTGGCAGGTGTCCCGTTTTTTCCAGTACATCCCTGCTGATTTCCAAAAAGATACGTTGTTGCGGATCCATCGCCTCTGCCAATTTTGGATTGATGCCAAAAAAAGAAGGATCAAACCATTCGGCACCTTCAACTATCCCCCTGGCACTCACATATTCAGGATCATTTTTTATCTCCTGCGGTATGCTAATATCAAGGTCTTCTTTGGTAAAAAAGCTGGTCGTTTCCTTCCCGTTACGGAGTACGTCCCACAGTTCATCAATGGTACTTGCCCCAGGGAATTTTCCAGCCATACCAATGATAGCAATGGCTTCTGCAGGACCCGTCTTGTGATTGAGTTCCCTGCTGAGAGGTGTTGTTGTCGAGGCTGAATTGAGATAGCTGAGTATCTGACCGATACTCGGGTATTGATATAGTTTTGTTATGGGAAGTTGAATACCATGTGCGGTTCTCAATGCCGATACTGTTTTTAATGCCAGAAGGGAATTGCCACCCAGCTCAAAAAAATTATCATCTACACCAACTGTATCAAGTTCCAGTATGCCGGCCCATACCGTAGCTACATTTTTTTCGAGAACCGTTTTTGGCGGACTAAAAAGCACAGACAATTCCGGGCGTTTTCGTTCAGGCAAAGGAAGTGCTTTTTTATCTACCTTACCGCTTGACGTTTTGGGCAGGTCTTTCATCCAGATAAATGCAGACGGCATCATGTAATCCGGCAGCTTTTCTTCAAGATATTTTCTAACTTCAGCGGTGTTCTCATTTTCATTTCCAGCTACAAGGTACGCAAGCAACCTGCTCTGACCTGCCGTGTCGTCTTTAGCAACTACCACCGCTTGTTTGATGCCTTCAATAGTGTTTAATACAACCTCAATTTCGCCTGGTTCAATTCTATATCCCCTAATTTTTACCTGGTCATCACGTCTTCCAAGAAATTCGATGGTTCCATCAGGGTTATATTGTGCCAGATCGCCTGTCAGATAAATTCTGGTCGGCCTTCCATTAATTTCAATCCAAATGAATTTTTCTGCGGTAAGCTCAGGCCTGTTCAGATAACCAGCCGCAAGACTTACTCCTGCAATAGCCAACTCGCCTGTTTCGGCACCGGGAAGCACATTGTACTCCTTATCCAGGATATAGACTTCAGTATTGGCTATTGACCTTCCTATATTAGGCAGTAAAGGCCAGTCTTCTGGGGCGCCAGCTAATATAAGCTGGGTAACAACATGGCACTCAGTTGGGCCATATTGATTATACAATATACAATTATTCAGTCCTTCAAAAAGATCTCTAACCTGAGGGGTTATTTTTAGCTGTTCACCAGCCGTTATCACCTCTTTGAGGCTTTGAGGAAAATGCCTGGCGGCGGTAGCGGCTTCGGCAAGAAATTGTAAGGCAACGAAGGGAAGGAAAATTCGGTCCACCTGATGTATACTAATATATTCCAGTAAATTCACCGGGTCAAGCCTCAAATCATCATTGATTAATACCAATGTTGCACCAATGGTTAGCGTGGCAAAAATTTCCTGGAAAGACACATCAAAGCTAAGCGGTGCAAACTGAAGGGTTTTACTCCCAGGACCAGAAATTGATTGCGCTTTTTGCCATAAAATCAGGTTTACCATGGCCTGTTGCGTCATGTAAACACCTTTTGGGCTACCTGTAGATCCTGAAGTGTACAATACATAAACATTGGGATTCTGAGAAATTCCAGTTAATTGGTTGTTTTCATTGGTAGTACCCTGTTGCGCTAGCCCTTTCAGTCCTAATTTATCATAATATGAATGTTCAGCACGGTCTGATATACATGTTTTTATTCCAGAATCGCTAATAATCTGACGAAGTCTCTCCTGAGGATAAGAAGGATCCAGCGGTAAATAGGCTTTGCCGGCTTTTAAAATAGCAAGCACAGCAATGATCATTTCAAAAGAACGGCTTGTACTTAGTCCGATAACTTCCTCTTCGGCCGCAACTGCTGCCAGGCTGAGGCTCAGTTGATTTACTTTTTGTTCGAGCGCAGCGTAAGTAATATTTTCATCCCCGTAGGAAAGGGCAATATATTCTGCATAATTGCGCGCAGATTGCTCGAAAAGCGCATATACAGAGCTAAGATGATCAGTGTCATCTGGCATTGATGTATGATTATTTACCATAGACTTCCATATTTTTTAGTCGGTCATAGATATCTTTTTTAATAAAGAGCCGTTTTAGTGCAACTGTGGAATGAGCAAGTACATAACCTGCCTTCCTTAATTTATCGCAGCTGTTTTTTATCCTGAAGTGGAAGCCCTTGTCTTTTGT
>Ga0247815_10004037_pt1 | contig 10391 bp, 8 predicted proteins | sample UWRJL194509B1_FD_181014 | JGI IMG/M metagenome (GOLD analysis project Ga0247815, IMG submission 181014) | Plant litter microbial communities from Arlington Agricultural Research Station in Wisconsin, United States - UWRJ-L194-509B-1 | ecosystem: Environmental > Terrestrial > Plant litter >... | reverse complement strand
CGTTCAACGCAGAGTCATGCGGCGACCGGAATGCAATTCATCCAGACAATGCACATGAGGCGCCCGCGAATCACTGAGGATCTGCCTGAGAGAAACCGCCTTTGGTCATAACTGGAGCTTCAGTGACAGAAAAAGGGCAAGTTACAAGGTCTCGCCAACCACGATCCTGACGTTTCTGAAGCACCGGCCTCCCGATACGCCGGTATTAATTGACCAGTGTCCGCCCATCGGCGAGTAATTACATCACTATAAGATCTACTACACAAGCGTAGTAAAGTTGGACGATGTAATGTTGACCGAAATGGAGAAGATCTGGACGGACACGACAGTATCGCTCTGGTCCCAAACACACATTCAGTCCTTGGGCGACCCAAAACAAGGTAAAGTGAGAAGCTTACCGCAGTATTTTTGCCAGTTCCAGTAGTCACCACAGCCGCAATGACGTACGGCGTTGGCGTCGTGGGGACCTTCGGGAAGTACTTGGATGTCAGCAACAGCGGAAGAGTGAAGAGACCGCCTCCCTGAACAGGCAACGAATAGGATCAGATCATATGAAGAGAAATGCTGCGCAAAAATTACTGTGATAGAGTGACCGGCTGCCACCAGATCCACGTTGGACCAGCGGGTCCCAATCTCGTTCTTGATCACATCTTTGCTTGCAGGATAAATGCCGAACACAACACTGTAGTCCTCGCTGTGGATGGAGATTCAAAGGTTCATCAAGCTAGGAGAATTAATGAATAATAAGCGTACGTAGGTAAGAGGGTAACCGATGTGATGAACGAGAGGTCGATGGTCGATGCCCAGCCTGAGACGACGAATGGGTTGGGGACCTTGGGACTGAGACTAGTAATCGCCCCGAGAGCCTCTGGTGCCAAGACTGCGGCCAGCGTAGCGGCAATACTGATATAACGCATGGACATATCAAATCGCTTAGAGCAAGTGAGGAGTATGCCTGCTGGCGAGCAACTTGCTGGTACCGCTATTGTTCTGTGATTTATATCGCACAAGAAACAACGCGCCAAGCAGGGGGATCTTCAACTGAGACTCCACTCCAAGAACTAGAACGAACTGCTAGCACGCCACGACATTGCCCAAACTGTGGCGCGCCGTATAGTTGAGCCGTTCAGGCACGTGTCGCTGCCAGCACTGTCGCAAATAATCACCTTCCGAGGAACGGACGCTCGTCTGGAAGATTCACCGTGTCAGGCACGCTGAATTGATGCGTGATGCGACGGCAGTCGGTCCAAACAGCACAGCACAGTGCGGAGTACCGTGCGCCATCCACCGTAGTGCTCCGGAACGAATTGTGCGCAAACGCCGCTACAGAATTGCACGCTTTTCCTGTGGAGATGCATCTTCACGGACCCTAGTTATGCAGTTATGGTTCTCGCGTCATCTTGCGTTTGAGCGGGGAAGTGGCTGTTGCCGACAGACGATCTTCCCAAGTCCGGCCGAAGAGATGAAATTTGGTGCGGGTACAGGCTAGAGCTATGAAGAAGCCCAAGATGCAGTCCTTTGCTCTCAGCGATACCACATCATATGCTCTCCGCTGCGCCCAGTCGTCTAAAGAATGAACATCCGGGACACAGACTAGCGCAGAATATGTCACAGGTCTTATTCTATGAGCCAAACTACACCAAGATTGACGTCACGTTGACTGGGACCGTCAAAGTTCTAACTGCTACGGTGTAATTGGCCTGTTGATGCCAAATAAGCCAATTACGGTAAGTCCCGGAAACAGGAACTCGAAACACACGCACCCGAATCTCTGTTCCGGTTCCGGTGGTGAGAGCCAACGCAATGACGTATGGGGTCGGCGAGGTTAGATTTGCCGGGAAGTATGCCGAGGTTAGCGGCAGCTTGGATAGCGTGATGTTGCTTGATCTGCTCTGCGAAGACCGAATGTATCAGAGATTTGAGAAATCTAAATCTGGTGCACTTGGTCTCACCGTGCTAGAAAGTCCCGCCGCGATGAGATCAATGTAGTGCCACCTCTTAGATATGTAGTTCGTGCCGGCAGTAGCTCCCACGGGGTAGATGCCAAAGACAACATGGTAGTCTTCACTGTGCCAGTGTGTTAGCGTAGAGGCTCAAATCACCTCAGTGACACAAACATAGCATTAATCGAGATTGCGGTTTTCAGCGTGAGGCTGATGCTCGACGTGGAGGTCGCGAAGTAGGCGCCAACAACAGGATCTACTGTCGTGATGACTGCTTCCACGCCAACGGCGAATGTAGATACCGCCGTTGCTAAATAGCGAGCGATCTTCATAGTGATATGAGGGTGAGAGGACTCCTCTCTTTTTTAGAGCCCGCAGTCCAGGTTATGTAGATTTGCAAAATGCTATGCACAGACCTTTGCGATACCAATGGCCGCATGCCGCGCCGGAAGCGCCCGGCTAACGGGTTGCGTGAGAAGCTACCGAAAGTTTGTGTGATTCGCGGATCAGACCACTGGCAGGGCACAGGTAGGTGAATCGAGCAAAGGCAAGCACATGGCTAGTCATAAGAACACCTTGAGATGGGTCGTAATGGCATATCAGCTCTTGCCTTTCCGACCAGAGCATCTTCTTATCGCTCCCGACGACCGACCAGATGTAAATGTGCATCAGTCAGAAGTGTACCTGTCGATTTAATAAAGAACTCGTCTCGGTAAGCAAACGGAAGCTAGTGGCAGGGACCGGCGTTGGAGCAGAAAGCGAGAGTAGGACATGGGATAACTTCGGACCGGAGCTGGTCGGTGTTATCTTGGTATGGACTGACCTGGACCATAAAACAGATGGCGCCATAATCACACGACAGTGGTTGTTTACTCATCCAAGCGCAGCATGTGTTTGAGTGGAATGCTTTGGTGTATTTGTGTCGTGAACTAGTGTTCACTAAATCATGAACTGTGTCGGCGAGGGAGAATAGACGCACTTCAGAAGCCTGATACTTGCGTCTCTGAGGTTGTTAGAAATATACCGTATCTGTCGCAGCACTGCCAGCTCGTGTGTTCCTGAGTACATACTCAGCTCTTCGATGACATCCCCATAGGACAGGGATAGACCACCGTGCGAGCGAACTATGCGAGAAATGTGAGATGAAAAGTACTGATCCAGCTGCTTGGCGGATCGATAATTTAGGCCCAGTGTCACTGCGATATCGCGCTCGCCTCGATTCCAGAGATACCACACAATTTCGGCTTCTCCTGCGTCGTTGTTGACTTATGAATGGCCCGTGACAGCATGTGCAATACGAGCGATATGCCGGTTACACTACTTAAATACCTACACAAGCAACCCGGGAGGCGCCTCCGTCAGCATAGTAACTCAATTTGTTGTCAATGTGCTATCAGTTGTTTTAAATGCGAGGCTCGCGACGCTATATCCTAAGGTGCTAACAGCAATATGCGAGTTCACTCAGTATTCAAGCACTTTATTTAAGCATTGGGAAAAGTTGGCAAAACATTGGACCTTCAACATTTCAATTTACTTCTACGACCGTGCAAAGCGGGGCGTAGCATGTGTCAGTCTCGCCAAGGCGCGTTGAACAGATGGGTAGCTGAGATGCTCAGTCTACTGCCCACTATCTGTTTCATTTCTTTCTAACCGCCCTTTCAAAATAAGGCTCACCTGTGAACAGCGCAGGGAAGCAAGCAAAAACTGAATGGTTGCCGTGTTGTGGCCCGTGGAGAACGCATAACACATGCTTCACGCTACGCACAGCAGTGTTCAGAGCAATTGGAGCGGTGTGAATGTGCCACACGGGTGGTTTCACAAGGAGGTATTTGAGAACACTCGCGCAGCGAACCAGAGACTCCCATCCCATGCGGGGACATAATCGATCACAATACGGTCGATGACAATTCGATGCCTTCCCGAAGCACAAGATAAAAGAGCAATAAAACCGAGGCTATCGGATATTTTACCTACAGTCCACCTTCAAGCTGCTGAAAAATAGCTTCGGCGTCCAACAACTCGAGGTCTGTGGTTTGACAAACATCGCACGGTGCTGGATGTTTCTGGACCACAACACTGGCGACATAGGAACGAAGGTCGAGGACGGCATTGTGGAGATCAACATCCACAAGCTGCATCCCAGAAAGACGCACAGATAGACTCTGACTCGCATAGCCGTGTCGAAGCAGAAAGTCATGGACATCACGCAGGGTGACGCATACTCCATGTGGGCAGCTACACCATCGCGCTCTCATGCGGTTTCGTCCTTCTCGACTTTCTCTGAATCGAGGCCCTCGGCGAGTGATAATAATGTGCTCAAGTTCTTGACACCATTCGTCTTTTGAGCGCTCGTTTGCCGTCGCCGGGCCGGACAGTTCGATTGTCCTCAGTTGTGGGAATTCCGGTGGGGCACACCGTTGGCCGAGCGGGATGAACTCTTCCATCGCCCCTGATGATCTCCACATACTGAATATACCGGTGAAAGACTGGTGAGAGCCGGGCATACCCATGAATGCGTGCAGGCAGTCTCGATATTGGGCGCAGGTTGCGAGCCAGACCGTGAGCTGCACTACATTTGGAAATCGAAAGGATCGCGCGGGTGGTAGTGGCTGAAGCTGAAGCGGCGGAATACCGAAAGCAGCGAGATTAAGGCCAGCCGTTTGTGCCATGGCCGCGAGCTGCGGAGTCCAGAACGGCGGCATTCCGAGTTGACCAGGAAGAGATTGGAGCGCAACAGGGTCCGGGATACCGTAGAAGAGGTCGTTGAATGCATACTCGTGAATTGATAGGCTAGTGAGCTGTCTCTGGTCGACCGATCGTAGGCTGTGGAGAAACATATTGCTCGAAGTTCTCAAATCGTCCGTCATGAAACGCAGTCTCCGGGTCGGCGCGCTGCTACGAGTTCCCGGTGCCGCCGCATCGTCGTCCACACGAGTGTCACGGTAGTGTAGTGACATCCCGCCATCGGAACATGATATGTGGGAAATTGTCGATGGGAAGGCTGCGTTCCACTGATCGGAGATGAAATCTGGCAGGCTGAGTGACACTGCGATGTCGCGCACACCTCGATTCCAGAAATACCACACGATTCCGGCTTCTCCTGCGTCTTTGTTTACATATGACTGACCCGTGACGACATTTTCGATACGAGCGGCTGAAGTGATATCGGTGGGGGATCGACCTATCGCGTTGTCGATAAACTCGTGGCAGCGGATGGACAATGAGCGAAGTCTGACAGCCAGCCTAAGCACAGAGTCAATCTGGCTGGAGTAGAGAGTCGCAGGGCCTTGATACGTAAAGCTGTCCAAGTTGCCAAATGTGCGGTCCATGAGGGCAGCTGATGGGAATCCGATGCCGCGGATGAGAAGTGTACGCAGGGCCGAGCCCGCTGCGAACAGGGCCGCCGGAACCGACCAGGTCATCTGTTCTGCGACCTTCTTGCGTGATCGCCTCGACCAGCGCGGAGGATCGTCAAAATCGTAGTCAGAGTTCCATCGGGACGAGCCAAGATCAATCGAAAGCCGTGAAAGAAAGGGCGCAGCTGAAACTGCTGCAGGTGCATCTTCTGCTCCAGCAGGAAGAATCAACGCAAAGCGCGGGTACTTCAGCTGTGAGGCAGAGTACCGCCCTAGCATGTGTGCCAGCTGACGATAGTCTGGAGAAATGTATACATGCAGCTGCTCGAGTTGAGCGAGGACACTGGCGTCAAGGACGAGCCGCGTTAACTGATTTATGTTTCTGTGTTGCGCGTACATGTGAATGCGCAGTCGTCCAGTCGCTCCAAAGCGTGCATAGCAGTCGCGAGTCGAAATTTCGCGAGAATTAAAGTGCCGCCACACTTCATTGGTCACACCGAGTAGGTCCTGCCGGACCTTACGACAAACGCAAGCCAAGAATGCACCGCCAGCTTCGGCTTGAATGTATCGCAGCACATTAGCGGGACAGCGCACGAGGAATGATTTGGAGTTGATTTTGCTGCCGATTCGGGAGAGCGCAGCGCAGGGTCGCAGGTCAATTATTGGTCGACTACCGCTGAAGTTCGCCGATTGTCAGCGTCATGCCGTGATAAACGAGGCAACGTGCTCACAAATCTGGGCTGGAGCGGACCAGCCTTTGCAAGTGGCCGGTAAATTGCGCGAGTTTTTCGTGTAGGTCTGGCATTGATGGCGCCAGAAGGAAGCTAAGCGGTAAACCGTCGGTGTTTGAATGGCCCCGCACCCAGTCCGAAAAAAGAAATCGTGTGGCGGAACTAAAAAGAAACCTTTGATAAGAATTCGGTCAGGGATTCGTATCAGTTAGAGTAACTAAAATATGTCGGGATAGGAAGTAGAAGCAGGGAAGCGGGATCCACGCATTTCTTGCCTCAAGTTGTAGAGCTATCTGCTCCGTCAAAAATATTACCTTTTGTGATTCTCACAGGCTGAAATTTGCTCGATCTATACATCTATCCATATGCTCATGCACTATCGCACGCCAGTGCTTTGGAAGAAAAGAAAAAACGGTGTATGAGTACCAGGTCGGTCGATATGCATGCTCGTAGCGAGGCACCTATACGTGTAAGCACAGTAGCTGATCCAAACGCAAACATCGAATATGTACTCATCACGGAAATTATCATGCCGATCAAATTCGTATAATAATCTGACTAAGCCATACCGTCAAGTTGCTGAAATGTCTCAGTGGCATCCAACAACTCGAAGTCGGCGATTCGGCACACGTCGCACGGTGCCGGCTCATCGCCAACTTCCACAGTACCGACATCGGACTGAAGGGCAAGCACAGAGCTGTGCAAGTCGACATCTACAAGCTTCAACCCGGAAAGACGAACAGCTAGAGACTGTTCTGCGTATCCGTGCCGAAGAAGAAAGTCGTGAACATCGTGCACGGCGACACAGGCTCCATGCAGACAGCTACACCAAAGCGCTCTGAGACGCTTACGATCCTCGGCGCCGATACTGAACCTATTTTCACGACGAGCCATTTTGATATACTCGAAGTCGTGGCACCCGTCCTCGTGCAGGCGCTCGCTCACCAGTGGCGAGCTGGAGAGCTCAAACGTCACCAACCGGGGCATTTCTGGTGGTACACAACGCTGATCTGAAGATACATGCCCTCCTCCAGCTTCTTCGCGTCGCCAGAGCGTAAAAATACTGCTGAATGTCTCGTGCGAGCCGGGCATTCCCATGAACACCCGCAGCGAATCGCGGTGGTCGGCACACGTTGCGAGCCATACCGTCACCTGTGCAACGTTCGGAAACCTGAACGGGCTTGGTGGAGGATGTGGCAGAGCTTGAGCTGGTGTGGCCCCAAGCGTAGCGAAATTGACGCCAGTGTTATGCATCACAGCGGTGAACTGCGGCGTCAAAAATGGCGGTATACCGAGTTGGCCCGGGAGGGTAGCTAACACTGCGGGGTCGTGGACTCCATAGAAAAGGCCGACGTATGGATACTCGTGTAGTGAGAGACGAGTCAGCAGATTGATGTTGATACACTTGAGGCTGTCGAGTAGCATGCTGCTGGCGTCTCTAATGTCGTCAGCCATCACCCGCATCCTTCGGATCGCGGCAATCTCATACTCTCCTAAATTCATATTCACATCTACGCCGAGATCGGCACAGCGAAGTGAAAGACCGCCGTCCGAGCAGGCGATGTCAAAGACGTTCGATGGGAAGATTGCATTCGGCCGGTCGGAAGCAAAATTCTGAGTACCGAGTGACACCGCCATGTCACGCGCGCCGCGTTTCCAGAGATACCGCACAATACCCGTCTCGCTGGCGTTAAGATCCGTGTATACTTGCGACGCGATGATATGTTCGATGTGGGCGGCAAGGCTAGGTGATTCGGTGGTTGAGTTATCGATGAACTCGTGACATCGAACGGACAATGCCCGCAGCCCAGCAGCCAAATTGAGTATGTTATCAAGCTGACTTGAGTAGACCGTCGCAGGGCCATGATATGTGAAGCTGACCAGGTTCCCAGAAATACGCTCCACGAGTGTGACGGACGGGAATCCGATACCACGGACAAGAAGGGTGCGCAAGGCCGAGCCGGCCGCGAACAGGCTTATTGGGACTGACCACGATATTTGCTCGGAAGAGTTTCTTCTACCACGCTTTCTCTGGCGTGAGTGGCCTCCTATATAGATACTTGGATCCCAGCGAGAAGAGCCGAGGTCGATGGACAACCGCGAAAGAAATGGTGATGCTGCAGTGACAGTCGGTGCGTCGTTCGCACTTTCCGGGACAATCAGTTCGAACCGTGCAGACTTCGATATCGCATTGCATCGATAAGCAGACATGTGAGTGATTTGCGGATGTTCTGGTGAAATGTAAACGTCCAGATGTTCGAGCTGTGCGAGGACGCTCGCATCGAGGATGAGACGCGACAGCGGCCGCACGTTGTCATCACGCGCGTCCATGAAAATGCGCAAACGTCCAGATTTTCCGATGCGCGCGTTACAATCTTGAGTCGACATGCCGCGAGCGTTCAGATGTCGCCACATCATGTCGACAACCCCCAGCAGGTCTTGCCGGATCTTACGGCAGACACATTCCAGAGCCGTACTACCATCTTGGGCTGAAATAGACCTTAATACGTTTTCAGGACACCGCACAAGCGGGGAGCTCAAGTTGATGCGTGTCGCAATGCGGGAGAGTGTAGTGCACGGCTGCGACCCAAAGACTCGTCGATGATCACTTCAAATCACCGTCTGTGAGCACTGTAATGTAATGGGTACCGACGAACTCACAGGTCGGGATTAGACACGGAAAATTGCTGCAAACGCTGCGCCAGGTGCGCCAGGCGCTCGTGAAGTTCGGGCATCGAGTGAGAGCAAGAAGAACAGCGACAAACCTGTTTGTCGGCGCTTGGATTTACTTGAGATTCACTGCCCAAACGCACGAATTTGCGTACATGAAACTCGTTGCCAATATCGCCTTCACCCGCGGCTAAACCCTAGCTCAGCATTCATTGTTCGATCACAGCGGTACTTTTCAACAGCTTTCAGTGACTATAGCACAGAGTCGAGTGTCGTAATTCAGCAACTGCGCGGGCTCATGGTAGGTTCACACGGATCACTGAATACACTGATCCTTCAGGAAACGACGTCTCGGGGTTCGCGGCCAGCCACCGCCGATTCGATCTCCACTGCAATCTGCCGCTGCAAAGCCGATGCCACGGGTGTCTATACCCTGACACTCATCGCCTTTCGTGTCGTGAGAGGCGAAAGTTGCAAGTTGATTTTGTTTCCGTGCCCCTGCGCGTGCCCGCAAGACGTCAAGACCACGAGATCGCACGCTAGAACATAGTGCACAAAGGCACAAGGCCCGCATTTGCACCTATTCGGAGCAAATAGAGGCAATCGCACGTGGAATTGCTTGTCTTGTCTAGCTATGGGAACACCTTAACATGTACCGCAAATGACGTCTTCGCTGTCCCCTTGTCGCCAAGAGCATATTCCTCTTGTTTCCAATGAGTAGAACAATGAAATACAGATGTGAATCAGTCCAAAATGTGGTTGGAAGCTCATTAGACAACTCGCCGCGCTAGGCGAATTACCATTAGTGGCAGGGATCTGTAGCAACGCTGAAATCGAAGGTAGGAAATGGTGATAACATTGGATTGGAGCTGGTCAGTCCTATCGCTGAGCTGCGCCATGCAAAGACATGGCGCCATTATTGCACGACAACGGCTGCTAATAGCAGAAGTGCAGAGCGGAATGCTTTGTAATATCTGTGTCGCTGACCAGCGCTCACTAGATCACGAACTGGGTCGGCAAAGAAATCAAGATATCTTTTAAACAGTTTATTGAAGTTTGTACGTATGTATTGGGGTTCTAGAGTTCCGGTACACCTTGAACCCTGAATTGGCGTCTAAAGCTTGCCCTCAAGCTGCTGAAATGTTGCGGTCGCATCCAACAACTCAATGTCGGTTGTCTGGCACACGTCGCATGGTGCTGCCTGCTTACAAACATCCACAGTGCCAACGTCTGACTGAAGGGCCAACACAGCTTCGTGAAGATTGACGTCGACAAGCTGCATCCCGGAGAGACGAACGGATAGGTCTCGTGCGGCGTATCCGTGTCGAAGAAGAAAGTCGTGAACGTCAGACACGGCGACACACGCTCCATGCGGACAGCTGCACCAGCGTGCCCTTAGATGTTTACGCTCTTCCGCACTGAGACTGAACCGAGGACCGCGACGGGTCATCATGATGTTTTCGAAGTCGTGACACCAGTCGTCGCGCAGGCGCTCGTTCGCCAACGGCGAGCAGGAAAGTTCGAATATCGCCAGTCGGGGAATCAGTGGGGATGCACAATATTGAGGTTGTGCGGCCGACCCATCTTCAGCTTCATCGCCGGAATCATCGCGTTGCCACAGACTAAACATACTGGTGAACGTTTGGTGCGAACCAGGCATGCCCATAAACGCCCGCAGCAAGTCACGGTGT
>Ga0247815_10004035_pt1 | contig 10396 bp, 6 predicted proteins | sample UWRJL194509B1_FD_181014 | JGI IMG/M metagenome (GOLD analysis project Ga0247815, IMG submission 181014) | Plant litter microbial communities from Arlington Agricultural Research Station in Wisconsin, United States - UWRJ-L194-509B-1 | ecosystem: Environmental > Terrestrial > Plant litter >... | reverse complement strand
CGAGACGAAGTTGGTGGGGGAGGCGTTCATCATCGTCCCGCCGAAACCCGGCAGCAAGGATGACAGCGCGCGCACCGCTCCTCCCCGCATCAAGCCCGGACTCGGCCAGCAGGTCATCAAGATGAACGGCACGCAGACCTTCACGCTCGAGCAGATCCTCGACGTACCGTCGGGGCGCCCGGCGAAGCTCACCGGCGCGGGCGACACCACGGCCACCAACAGTGCCGGCGGATCGCCCTATGCCGGCGCGCAGTCCCTCACCTTCACCGGCGCGAAGGACTACCGCGGGCCGGCCGCCATCACCTTCAAGGTCAACGACGGCAAGGAGGAGGGCACCGACACCGACCGCGTCACGCTGCTCACCCTGCCGATCACGATCGGCAACCCCGACCAGACCGACGTGCCGCCGACCTTCACCCCGCCGAACGTGCAGGTCGAGGCGGGTGAGAAGGGGCAGGTCGTCGACCTTCGCGCTTCCACCTTCCACCCGAACCCCACCGTTTTGAGCCAGGCCACCTACCGCGACTTCAGCGGCGGGACGAAGGATGTCGTGGCCGACCCCAGCGGATCGAACCTCACCGTCTCCGCCCCGCTCGGCACCCCGCCCGGCGCGACCGCGACGATCAAGTTCACCGTGGTCTCGGGCGAGTTCACGATCCCCGGATCGGTCAACGTCAAGGTCGTCTCCTCGTCCCGTGCAAAGCCGGTGCAGAAGAACTCCCCGCAGACGGATGACTTCAAACGCGCGACTGCGGGAGGCAAGACGTTCTCCAACGCGGTGGGCGACGCCTACTGGATCAACCCGTTCCCGGAGACGCCGCTGAAGATCACTGCGGCCTCGGTCGACAGCGGCCCGAATGGCGTCACCGTCTCGCACACCGACAACTCGATCACCGTCTCGGCGTCGACAGCGGCCAAAACGGGTTCGGTGAACGTCACGTACTCGGTTCAGGACGGAACCAACGACAAGACGCGACTCGTCACCGGTCAGCTACGGATGACGATCCACGATGTTCCCGACGCGCCGGCGGCACCGTCGAACGTCAAAGCAAATGATGCCGAAGCCACTATGACGGTCTCGGCGCCGAGCGAGAACCATGGTTTGCCGGTTACGAAATACACAGTGACATCGTCACCGGGAGGCAAGACCGCAGTGGTCAATTCGCCCGGGACGGTCACGGTTTCGGGACTCACGAATGGCACGGCTTATACGTTCAGTGTCAAAGCCACGAACTCGGACGGCGACAGCGCGTCGTCTGGTGACAGCGCCTCGGTCATTCCATATGGAACTCCGAGCGCGCCGCGATCGCCAAACCTGGACAACAGGGGCGATCGAGCGAAGACCACATTGGGTCTCTCGTGGGCTGCGCCTTCCACCACTGGCGGAGGGGCGCTCCAGTATTCCTACAAGTTCAACGACGGCAGCTGGAGTGCCTGGCAAAGCGCGACGTCAGACACTAGGGGAAATGTTGCGGCAGGAGGCTACAACTTCGAAGTCAAGGCGCGCAATGTAGGGAGCGGCAAGGAGAGCCCAAGCTCGGGCTCGTCGAACACCGTCACCGTGCGCGATCCCGACCCGCCCGCCAAGGAGGTCACTCTCAAGGCCGACCCGCCTGGTCAGTCTGGTGGCACCTGCACTGGAAACTGCCACAAGTACGACGTGACCCTCAACGGCTCTTTCGACACCGGCAGTCACTCGGTGACGCTGTACTGCAGCGGTGACGACGGCACGTACAGTTTCAGCGGCCGTTCTTGGCTCAGCTCGCGATACTGCGGCTTCCCCGGCACCTACGTCGTTGTCGACGGCGTGAAGAGCAACGTCGTCAACTTCAACTTCTAGATCTCCACTCATCCATCCCGAAAGGCGCGCAATGCCCGTAACCCAAGAGCAGGCCGACTGGTTCGCGAACGCGTTCTCGCAACTCGTGGCGAACATCGACAAGGCGATCCTCGGTAAGGAGCACAGCATCCGTCTGGTGCTCACGGCGATGCTCTCCGACGGCCATGTGCTGCTCGAAGACGTGCCCGGCACCGGTAAGACGGTGCTCGCCAAAGCCCTGGCCAACACCGTCGACGGCACCAACTCGCGCATCCAGTTCACGCCCGACCTGCTGCCCTCCGACGTGACCGGTGTCACGATCTACGACCAGAGCAGCGGTCGCTTCGAGTTCCACCCGGGCCCGATCTTCGCCTCGGTGGTGCTGGCCGACGAGATCAACCGTGCCAGCCCGAAGACCCAGTCGGCGCTCCTCGAGGTGATGGAGGAGGGGATCGTGACCGTCGACGGCACCCCGCATCCGGTCGGCGCTCCCTTCGTCGTGATCGCGACCCAGAACCCCGTCGAGCAGGCCGGAACCTACTCGCTGCCGGAGGCTCAGCTCGACCGGTTCCTCATCAAGACCTCCCTCGGCTACCCCGACCACGCGACGACCGTCGCCCTGTTCATGGACTCGTCGAACCGCGCGCGGGCATCGCAGATCCAGCCGATCATCGCCTCCGACTCCGTCGTGGCCATGGCCAAGCTCGCCAGCGAGGTCTACGTGGACGAGTCGGTGATGGCCTACGTGAGCGAGATCATCACCGCCACCCGCTCTGACAAGGACTCGGCGCTCGGCGTGAGCATCCGCGGCGGCCTGGCGCTGGCGCGCGCGGTGAAGACGTGGGCCATCGCGAACAGCCGAACCTTCGTCACGCCCGACGACGTGCGCGCGCTCGCGGTTCCGGTGCTCGCCCACCGCATCATCGTCGATCCTGAGTCGGACTTCGCCGGCGTGACCGGCATCCAGATCGTGGAGCGCGCGCTCGCCGGCATCGAGCCGCCCGCCTACCGCGCCGCCTGATTCGACCCCTGATCGACTAGCCCTGATCGACCAACTCTGACCGACCCGAACTGGATGACACTCGCCGCATGACGCAGACCGCCAGCCCGCCCGTCACGGGGCCCGCAGCGCCGCCCGCTGCCGGCCGTCGTGCCGCCGCGCCCGGCCCACGCAGATCAGCACCGCGCAAGCCATCGCAGACGGTGCTCGCGCTGCGGCAGCTGCGGGATGCCATCCTCGGGGGGCTGCGACGGCTGATCGGCCTGGCCGCCCCCGCTGCGCGGGCGATCTGGCGCTGGATCGGCCCGGGCATCCGCTCGGTCAGCACCGTCGGCTGGATCGTGCTGGCGACCGCCGCCGCGTCGTTCATCATCAGCGGTGTGCTCGGCTGGGCGGAATTCACCTTCCTCGGGGCGACTCTCATCGCGGGATTCCTCATCGCGGTGTGCTTCGTCTTCGGCCGCGCGACCTACAGCGTGCTGATCGAACTGAACCCGCGTCGGGTGGTCGCCGGCAGTCGAGCGCTCGGGCGGATGCTGGTGACCAATTCCGGTCGCAAGCCGCTCCTGCCCACCCGCATGGAGCTTCCCGTCGGCACCGGCGTCGCCGAGTTCATGGTGCCGCGGCTCGCCCCCGGCGCCGAGAGCGAAGAGCTGTTCGCCATGCCGACCCATCGGCGCGCGCTCATCCTGGCCGGCCCGGCGATCTCGGTGCGGGGCGACCAACTGGGGCTCGTGCGTCGCACCGTCAGCTGGACCGACCAGGTCGAGCTGTTCGTGCACCCGCAGACCACGCGCCTGCTCGCAACCGCGCGCGGGCTCGTCCGCGACCTCGAGGGTCAGTCCAGCGCCGTGATCACCAACAGCGACCTGGCCTTCCACGCACTCCGCCAGTACGAGCCGGGCGACGACATCCGTAACGTGCACTGGCGCACCTCTGCCCGCACCGGGCAGCTCATGGTGCGGCAGTACACCGAGACGCGGCGTTCGCAATTGCTGCTCGCCCAGAGCGCGGAGACCAGCCACTACGCGTCCGAGGACGAGTTCGAGCTGGCGATCTCGGTCATGGCGTCCATCGGCTGCCAGGTGATCCGCGAGAAGACCAACCTCGACGTGCTGTGGGAGAAGGCGGCGCTGCGCAACCGGTCGGTCACCGCTCTGCTCGACGACTCGTGCCGGATCGAGCCGGTCAGCGCCGAATTCCCGACGCTGCGCGACTTCATCCGCACCAGCACCCGCAAGCTGCCGATCCCGTCCCTCGCCGTCATCGTCGTCGGCTCGCAGGTCTCGGCACACGAGATCCGGTCGGTCTCGACCCTCTACAACCAAGACACCGTGCTCATCGCCGTGCGCGTGCAGCTCGGCGCTCCCGCGTCGCTCGCCAAGGTCGGCGGAACCATGATGGCCACGGTGGGCAACCTTCGTGACCTGCCCGCGATCCTCGATCGGACCGGACGATGAGCGCGTCGGGTCTGTCGGCGACGACCGCGACCACCACTCGCACCGGAGCGAATCGACTCGGTGCCATCACCCGCACCCAGTGGACGGATGTCGGCGTGCTGGTGCTCCTCAGCCTGATCGCCATCGCGGGGTTCGAGCCGGCCTTCGGTCCGTACAACTACCTGCTGGCAGGCCTCGGCGGCATCGTGGTCGGCACCCTGGTCGCGATCGCGTGCGTGCTGCTGCGGCTCAGTATCCTGCCCACGATCCTCGCCGCGGTCGCCGCATACCTGCTCTTCGGATCGGCTCTCGCGATGCCTGCCCATGCTCTGTTCGGGGTGCTGCCCACGGGCGTCACCCTCGCCGGGCTGTTGCAGGGCGCGGTGTTCGGCTGGTCGGACATCGTCACGCTGCAGACCCCGGTCGAGGCGCCGGCCTACATCGCCGTCGTGCCGTACTTCGCCACCTGGCTGGTCACCCTCGTCTGCGTCTCACTCGCGCTGCGCTGGCTGCCGCGCAACAAGCGCACCCCCCTGCGGGCGAGCGTGCTGCTGATCGCCCCCGTGCTGCTCTACCTCGCCGGCATCCTGCTCGGCACGGATCAGCCGTACTTCGCCGGCATCCGGGGCGTCGCCTTCGCCGCGATCGCGCTCGTCTGGCTGGGGTGGCGCCGTCGCGCTGCCGGCGTGCAGGCGGTCACCGTCGAGGGCGCCGTGCGACGGCGCAAGCTGGTGGGCGTGGCGATCGTTGTGGTCGGAGCCGTCGTCATCGGGGGAGTCGGCGGCATCCTGCTCGCCCCGCCGGCGCAGTCGCGCTTCGTGCTGCGTCAGGAGGTCAGCCCGCCGTTCGATCCGCTGCAGTACCCGAGCCCGCTGGCCGGCTACCGCAACTTCACCAAGAAGCTCGAGAAGACCGACCTGTTCACGGTGCAGGGGCTGGAGAGCGGCCAGAAGGTACGTATGGCCACCATGGACAGCTACGACGGGCAGGTCTGGAGCGTCGCCGGGCCCGACGTGCAGACCGACGGCTCCGGCACCTTCGAACTGCTCGGTCGCACGATCCCGACCCCGAACCTGTTCACCCAGGGCGGCAGCGCGAAGCTCACGTTCACGATCGACGCGTACAAGGATGTCTGGCTCCCGAACGCCGAGACCCCCGCGACGCTCGACTTCGACCGCTTCACGGGCACCGACCCCACCACGACCGTGCGGATCAACACCACCACGGGCACCACGGCGGTGACCAGCGGCGTCGCCAAGGGTCTCGTCTACACGGTGGGCGTCGACACCCCCTCGATTCCGAACGACAAGAAGCTCGCCAAGGTGCCTACCGCCGACCTGCGGATGCCGCCCATCACGAACGTGCCAGACGTGGTCGCGGCAAAGGCCGAGGAGTACGCCGGCGGCGCGAAGACCTCGATCCAGCAACTGCGCAACATCGAGCGCTCACTCAAGACCACGGGCTACCTCAGCCACGGGCTCGCCTCCGACCCCGTCTCCTCGCGGGCCGGGGAGGGCGCCGACCGCATGTCGGAGCTGTTCACCAAAGAGCCGATGGTGGGTGACGAGGAGCAGTACGCCTCCGCCTTCGCCCTCATGGCCGACCACTTCGGCTACCCCGCGCGGGTGGTGATGGGCTTCGCGCCGAAGGTCGCCGACGGCCAGAAGTCGGTGACCGTCACCGGCAAAGACGTGACCGCCTGGGTGGAGGTCGCCTTCGCCGGGGTCGGCTGGGTGCCGTTCAACCCGACGCCGACCAAGACGGATGCGCCCAAAGAGCAGACGACGAAACCCAAGATCGAGCCCCAGCCGCAGGTGCGCCAGCCGCCGAGCACCAATCAGAAGCAGGACGAGGTGCTCACCCCGGTCAAGATCAGCGACAAGAACCCGAAGGACAAGGCGCCTGCGTTCGCCCTACCGCTTTGGGCCTCTATCACCGGCGGCATCCTGTTGGTGCTGCTGCTGGCCTACTTCCTCCCCTACCTCCTGATTGCCGCCGTCAAACGTCGTCGCCGGGCGAGGCGGCGGGCCGGGGGAGCAACCGATCGGCAGGCGGCCGGAGCCTGGGACGAGTTACAGGATCGATTCGGCGAGCTGGGCATCGACGTGCCGCCGCGCGCTACCCGCGTGCAGGCGGCGACCGCGATCGGCGCGCAGGCCGAGAGCGAGGGGCTTTCCCTGCCCGACGAGGGCCTGGTTCCGCTGGCGACACGGGTCGACACTGCCGTCTTCGCGGGTGGTGAGGTACCAGAGCAGACGGTGACGGAGCTCTGGCAGGCGACGGATTCGGCGACCGAGGCGAGCCGGGCATCCGCCGGTCGTCTGCGCCGCATCATCGCCGCATTCCGCTACCGCCGGCCCGGCACCTCTTCTCCGGCTCCGTCCTCCTCGTCCCGTAATCCAGGAGGTCGTGGTGCGCGCGGGGCAGGTGGTGCCGGAGTAAGTAGCATCCGCCCGTCCAGCACCGCTGGCACCAGCACCTCCTGAATGACGTGAGCGTCGCCGGAGGCTGCTGGTCGGTGCGTGTGCGTTAGCATTGCTCGCCTAGGCGGGAGTCGACCGCCGATCAGCACGAGGGGGAGCGGTGCAGAACGACGAGAACCCGTTCCTCATCTCCACGCCCCCGCCGGCTCCGGCCGCACCTGCAGCCCCGCACGAGCCGCACGACGAACCGGTCGTCGACACCGGCACCTTCATCACCCTGCCGCCGGGCATCGTCGACTCCGGCACACTTCGAGTCTCCGCTCCCCGGGTCGAACGGGTTGCGACTCCCGCGGCTGAGGCCGGCGAGATCGTGTTCTTCCCGGTGGTGCCGGGCATCCCGGTCGCACGCATCGCCGCAGGTCCGACGGAGAACGAGACCCGCGCCGAGCCGACGGTGTCCCGCTGGCGCATCATCCTTCCCCGCAGCGGCCAGATCGTTCCGTTGACCGGCGCGCTCTACATCGGTCGCAACCCCGCGCGCACCGCCGAACGCCAGGATGCCGAGCTGTTGGCGGTCGACGATCCCGCCAAGTCGCTCTCCAAGACCCACGCGCTGCTCGAGGTCGAGAACGACGTGCTCTGGGTGCACGACCTCGATTCGACGAACGGCATCTTCATCGTGGAACCGGATGCCTCCGTGGTCGACGTCGAGCCCGGGCGGCGGGCCGCCGTGCCCGCGGGCGCCGAACTCGAGCTCGGCGAGTACATCGTGCGGGCCGAGCACGGCTGACGCATTCTCTGACGGTGCCGCAAACGGTGTTAGCCTGAAATGGTGTTTTCCGGTCTGCTTCTCCTTCGTGGCCGCGACGAGTCCTAGTTCTCAGGCCTCCCTCGTCGCGGGGTTCTTCGTTGGCTGACCACCGTTTTCTGTAGGAGACAGCACCATGAATAACGAGACAGATGCACGCCCTCGCACGCTGGCTGAAAAAGTCTGGGACGACCACCTCGTCGTGAAGGGGGAGGACGGCAACCCCGACCTCATCTACATCGACCTGCACCTCGTGCACGAGGTCACCAGCCCGCAGGCCTTCGACGGACTCCGCCAGGCCGGCCGCCCGGTGCGCCGCCTCGACCTCACCATCGCCACCGAAGACCACAACACCCCGACGCTCGCCATCGACAAGCCGATCGCCGACCTCACCAGTCGCACCCAGATCGAGACGCTCCGCCGCAACTGCGAGGAGTTCGGAGTGCGTCTGCACCCGCTCGGCGACATCGAGCAGGGCATCGTGCACGTCGTCGGCCCCCAGCTCGGCCTGACAATGCCGGGCATCACCGTCGTCTGCGGCGACTCGCATACGTCCACCCACGGCGCCTTCGGGGCGATGGCCTTCGGCATCGGCACCAGCGAGGTCGAGCACGTGCTCGCCACCCAGACCCTGCCGCTCAAGCCGTTCAAGACCATGGCGATCACCGTCGAGGGCGAGCTTCGTCCCGGTGTCTCGGCGAAGGACATCATCCTCGCGGTCATCGCGCAGATCGGAACCGGTGGTGGCCAGGGCTACGTGCTCGAGTTCCGCGGCAGCGCCATCCGTTCGCTCTCCATGGAGGGCCGCATGACGATCTGCAACATGTCGATCGAGGCAGGCGCCCGCGCCGGAATGGTCGCCCCCGACCAGACCACCTACGACTACCTGAAGGGCCGCGCCCATGCGCCCGAGGGTGAGGACTGGGATGCCGCGGTCGCTTACTGGGACACGCTCGCCACCGACGACGACGCGGTCTTCGACGCGGAGGTCTACCTCGACGCGAACACCCTGGAACCGTTCGTCACCTGGGGCACGAACCCCGGGCAGGGGAGCTCGTTGAGCGAGAGCATCCCGAACCCGGCCGACATCGCCGACCCGAACACCCGCGCCTCGGCCGAGCGTGCGCTGGAGTACATGGACCTCACCCCCGGCACCCCGCTCAAGGACGTGCGCGTCGACGCGGTCTTCATGGGTTCCTGCACCAACAGCCGCATCGAAGACCTGCGCGCCTTCGCGTCCATCATCAAGGGACAGAAGAAAGCGGATGGCGTGCGCGTCATGGTCGTGCCGGGCTCGGCCCGGGTGCGCCTCGAGGCCGAGGCCGAGGGCATCGACAAGATCGTCGAGGAGTTCGGCGCGGAATGGCGGTTCGCCGGCTGTTCCATGTGTCTCGGAATGAATCCCGACCAGCTTGCGCCGGGGGAGCGCTGCGCGTCCACCTCGAACCGCAACTTCGAGGGTCGGCAGGGCAAGGGCGGTCGCACGCACCTGGTCTCGCCGCTCGTCGCCGCCGCGACCGCGATTCGCGGCACGCTGTCCAGTCCGTGGGATCTTGCCAATGCAGGCGTAGGTTCGACCCAGGAGCAGGAGGTGGTCGCGTAATGGAGAAGGTATCCGTCGTTACCGGTGTGGCCGTTCCGCTGGAGCGCGCCAACGTCGACACCGACCAGATCATCCCCGCGGTGTTCCTCAAGCGCGTCACCAAGACCGGCTTCGAAGACGCCCTGTTCTACGCCTGGCGGCAAGACCCCAACTTCGTGCTGAATAAGCCCGCCTTCACGGGAGCCCGCGTGTTGTTCGCCGGCCCCGACTTCGGTACGGGATCGAGTCGTGAGCACGCCGTCTGGGCGCTGCGCGACTACGGCTTCGATGTGGTGCTGAGCCCGCGCTTCGGCGATATCTTCCGCGGTAACTCGGGCAAGCAGGGCCTGCTCACCGGGCAGATCAGCGAGGAGACCCTCGAGGCCGCGTGGGCGGCGATCCGGGCCAATCCCGGCATCGAGGCGACGGTCGATCTGGTCGCGAAGACGGTCACCATCGGGGATCACACAGCCTCGTTCGAGATCGACGATTACACTAGATGGCGGCTCCTCGAAGGCCTCGATGACATCGGCCTCACCCTGCGCGACGAAGCGCACATCACCGAGTTCGAAGCTCGCCGCGAGAACTGGCGACCACGAACCCTTCCCGAACGACAGACTGCAGGTAACTGAATGAACCCCCTAGCAACCGCTGCCCAGAAGGCTGCTGATGCAGATGACGCACAGCAGAAGGACGCGCTGAAGGCCGGCGCTCGGGTGGGGCTCAAATCCGACAAGATCACCATCACCGGCGGCAACCCGCTCGTCGGCCGCATCTCGGTGCGCGGCGCGAAGAATCTCGCCACCAAGGCGATGGTCGCGGCGCTGCTCGGTGAGACGCCGAGCATCCTGCGCGACGTGCCCGACATCAGCGACGTGCAGGTCGTGCGCGGACTGCTCGAGGTCTACGGGGTCGTCGTGTCGAGCCCCGCGCCCGGAGAGCTGCGCTTCGACACCAGCAACGTCGAGAAGGCGCACTTCGCCGAGATCGACGCCCATGCCGGCTCGAGTCGCATCCCGATCCTGTTCTGTGGTCCGCTGCTCAACCGGCTCGGCGAGGCGCGCATCCCCGACCTCGGCGGCTGCCGCATCGGCGACCGCCCGATCGACTTCCACCTCGACGCACTCCGTGCCATGGGCGCGATCGTCGACAAGAGCTACGAGGGCATCTACATCACCGCCCCCGACGGTCTGCACGGCGCGAACATCCACCTGCCGTACCCGAGCGTCGGCGCCACCGAGCAGGTGCTGCTCTCGGCGGTGCGTGCCAAGGGCACCACGGAGCTGACGAACGCGGCCATCGAGCCCGAGATCATGGACCTCATC
>Ga0247815_10004034_pt1 | contig 10397 bp, 8 predicted proteins | sample UWRJL194509B1_FD_181014 | JGI IMG/M metagenome (GOLD analysis project Ga0247815, IMG submission 181014) | Plant litter microbial communities from Arlington Agricultural Research Station in Wisconsin, United States - UWRJ-L194-509B-1 | ecosystem: Environmental > Terrestrial > Plant litter >... | reverse complement strand
TGATCGACTGGTATGTTCCCAGGCCGAGGCTTATCCTCTTTGATAAAGTATCAGACGCGCGGATCAGTGGTCTGAAGCTTCGGAATTCCGGTTTCTGGACAGTGCATATTTGTTATAGCAAGAACGTCGAGCTAGTCGGGCTGGATATCTGCAATCCGGTTTTGGAGGAAGGAAAACGCGCCGCAAGCACCGATGGGATTGATCTGGATTCAAGCAGCGATATTGTGATTCGTAATTGCACAATTTCGGTAGATGATGACTGTATTGCAGTAAAATCCGGAAGGGGCTCCGATGGGCTTCGTGTAAACATTCCTACCCAAAATGTACTTATCGAGAATTGCATCTTTAAGAAAGGTCACGGTGGTGTATCCATAGGGACCGAGACTGCCGGCGGTATAAAAAATATTTTGATTCGAAATTGTAAAGCGGACGGTAATAATGTGCCTATCAAATTCAAACCGAGGCCCGGAAGAGGCGGTGTGATCGAAAATATTACGCACCAGGGCTGGGAGATTAAAAACGGCGATGTTGCGATCGAATATTCCCTGCGGAAAGTAAATGGCGAGAATTATGTTGATGAGTGGCAAAAGATACCAGTGCCTTTTGAAAAAGCTACGCCAAGATACAGGAACATTACAATTCGGGATGTCAAAGCAACGCATATAAAAAAAGCAGTTAGTTTTCTCGGCTGGCCACTTGCTCACGCCGAAAATGTAATTTTACAGGATGTTTCTATACAGGCTGATGAAGCAGGAGTTTTTCAGCACATTGACAATTTAGTATTGAAAAACGTAACCCTGGATTCGCCCGGAAAACCTGTGCAGTTCCTGGATGTTGTCAACCTTGTTCGCTAATTTTCAGACATTTATTGCCAATATCGTTGCAAAGTTTAAAACCACAAGGAACACTTTTTTTAAAATTATTGGCCCCAACATACTGTCAGGAAATTATCGGTATGGCGTCATTGTCGAGGTAGGTGAACAAAAAATATTATGTCCCTGTCAAAATTTCCATTTCCATTTTTAAATGGAAATGGAAATATAAAAACAGCAAACGAAAGAAACTGCCATGCTATTTCTGTCCTTCTGTCCAGCCAATCGTACATTTACCTATGGCGTAGAATTTTTTGTCTCCCTGAATTTTAAGCGCAGTATAAATTACGGTAAAAGTTCCATTATCTTCTTCTATTGCGCACAACGGAGTTCGGGTGCTATGATCTCCTACGGCGGCCCAAAGATTTTTGCCAGATTGAACTTTTATACGAGTCTCCTTGCTCCATTGTATCCCGTCTTCTGAAATACTGTATCCAATTTCCTGGTCTCCGAAAGAATCGAAGATCATGAGATAACGACCATCTTTAAGCCGGGTTACGATCTCGTTTTCCATAAAAACGTCTGCAACCTGAATAGGATTAAAACCTTCCGGCATACGGGTCCAGGGCCCTTCCAGCGATTTTGAAAAAGCCATCCCCGTAGGCCACGAACCTTTTGGAACGTGATAATGTCCGTCATACATCGTAAACCATGTGTTGCCGACTTTATAAGGATTGAAACAAGCCACTGCTTGCTGGCCTTCCCAGGGCTGTGAATTTTCATCGGGTTGCATAACAATTCCCATGTCAGCATACGGACCTGCGATTCCATCCTGTCCTGTTTTAACTGATTTTGCCCGCCAAATTCTACCGTCATAATCATTACCCGCAATTTCTCCTTTACGATCATCGCCCCCACGGTAAGCCACATAAAAAATATTCCATGCATTTTCCGTTTCATTAAAGACAACGCCTGTCACCCATACCTCTGACCGGGGATTTGTGGGTGTCCTGCCTGATATGCTTTCTACGACAGTATTCTTGCGCTCCCATTTCACAGCATCATCGCTTGTCCAGTAAGCAATGCGGAGATCTCTGTGCGGACGTTCAAACATTTCGTTTACAAACATATGGTAGGTATTATTAACCTTGACAATCTGCCCTGTTTCAAAACCGGAACGGTTGTCAGTCGCCACCACATCGGCATTGTTTGCGTCGATTACAGGCCCGTTGTGTTCAGTTATCATTTTCAAAACTTTCGCTTCGGATACAGCTTTGGACATTGTGCTGTTCTTGTTCTGAGCGAACGTTTCATTAGCCAGGCTGCCGGTCAATAACAGTGCAAGTGTGCTATTGATAATCATACTTATTTTATTCATGAAAAAATTGTTTTTATATAGATTTATCAATGAGACGTTTACTCATTTCGGCTTATTGAATTCTAACTTTAATCCTATATGATGTACAGTTTTTCCGACGTTGGAATTTGAAGTATGCCCTTAATCAAATTAAATATTTCAGCGAATCTGACGAGTCAAAAGATTTACACTCCGAAAATTACACCACTTGCCATATTTCTTTGTTTTGAAAATTTATAACTGAAAAGCTAGGTTTAGTTACATTATCTTGATATAAACTTCTATAAATCAGTTTATTATAATTTAGTGACTGAAATTGCCAAAGTAGTTTTTAGGAATATTTTAATGCGGAAGAATAAATTTTATACCCTACCAAGTCTATATACTATATAAAAGTTTATACATTTGTCCTGACACTAACAAAAACATCATTTTATGAAATCACCTTTCCGATCAGTAATGCAAGGTTGTTGTCCGATCCTGATGTAAAAGACTAATGGGGTTGAAGCAAACCATTAGTCCGAAAGAGACACGACGCTGTTTCTTTTACCCGGATAAACAATAATCAAAACTCAGATACCACCAAAAACAATAGCATGAAACAATTTTTAAAATCAGCCACCCTTTTAGTTGCGATCTTCTTTCCTCTATTATTATCAGCACAAGATCCCACCATCAATGCAACAGTTTCCGGTAAAGTCCTGGATTCAGGCAGCAACGAAGCCCTGATAGGTGCAACAGTTACCATCAAAGGAACAACCAACGGCGATGTGACGGATGCAAACGGAGAATTTAGCCTTGTTACAGGTCAAAAGTTACCTTTTACGCTAGTCGTATCTTATATAGGATATTTAAAAAAGGAAGTCCAGATTGCGGATAGCAAAGTTGAAATCAAGCTTGACCCTAACAACACGCAGTTGGAAGATGTCGTTATTTCTTCCCGTCGTCGTCAGGAATCTGCACAGGAAGTACCAATTCCTATCTCCGTTATCGGCGGAACAAGAGCGGAAGATGCCGGTGCTTTTAACGTAAACCGTCTTAAAGAATTAGTGCCGACAGTTCAGTTATATGCTTCAAATGCGAGAAATACAACATTAAATATTCGTGGTTTGGGATCAACTTTCGGCTTGACCAACGACGGTGTTGATCCGGGTGTAGGATTTTATGTTGACGGAGTTTATTATGCGCGTCCTGCTGCCACTGCCCTGGATTTTATTGATATTGAACGAGTGGAAGTGCTTCGCGGACCGCAAGGCACCCTTTTTGGTAAAAACACAACGGCAGGAGCTTTCAACATCACCACAAGATCAGCTAGTTTCACTCCGGGGGCGAACTTTGAGATGAGCTATGGTAATCTTGGTTTCATCCAGGCGAAAGCTTCGGTGACCGGGCCGATCAGCAAAAAATTAGCGGCTCGTGTTTCTTTTACAGGAACGCAGCGTAATGGTACATTCTTCAATGTTCATACGCAATTGCCGATCAACGATATCAACAACATTGGTGTAAGAGGGCAGATCCTTTATACTCCCAGTGAAAACGTAAACATTACCGTCATCGGTGACATTTCGGATCAAAAACCTACGGGTTATGGATGGCCGGTAGCCGGAGTTGTGCCGACGAAAAGAGCTGCATACAGGCAGTTTGATGCAATTATTGCTGATTTAGGATATACACTTCCTTACAAAAGTGCATTCGAACGGAAACTAGATCTGGATACGCCTTCCAAAGCTGATAACCAGCTAGGTGGTGTTTCTGTTAATGCCGATATTAAAATTGGCAATGGAACACTGACGTCTACATCGGCATGGCGTTACTGGAAATGGACTCCTTTGAATGACAGGGACTATATCGGTTTGCCGGTGTTCACTATTTCATCTGGAAATTCCAAACATGATCAGTGGTCTCAGGAAATCCGTTATTCGGGAAAAATCTCACCAAAATTAAGTGGAGTAGTTGGTGTCTTTGGTCTTTGGCAAGATCTAACATCAGATCCTGTTCAAACGGAAGAAGCCGGTTCTGCGCAGTGGAGATTTGCACAAAGTTCAACGAGCGCTCTTTGGAAGACGCCTGGACTTTTTGACAATTTTGGTATTCGTACAACAAACCGTATCAAGAGCACAAGTTTAGCGGTATTCGCGCAGGCTGACTGGGTTATCACAAATAAATTACACCTTCTGCCAGGTATTCGCTACAACTACGACAAAAAAGTAGTTGATTATGATCGAGTGGCTTATGGTGGATTGCAGACGACAGATCCTGCTTTGCTTGCCCTGAAAAACGGGGTGTACAGTAATCAGGCTTTCAATACGGACTATTCGGAAGGAAATTTCTCAGGCCAGGTATCTTTACAATACAAGGCTACGAGCAATTTAAATGCATATGCAACTTACTCTATTGGGTATAAGCCTATCGGTGTTAACGTAGGTGGTTTGCCAACTGCAAATGGCCAGGTACTTATTGACCTTGCTAATGTAAAACCTGAATACGTGGACCACAAGGAGCTTGGTTTGAAAACAAAACCTTCAAGCAATTCTGTTTTGAATCTGACTGTGTACCGTTCGGATATCAAGGATTACCAGACACAGGTACAAACACCGGAGCCGGGTGTAAACCGCGGTTATCTTGCAAATGCAGAAAAAGTGCGTGTACAGGGCGCTGAACTAGACGGAAATATTCGTTTCTCGAATTTGACCCTGAATGCAGCTGTTGCCTACACGGACGGTAAATACGTACGTTTTGCAAATGCTCCTGTGCCATTGGAAGAAGTTGGAGGTGCTCAGGCCTTTAAAGATATTTCAGGAGGAAGATTGCCAGGTATCTCTAAATGGTCTGGTTCGATTGGTGGAGAAGTTGTAGTGAAAGGAAGTTTCGTGGGACTAAAAGGAAATTATTTCGCAGCGGTTGATGAATTTCTTCGTTCAGAATTTTCGTCAAGTCCTTCTCCGTCCGAGTATTTGAATATCGGAGGCTATGGTCTTACCAATGCGCGTATCGGTTTCAGAGCATCTAATGGTCTTTCATTCTTCTTATGGGGAAGAAACCTTTTCAATAAGAATTATTACGAACAACTTTTGGCTGCTCCGGGAAGTTACGGACAGTATGCAGGTATCGTAGGAGATCAGCGTACGTATGGTGTAACGGTGAGATTTACGTACTGATATTATAATTAAACTCCATAAAAGCAGTAGCAGACTTCGGTTTGCTACTGCTTTTTGTTTCTATTACTAATAAATAAGAAAATATTTACTCAACTTTTCAATAATCTTTTGCACAGAAGCATTTTATCGCATTCTACACATTCACAAATTTAGCCTAATGGAGCAGGAACGGATGTTATTCAGTTTTACTTTTTAGATTAAGATGCGGGCTATTTCCCGGATGAAAATTTCCAGCTATCCAGCGAACAAAATTCTGGGTATTTTTAATGTAAATCTTCTTGGTCAGCGGCTTTGCTGCCGAAGCCTCAATTTCTTGCTTATAGCGTAACAGCAAATTTTCAATGACAGACAGGGTTTCTGCGTTGGTTTTCATAGGGTAGGAGTTTATGGTTGAGGGTAAGCAAAATAAAATTTTTATAGGTTCGCTGCTCTGTTCTTGCAGGACTAACAAGTTAGGTGCATTATGAATAGAATAATAATATATCCGCAAATCAGCTCTTTTATTTTCCGGAAGCAGTTCTAACCAGACTAATAAATGCAGCAGGTTCTGATTGTTTTGATAAAAAATAATCTGCACCCGCAGCCATTATGTCGTTAATACTGGCTGAGTCATCTCTTCCTGAGAAAGCAATTATTTTTGTTAACGGCCAGTTTTGTTTCAGAATCACAGCGGCCTGGAAGCCAGTCATAATAGGCATTTCCATATCAAGGACGATTACGTCCGGTTTTTGTGAGGATTGATGCATTTTATCAATGCAGTCTTGTCCGTTCTCCGCTTCAAAGGAAATGGTAATATTATTCTGTGATAACATATAACGTGTTGCATGCCGCACTAACGCGTTATCGTCGACAATGGCAACTTCATAGAGGGGATTTTTCATGAGATCGTTGAATTTGTAATTTCGTGAGGGAGTTTACCCGTATATCGTTTAAACCACACCGAGAAGGTGCTGGACTTTTTGAAACCCAGTACAATAGCAAGTTCTTTAATGGTCATTTCCCGTCGCGTCAAGACATCGTGGGCATAGATCATCTGAAGCTTTCTGAAATAGACCAGCGGGGTCATCTGGTATATCATCTTAAAGGTATTTTTCAGTTTGCTGGGGGAAATGTAGAACGCTGCAGCAAGTGCATTTATACCAGGAAATTTGTCCTGAATTTGTCCTTCAAGTTCGTGGATAATTCTTGCCATCAGCTCCTCATCTGCCTTCGGGATTTTCGAGACCGCCGGATTTGGTACTGATAGTTTAAAGAAGAGATTGGTTAATTCAAAAGCACTGGCGGTCAGGGAAAGAAGGCTGCTGAAATCGGAACGTGAATATCTTAGCAGGTATTGAAGTTTTTGAATCGCCATAGTCTCAGTCTCGGAAGTACTTCGAACCAGGCAATCACTCAGTTTATTGTCAATTTCCTCTGTAAGAAAATAAGGGACATTCCCTGCTGAAAAATTCAGAAGTCTTTTCAGGTAGCTTCTGGAAAAAATGAGTCTGTAACAAATTACAGGTGCTTTTTTTCGGACATAAATTTCATATGTGCTCGTCGGACCGCTGAACACCGTAACATTTTTGCTCCATTTAATTTCATTTCCAAGCTGATACCCAACGGTACTGCGGGTTTCATAGTAATTAATGGAATAATAGGAGTTTTTGGCAGTCTTTGGTTGAAAAACGTAACAGGTGTCCGTTTTTTCTTCTGTTTTCAGGGAAAAGACCCAAAAGCCGCTGTTAATCTGTTCGTAATAGATTTCCGACTGATCATAGTGAGGATCAGATGAATAATCTTTTTGCATCGAAGAAGTGATTACGGATTCATTCTGTAAGCACTTGACATATTGCAAAGGCTCCATCCTCCGAAGGATTACCTTTTGAAATCGTTCTTTCATGAAAATTGTAATGCATTTCGGGAATCCATAACCAGGAATTCCAGGCACCACTTTAACTTTTTTACAACGTTGAGTTTTAAGACTGACAATTTTAGTGAATTAAATAACTCTAAAAAGACTTAAAGTGTACCTGATAAGCCAATATGATATACTCTCGAAAAAAAATGATTAACCGGTACTGTACAGATCAGGGAATAAACATGGAATTTTCCGCAAATTGAATATTTCCAAGTATTTGATTCTTAATACATAGCAAACAGGAGCATCAAAGTTACGGACGGGCATATCACCAACGATTCTTCTCAGCAAAATTGAAAGTAACTTTTAGACTTAGATAATTCACATTATGACGGGTATCCATACAACGCTGTATTCTCTCCGCTGTGACGGCCGTCATTGCAAATTTCTATTTTTTTACAAAAAGAAAAAATTTGCCTGCCCCTGGCTTTAACCTTCTTATTAAACTTATCTGTTTGGTACAGTTTAACTATTCTGCTATTAACGTTCGATTCTTCTTTCTCCAATCTGTTGACGCCACATAGCATAATACAAACCTTTTTGGGCAAGCAAATCCGGGTGTGATCCGCTCTCCACGATTTTACCTTTTTCAAGAACATAAATGACATCCGCGTGCAGGATTGTCGAAAGTCTGTGAGCGATAAGGATTGTCATTTGCTGTCGGTTGGTCGAGATATCCCGGATCGTTGCCGTAATATCCTGCTCGGTCAGCGAGTCAAGAGCGGATGTGGCTTCGTCAAAAATCAGGAGTCTGGGTCTTCTCAAAAGTGCCCGGGCGATTGAGATTCTCTGTTTTTCACCACCAGAAAGCTTCATCCCGTTTTCGCCAAGTATGGTTTCAATTCCTTTGGACGCTTTGGCAATCAAGGCCGTAGCGGACGCCTTTCCCAAGGCTTCCGAAATTTCCCCGTCGGTTGCCGAGGGATTGGCATATAGTAAATTTTCCCGGATCGTACCGGCGAATAACTGCGTATCCTGGGTCACAAAGCCAATCTGCCTTCTTAATGGATTATAGCGAACGGTCGATGAATCATCATCATTAAAATATATGTTGCCTTCGACCGGAAGATATAATCCAATCAGCAACTTGACGAGAGTGGATTTTCCGGAACCGGAAGGACCCACAAAAGCAACGGTTTGTCCGGATTTTATGCCAAATGAAATGTCATCAATAGCATTATAGTCCGCTGATTGATGTTTAAAAATAACATGACTGAATTCAAGACTGCTTAGCGGGCCTACTTCCACAGAATTCTCCGGCCGCTGTTCGATAGGTTTGTGCATAAGCTGATCAAAAATTTTGACCGACGCATCCACTTCCCTATACTGTAAAATAAGATTGCCTAGATCCTGCAACGGGCCAAAGATGGCGGTAGAAATAAATTGCATCGCGATCAGCTCACCCGTGGTAAGTACTTTTCGGAAAATTAGCCAGAGCAGGATGAAAAGAATGGATTGTTTGAGAAGGTTTAGCGTCACGCCTTGCAGAAATGTGAGCATCCCGACTTTTCGTGCCTTGAACATTTCCAGTTCAAAAATTTCAAGTGTCTGTTTGTTAAGCCTTCTGATTTCAGAAAATGTCAGACCGAGACTTTTTACAAGCTCAATGTTGCGGAGGCTTTCCGTGATAATACCAGCCTGTGCATTGGTTTGTTTATTGATGCTTCGCTGGATACTTTTTATCTTTTTTGATAATAATCCTGTCAGCGATCCGAGGACCAGAACGCCCACAAGAAAAACAGGAATAAGCATTCCGTTTTTGTTGATACTATACCAAAGCAAAAATCCAACGCCGACGATGGATGAGAAAAGGATATTGATAAAAGAATTAACAAAACGTTCTGTATCGGTTTTTACTTTTTGCAGCACGGACAACGTAGTGCCGCTCCGGTTTTCTTCAAATTCCTGAAAGGACAGCCGAAGCGTTTGTTTAAGACCGTCGTTGAAAATACTCATACCGAATTGGGCAACGGCTTTTCTTGTCAGATATTCCTGGTAAGATTTTGCTAGTTTGGCAACAACTGCTATTGCTACTGCAATCAACAACCAGTACAACACGCTGTTGACGAGTTCTTTTTCTGTCAGATTTTTAGGATTCCCGGCGTAATCATCGACAATACGACCAAAAATTAAAGGATCCAGCAATGTCAATAGCTGAGCACTTCCTGCAAGAAAAAGAGATATGCCAATAAGCTTTTGCTGAGGCCTGAGATATTTCCAAAGTGTTTTCATGAAAAATGGTAAGGAGCTGCGTTCAGTAAACTTCAGTGCAATTCTTATTCCAGTAGTCTACTTGTGTTTACTAATAAATGTATTGCAGTATTCTGAAAACCGTACTGGATCGCTGAACCAGGGATCGTGTCCTGCCGCCTCGAAGGTATGTAGTTCAGTCTGGGGAAGAAGCGTCATATAATTGTCGACCCAATCAAACTTTCGACTGTGGGATCCATTAAATAATAGTATGGGTGTCCGAATCCTTGAAAGACTATCTGGAATCGGTGCTGAAATTAAACTTGCCACAGGTTCACTGTGCTGAATACCAGACTGAGCCTCGATCATTTTCGAAATGTTAATGGTATCCGGTTTATCAGCTCCAACAGTTTTGACGAGACTTTTTTCATACAAAGGCTGTTTATGGGGGTTGTTGTATACAAAATCACTTTCTCTGATGTAAGGTAAACCCTGGCCGAGCCATTTTATGGTACCCGATAAAATCACGCCTTTTATCTTACAGGATATGAGTACGTATAAAGAATCGCCAAAAGACTGCCCCAGGATGAACCGGCGAGAAATACTTTCTTTTTTGGAGCAACCGTGTTGATCAGTCTGTGCAAATCTTTGACATGGTCTTGCCATGTATAGGAATCCGCACGCTCACTTTTACCGCAGCCACGCTGGTCATAATAAATGACCGTGGCGCTTTTTGTCAATCCGTCGAATTCCGGACGTAAGTATTCATGTTGCACTGCCGGACCGCCGTGAAGAACAATCACGACATCAGACTGATCACCAAGTTTCCAGTAGGCGAGTTGCGGGTGGGTTTTCAAAAGACCATCCTGGCTGAACGAGTCAGAAAGACCTATGAGAAACAAAAGGACGGTGAAGGATAATTTCATAACAAGTAAGAATAATTATGAATTTTGAGAAGAACTTACAAGCATCAAGATAAA
>Ga0247815_10004031_pt1 | contig 10400 bp, 11 predicted proteins | sample UWRJL194509B1_FD_181014 | JGI IMG/M metagenome (GOLD analysis project Ga0247815, IMG submission 181014) | Plant litter microbial communities from Arlington Agricultural Research Station in Wisconsin, United States - UWRJ-L194-509B-1 | ecosystem: Environmental > Terrestrial > Plant litter >... | reverse complement strand
TAATCTTACGTCCGAAGAGCCAGAAGGGGATGTAGAGATTCAGACCCAAGTCTCATAATTTTTTGTTCTAAAAGTTTATAGAACAAATATAGAACATAGTTAATCAGCCAATATGCAAACCAAAATAGAATTTATACGCACAGACTAACATGCAGCAGGAAATACATACACATCAACCGAACGTAGTAGCGATACATAAAAATAAATAGAGAAATGATCAGAATAAAAGCGGAAGTAAGTGTAATAGTAATCATAACCAAAACATAGACTTAACGTCGCACAATATATCTTTTACGACATAAGTTATAGTATTCATAGTTGATTACTTATACCTCTTGAAAGGGGTAGTGCTTACGCTTTATAGGTGTTAATGCACAAAGATATATATTTACACTTACATTCACTGTTGTTATGCCTGTCATACTTGTATCCTGAGTGCCAAATCCCTGTATAGCCGTAACCCCATCATAGTGGTGTTGTATTTAACGTCGTATTCAAATAGTTATCCACACCAGTCTGAATAAATGTCGTCTGCAGGCTTTGTCCGTGAAATAATTATCACACTCCCCACTACTCCACCACTACCCTGTTTTGACATTTTGCAATTTGTGTATTATTATATGTTTTTTTACACATTTAAGAATTGTAGAACAAAAATAGAACATTGATCGTAAGAAAGAGAGGAGCGGTGGGGGTATACAAATTATACTAAGTGACCAGCGGCACCCACACACATAGGCCTATAGATATACTGCGCGACCTTCTACGCGTACATCAATGTACTGCGCTGATTTTCCTTGTGTCTGCAAGTACGTAAGTGATCGAATCATATCCTCGACTTGCTCCCCCGCTCCCCTGTCGATTGAGAATTTTACAAATGGCTGTACGTCTTTTAATTTAATCTCAAGCTGCCTGGTTGTTCCAGTTGGCAATATCGCTTGTGTCACGGTATAGTTCCCCTGCCCTGCTAACGCCACTACCCTACCCACGAAGCTTAAGAACCGTGCACTTGCAACGATACTCCCCTGTTGCGGGGATACACCACTCTGGTCAACAATTTGCACAGTAGGGGTTTCGTAGTAGTTATTCTGGAATACCACACCGGTCTGATCAACATAGAACTGTCGGCCATTAATCTGCCAACCCGCGACCGGCTTTCGAAGGGTTAGCGTGAAATTAGACTCAACAATATTGTCGGTACTTGTTAATTTAACCTCTGATACTTCCGGTAATTCATTCGAAACAAATTCGCTTAAAGCCTCTTCGTTCAATGTAAACCGAAGCCGTTCAACCGGGTGTATTCCAAAGTATTCGTTAATAGCTTTTTCATATGCATCTGGTTTAATAGGAATGTTGAGGGCCGCAGAAGATCCCGCAACGATAACACGCCCGGTGAACTGACTCAGCAATGCACCAAGCACAGCAATAACTACAAATACTAACGTCAGAATAAGCCCAACATGACGACGGCGACGTGCCAAATGGTGCATACGTGTTCGTTCAGATACTTCTTCTGTTTCTGGGCGCTTGATGCCGCTCAACGTCTGATTGCGACGAAACTGATAATTAGCATCGGGAATAGAAGGAGTTCGAACATACTCCGAAGACTGACGACGGCGCGGAATGTCGCTTTTAGATTTAGATCTGAACTTTATCATGGCTATGGTTTATTATAACTTACTTCTAAGGTTACGAACGCCGAGCTTTCAAGATCATCGCAGCCATGTCTTTTGCGGCGTTTGGCTTACTAAAGGCTTTGAATCGATGCGCCATTTCGGCAGTTGCTTTCGGTTCAGAGAGAAGGAACTTAATCTCCTGAGCAAGTAACTTTTTGTTCTCGTCTAGCGTATCTTCATTCAAGACAGCAACGGCACCAGCTTTTTCATACACCGCAGCGTTCTTTAGTTGGTGACCGCCTGTTAATTTACCATTTGGAATAAGAATCGTTGGCTTCTCAAGTGCTGCAAGTTCAAGAATCGTCGTCGCACCAGCACGGGTAACAACGACATCCGCCGCACCCAACAAGCTATGCATATTCGTCACAAATGGATAGAGCTGAAAATGTTCATTGTCTGCGGGAAGCAACGCACGAAGTTCATCGTACTGACCAGCTCCAGCGACAAGCACAACAGATCCGAGTTGTTGTAATGGTTTCAACGTTTCTGCCACTACTTCATTGACTCGTGCAGCACCAAGTCCGCCGCCCGTTACCACGATTAATGGACGAGTTGAGGCGATCCCCCACTCTTTCTTGGCGGCAATCTGCTCAGCAGATGTATAAGGATGAAACTCTGCAGCAATTGGGATCCCAACATATTTCGTTTTTGAGGCAGGATACGGATAGTATTCCAGGGGTGCACCAGTGCCGATTGCAGTCGCCCACTTTGAAAGCACACGGTTAGTTAATCCAGGATGTGCATCAGAGTCATGAATAACAAGCGGAATCTTTAAAAGATGTGCCGCAAATCCAACCGGTAAACAGACGTATCCACCCTTAGTGAAAACAACATCTGGCCGCCAGATAATGAGTTTGAAAAAGCTCTGAATAAATCCAATACCAACCTTAAATGCGTCGCCAAGATTCTGCAACACAAGTGAAGGCCACGTGAGTTGTTGAAATACCGTTAAATGGTGATAGCGACGGAATTTACCTGCCACAATCGTGTGGACTGGAATAGTTGTATCAAACGCTTCAACCGTTGCGCGCGCCTGCGGAGCAAACTTCGTATCACACCAAAAGCGAAGCTCAGCTTTTGAATGAAGTGTTCGAATTTCTTTAAGAACTGCGACGACTGGCGTAACGTGTCCGCCCGACCCGCCGCCCACTGCGAGAATTCTCATGTGTGGTATCTCCTGAAGTTTGTAATCTCGATGAATGTACGGTGTACCGCGATAGCTGGAAGACGAGCCCGAGCGCAGCTGTGATGAAAATCATACTGGTTCCTCCGAAGCTAATCAGCGGAAGTGTGATACCTGTTAATGGAACAATTCCAAGCATCGCCGCTATATTAAGGATAACATGGGCACCGAACCAACCAAATACACCGGCTACCAGCAGTTTGAGGCGAATATCAACCAAATGGTCGAGTACCTTCAATAAACGCAGTAGAAGCGCTACAAACACTGCCATAAGCGCAATTAATCCAATGAACCCAAATGTTTCACCAAGTACTGCAAATACCGAGTCATTAATCACCTCAGGAAGATAGCCGGTCGCCTGGACGCTATTACCGATACCGACCCCATATAGGCCACCCGAACCGATCGCAATCTTGGCATGTTCAATGTGATACGAATCTGCATCGCTCGTTGATGTGTCGTCCCCGCGTAGATATGTCATGATTCGCTCCATGCGGTGCGGTGCGGTAAAGATAAAGATCGCTCCAACCAGTAGCACAAGGATCGCGAGACCCAAGCTGACCTTTCTATTCATCCCTGCAACAAACAGCATCGTGATAACAATTGCGGAAAGTGCGATACCTGTTCCAAGGTCACGCTGGATCACCACAATAAACATCAGTGAAAGTCCGGCAATCACCGCTACGGGTAAGAGTGTCGCCTTGAGGTCATTCACCTTCCCTTCTTTTGCGCGCGCTCCCAAAAACACAGCAAGGTATAAGAGGAGCCCGAACTTCACAATTTCAGCCGGCTGCAAACTTCCGAGTGCACCAAGGTTGAACCACCGACTTGCACCGTTTGTCGCCTCGGCAATCGGAAGCCCTGCGCTACTAGCGATAAATAGCACCCCACAGGCAATTAATCCAGCCACCAACAGCTTGCCTGAGTGTTTTAAGAACAGATTATATGGGATGATCGAGATAAGTCCGAATGCGGTAATCGCTAGCAAAAGACTCACCGTCTGCTTAATAAAGAAGTATTCATCCGAGAAGTTACTCCCGATTGCGTTATTAAGGACATTGGCACGTTGTGGCCCAATCGCATAGATCACGATAAGCCCAATCAGCATAAGAAGCCCAGTATAGAGCGCAATTAAATAGTCAGGACGATGCTTTCGAACGACATCAGTCGCCGGCCTGTCATTCCACCCCCTATCGCGCATCTTAAATATTGCCTCCAGCAACTGCCAAGACGACACCCAAGAATGCTGCAACCGCTGCGATTACCCAAAAACGCATTGTCACCTTTGTTTCGGGCCAACCACTTGCTTCAAGGTGATGATGAATCGGTGCAGAGATAAATACTTTTCGCTTAAATACTTTCTTACTAAAGATCTGGATAAGGCTTGAACCAGCTTCGATCACGAAGATAATCCCAATGATCGGAAGAAGGAACAATGTGTCGGTTAGCATTGCGACGACACCAAGTGACGTACCGAGTGCGAAACTTCCCACGTCACCCATAAAGAATCGTGCTGGGTGAATATTGAACCACAGATAACTAAGCAGTGCACCAGCAACCGTGAAACAGAACCCTGCAATCATCGGAGTTCCCTGAAGGAGCGCAATTGTTCCGAATGCACCGTATGCAATTACAGCAAGTCCACCCGCAAGTCCATCGAGTCCATCACTAATATTAACCGCATTCCCCGCAGAGACCACAGCAAGTGCGAACAATGGGATAATAAACCACCCAATTGCAACTTCACCGACAAATGGAATATGGATTGCGTCGATACCAAGCTTCTCGTAGAAGAACCATCCAAGCCCAAGGCCAATGATCGTAATCATCAAGAACTTCAAGCTTGAACGTAGGCCCGCAACACCTTTACCACTTCCACGGAGGTTAATAATGTCATCAAGCAGTCCTACGGCCGCTCCCCCAACAAGTGCAGCAAGTGGCAACCATGTTTCTTGGCGATCGAGGTTAAAGAAGAATGTCACAAATGTAATCGCTGTCACAAAGATGATACCAGCCATTGTCGGGATGTTGCGCTTGAACTTAGCGGCGTGTAGCTTATTGAAAATCGTCAGCGCTTCACCGGTTGTACTTGAGGTCCGCTGTTTCTTCCAAAACTTAAATCGGTACGCAACAAAAGTATAAAGCGGCGTAAGGAACATCGCGAGAAGAAAAGCTCCAACACTTAAAAGGAATGTCTGTGTTAATTCGCTGGTTAATATTTGTACGGTGAAATTCATAGTTGTTTTTATGCCTTTGGTTGAATCTTATAGTAATCGAGCATCCAGTTGGAAATATCGGTGAAAATTGGTTGCGCGTCCTGAAGCCCGCGTAGCTTCTGGTCTTTACCTGATACTTGCACCATTATGACATATCGCGGCGCATCTTCACTACCACCACCGTATCCAAGGTATGTACCCACCGTTTCGTCCTCACTGTATTGTCCATCAACAATGACCTGTGAAGTTCCTGTCTTACCTCCGATATAGTAGCCTCGTTTATCGAACTTACTGCTGACAGAGGCTGCCATGTCGGTACGTGCTTCGTGTGTCCCCTGCTTTACTTGGTCAGAGGTTAGTTTTGAGACAACTCCAGGTCGTAGTGGCTTTGGTGCAGCATTTTGCTCAAATCCGTTAGCCGTCATATATCCATCAATAATCGTTGGCTTGTAGTAATCTCCACCGTTCACAAGCGCGCTAAACCCAGCTGCTACTTGGATAAGCGTTGCATCGAGTCCCTGACCGAAAGCCATGTTTGAATAACGCACAGCGTTTCCTTCAGCCACATCCGGCGAGTGCACCGTTCCCTTTGCTTCGTTTGCAAGCTCAACGCCCGTTAATTGACCTAGTCCAAGGCGGTTGTGGAAGTAATCGTACATAATGTCACGTGCACCCTTTGTAATATCAGTCCCATTTCCAAGGCGCTGTGCGATCGTCACAAATCCAGTATTAAGAGAGAAAGTCAGTGCTGTTTGAAAACTAATGATACCAGTTCGTCCGCGAGTTGCATTCCCAATTGTACGGTCAGCAACGGTAATCGTATCAGTGTTATTGTATGTGTCAGACAGCTTCACGACATTCTTATCAATACCAGTCGCAAGTGTAAATGTTTTCACGTCAGAACCCGGTTCATACGGTGCAGAAATTGTCTCGTTATTAAACGCCGCCACGTCTTCAACCTTGTTATATTCAGCCGGACTGTAGGTTGGAAGGTTTGCCATCGCCAAGATCTTTCCAGTATTTGGATCCATCACAAGAACACTCCCCTTCTTGGCACCGTTCTTTTGTAGCCCAGCAACAAGTGCATCCTCGACGTGTTGTTGCACGTTACGATCCACTGAAAGGACAATGTCTTTTCCATTTTGCGCAGGAATATCAATATTATCGTTTCCAATTGTCAGAGGGACGTTACTAATGTCCGTAACTGCCACGAGCATTCCATCGACACCCTTTAGTGCTTGGTTTTCATAGCCTTCGATACCATAACGCCCTTCACCTGATGCATCAACGAATCCAAGGATCTGTGAAGCGAGTGTCTTCTCTGGATAGACACGCTGACTGACTTCTTGGAACCCAATACCATGAAGTCCTGCATCCTTAATCTTGTCAGCTTGCACAGGAGTTAATTTCGTCGCCAAGATCTGATAACGAGTCTTTGTGAGCTCAAGTAACTTATCGAAATCTTTACGAACGTTACCGCCGGCAACCTTACGCATCGTTTCAACAACTTTATCCTTGTCATCCACCGTCACTGGATCAGCAAAGACTGTATATACTTTCTCGTTCATCACGAGCTGTACAGGCTCATTACCGTTCTTGGCATAAATCTGACCACGAGTAGCAGGAATAACAAAACGGCTCTGCTGCTCTTGCTTCGCGAGCGCAACGTAATAATCATGTTTGATTACCTGCAAGTAAAAGAGTCGAATAGCGAAAACAGCCACAATGGCCAATAGTACGGCGGCAAGTATGCGGGTGCGACTCCCCTTTAGCAGTTCTAACTTCATAATTTCATTATAATGGACAAACGGTCAAATAAATCGTAACCGCTTACTGTTGACTATTGTTGGACGTATTCTGTACTTGCTGGTTGCGTCATCTCACGTGCGACTGCGCTGTCTTTCACGGTTGATAATGCAGTTAAGCGAGCATTTTCAATCTGGAGATCACTCTTTTGATCGTTAAGATCAGCGATTTGACTATCGATCTTTTGAGATTCGTAGTCATATCCAGTTGTCCGAGTAGCTTGCGTCAAATAAATGAGGCCAAGCACCGTGATCATAAGTGCAACGAGGACGGTGTGCGCTACAGGTCCTAGTTTCACAGCTGACACAAAGCGGGTTGTGTTCTGGTTGCGTGACCAGTTCTGCTGCCGACGGCTCGTGTAATAATTATTTTGTTGGTGTGACATTTTTGTGGTGTATTGCATACAGCGCACTCATAGAATGCGAGCGTACAATTTATTTTCTTTTTTATTTTTGTGGTGTTTTTTGGTGCGGAGTATATGGTGTCCCTCCCCTAGCGCACCGCTAGAGGAGGGACTTTTTTCGTGTACTACTTTACGAGACGTACTGCAATTGTTTGCGGTTGGTCTGAGTACTGTACTGTGATGTGAATTGGCATGGTGTTTTGCCCTTTCCCTGTTTTGTTTATTTTTTCACTGCGACTCGTAGCTTTGCACTACGGGAACGCGGATTGTGAACGTCTTCAGTGGCTCCCGGAATTGGCTTTTTTGTAATCGGTGCGAGTTCTGACTCAAGGCCTAACTCATACTGATCTTTGAAAAAGCGCTTAACGAGGCGATCTTCAAGGCTATGGAAGCTGATCACTCCTACTCTTCCGTTCTTATTTAAAAGTTTTGGAAGCAGCGGTAATGTTCGTTCTATTTGCCCAAGTTCGTCGTTGACGGCTATACGGAGCGATTGGAATGTGCGCGTAGCTGGATGGATTTTACCCCATTTACCACGGTGGTTTTCAGCTATCACGGTTGCGAGTGCTTCTGTTGATTCAAACGGTCTGTTTGCGATGATAGCTTCAGCGATTGCTTTTGCCTTCATGTACGGTTCTTCACCGTATTCATGAATTATCTTCGTTAGTTCGTCTACTGATGTGCTTTGGATGAGGTCATGAGCAGTTAATGCCTGCTGACGATCCATACGCATATCGAGCGGACCCGTATGTTTAAAAGAAAACCCTCGTTCGCCCTGATCGAGCTGTGGTGACGACACCCCCAGATCAATCAGGATAAGGTCAAATGCCGTCCCTTCTTCGACAAGCTGACGAGCAGCTGATTCGAAATCGGTATGCATAAGACGAACGCCTTTTGCTTCAAGTTCAGATAAATGCTCAATTGCATAATCGTCACGGTCGACAAGGACGCTCCCTTTAAAGTTTTCAGTTCGATTCAATACTTCTCTTGCATGTCCGCCGTATCCAGCTGTTAAGTCAAGGTATGACTCGCCAGGTTTAGGATCGAGGGTTGTAAGAGTTGCATCTAGGAGAACTGGAATATGATGTGGTGGATGTTCTTTACTCATTATCCCCTAGTATAGCATTCGACAAGAATGTTTCTACTTGAGAGACCCTCGAGATATGCAAGCATATCGCGAGGCAATTTCTCAGAATAACCAGAAAATAAATAAATTGATTTTCTGCTTCTTCATTCGAAATCTTTCGAGATCACCTAACTGATAGTGAAGCTTTTTGTTTTTGTAGTTGTGTTTGTTTTAAAAAAGTCAGTTAAAGCTTACAGGGGGCTGCTAAAAGCAACTCATACCCTTTAACGTAAGCAGAAACTTGTTGAGAGACTTATGTGAGGTGGAGTTTGGGAGGTGTGTTTTTTTGAGGAAGGTGCACTAGGTTGGTTAATGTGTTCCTAGAATCCACGCCTCACTACCAGATAGTTGATCTCGAGAGTGTTTCTCTTGATAGAATTTAATCTAAGTTAGTTGTTAAAGAACCGATGATGTACAGAATAACCTAACGTAGTTTAGTCCGGAGCCATCAGGCGCCAGTACTTTCCTGCTCGAACAGCCACGATATCTCGGTCAAGCCCAGCGTAATCTAAAAGATGCTGTTCGACAGTGATACGTCCCTGCTTTTGGTCGAGTTCGGCTTCGGTCTTGCCCTGGCGGAACCGCACATTCACATCCGCAGTCTTCTCGTCGAGAATACTACTGCTTGCGCTTAATGCTGTTTCGACTTCACCATCCCAGATATTCTTTGGGTAGAGGTGTAGGTAGCGACCAAATCCGCGAGTTAACACAACGCCAGCGCTAAATTCTTCGCGAATCTCAGATGGAATCGTCAATCGACGTTTGTCATCCAGTTTTCGTTCAAAATAATCTACGCTTGCCACTCTGTGTTTTCTCCTCGATTAATTCGATGGATTTGTATAGGTTATTTTTTAATGTAGTTGTTTGTTTTGTGGGCTCTTTTGTTTTTCCACTTGGACTCATCATACAACCCACTATTACCCACTACAACCCCCAATTTTGACAGAATATTTTATATCTGTTCATTTATCCACAGAATTGTGAATAACTCTTATGTTTTAAGGGGTAAAATAAACCACGCTTCCTTGTTAGAAAGCGTGGTAATTTTGTCTCTACTTGTATCGTTATCGCGTAAAGAGAAAGTCGAATACTTGTTGATCGTAAGCAGTCGTTATTTTAAGAATCAGCCACGTGACAAAAACGGCGGCATTTATCGTCAAAGAGACGATAAGAATCGCATTTTTTGCATCGTTTAGCGTACTCGGTTCACGTCGGCCAGGTGTGACAAGCCATGAACGAAGTCCGGTTGATTGTTTTTTGCTCTTTTTTAGCGTCTTTTTTGAAGTTTTCTTTACCATGTCACTACTTTTGCATAGCTCTTATGGTTTTGTCAATTTTGGATATTCAGCCTAAGGTGTTGCGCGTGCTTTTTCGGCAATAATAATTTCTTTTAAAGAATTAACCGGTACGACACTGGCTGGAAGCTTTTCAATCCCAGCATCAAAAATCGATTTCACGAGGTAGCCCCGACAATCGATTGGAAGACCCTTAAACGAAAAAGGCTTGTCATCAATAAAGACAATCTCTTTTACGGTCACGCCACCTAGTTCTGGCGGCATATGATACAGCCCGTCCGCCTGACGCCACGTTGCAATTTCGGCACCCTTGAATGTCTCTCGAGTCACGAGCGCCATCACATCCCCGAGGCGACCAGCTTGAATCTTCATAACCTGACCAAGTTGCGAGCCGTACGTCATAATCCCGTACATAGCATGTTCAAGCGAGTGGATATAGTCCATCAGTTCGCGCGCACCGGGCATCAAAAGATCCTGATCTGCAGCCTCCTCCTTATATTTTTCCTCAATCTTGAGCGTTTCTTCCTCACCTACACTCTCAGTAATAAAGTCACGAATAGAAAAGGACTCGCCAAGTGCGCTTGTTTCTTAAAATTTTGAACTTAAAGACGCCGCAAGATTCGCATCGTGGAGTGCGATCACCCCTTCCATCAAAATAGTTGCTTTCACCGTATCGAAGATAGTTCGATCAAGAT
>Ga0247815_10004028_pt1 | contig 10405 bp, 8 predicted proteins | sample UWRJL194509B1_FD_181014 | JGI IMG/M metagenome (GOLD analysis project Ga0247815, IMG submission 181014) | Plant litter microbial communities from Arlington Agricultural Research Station in Wisconsin, United States - UWRJ-L194-509B-1 | ecosystem: Environmental > Terrestrial > Plant litter >... | reverse complement strand
AAACATACAAGCTAAGTTCAAATATCCATGGTGGCAGACAAGGTTTCGATAAAAAGATCTGGAAGGTAGAAGAGATCAGCGGAGGTAGCGATTATGCAGTAAAATTGAGTTATTTCAGTAAGGATGGGGAGGAAGGATACCCCGGCAACCTAAATGTAAACATTACCTATACGCTGACCAGCAAAAACGAGCTAAAGATCGACTACCAGGCTACTACTGATCAGGTCACCCATGTTAATTTAACGAACCACAGTTATTTCAACCTTTCCGGAGGCAAGCTGCCTACTGTAGCTGATACCGAATTGAAGATCCTGGCTGATCAATACCTGGAGGCCGATCGAGACAATATACCTACTGGAAAAATACTTGATTTGAAAGGTACACCGCTCGACTTCTCGACGGTGCAAACCATTGGCAAGCGCATTGGAGAAGACTATCCGGCTTTGAAGATGGGCAATGGTTATGATCTGACGTACGTATTGCGCAACCAGAGCGGCGAGTTGAAACTGGCAGCGACTGCCTATGAGCCGATAACCGGAAGGACATTAGAGACCTATACGACGGAACCAGGCTTGGTATTTTATACGGCAAATCACCTGAACCCGGGCATCATTGGTAGGGGACAGAAGCCTTCTGTTAAATATGCTGCTTTTTGCTTTGAAACGCAGCATTATCCAGATGCCCCGAACCATCCTGAATTTCCAACTACTGTGTTGAAACCTGGAGAAACGTTTAAATCGCAGACTGTATTCCAGTTTTCGGTAAAGTAAATGTTGTAGAATGGTTTAGAAATGCCTTTAGACCGTATCGTTTGTCACTTTAATGGTATTTTCCAGCGCTGCTACAATCGCTTCTTTATAGGCGATGAAGTTGGCTTGTCTCGGTTCTTCCTCTTCACTTTCTTTAACTGCTTTTCTGCCATCTTTGACAACCTGTAATTCGTTTTCATAAAGAGAAAGGAACAATTCAGGTGCTTTGTTTTTTAAAATCCTGACCGTGTGGGAGTAGTTTTCATGCACGTCGACCAGCGTCGCCATGTTTTTCTCATCAAACGTGTGTATCACATCCAGCTTGTTTAATAGCTTTTCCAGCTTTGCTCTTTCTTTTGCGTAACCCATAATGGGTCAAATATAGCAGTTATGAATTAAAATCAATTGTTTATAAAAAAAGCCCCGCGAAGCGGGGCCTGAGTGAACTGTGCTGGATTCGAACCAGTGACCTCTTCCATGTCAAGGAAGTGCTCTAACCAACTGAGCTAACAGTCCGAGGTCGGCAAATGTAGTAATAATGAACAAAACTTCAAGTACATTTGTTGTATAAATTGAAATCATCTTTGACTCCTATGGCAACATTTTCAGAAATCATTAAAGGGAATAAACCAGTACTTGTCGATTTTTATGCAACCTGGTGTGGTCCGTGTAAAACGATGGCGCCGATGCTCGATAGTCTGAAGCACGAAATAGGCGACACAGCGACCATTTTAAAAATTGACGTAGATAAAAATCCGGCCGCGGCATCGGCTTACCGGGTACAGGGTGTACCGACGCTCATCCTGTTTAAGGAAGGTAAGGTGTTGTGGCGGCAATCCGGCGTAGTGCCTGTAAGCCAGCTTCAGCAGTTGATTCGGCAGTATAGCTAAAAATATGCCTGATACCTGGCTTTTAGCAGGTCCTTCATAAAACAATTCACTTCAAACTGGTTGGCAACAGGCTTTTTTGTGAATGGAATGAGCGGCATATAAGGCGGCGGGCCAAATTCTGTAGTGATGGGCAGGATCTGAGTTTGATTCAAATCATTGACCGCGACAATCTCATCCCACCAGCTTAGGAAATTTTGCAAAGCATAGTCCCATTCAGGTGCCCGGGGATCCGAAATCTGCGGGCCCTCTTCAAAGCCCACCCTTGCGTGGATGTGCTTACACCTGGAGATGGCCTTATTTAAAACTCCAGAGAAATTCTCGAGCATGCTTTCTGTTACGCAGACCCAATGGGAAAAATCGGCAGTGATCTGAAACACTTCATTCAACTCGAACAGAATTTCCATCATCTGTGGAGAATAGCCCATTCTTCCGCGGTGGGTTTCATGGGTGACAAGGATGCCTGTTCGATCGGAAAATTCTGCCGCACTGTCGACCAGTTCGAGCAGCTGTTCGTTTGTAAAATAATCCCGGCCGGTATGTGAATTGATGAGCAGTGGCCGGATTTCTGCGCACTTGTAAAGATTTGTGATAAAAGAGGCTTTGAAATCTTTAAAAGTATTGCCAATTGCTTCATGTTGATGAACGACCAGACAAAAGTTGTGTTGCTCGACGAAGTCAAGTAAAATGCGCTGGTCTTTTGAATCGGCAGGTAACCAAGTTTCTATGCCATCATATCCGGCTTTCTGAATCTGCTGTAAAAATTGTCCGATTTCCAGGTGTTCATGTCCCCAAAAAGGACTCAATATTTTAATTTTCATGGTTTTTATTGAACGTGTCAGTCAAATGCATTTTTGGACGGTAATCTTGTCCCGACCTGGTTAACTGTAATCGAATATCGGATTTGTATTTGAAAATCCGGCATCAATGCCAAATGAATAGCCAATATTATGGTTATCTGAAATGTCAAAAAATACAAATAAATGTGCTTTCTGTAAAAAGAAAAGCAGGAAGGCGATGTGTAGGTTTGTTTACCTAACCAATAAGCAATGAATACAAATATTTCTGACCAGCAAATAGCGATGTACCAGGAAAACGGCTACCTGATTGTAGAAGATTTTTTAGATGCAGGAGAACTGGAACAATGGCGGTCTGCTGTTACTGAAGCCATTGCGGACAGGAAGGGACAAAAAATCCCGGGCAGGCCGGGAAAGATCGGAGATGCAGATGGTATCAACAAAGATGCTGAATACCATAGCAAAGTATTTGATCAGCTGATCAATCTTTGGCAGACGAATACAGCGGTAAAAAAACTGATGCTGGATCCGGGAATTGGAGAAATGGCTGCGAGATTGGCAGGAGTAGAGGGCATCAGGATCTGGCACGATCAGGCATTGTTTAAAAAGCCCTGGGCAAATCCTACCTCCTGGCATCTGGATACACCGTTTTGGTCATTTTCTGACCGCAGGGCACTTTCAATTTGGGTAGCGCTTGATGATGCGACGCTGGAGAACGGCTGTTTGTTTTTTATACCTGGCTCTCACAAAGGTACTGGATTTGAAAATCCCGGTATCGGTAAGAATATGGATTCAATTTTTACTTATTACCCCGCATTTTTACAATCCTCAACCATAGCCGCCCCAATGAAAGCAGGAAGCTGTTCTTTTCACAACGGTTTGACAATACATGGTGCCCATGCCAATATGACTCCCGGGTCGAGACGGGCAATGACCTGTGCTTATATGCCTGATGGAAATACATATAACGGAAACCAAAATGTGCTGCCTGACGAAGAAGTGGTAAAACTGTTGGTGGGCGATCTGCTGCAAAATGATACGCTTAATCCGTTAATTTTCAGTAAGTTTAGGTAATGAAGATTCTTATTAAATTGGGGTTTCTTTTGTGGATTATGCTGTTCAGCAATTTCAAGGCTCATCCTGAAGCAATAACTAACGCGGCAAATATTCAGCACGATGTCAAAAAAAAGACAGTGATTTTGACAAGTGCCGACCGGAGCATCAGCCTGGTGATCGATTACAATACCGGATGTAGAATTTCTGGGCTCATGGTCAAGGGTGAAAATGTCTTATCTCAGGATGGGGTCTATACCGGGTTTAAAATAAATGATGTAATTACCTCTTCATCCTCGTCAAAGGTAGAGGTGGTACAAAAAGCTGGTGTGATCTCGATTGGAAATATACGCTATGGCACTGAACAGTTGGGCGTCAAGGAAATCTGGTCTTTTCACTTTTCGGGGAATAAAATACTTTGGGACATCCAGCGTATTTATGATAACAGTGTTCAAGTAGAAGAAATCTACTTTCCCCAATGGAATTTTGCAGCGCTCACAACCTGGAAAGGAGGAATGATCGACAATGGCGGGGTGGTCTGGTGTAAATACCTATCCGGGAAAAACGATACCTATGGTGTCCATACAGGAGGCGTAACGTTTTGGGAACCGGAATCCGGCAACGCCTTGAAGATAGTTGCGAAACAGGACAAACAGGCTTATGTCGCAGCTAAATTTTCACACGGTGAAAAAAATGAATTTACTTTCACCCAGTTCGTAACCGATAGTGCGCTTAATCAGCGCTATGACCTGAGCAGGTTCGTATCTGGGAAATCTGATGTTTTTGCCCCGGTTAAAGTTTCAAAAGGTGTAATGAATCTTGGTCTTGTCATTCAATATGTCGATTATCCAAAAACCTATTCGAGAGGAGAGCTGATTGGTATAGATGCAATTGCTGTTCGCGAGTTGTTGAATACGACCGCCCGTTACGGTGTGGTAGACAACCACATTATCGGCGCAAATGGTTGGGTTACCAATTGGAAATGCCTACATGAACCTTTTTTTGCACAGATTGGCATGGCTTTGAATGACGCTGGTTATACAGCTAATTTGTCCGCTACGCTGAACCAGGAACGGGATCTGGCGATGAAGCCGGATGGCCGGGTGCTGTCCAGGTGGCACAATGCGCCAGGAGATGAGATTCCTGGTACATATGACACGAAAACAGGTTATTATGAAGCCATGTGGGGTTATACCATAGATTCGCAAACAGGCTATGTCATCAATACTTCGGAACAATTTGATCTGAACGGTGATGTGAGCTGGTTGCGCGCACACAAAGCCAGCTGCGAGCGTGCCCTCGAATGGCTCATCAGGCGTGATACAGATCGGAATGGGTTATTTGAGATGATGAATAATGACATCTCGGAGCAGAAAGCAAGCGACTGGCTGGACATTGTATGGGCGAGTTACGAAAATGCTTTTGTGAACGCACAAATGTATGAGGCGTTAACGTTATGGTCCGAACGCGAGCGAATATTGGGTGATCATTTGAAATCGAAATATTATCTGGAGGTAGCCAGCCGACTTAAAACAGCTTTCAATAAGCCCCTTGAAGAAGGCGGTTTTTGGTCTGAAGCCAAAGGACAATATGTATACTGGAGAGACAGGGATGGCTCGGTACACGGTGACAACCTGGTTACTCCGGTAAATTTTGCTGCAATTGCTTTCGGGATCTGTGACGACGGGGGTCGCGTAAAAAAAATCCTGGATCAAATTGAGCAAAGGAACCTCAAAGAAAATCTGTTTCACTGGCCGCTGTGCTTTGATTCGTTCAGGCGGGAGGAAGTGCAGCAGGGCAACTGGCCTTTTCCGCGATATGAAAATGGCGATATCTTTCCAACCTGGGGCTATCTGGGTGTGAGGGCTTATGCAGGGTACGATAGAGTTATCGCGCTTAAATACATAAAAAATATCTTGCAAAAATACAATAAAGACGGACTTTCTTCACAAAGATACAGTAGAACAACACAAAAAGGCCTTGGCGAAGATATTCTGGCTGGTATCTGTACCAGCATCACAGCGCTGTACAGAGATGTCTATGGTGTGCGGCCAAAATGGAACAGGATGGGCCTTGAACCCAATATGCTCCCTGAGCTTAATGGTACACAATTTACGTATACACTAAGAAATGTTAAATATTTATTAAAGCTAAACGATCAGAGTTACGAGATCAGCAGTGAAGGATATACTGTGAGAAGTCCCCTGCATTTCGGTGTAGCACTAAAGGAATCCGGGATTATGGTTTACCAAGATAATAAAGAGGATCATTCACTTTTAGCTAAGTCAGCGTCAGGGAAACCGTTCCTTTTGGAAATTATCAGCTGGAATGAAGGATTTTGCTCCTGGAAAACTAAATCGTCAGGTAAACACCAGTTTACGTTTACCGGCTTGAAACCGGGAAATGTATATCAACTGGCTGCAAAAGGCAGTAAAATACTTATTAAGGTTGGGCTGAACGGACAATTGAAGTCAAATTGGTTAGCTGGCGAAGCATATCAATTGAAATTGGTGGACTAGAATTGGGAAAGCTGTGCAGTCAGAGACTTTTAAAGAAAAGGATTGAAGCAAAGTTCCCAGTAATTGTTTTCCGGATCTGCAATAATCCCGGCATAGCCACCCCAAAATACTTTTGCAGGCTTTTTAATGATGTTTATTTTTTTGTTTTCCAGTTCCATAAAGAGTTCGTCTGTTTCTTTAAGAGAACCGGTATTAATGGTAAAATATGTTTTAGGCGGACTGTCATTAGTCGCAGTTTCGTTACTGATATAACGGGCATGCTGTTCGGCTTTAAAAATGCTCATCAGCAGACCGTTTTTTAATCTGAAAATGACGATATCTGTGCTTTCAGATTGTATTTCCCATCCAAATGTATTGATGTAAAAATTTTTTAGTTTAAGCGGGTCCTGAGCGGCAATGGTAACGGCATTAATCTGTGTTCTCATTATTGAGTTTTTTAGTCGGCCAAAATTATACATATTAAGGTTAAAAAATGCAGGTTTTTGAAACTGTGGTTCTATTATTTTATAGGGTAACAGAGATCTGGGATTTCTTTGTTAATTTGACGGCTACAAAGTGAAAAAGTCAAGATTTGTTTATGGGTTCTTAATTGTTGCCGTAATCGCAGCAGGTATTTTGTCGAGACAAGTTCCGGTTGTTCCGTCTGTGACAGGCGATGTGTTATGGGCGGTAATGGTATTTCTGATCATTAGGTTTTTATTTATCAGAAAATCCCTGAGTTTTACGGTGCTCACAAGTCTGTCTTTTTGTTTTCTCATTGAGGCTAGTCAGCTGTATCATAAGCCCTGGATAGACAACATCAGACATACGACGCTTGGTGGACTTGTTTTCGGGCATGGCTTTCTTTGGATTGATATTTTGGCTTACACGTTAGGCATTGGCCTTTCTTTTTTCGCGGAGCGCATATACAATCGAAAAGTGAAGGATGTTTCGTGACAACAGTCGCATTACCGTTATAGATTTTGCTTTTTTATAGTACTTTTGGCAGCACTGACATTATTCAAACAAAGGCCTATGCTCACAGACAATGCTGGGAAATGGCGGGCATTAAGTGCGCGTCTATCTAATTTTATTCTTGGAGAATATTTTACCGATGCCTTGCGTAATACTTTGATTATTGTCCTGCCCATCCTGTTATTTTTCATTTATGGTCGTCCGGAAGCCGCCATTGGATCGGGAACCGGGGCATTGCTGATCAGTCTGACCGATTTACCTGGTAACAGGACAGACAAGTTTAAAACAGCCTGGATCAGTTTGCTGATTTTTTTTCTTGTAGCACTGCTGATGGCAGCAAGTTTTTCTAATACCTGGTTGACGGCTGCTGCATTTTTAGTGTTTACTTTTTTGCTGTCCATGCTCAGTATTTTTGGCAACCGGCTGGCGGTGGTCGGAATGATGGCTATCATTCTCTGTACCTTCACAATGGGCTTGCGACCCGATCAGCCTTTGCAATATGCGGTTTTTATTTTGGCAGGCGGGAGCTGGTATTATGCCATCAGCCTGCTTCAAATCAATCTCTGGCCCTACAAGTACCTGAATCATGCTATTTTTGAATGTCTGGACAGTACGGCGGACTTTCTCCGTTCGAAATCCAAATATTACAATCCAAATGTGCGACTTGAAGAATGTTACCAAGAAAGTATTGCATTGCACATTCGTGTCAGTGAAAAACAGGATGTGGTGAGGAACCTGCTTTTGAAGGATAAATACGCGATGAATCCAGGCAATGTGAAGGGAAGCCGTTTGATCGGGATATCTAAACGGGTTATTGCATTGTACGAGCAGGTGACTGCGATCCATTACGATTATGAGTTTGTGAGAAGCAATTTGCGCGCTGGCGGCACACTGGCTGAGGTGGAAAGAATGATCCTCAAACTTGCAGACCGACTTGAAGATTTGGGACCTGAATTTCTGCATTTTCGAAAAAGGCGAAATAATCAGGTGGAGAAAAATCGCTTGAATTTTCTGATGGATGACCTGGATGAGAATGGTCAAAAAATTCTGCGCAAGGTCCTTAAGAATCTGGAAGATATTCACAGGTTAATGAATGAAATACAGTCCATGCAGTTTGCTGAAAGCCTCGAGCCAGATTTATCGTCCGATTTTGGCCGTTATAAAGCTTTTTTATCGACAACTGTGCTGACGGTTACATTTTTGAAACAGCAGCTTTCTTTTAAATCCCCGGCTTTTCGTTTCTCGCTCAGGATGTCATTTTCTTTTTTGACAGCATATGCGCTGACCTTATTTTTTCCCTCTGAAAAGTATAGCTATTGGATGCTGCTCACTATTGTTATTGTGGCCAGGCCTCGATTTGGCCTGACCTGGAAACGAAATGGGGAACGGCTGAGGGGTACTTTTGCCGGTGTTCTCGCTGGCCTGGCAATCTTGTATACCACTCAGAATGCTACTGTACTGTTGGTGATATCTTCTGTTTTTTTACTTGGTTTTTTTGCTTTCAACCGTACACACTACGCCATTAGTGTGTTGTTCATTACTCCGGTGATACTGATCTGTCTCAGCCTGTTTCACGGCCATACGACTGATCTGGTAAGCGGACGTCTTTACTATACCTTAGCTGGCTGTATCATTGCATTTGCAGGTGTGTATTTATTTCCAATCTGGGAGGCCAGTCAGCTGGAGGATCTGGTTACCAAATCCATAGCCTCAAATATTAATTATCTGCAACAGGTGATCGTTCGGAGAAAGCACTCAAACAACGAAAGTAATGCGGCAGAAATTGCCAGAAAGGATGCACATCTTAATCTGGCGAAGTTATCGGAGGCAATCCTGCAAGTCAGGTATGAGCCACAACGGCATAAGGTTGATCTGGTTAGGGTGGAGGCTGTTCAGTCCCTGAATTACAGGGTCAATGCGATTGTTACTTCCTTATTTCTGTTGCCAGTTCCTGTTGAAAGCCAGGCGGGTACCATTATACTTGAACAGCAGATTTTTGCGGATCTGAGTTATTGTGTACATGCAGGTCATTTTTTGAATGGTCATGAACAGGGAGAAATGGTATCAGTTGCTGCTGATGATGCACAGCAACTCGACCTGCTTGCAGGATTGGCAAGAGAGTTGAAATCCTATTTTAAAAAGTAAATGTTCTCTCGCTATATCCGAATTAAGTGGCATCTGTTTGTCCAGACTGCTTCTTTGTACTTTGCTGCCGTTTGGCATTCAGGTGCTTCTCCAAAAATGAACCGGCATAATGGGGATGCCTGCGTAATTCATTTACATTTATCCGCAAGTCATGGCTGCGGCGCCAGAGGAAACGACCGGCGGTAACTGTCACGCCGTGAACAGCTAGGTGAATGGTACTGTGGTCGATTGAGGTGGCACGCTCCGCCGCCAGGCAGCTCTTATAGGTTCTGATCCAGCGTCCGTCCAGATCGTATTGGGATATTCCCGTTCTGATGGTGGTTATCCTGGGATTTACGTCAATTTTCTTTTTAATGGAATTACTCCAGATGAAGCCTCCATAGGTAAGGCCACGCCCTTTGATCACATCCCTGATGCCATTTTGGTGCACGCCGACCGCTTTTGCTGCTGTAATAGAGTTGGTGTGTGTGGCGACCAGGTTGCCCTTCAAATCATACTGTGCCACAGTATGCTGTTGTTTGGCCAGCGGTGAGGAATGAAACCACTGCTCTTTGAGCATGGATTTAACGTCGATCTCAGGTGCGATGCCCCGTCGCCATAAATAACCACATGCAGTATGTACTTTGGTGTCTAGCCGGGCAGCAGCAATAATGAACTGCTGGTTGGTTCCCATAGCTTCAGCAGCAACACGGCAGTTGGCATAAGTCTCAAGGAATTGCCCGCTTAAGGAATAGCGGCTTACTGTAAAAGCATTGGTCGCTTTTTTAGTAACCTCTTTAGCTTTTTTCATGGTTAGCGTATCTGATTTTTGAGGTATATATGGGTAAATATATGTAACAAATAAGTATGGTGCCAAATAATTCTATGCCATATTTCAACCGAGTGTGTGAGAAGAAAGCCTTCCTGCGAAATATTTCCTGTACTGCAAGGGTGTAAATTTCCTGATCTTGATGAATTGCTTATGAAAGTTGGCCATCGTGTTATAACCGCTTTCAAAGCAGATTTCCAAAACAGATTTTTTAGTGTCCAGCAGTAAGGTACAGGCATAGCCGGTTCTAACTTCGTTGAGGAAATCGATGTATGTTTTTTTTGTACTTTTCTTGAAATAATTGCAAAAGGAAGGGGTACTCATACAGGCGAGGTCGGCCACCCGGGTTAAAGTAATTGGTTCTTTGAAGTTTTCGATGGTAAACCTGAAGATCAAGTCAATCGTGTCTTTGTCTTTGCTGTTGAGTTGACGGACATCCTGGGTAGACACCTCAATGTATCCTCTGTCTCTGGAGATGATTTCGAGGCACTCG
>Ga0247815_10004027_pt1 | contig 10409 bp, 12 predicted proteins | sample UWRJL194509B1_FD_181014 | JGI IMG/M metagenome (GOLD analysis project Ga0247815, IMG submission 181014) | Plant litter microbial communities from Arlington Agricultural Research Station in Wisconsin, United States - UWRJ-L194-509B-1 | ecosystem: Environmental > Terrestrial > Plant litter >... | reverse complement strand
GGAATCGACGGAGAGGAGATGGCGAACGCACGTAGCGGCGACGATGGCGTGAAGGAGATGGCGAACGCGAATGGCGGCGATGATGGCGTGGAGGAGGTGGTGAACGGCGACTATGCCGACGGACAGGAGAGCGTGAGCGGTATGCCTCATTCTCTCGGCGAGGAGAAGATGCGGATCGCGTGCTTGCGCGGTCGCTTGTCCGTTGCCTCGCGGCATGGTCTTGAATTGTCGACCGACCGTGCAGCAGAGAGGTCACACCAGTTGGCACTAGTGGCGAGGTCGTCTTGGCGTGGTTGGTACGCATGCGCTTGCTCAACTGCATGTCATCATCCGGCGATCGGGACCTGCGCTTAGTGCCTATAGCATAATGTTAGAACATCGAAGGCCTGCATCGCTCGCATATGAGATGCACACACCTGCTGTCAGACACACCTCGGACTGAATTTCGTCAACTTGGCCAAGTTCGCAGTCGTTTACACCGATCGTAAAATTGTCGTTCGAGGCGTCGGGATAGTCGTTCGGGGCGTCGGGATAGTTGTTCGAGGCGTAAGGGTAGTCGTTTGAGACATCGGGGTAGTTGTTCGAGACGTCGAGGTAGTTGTTCAGCGCGCCAGAGCCGTGACCTGGCATGGCAAAGTCCTGGTAGTAGGTCGCTGTGTTGTTCTCGACAGCGGAGTTGAGCATAGCCGTCTCGTGCGCCAATTGTGCGCGGTACTCGCGAATGCTGTGCTTTGTGTAGCTCCGTGCCTGTACCTCTGGCTGGTTTCTCGGTTCGATAGGCCCGTTTTCGTCGTAAAGACCAGTCCGCCCACCGACCTGCATGATCTTGAGATCCCGCGAGTTCGCTCCTAGCTGAGCGCGGCGGGCAATCATCTCACGGTCGCGAAGCGGACGGAGATGTGGTGCGATGACATCAGGTGCATCGGCCCATTGTCGATCCTTGTAAGGAACCTCCTCCTCGACAAGTACCGCCATGTTGGCCGGCGGCTGCCAGCCAGCTGGCTCTCGCGTGTACTCCCAGAATGGGACAGCCAGACTGCCCAACATGCGCGCATCTCGCGGGTTGATGACATGTGCGCCACGCACCCGGCGAAGAAAGCGGTCCGTGTCGCTCATGGGAATCCGACCACCGTACTTTGCATCATAGTGGCTGACCAGCGAGTGAGTGTCCGCCCAGAATTCGTTCCAGTTGATCCAGCCTTCAATCATCCTGAGGTGACTTTGCAGCGTAGCAATAAGTTCCACCACATTGCGCTCGGTGAGCTGCTGCGTGACGAGGAAGTTGATCGTCTGGGGTACCAAGCGTTGCGACTCGAGCGGAAACGACGCCACCGCCCACGGATGGAGCTGCTTGTAGTAGTCGACCCGCTCGAGCTGGTGCTTCTGTGCCATCTCAACGGCCGACTGGAGCTGAACACCAATGCGGTAGTACTGTACGGCGCAGAGAATGGAAGCCCGGTCTTGGTTTGGCACCGCGAGGAAGTGCCGCCAGTCGATTCTGTACCACAACATCGAGCCATTGGGTCTAGAATGCGTGAGATGCTGCCAGTGGCCGCGGACACCGCTCGGCTGCATAGCCTGCCACAGCTGTCCTTTAATCGCCCACGCTGGGCGAAGACTGGCATCGTGTGGACCAAATGAGCCGTCGATGCGTCTGACTGGAAGCTCGCTGGACGGAGGACGAGGCCACCACCGAACGTTACTCCTGCACACGACAGGGCCAATGTTGTGATGTGGGAGCCCGGGGTCCACCACAATATACGCCTTATACGCCCACGAGCGGTTCACGCCAATCCTCGACGGATCGGTGAAAGACGGGTCGTCTTGCACTGACATATCCTCCGGGTGCCAGCGTTCGACCATTTGAAGTATCTTCTTGCGCGGCGGGGGTGCAGGCTCTGGAACGAGCTCCTGCGGAAGAGTTCCTCCAGCGGCAAGGAATGCCTCGCGAACCTCGTCGAAGTGAGCGCACGCCCAGTTTGTCTCGTTCAGACGCGCCGTGCCCCATTCCATGGCGTCATACTCGAACAGTTTGATACCAAGCCTGAGAGACGCCGGGATATGCTTCCATTCGTCCTCGGCCTTGTCCTCGTCGTTGTCCACGGCCACGTCACCAGTAAAATAGACCTTGGTATCCCGACACGGCCAGAGGGGACCGGAATGGCGCCACCTGATCAACTCGTCGAGATACTTGCGTGGAATGAGTGGGTATTCGACCGCGTCGGTGAAACGCATGGTGTGCTTATACCCAGCGTAGTGTCGTGCCCGTTGCAACAGCCGTTGGTTCATCTGGTTCTCGGCTTGCTGGCAGAAAGGGTGAAAGAACGCGATGCGGTGAACGTAGGACATTTCGAGATGCGATCGGCGCTCGAGCTGTGTGCGGCGAGGTTCTGGTTCAGGCTTTGTGCTGAGTGATATGTGAGTAATTTGGTTCGTTGGACAATGATAACCCAACAGTAGCGGTACATACAGAGGCAACGTCAGGTCCACCGTGTCGACTTGGTGCAGAGCTAGGGGCCTGCGCAACGTTGTCTTCGCCATATGGTCATCTTGAATGCGTTGGGCGGTCTCTCTACCAGGACAAGAAGTCAGCATTATACACCTGCGTGAAGCATTGAGCTGCTCACGCGGCGCGTTTCCGAATGTCTTCACGTTGTTTCAACAATAAGCCTTCGAGCTCGTCGTTGCTAAGACTCGAGTGGACATCCGCTGCAACAGAACCGTCTTCTTCCTCATCCAGTTTGAGACCGGCGAGGGACTGGGTGCCAGGGCTGCGGGAAGTACCCTATCAATGTCGTTCATTAGTAGCCGGCCTTCGCCAAGAGCTATGCTTGTGTCTAACCTGATAGTTGGTCATGGGCTGGTCTTCGGCGCTGCTGGTCTTCGGCGACGCCGGCGTGGGTGACGAGTCGGGCAGAAAAAGCGGCTTCAAATGTAGGTCAGCTAAAGATAACATACATGGAACATTCGTACATACAACGGGCTGGTGCGGTCTGGAGGCTTGTTCTATGACTTGGCTTTGAAAACGGAGTGGCAGTCCATGAATGGACGGAGACGGTACGGGTGCAATCTGCAAAAGAATCACTAGTCAGCAGAGCGGTACAAAAGGTTCGGACAATGTCCTTACCACTGGAATGGATGCTCGTACTACAGCTCGGGCGGCAGAACCTAACGGGGCATCGCCGGGTGACGGAGAGGGAAGCGTTGAGACGATTGAGGACGAGGAGGATGCAACATCAGGCAACGCTACACCACATGATGCGATCCGCTCGCGCAGATACGCCTCCACTTTTGCCGATTCCTCATCGTCGCCTGGCTCAATGCATTGAACACGCATGATTTCGGTTGACCAAAGCGTGTCGTCTGGATTCAAGCCTTTGCTCGTGAGGAGAGTAGTCGCTTCGGCCATGGTCATAGCCGAGCCATGGAAGTCGAGCAGAATTTGGAAGCCGGCTTGCTCTGCGCGCGTAATACAGGCGGTCTCGGCGGCGGATGGTACTATGGAAGTTGCGGCGGCCATTGCTACTGTTTGTTCGAGGCAGGTGTTTCGTACTGAAGTTCGTAGTAGAGAGGCGGCCAGTGATTGGAGGCGTTCTCGTAAAGTGACGCGTGCTCTGTGCTCCAAAGGGCCCAACAACAGAAAGAATGTGCTCAAAAAGAGCCACACTCAGGTTCTGAGCGGTCGGGTCCACTTGCGTCAGGTGGAGTACGCGTAACCTGGTCCGTGGGATAGTCGTGGCTAGTGACTAGTGGCGAGAATGTTCGTCCCTAGGTCGACAACCGCGCAAGATGTGCTCAAAAAGAGCCACAACAAGCGTTAGATTGCGATGCACGGAGGTTGGGGTGGTTTGGGGTACAGGTGGTCGCACGTCGCACTTTCGCGTTCGGAGCCGCAGGTCTTGTGGTCGTCTGAGAGCGTATGAACTGCATGTCAGGGTCAGTACAAGATAGGACATGCATATATTATGACCTACCTGGCTGTTAGGGGTTGGCGGTTGCGGCGTGTCGCAGGTTCGGTTCCGTGAGTTTCGAGGAGGAAGAGAAGCGCGACGCGCCGGCCTTTACCGAGCACCAAGGAACTCCGCACGAAGCTGGGCACAATCGAAATATACAGCGAACAAAGCAAATAAGAATAAAGTAGAAGCAGACTAACATTATTATCGAGACCATCCTTTGGAACGCGTGATTTTTTGAGCCTGCGAGTAAAAGGCACTTCGAGCGCGGCCAGGTCGCTTGAACTGGTCCCAGTCGGACCGACACTCAAATGAAGAGTGTTCAACGAAAGAAGATATTGTATTGAAGCGTGATCACATGTACAAAGCCTCCAAAATGAGTTGAATAGCATACAACAGGTGCCAGACGATCATCAACGCGCACATTATGAGAACGGCTTGAGCAATTGGCAAATCAAGTTCGTCCTCAGGAATGGTGTCTTGTCCATGAGCGGCCTGCGGGGTTGGCGCGACTGCCTGAGGTCGGCAGATTGGTTGAGGGGCTGGCGCGGTCGCGTGGGGCTGGCGGGTTGGTCGAAGGTCTGGCGCGACCGCCTGAGGCTGGCGGGTCGGTCGAGAGGATGGCGCAGCCAGCGGGGGCTGGCGAGTCGGTCGAAGGGATGATGCGGCCGCCTCGAGTTGGCGGGTCGGTCGAGAGGCTAGCACGACCACTTGACGGTCGGGATTTGGTTGGGACACTAGCGCGATCGGCTCAGGCTCGCGGATAGGTTTGAGCGCTGGCGCGACCGGCTCAAGCTCGCGGATGGGATAGGGATCCGGTGAAGCGACCTTAGTCGGAAGTGGCTCGTCCAACCAGCACGGCTCATGCTTCTCATCGACGTAAACCGTGGCTAGCGAGCGGATGGCACTTGCTGGTATATGGCCAAGGGCAAGCCACTCGTTACGGCCGCCACCCTTGGGCTTGAAGAAGCGCGTCTGGCACGCGACCGAGGTGTCGATTTGGAAAATATGGATGGGGCGGCCGAGGCGGAATGGCAAAGAGGCCATGTGCTGAGCCCAGCGGCGCATGTTGCTATAGTCGGATAAAAGGGAAACGAATGGGCTAGGTTTCCTGCACTTCCAGTTGAGGTGGTCCGTGATGACAGACTGCAGCGCGGAGTCGCTGAACTGCGCAATGTCGAAATCCGCGCGGCCAGCGTTGATACCAGTCTCGTCAAAGTGTGTGGTGCATTTGTCGTAAAATGCGCGGTAAAGAAGAAGCGGCGGAGGAGTATTGGTGACTTGCTCATGCAGAGCGGTCCAGGACGGCGGCACGGCAGAGGCCATTTCGTGGAAAAGGATACGCGAGGAAGGCCCGGTAGTAGCCGGATACTGCAGCTGTGTGGCCTTGCAATGTATCCCACATACGCGCGAAAGAACACTAGAGCACATTGTATTAGCAAAATAACCAAAACATGAATGGTTTGCACATCCCTTAATTATCGTGGCAATCCTGTCGATCATGAGACCCGCGATTCCGACGGCTGCACAGGTGCGTGAACAGAAACGAGATCCAGCCCAAGTGAGAATGTTTCGAGTACATATGTGGAGCGAAATCGGAACAAGAGGAGGTGGGAACGGAAGCGCAAGAACAATCTGGCCGGCTTTGGCGTCACGTCGGGGCTTAAATCTTGCATATACAAGCAGTGTCTTGCGTGCCCAGGCGAAGAACGAACTCCGTGCATACATTGTCTAGGTAGATGCAGCACATGTAGATTGAGTGTGTGATGTCAAAGTTCTGCTTCCCGGTGCTCCAGACCATTGGTTCGAGCGCGGTCCTTCGACTTGACATCGCTAGCGATGAAGGTTGCGCGACGCGGGTCTCTCAGCAGGATGCATCGCAACGACGCAAGAATGTCGTCAGCGGACCTCGGTTGTGGCTGGGCTGCACCAGCTACAATGAGTTCCTGCTGCTTCCGGATGCAGCGCGTAGAAATTGCCTGGTGCCGCGCAACAGCGTCGAGCCGGGCCAGTCGTGCGCCACAGACGCCACACTCGGAACGACCAACGTTGTGAACTGCACGCATGTGTCGGGCCAGATTGAAGGCGCGCGCGCAGATCTGGGAGCATCCCGGGTAATCGCATGGGTATGCTTTTGGCACGGTATCGTCCTCGTCCTCGTCCTCGTCCTGCTTGCTCGCGAGAGTCGCGGTGTCTTCCTCGTGCCTGCGCGTCGCAGCGGGTTCTTCACGCGCAAATGCAGCAACAGGCAAAATCGAATCAGGGTAGACCTGAGCGTCGTTCTTGGTGATTTTGCTGATGCTGGCGGGTTCGCCTGAATAGTATGTCACTGGCGGCTTCGCATAGACCGCGTCAGACGCGCGGCCCCAAAACACGAAATAACCGCGTGTGCAGGAGGGTGGTGTCTTGTTGGAGTCGGTAGAGACTCTGGCGAGGGACATCTTATGAGAGGAAAGAGTCGATGAGATAAAATGTAGCGTGTGTAGCGCGTGTCGGAGAAGAAAAGACTCAACGGCCGGCATATCCCGCTTTCTTGGCCGACGCCTTCTAACGACTATCAAACGTGTAGATTAGATAACAAATGTCCCGACTGCGAACGGTCTTTTGTGTCAGCATTGCGCGGCGGTAGAGTCGCGCAAGACGCCTCACATCGTTTCCAGGATAAGAAGAGCACACCGTCGGCAGTGTTGATCATCGCACCACCGCCTGTTCTAGAGCCTAACGATTGTAATGTTGAACGCGTCCAACTCTGACGCAGCATTTCCCCCCTCGCTTGCCACGCAGTCATTTCTAACATAACAGACCCGCACATGCGATCTATTGCACCGTGCCAGCTCTACGTGACTGTTCCATCCTCGCTCGTTGTCTGCTTGACACAATCGAGTCCTCGCCGCGATGATGCGCAGTGGCGACCTGACTACGACTCGTGGCGGCGTCGTCGTATGGTCGTAGTCATAGCAGCTATGCCTGTTGAGAAGGAGGCGGTCATGTGGGTATCCCATGCTTAGGTGCAAGACGAGGAGATGCTGGGTCATGCGCAAGCAGCTGTGGCGGGTGCTTGAGACGACGCGTTCTGCGTGAAATTGGAGCGGGCACGTCGTATGGAGTGTATACCCACTGGCACTGTCGTCGCTTCAGTGAGTGGAACGACGGTCGGGACAACAGCGCGTTCCATAAGGGCGGCGGTTGTTGTCGCTGAGCTGTTGCCATATGACGAGTCGGTTGTACCATTACGCAATCGAGCAGGAGTGCACTAGCTACTTTGGCTGACAGGGACGTCGGCTATGACTTAGTACGTTGCTTTGCCTGCTACCCGTGACGAAGACCGAACTACGAGCGCTCATATTCTTTAAAGCAATGTGTCATTATACTAAATGAGAACATGCTCATCCTGTGCGGCGCGATTCAAAACAGACGAGGGACTTTGTACGGGCCACCGCCGTTGCCTGTCGAACGCCGCTTGTTGCTGTCACCGGCAGAAATAGAGGGCTCATCATCCTCCTCCGTGAGGTCAATTACCTGCGCTTCGCGCAGGCGGATCGTCTGGTTGGACCTTGGGATATAGACCAGTGATATCGGCGTGAACTGATGCCATCCGCGCGGGTAGGACGGTCGATAGATTTCGACCCCGTGCTGGAAATCTTGAACGCGCGCGCGAAGCCCGTGCGGCATCACCGTCCAACTCATAATCTCGGAAAAGAGTTCTACGATGTATCGTTCGATGTTGCCGGTCTGAAGCAAAAAGTTAGTTGCAGGAATCGGCACGATGGAGAAATGACGAACGGCGTAGTCGATCTGCAAGATGTAACGAAGCGTTCCAGGCGTGTCACACTCACGGCCAATAACGATCGGCTCGCACGCATTGTCGTCGTGAAGCTCTGGCGGAGAATCGGCAGTCGGGATGTAAGCTGCGAAGGAGCGGCTCGGGCGGCTACTGATCTGGGCACTCTGAGGCATGGGCGACGAAGGCGCGGAACTGCTTGAGGCGCTTGTGAGGGTCAGCTTGTGAGGCTTCTTCGGAATCCACGAGCGGAACTCCCGCCTGCTGGGCTCGTAAACAGCACAAGGACCACAATGGTCGCACTGATTGCGAATGATGAGCAAAACGTGCTAGCAACAGAAAATGGACGGGCCCTACCACAAAAAAAATGTTGTGCAAAGTCTTTGGGCGCATTCCAGCTTGCCTGCGGATGCGGCTACTGTCGCATTGGGGACACCGCATGCGACTGGGAGACGGGCATTCGTCATATCGCTTCTTGACACGAGGCCGCGTGAGCGACATGAGCAAGTCATCGTCGCGGTACAGGATGGCGTGCATAACAATCGCAGGTACTGGATCCAACGATGAAGTCGAAGTTGCAAGGCGGGCGAACGCGAACAGTCGACCCACAAGTTGAGAGAACGACAAGTAGCCTACGTTGCAGTACGTGAAGTTGTGAAAGTGGATCAAGGGTGTGCGGCGATTAATTGGACTGAAAAGCCGTCGTCGGCTACGAGCGGGCTCCACATTCTCTACCTCACAGCTCCCGACACTACCAGCACCCCAACATGGTTGCCACCCGCGAACAAATTGACAGAGAGAAACGTCAACCCCAACGTCAAACCCGCAGTCAAGCGATTACGAAGCAGAAACCGGAGCAGAAACGACTACCGGATCCGCCCAAGAACACGAACAAGAAGAAGCTGGCCAAGGTCACGAGCGCGACGAGCGAATAGAAGGAGCCGGCGAAGGTGTGCCCCATCTGGCATTCCGAAGAAAATACTATACTAATGCTCGGAATACAGAAACGGGGAAAGGCACTGTTACTCCGCGAGCTCAACGCCAGCGACGATGGTGCCAAGGCAGTTTTGGACCGGAATGATATCACACTTGCACTGGACCTGATGCTCGCCACGGCCGGGCTGGCCGCCGCCGCCGCGGAACATCCTGTCAGCTCAGAAGTCGACCAGTTCCTCGCAACCCATGGCGTGAAGGTATGTGCCATTATGTTTTACGCCCTCGGCAGGTGCTGATTCGTTCGTGACTTAGGTCGTGCGCGAGGACGATACCGTGACCAGTTTCATTACTAATCAAGGCTATGCTGCGGTGACCTACGAAGAGTTCGTGGCCGGCATGCACCAGGCGGCCAACGAGGTCGACGTTGCCGAGAAGTCGGGAAACTTCCAAAGCGGCTCAGCTGTCCTTAAGCCCGCACCAGAGGATGGACCAGAGAGCGCCGCCAACACAACCATCAACACTCTCGAACCCGACGACAAGGTCTCAGAGCAGGAGCCGAGTGCTGGCGGTGCGATATTCAAATCGACTGCCGCCTCGATTCTATGCGCTGAGCCGGAGGACAAGGACGGAAGTCAGCATGGTGACGAGTCTGCGGGTGGTGTGCCCGTGCAGGCAACTATCTCGCCGACTCGTCCCATGTTGCTGCAAGGCAGGAGCGGCATGTCACCCGCGGTATCGATTCCCGAGGGCAACGATTTCATTACACAGTTCGAGGACGGCGGGATGTATTCCGGTGGAGACGAGTTCGACTTTGAGAACCCGATGGAAGTCGACGACAGCGCTACTGGTGATCACAACACCGGGACTCAGAGGCCCCACACCCCGCAGGGTACCACTAAGAAGCAAGACGCTCCGATTTGCGGCGTTCAGATGGACGACAACGAGAAGAGCATCGCTCCAAAGCGAAACGCTCCGGTGCGCGGCGCCGAGGAGTCCGATGAGAACCTCACGAGCCAGCAGCGCACTGACGGCCTCAACAAGCAGCCCGAAGGAGATCACGCCAACGAGAAGAGCAACAATACCAACAAGGCGGTGCCGCAGGCTTCGGACAACGACGCCAGCGAGAAGAGCGGCCGTCCCGCCATTGAGGAGGACGGTGGTCGCGGCGAGGCCAAGACAAAGACGGCTCCGGTCCCCAAGAAGAGTTATCTCACCCAGGAGGAGCGGGAGACGCGAAACCTTCCCGATGACGTGATGTTCATCGGTAATCCAGACGCTCATGGGCGGGTTCGCATGGACTGGTCAGGAGGGGAGATCATCAGAGGAGCGAGGAGGAAGAACATGAGTGAGTGTGCGATGTCTGCGTTGGACAGAATGACTAACCTGTCACTAGACCTGTTTACGCGGCGCTCGACGAACTACGACGACATCACAACGCTCGAACCCACTGACGCCAATTTTAACGACAAGACGCATGATTGTTTCACGGCGAACTTTCAGAAGGTCAGCTGCTAGGCGTGCAGGGGCAGGAGCAATTACTCACTTGGTGTTTCACAGGTTCATGAAGGTCTCCACAAGGTTGGAGGAGACGCGATCCTCATCCACATGTCAGGCGACGACAAGCGAGTGTTCCGTGGCTACGCCTCGTCTCACGTGAGGGCCGTGATGCCCAACCTCGTCACGGACGTCATAAAGCTGGTCAAAGATGGCTTGATGCACGAGTCGGATGCCGCGATGCG
>Ga0247815_10004024_pt1 | contig 10411 bp, 8 predicted proteins | sample UWRJL194509B1_FD_181014 | JGI IMG/M metagenome (GOLD analysis project Ga0247815, IMG submission 181014) | Plant litter microbial communities from Arlington Agricultural Research Station in Wisconsin, United States - UWRJ-L194-509B-1 | ecosystem: Environmental > Terrestrial > Plant litter >... | reverse complement strand
CTTCGCATGTAAACTTTCCAGGCATCAGATCCTGACTCTCTTCCTCCTCCTGTTTCTTTTTCTCCACCAAAAGCACCGCCAATTTCAGCACCAGATGTTCCGATATTTACATTCGCAATACCACAATCAGAGCCTGTAACTGATAAGAATAGTTCCGCTTCTCTTAAGTTATTGGTCATAATTGCAGATGATAATCCCTGTCCTACACCATTCTGGATTTCAATTGCGTCTGTAACAGTTCCTGAATATTTCAATAAGTACAATACTGGGGCAAAAGTTTCGTGTTGTACAATCTCAAACGTATTATCAGCTTCAGCAATTGCAGGTTTCACGTAACAGCCACTTTCGTAACCTTCTCCTGAAAGTACGCCGCCTTCAACAAGAATTTTTCCACCTTCAGCAACTACTTTTTCCAGCGCGTGATTGTACATTTCAACCGCATGTTTGTCAATTAACGGACCAACATGATTCTTTTCGTCTAATGGATTTCCGATACGTAGTTGCTTGTAAGCAGAAACTATTGCATCTTTAACCTTATCATAGATACTTTCGTGAATGATCAGACGACGTGTTGAAGTACATCTTTGTCCGGCTGTTCCCACAGCACCAAAAACGGCACCAATCACAGTCATTTTAATATCTGCATCCGGCGTTACAATAATGGCGTTGTTTCCACCTAATTCTAACAATGAATTTCCTAAACGTCCCGCAACTACCTGCGCGACAATTTTACCCATACGAGTAGAACCAGTAGCTGAAATTAATGGCACACGTTTATCACTCGTTAATAATTCTCCTATTTTATAATCACCATTGATTAAACAAGAAATTCCTTCCGGAAGGTTATTTTCTTTGATAACTTCGGCTATAATATTCTGGCATGCAATTCCGCAAAGAGGTGTTTTTTCTGAAGGTTTCCAAACACAAACATCACCACAAATCCACGCCAAAGCAGTATTCCAGGCCCAAACTGCTACCGGAAAGTTAAATGCCGAAATGATTCCAACAACTCCCAAAGGATGATATTGTTCGTACATTCTATGTCCCGGACGCTCAGAGTGCATTGTCAAACCGTGTAACTGACGTGAAAGACCAACTGCAAAATCACAGATGTCGATCATTTCCTGAACTTCACCATAACCTTCCTGCAATGATTTTCCCATTTCATAAGAAACCAGTTTACCTAAAGCTTCTTTGTTTTTTCTCAATTTCTCACCAAACTGACGTACGATTTCTCCACGTTGTGGCGCTGGCATTAGCCTGAATTGTTTGAAAGCAGTTGTCGCCGATTCCATTACTTTTTCATAATCTGCAGCACTTGAAGTTTTAACTTTTCCAATTAATGCTCCATCAACCGGAGAATAACTCTCTAAAATTTCTCCGTTCGAAAAATTGTTTATTCCTGTTGAAGTTCCTTCATTAATTTCCTTTATACCCAGTTGGCATAAAGCTTCTTTAATTCCGAATCCTATTTCTGTTGTTGTCATTTCGACTTTTATTAATTTGTTATGCTGCTTTTATAAAACAGCAGGTACTATTTTACACTCAGAAAAGCTATTCTGAGTGATCCGTTTCTTTTATAAAAATTTTGGTTTTATTATTTGGTTTCCTGCAACTTTACATCAGTACTCTCAAATATTTTATCCGCAGATGATGCAACAAATCCCTGGTATAATTCTCCGTTAGCCATTGGATAACGTAGTGCAAATTCATAATAACAAGATGGAATTTCTAAAGCACCTTCTTCAAAATCGACCACATACAAATCTGCTAATGTACTTGATTGTTCTAGTAGTTGTTCCGGTGTACCTTTGATTTTTCCTCCGGATGCATTTAGTTTCCATCCACTTACTTCTAAAAAGCTGTTTAATTCTTCTAATGTTTTAAACTCTTTTAAAGCATTGGTATTTATAGTGAAGTGATTGGCTCTAAAACCGTAAACATACATCCAGGCAGCATATTCAGATTCTTCCAATAATGATTTGTAGATCTTTTGTGAATTTCCTTTCCAAACCGAACCGCTTAAAACCAATTCAGGATCGTTGAATACATTTTGATCACAACTGTTTAAGATATCTTGTACTGTTTCTTGCAATTCAGCTGAACATTTTTCTAATTCTAATTCAGAAATAAAAATTCTTGGCGCATTTTTATCAGTAGTATGTTCATAGTGTTTGGCATATAATTTTTTAGTCTCAAAATTATACTCTCCTCTTGCCTCATAACCAACATTTAAAAAAGGTATTTCTAAAACGGCAATATTAACACGTTTATCATTGAATGTACGAATCGCGATATGATCATTCTGAATTTCTTCACCTCTGTCTTCTAACAATTCATGTATTTTTTTTGCAGATGGAGTAATATCAGCATATTGCTCCCATAGTTTCGTAAGTAATTGATCTTTATTCATTTCTGTCATGTTAAAATACTGTTATTATGACACAAATCTATATATAAAGATGTTAATATAACAGTCATTATATACGATTATTGACAAATAGACATTTGAATTGCTTTTTTTTGTAATTTTGACATTTTAAAATCCAGTTTTAACAAAAGAATTGTCAAAATAATAGAATCCATAAACAATCACGAGCTATGCCGAGTACCAAGAAGAATGAAAATACTGACTATTTAGATAGAGAAATCATGCAGAAGCTAAGTGAGAATGGAAGAATACCATTTTCAGATCTTGCGAAGGAATTAAATATATCCAATTCTCTGGTACATTTAAGAGTGAAGAAATTACAGGAATCAGGAGTAATTACAGGTTTCTCTGTAAAACTAAATGCTAAAGAACTTGGTTTTGAAACTATTACCTACACAGGAATTGTTACAAAAGAAGCTCGCTACTCGTATTCTATAGCCGAAAAATTAAAAGAAATCCCCGAGGTGATCGAATGCCATTGGGTCTCAGGAAAATATGCCTTATTTATTAAAATTGTTTCTTTTAATAATGAAGAGCTTCGTAAAATTTTATACGAGCAAATTCATCAGATTGAAGGCGTTGGAAGTACGGATTCGTTTTTTTCTTTTGGTGCTGCTTTTGAAAAAAATCTGCCGGTTTAAATATTAAAATTCCAAATCTTAAATTCCAAATTCCAACCCACAAATCCTGCAAAGCAACTATAAATAAAAAATCCCAAATTCCAATTGTTAGGTTGGAATTTGGGATTTAAATATTGAAATTTATGAGCTCGTTTAGTCTAAAATAAAACTCACACTTACATTTGCTGTAATTTCAATTTCTCCAATGGCTAATGTTTCGTTTGAAGCACCTTCAGCATTATCCATCGCCATAGATTTCATCGCATACATTGGCTGTGGGTGGTAAACTTGTGAGTTATCAGAAATAACAAAAGCTTTACCTACTTTTTGACCTAATACTGATACATAATCTTCTGCTTTTGCTTTAGCGTCTTTCATGGCAATTTTTCTTGCTTCAGACTGATATTGCGCTAATTTTGATGATTCAAAAGAAACTTTGTCCAAACGGTTAATTCCTTGCTGAACTAAACCTTCCATCAATTCGTCGTATTTAGATAAATCTTTTACTAAGATTTCAACTGTCTGAACAGCATTATAACTTGTTTTCTTTTTTTCGTAATCGTATTGCGGATTAAGAGCCACTTGCTTTGTTCTGAAATCTGTTGCTGGAATATTCATTTTTTTGATGAATTTTAAAACAGCATCCATTTTTTCGTCATTTTGCTTTTTGACGTCTTTAGCATTATTTCCTTTCGTTTCAACTGTAGCTGAAATAGAAACCTGATCTGGAGCTACTTTTACTTTTCCTTCTCCATTTACATTGATCTGAGGAATTTGTTTGGTTTCCTGGCCGTAAGACATAGTCATAAACATGATTGTTAAAAATAATACTACTTTTTTCATTTTTGTTATATTTTAAATTATTGATAAGGGCATTTCAAAAGTTATGCCAACCTTACAATTTTCCTAATTTAGCCATCGCAAAAAGTATTAAAATCGGAATTGCCAATAAGATAACCATCAAACTGTGATCTACAATTAAAGAAGGTTCTTTTACCAGAGTAATCAAATAACCTCCTATAGCACCTCCAAAGTGCGCTGTGTGCCCAATATTGTCATTTTTGGCTTTCATTCCGTAAATTGAGTACAATAAATATAAAATTCCGAAAATATAAGCTGGTATTGGAATAACAAAAAAGATTCCCAACATCATATCGGGCTGCAACAGTATGGCAGAATATAAAATTCCGGTCACAGCGCCTGAAGCTCCTACCGCACGATAACTATAATCATTTTTATGAAATAGCATTGTCAGCAAACTTCCAAAAATCAAACTTCCCAAATAAATCAGAACGAAAGAGATTGTTCCAAGCCATTCGATAACTACCGGTGCAAACATCCAAAGTGTAAACATATTAAATATTAAGTGCATCATATCAACATGCAAAAAACCAGACGACAACATTCTGATTTGTTCACCGGAACGAATGCTTCCAACATGAAATTCGTATTTTCTAAAAAAAGCAAGATCATTAAAACCTTTGTAACTAATCAAGGCATTGGCAACAATAATTCCAACCAAAACGGTATTAACGGTATTCATAAAAAATATTTAATGTGAACGGTAAATATAATGATTCTCAAACATAACTTTACAAGAAACCAAACATCGATGGTTATTCATTTTTAATTTATCTTTGTAAAAAAAAATTAGATGCAGTTTCTCGCTTATATAGTAGCCTACCCTTTTCTTTGGCTTATTTCTATACTTCCCTTTCGTATATTTTATTGGTTTTCAGATTTCGTTTATTTTCTTGTATATCATGTTATTGGATATCGCAGAAAAACAGTTCGTGAAAATCTGGCACTTACTTTACCCCACTTAAGTGATGCTGAAAGAAAAGAAATCGAAAAGAAATTTTATCAGCATATGTGTGATATGTTTTTGGAGATGATCAAAACAATGAGCATTACGCCTGAAGAAATGGAGAAAAGATTTACCATTACCAATATGGATCTTTTTCACGAATATGAAAATAAAGGTAAAAGTGTTGTATTAGTTGCTTCACACTACGCAAGCTGGGAATGGCTTTTGACACTTAATAAAAGAATGCTTTTTAACGGAGTTGGTGTTTATAAAAAAATTGCCAATCCTTATTTTGATAAACTGGTTCGAAAAATCAGAGGAAAATATGACGCTGAATTGGTTGAAACCAAGAAAGCAATTCCTTTAATGGCACAAAACCAGCGTGATGGAATTTTGAGTCTTTATGGTCTGGCAAGTGATCAATCACCAAAACTGGACAGGATTTTTCATTCGATGAAGTTTATGGGAATTGAAGTTCCGGTACATACAGGAGCTGAAATGTTGGCTAAAAAATACGACTTAAGCGTTATTTTCATCAAAGTAAAAAAAGTGGGAAGAGGTTATTATGAAGCTTCAATTGTACCAATTGCTGATAACCCAAAAGAATATGAAAATTTTGAAATAACTGAGAAATATTTAAGAGAAGTCGAAAAACAAATTTACGAAGCTCCAGAATATTATTTATGGACGCATAAAAGATGGAAACATCGCGTTCAATAATACTCTTTTATTAAAAAACTTGAAAGTCCAAAAGGCAATATTGCTTTTTGGATTTTTACTTTATACGTATTTCTGAAAATTCAAAAACTATCTTAATTATCTAAACGCAGTACCCCAAAAAAAAACTCTTTCAACTTAATGAAAGAGTTTTTTTGTTTGAAACAGATTTAAAAATCTTAGCAACTTAGAAACTAAGTATCTTAGAATCTTTTCTAACTAAATTCCGGCAATTGCTTTTATTTCATCTATAATTCGAAGTGCTAAAACATCTGCTTTTTCCTGAGAAGGAGCTTCAGTGTAGATACGAATAATCGGTTCTGTATTTGATTTTCTTAAATGTACCCATTCTGTCGCGAAATCAATTTTCACACCATCAATAGTGGTAATATCTTCGTTTTTATATTTTTCTGTCATGGCAACTAAAATCGCATCAACATCAATTTGTGGTGTTAATTCAATTTTATTTTTGCTCATATAATATTCGGGATAGGAAGCTCTCAAAGCCGAAACTGACATTTTTTTGTTTGCTAAATGCGTTAAAAATAAAGCCACTCCAACCAAACTATCACGTCCGTAGTGAGATTCAGGATAGATAATTCCGCCGTTGCCTTCACCTCCAATAATAGCATTATTTTTTTTCATCAACTCCACTACGTTTACCTCGCCTACCGCACTTGCTTCGTAACTTCCGTTATGTGCTTTAGTTACGTCACGCAGGGCACGTGAAGATGACATATTCGAAACTGTATTTCCAGGAGTTTTACTCAAAACATAATCGGCGCAAGCCACTAATGTATATTCTTCTCCAAACATTTCTCCATCTTCGCAAATGAATGCTAAACGATCCACATCCGGGTCAACAACAACTCCTAAATGCGCTTTTTCCTTAACTACCAATTCAGAAATATCAGTTAAATGTTCTTTTAAAGGTTCTGGATTATGAGGGAAATGCCCGTTTGGTTCGCAATACAGTTTTACAACTTCAACGCCCATTAATTCTAATAATTTCGGAATAATGATTCCTCCGGAAGAATTTACTCCATCAACAACAACTTTAAATTTTGCCGCTTTTACCGCTTCAGCATCAACCAAAGGCAAATTTAAAACCTCGTCGATATGAATATCCATATAGGCATCATTCACTGTAATTTTTCCTAAATTATCAACATCGGAGAAATCGAAAGCTTCCGCTTCTGCAATTTCAAGAATTTTTGCGCCTTCAGCTCCGCTTAAAAATTCTCCTTTTTCATTTAATAATTTAAGAGCGTTCCATTGTTTTGGATTGTGAGAAGCTGTTAGAATAATTCCCCCGTCTGCTTTTTCCAATGGCACAGCAACTTCTACAGTTGGAGTTGTTGAAAGTCCAAGATCAATTACATTAATTCCTAAACCTATCAACGTATTTACAACAAGATTATGGATCATAGGTCCAGAAATTCTGGCATCACGACCAATCACAACCGTTAATTTTTCTTTTGAAGTATTATTTTTCAGAAAGGTCCCGTATGCCGATGCAAATTTTACAGCATCAACAGGAGTCAGGTTATCACCTACTTTTCCTCCTATAGTTCCGCGAATTCCGGATATTGATTTTATTAAAGTCATTTTTATGAGTTATGGTTATTTTTTATTACAAATATAGAAAAGTTGCTGAGATGCTAAGGTCCTAAGATGCTAAGATTTTTTTAAAAGGTTCTAAGGTGCTGAGATACTAAGGTTCTAAGATTTGATAAAAAACTAAATTGTGAAGTTTATATTGTAAAGTTTTATTATAAAAGCGATTTAAAAAAGATTTCATACTTTTACTAAAACAACCTAGTTTCTTTGTCCCGAAGCTTCTTGGTAGCAACTTTAAAAAAGAAAACTTAGAACCTTAGCACCTTAGAATCTTAGAATCTCAAAAAGAATGAACTTCCTAGCCCATATATATCTTTCAGGTGATAATGATTTTATCAAAATCGGCAATTTTATGGCGGATGGTATTCGTGGAAAACAGTTTGAACATTTTCCTGAAGATGTGCAAAAAGGAATTATTCTACATCGTTTTATTGACACTTATACCGATTCGCATGATGTATTTAGACAAAGTACCAAACGGTTACATGAAAAATATCATCATTATGCCGGCGTGATTGTAGACATTGTTTACGATCATTTTTTAGCTAAAAACTGGAGCCAATATTCTGACGAAAAATTAGAAGATTTTATCAATCGGTTCTATAGTTCACTTCACAATAATTATGATATTCTGACTGAAAAAACGCAAGGTTTAATGCCTTATATGATCGAAAGAAACTGGCTTTTGAGTTATAGAACTGTTGAAGGTATTCATCAGATTTTAAGCCAAATGGATCGAAGGTCGAAAAACCTTTCTAAAATGCAATTTGCCAGTGAAGAGCTTAAAGAATTTTACTCCGAATTTGAGCAGGAATTCACGACTTTCTTTGAAGAAATGCAACTTCAGGCCAAACAAAAATTACTTTCCTTATAAAATTAATTGATTTTATAAAAACCAATATTTTCTCGTTTATGAAAAAAATTACATTCTTGTTCTCATTCATTTCCGTTTTTAGTTTCGCACAGCAAAATCCAACCGGATTAGTAACTTCAAAAGCAATGGTTGTTTCTGCCAGAGCAGAAGCTTCCAAAATAGGCGCCGACATCATGAAAAGAGGTGGAAACGCCTTTGATGCTATGGTGGGTACCGAATTAGCTTTGGCAGTTGCTTTTCCTTTCGCAGGAAATATTGGTGGTGGCGGATTTATGGTATACCGAAAAGCAAATGGAGAGGTTGGGTCATTAGATTATCGTGAAAAGGCGCCGTTAGCAGCATCAAAAGATATGTTTTTAGATCAGGATGGAAATGTAGTTAAAGGAAAAAGTACTGAAACCGCTTTAGCAATTGGCGTTCCGGGTACGGTAGCCGGTGTTTTTGCTGTTCATAGAAAATTTGGCTCTATGCTGATGTCTGAAATTTTAAAACCAGTTATTGCGTTAGCCGAGCGAGGAGTTGTTGTAACCAAAAAACAAGAAAAAAGTCTCAACGATTATCGTGATGCCATTGTAAAAGTAAATGGGGAAACGACACTTTTAGCTGCTAATTTTAAAGAAAATGACACTATTAAATATCCAGCGCTTGCAGCTACATTAAAGCGAATTTCAAAAAATGGAAGAAGTGAATTTTACAAAGGCGAAACGGCAAAAATCTTAGTAGATTATCTCCAGAAAAAAGGCGGAATTATTACACTTGAAGATTTATCCAAATATGAAGCAAAGTGGAGAAAACCGCTTCAGTTTACTTATAAAGATTTAAAAATAACCTCTATGTCTCCGCCAAGCAGCGGCGGAATCTGTCTGGCGCAAATCCTGAAAATGATCGCTCCTTATGATTTGGCAAAAATGGGACATAATTCAGCCGAAGCCATTCAGGTAATTGTTGAAGCAGAAAGAAGAGCTTATGCCGACAGAAGTCAGTTTCTAGGCGATCCTGATTTTGTAAAAATTCCGGTAAACGCACTACTATCCGGTGATTACCTGAAAGATAGAATGTCTACTTTTAATGTTGACAAAGCCAGTTTATCCTCAGAAATAAAAGAAGGAAAAGTAACTTACAATGAAAGCACAGAAACAACTCATTATTCTATAGTGGATAAATTCGGAAATGCAATTGCGGCAACCACAACCCTAAATGATGGTTACGGCTCTAAATATTATTGTGATGAATTGGGTTTCTTTTTAAACAACGAAATGGATGATTTTAGTGCCAAGCCAGGATCTCCAAATATGTTTGGTTTAGTTGGAAATGAGGCCAACAGTATTGCCCCGCAAAAGCGAATGCTAAGTTCCATGACTCCTACAATTGTTGAGAAAGAAGGAAAACTTTTTATGGTGGTAGGAACTCCGGGAGGTTCAACAATCATAACATCTGTTTTGCAAACAATTTTAAACGTTTACGAGTATAAACTGAGTATGCAAGAGGCGGTAAACGCACCAAGATTTCACCACCAATGGTTACCGGATCTTATTACTTTTGAACCAAGTACTTTTGAGAATAATACGATCGACAAGCTTAAAGCAAAAGGATATTTAATCAATGAAAAACCAACTCCTATAATAGGTAAAGTTGATGCTATTTTGGTGCTTCCAAACAAAACTCTGGAAGCTGGAGCCGATTTTAGAGGTGATGATGCAGCGGTTGGTTTTTAGTTTCAAATAAGGCAATTAACAACTTGTTAGTAAAAGTATATTAACTTATTGTTTTTAAAAAAAATGGAGTATTTTTTTTACTAAATTTGCGCCAAACTAAACAAAACCAATATGTCGGAAGAATCATTTTCAGAAGAAAAACAACCAAACAAAAAATCAAGAAACATAAAAATTGGAGTCGTACTAGCTATAATTGCAGTAATTGGAGTTATTTTCATTCCAAAAATCTGGGCGAAATACAATAAAAAAGAAGTTGTATGCCTGAATGGTCAAACAGAAATTTACGAAAAATTTAAAGATGCTGTCGTTTTAATAAAACATACTTATACTGTTGAAATATCGATAAAAGGTTCCAAACCTTTTCAGCTTGAAGTTGGCGAAACCAATCTGGAGCCAAAGGCAATATCCGGAACAGGTTTTTTTGTTTCAGAAGATGGAAAAATAGTAACTAATCACCATGTAGCAGAACCCTGGAAATACCAAAATGAAAACGGAACTTCTTATGATTATGTAAAAGAACATATTGCTGCGGTTCTTCCGGATTCTATAAGTGAAGAAAATTACAAGGCTGTTATCGAAAAAAACTGGAACAACTATTACGAAGAAGAAGGAGAGGAATTTGAAGAA
>Ga0247815_10004022_pt1 | contig 10416 bp, 12 predicted proteins | sample UWRJL194509B1_FD_181014 | JGI IMG/M metagenome (GOLD analysis project Ga0247815, IMG submission 181014) | Plant litter microbial communities from Arlington Agricultural Research Station in Wisconsin, United States - UWRJ-L194-509B-1 | ecosystem: Environmental > Terrestrial > Plant litter >... | reverse complement strand
ACTTCGCCTTCGTACACCTCTTTGGTTTCCTTTATCCTCAGCCCGATGGCGCGACGGAACGCCTCAGACAAGACCTCGGTCTTTTTAATCTCTGCAGAGTAGACTTCGGAGCCGACCATCGTGCAGAACGGAACCTTTGCGCCAAGTTCCTTGGAGACAGCAAGCGCAAGCGCAGTCTTGCCTGTACCAGGAGCACCGGCAAGAACCAGCGCGCGACCAGAGAATTTGCGCGATTTGATCAGCTCGACGACAACACCACATGCCTAAGATACGCGCGCGCGATGAGCTTAATGCTTTGGAGTGGATCTCGCAGGCGTACCTCTCGCGCCACGGTCTGGCCGATAAACCCTGCGCCAGCCTGCTGAGCAATGCCTTCTGGTGTTAATCCAAGGCCTTTGATGTGGGAGTGCGGCGCAATGCGCGATGTGCGCGACGAGCCAGCGGTTGTGGCCCTCATCGTTCGGAAGAAAGAGCGGTTCAAGCACCGACGCGGCAAGTCCGCACGCTCCTTTCCTCAACTTTTTGAAATCATCTCCGCCAACCGCATCGGGAAGATCTATGTTGATTTCTCTTCTTACTGCGGCTACGATTCTTGGTCAAAATTTTTAGTCTTGAGCTACCAGGTCTCCATTGGTAGCTTTGCCCTTGCTCACTGACGTCTGGACCCGAGGCGCCGGCGTCTTCTCGTCAGAAGACATCAGGCACGCGGACGAACTGAGCTCAGACCGCGCTTGGTATCTCCGCTTGTCAAACATCGATGACCTCGCTTACCGTGTCCGTGCTGTCACACACGAATGCCGGTCTCGCCCTCCGCGCCTGTCTTCTCTCTCTTCACACCGCTCGTGCTCCACGTTCCTCCGCTTGTTCTGTGCTGTCCCGATATGCCGGCTGCCCGCCCACATAAGCGACAGTCAGGATCGAAACGCAGCAGCTCCAAGACCAAAGTAGCTTCGTATGGAGCCTCCCTGAGCAAGGCTGCTTCGAAAGTACGATCGAGGCGTCGCAGCAACACAAGCGCTACCCCGGAGAGCGCGAGCGTGGACCTCGATCTTGCAAGGAACGCGTCTGGACGCAGAATCGTTGGTCCATTCTACGAGATCGGTGCGTACGAGACTGGGCCACGGTAGAGTGCACAAGGACCGACCCCGACTCCTCCTACGACAGAGTATATCGAGTTCGCTGAGGTGTTCAAAGATGCCAAGACGAACAAGAAGTCGTGGGTGAGGATATTCCGTGACTTTGTTTGACTCTGCATGAGCTCACTGCTGTTCAGGAGTACATGATTAAGGCACGTCGCTGAACCCTCGCCTCGAGTCCATCCATTGAACCTCTACAGTGGTATGGATACGAAACAAGCGACAACTGGTGAGCTACATCCTCTCCGCTTCTCTCGTCGGGCTGACCGAATGAACAGCGCTATCGCCGAGGACGGGTTCACCCAGAGTAGCAACATCATCCAGTCCTTTTGGCGCGATATCGGCACGAGATACGTCGGATTCGACCTTCACGCCCGCGCTCACGTTCCCGCCACTCGCGTTCATCCTAGTCCGGAGTGGATCGGTGCGTGCGCTTCCCACGCTAGCGTTTCCTAGGACCTCGCTTACCGAAGTGTACAGCACGCATGTCCGATCGGGCGGCTCGCGCAGTTTCGCCCACCCTATGAACCATGATAGCGCCCATGGTATGCCTCATGACACTGGAACATTTCTCAATCTCGCAACGTTGTTCACAAGCCTGCATATCTGTCTCGTCCTTGACCCCCACATGCCAGGGGCGGACCTGTACCATCACTACTAGTGGGAGCCGACCGTGGTCAAGTCACGATCGACTCCCACTGGTCATTCGCACATTTGTCTCTGGATGTTCGCTATCGCGCTCTGCACACTGAAATGCTACCTCGTTCTATTCTCCTGTGCCAGAGTTCGAAGAGGCATCAAGTTCTGCCACCAATTTCTGGGCGACTGGTCAGCCGTATTCGCACCAGCACTATCGCGAAAATGAACGGACCTCGAGGTTGAACAGATACAGGTCGTCACTGTCTGGCGCAAGCTCGCGGACGGTCCTTGCTACCCCGTATAGGTAATCTTTGTTATTCCCGGATGGGCCGACTGAGCGGTGGATGTGAGCTGCGAGCTGGTCGAGAGGTTCCGCGCCAACTGTAGAGGGTGTTGGTCAGCACAGGTCGCACGAGGATGGCGTGAGCTGACGCACTGAAGGCTGGGTTGTCGCTCCGCCCGACGTAGACCTGCGACAAGCTAAGTATATGGACCGCTTCTTGCAGATGACTTAGTGCTTTACCACAGCCTAAGAAACGCGCAGCATCAGAGGGATAAGAAAGGTCTAGCATGACGAGACGTACACCTGGTGCGATGACCGATCCTCCCGCCGCATGAATATCCTCGATATGAACCGTGTAACCCTCCTTCTCACGATACTCGAGATAATCAAACGTCTCTCTTGACAGTACCGGGTCGGGATTAATCTCGTAAGCGACGCCCCAGACGATATCATGACCAGGAAAAGTCTCCTGCGGTGTGAGGAGCCCGATTAGTCAGGATTGGCGGCATCGAGGCAAAAACGTTGAACCCACATGCCCGAACAGAGCCTCCCACTCCTCAACTGGAATCAAAGTAACAACGCGGCCTGGCGCCTGCGTGTTCATCGCGCGAGTTGAGTCGACCGTTGTCGAGGAGCAGGGAGGCCACGCACCTCAGGCGTGCCACGATGGTCCGTCGAACTCTGCGCAAACCGTCGCACGTAGCCCTTGATATATCCTGGCACTACAAAACAGAAGCTAAGATACTCGTCCTCCTGCAAAAAGCATGAGTCATTGCTCACCTGAGCGAACAACATTTGGCGGTGGCTGACGAGGCATTTTGTCAGCATTCTCGCAGCTCCTGGAACTTACACACCTTGAACATGAGAGATCCGTAGCCGAACACAATGTAAGGCTGTGGCGGCCCTTCGCCTGAGACGGTTGTAGTCAGCGACGGCGTGTCCATGGGTGCGCGTGCGAATGATCGTGCTGAAAGAGGACAGGGGGTCTCAAGAGTTCGGGCCGGCGCCACCCCGAAGGGCCCGAACTGCGAATATCATCGAAGGTCCGCGCTCGGCTGAGCTCATCACCTCTCTTCCTCCTACCACCACCACCACTACCACCTCCACCACACTTACTGCTCGAGAGACATGCCTGGACCTGTTGAGATCAACTCGGTCACCGAGTGGAACACCATACTGCGCGCGGCGCGTTCGGCAGGTCGCGCCGTCATCGTAGACTTCCATGCACAGTGGTGTGGGCCTTGCAAGGTGTGTAGCTACAGATTACTGCACGAACAAGAACTAATTTGTCTATAGCAAATAGCACCAATGTACTCGGCACTCGCTACGGATGTGAAAAACGCTCAAGGCGCAGACTTCCTCCGAGTTGACGTCGACGGCCCTGGAACTCGCGTGATCGCCCAGAAGTACCAGTACGTACGCTTACGACCTTGTTTGGACTCTCGATGCTCACACATGACCCTCAGAATCACAGCAATGCCGACATTCCTCGTCATCCGCGACGGCCAGGTCGTAGATAGCGTCCGTGGCGCAGATCCCCGCAGCCTACAAGGCGCGGTCAAGAAACATGCCGTCTTACTCCTCGCTCCGGACGCTGAGAAAGCAAAAGCCGAAGGAAACAAGGTCCGTCCGCGTTTCGTGTTTCGAACACGCCATGCTGATTCAGCATTCGCACAGGCGTTTACGACAGGCGACTACGAATCCGCCATCAGCCACTATACCACCGCACTTGAGCACGCACCACAATCGGCCGTGCTTCACGCAAATCGGTCGATCTCGTATCTCAAGTTGGCCTTGCAGAAGCAAGTGAGCGGGGATAAAGACGGCAAGGACCTCCGGCCGAAGGCGTTGCAGGACGCGGTGAAGGCGACCGAACTCGATGAGCGGTGGGCGAAAGGCTGGGTGCGCATGGCAGAAGCACTTCTCGCAGCCGGAGAGGACGATTCGAGCGTGGCACCCGAGAACCGCGCAGAGGGGAGGAGGAAGCTACTCGAAGGCGCGGAGGAGAGCCTGCATAACGCAGTCCGGCTTGCGACAGAAAGCAAGATCAAACTTGGTGGGTGCGACTCTTTTGAAAGGAAAACATCATACTCACGTCATCATCAGAGGCAAATAAGATGTTAGAAGATGTTCAAGCCCGTTTGAGGGCGTTGTAGTGTTCTAGTTCTCTCTCCGCATTCATTGTCGCTTCATCATCATCTTGTACTCGCTACTCCAATCGCATGACCGCATCATAATTCATTTGTTAGACATTCACGGTCGTATTTCTCGCAAAAGTCGAATGCCGATTGGGGCAAGCACAGAGATTGGCCCGAACCATGAAAGATCATAACACCTCTGTCAATGCATTACTCGTCGGTACGGACATCTAGCCATCCAGCCAGAATCGAAACGATATACATGCGCACAGCACGCTGCCGCGTGCGGCAAGACAAACTAAGAAGACTAAGACTGAAAAAAGGTCGACGTCGTAGGACGTTCAAATGACCGGGTTCCACATGCGCGCCTTGACCCATGGCAGCACCTGGTCGTCCCGCAATGATGCCACAGCCGAGTTCGTGTTAAGCTTCTCCTTACGAGCCTCAAGAAGGACGTCGGTGGCGATCTGGGCACTGATCTCGCGAATGCGGGTGATGCGAGGGTAGATGAGGCCGGCGGCGTGCTCTTCTGCGGTGAGAGACGATGCGAGCGACAAGCTGGCGGTCGTGACCATCGAGTCGGTGATGATCGAAGAACGACCGAGAGCTGCGCCGAGACCAATACCGGGGAAGACGTACATGTTGTTGCCTGAGGACATCGATTGTAAGTGGCGTGAAACTGGAACAGAGGAGCGTGATAACGCACCTTGACCGGCAAAGTATTCTTTGCCCTTGTAGGTCACCGGCTTGTACGGGCTACCGCTAGCGAAGATGGCCTGGCCGTCTGTCCAGGCAATAGCGTCCTCGAAGTCGAGTTCGCACAAAGAAACCGGGTTGGACAGAGGGAAGAGGATGGGGCGCTCATTGAGCATGGCCATTGCCTCAACAACCTCGCGGTCAAAGGCACCCTTGGTCGTGCTCAGACCAAACAGAGCAGTTGGCTTGACATATTCGATAATGTCAACAAGGTCCTTCAGCTGCGGGCAGTCCGTCCGAGCGAAGACTACGGAGCGTGAGATGAAATGAAGGAACAATTGCCAGAGAGAGGTACTCACACTTCTTGTGCTCAGCCAGGTTCGGACGGTCTGCGGTGATCAGACCTTGACTGTCGATGTAGTAAATGCGTTCCTTCGCTTCCTCTGGCGTGAGACCACCGAAGAGAGTGAAGAAGCTCATGAGCTGCATGCCGACGCCTACGCCCGCGCTGCCGCTCCCAAGGAAGAGAATCTTGTGATCATAAAGTGGCCGTCCGCTCGCTGCCGATGACAGCTTCGCCGCGTTGACGAAGCCTGACAAGATAACACATCCAGTTCCCTGCAGATACACATGGTCAACATCACTCTGAGGCAAGACTTGAGACAAGCCAACGAACCTGAATATCGTCGTTGAACAGCCGCGTGTTGTCCCTGTAGCGGGCGAGGTAGTGGAAGGCGTTGTCGGTGGAGAAGTCCTCAAACTGGACGACGAGCTTAGGGAACACGGCCTTCATCTCGCGCATGAGCTCGTCCATGAAGCTTTCCATCTCGGGGCCGGAGACACGCTTGCGACGCATTCCAAGGTAGAGCGGGTCATTGAGGAACTTCTCGTTGTTTGTGCCGAGGTCGAGGCAGATGGGTACGGTCGACTGGGGCCGGAAACCTGCACCTGCGACGTACAGCGACAGCTTGCCGCTCGAGATTGGATAGCCGTTGATACCAAGATCTACAATAGATGGTGCAGGAGTCAGAAATAGACTCGAAGGGAGATGAAAGGGTACCCACCACCGAGACCAAGGATGCGCGAGCCGTCTGTAATGACTGCAATGCGCGCCTCGTCGATCTTGGGCCAATTTCTGAGCACCTTTCCAATGTTGCCGCGGTCGCTCCAGCTAATGAAAAGACCTTCGGGCACGCGATAGTTGTGCGAGAACTGCAAGCATGCGTCGCCAACAGTCGGTGTGTAGATGAGCGGTGTGACTGAACAATGTGACGATACGCGGTTAGGTCATGCTCCGGAGTGACATGCAGGACGCACCTTCTGTGAGGTTGTCGACGACAATGCGGTAGAACATGTTGACGTCGTGCTGCTTAAGTTGGTGGAGGTAGATGTACTTTTCGATTGGTGAAGTTTTAGAGCGCAGCTGGGCCATCGCGCGAGCATAGCGCGTCTCGCTGCTTTGACGGAACATTGGTGGTTCGAGACCACGAGCCGGAGGAGCGGGAGCTGTAGCAACGAGCTTGAGTCGAGGCTTTGACTGAACAAATGAGCTTGGACGTACCCTCAGGCGCAATCTTCAGGCGCTGGACGCCGTCGACCCAGACAGGAGTGAGAACGCGGACCATGTCGAGTGTCTATGTGGGTCTGCTTTGGAGCGTTTCTTTTCGTTCAACGAAAACTTGAGGGATTAAAAGAGCAGAGGACGGGGTTTGCGGGACAGCGAGAACAGATAAGGCCGACGGGAACCGAGATGAGGAAACACACGAGCTGAGGAGTTGTCGCGGTGATTTCACAGCGCCTCCTTTATAGGAACCGCGCAGAATCACAGCCGCTTGTCAACAACCAAGTTTTGCGTTTCCGCAGCCGACTTGGTCCGACATATTAGGTACACGCGAGTCTGCGTGACCCTGCGGCGTGCCGTCTGCGTTGTCTAACGTGTTTGATGGCGGCCGATGTGCCGACCCGCGGGGTCAGCTGGACATTCCCCAACGTGTTCAGCAACTGCCTTGGGGTGCACGGACGTTGAGCGCAGAGTCACAGTGAGATGCGCGTTCAATCATGGTGGTGATGAGCCAAAGACCGCGCTGATCGCGGTGAACCGGGTTGCAACCGAGCCGCCCATTTAGTGGCGCGGGATCAAAACATTTGCTTACTGCGAGTCTTGCTCACCAGGGGCACAAGCGAGGTCAAGGCAACCTGAGGGTGTTTTCAAGATACCGTCTCACCGGCCATTGTCATCGTCGCCGCGCACGTACAGGTACAACCCTGGCGAAACCTTGGCGACGCACCGTCTTCATTACCATAGCCGGAACCAAAGAAGAGGATGGTACCCTATGCAATATGATGAACTCTATGCTTATTGGACAACGAACAGGAGACAAATTTCGCGTGCTGAGATTTGCCGGCAAGGTCGCGCTCCTGTGCTGCGACCATCATGCACCGCGGAGTGCTGTACACACGCTGCGACGGGCATTGGTCCACCACAACCGCGCAAGAATGGGAAGCCCGACTCGTTCCCGATATAACGACGGACTCGGGACGAACAGGAGGGTTTGTCATGCGTGGTCCGAATGTGTGAGGCGTGGTGGGTGGTTGTCGACGTTGTATATACGCGCAGGAGCAAACATCTGGTGTATCCCGAGGTGGGACTAGGCAGGAGCAAGCAGGCAGAGCGAGGAGCAGAGGGAGCAGGTTATAGATACAGAGCAAAAATACAAATGAGCAAGCAGAAGGGGGGAGAGACATAGCGATCCAAGTTAATACGCGTCGCGCACCACATCGCGCAACAAGGGGCGGGAGCGGAGCAGCGACTCGGGTGTAATCGATGCAGTTTTGATACGCTTCTTGAACACGAACGGCTTGTTCGCGTTCTCCTTGCCTTCCATGTCTGACGCGGGACGTTTTGGCGGACGCTGGACTGCTGCAGATGGCGGCTGGCGCGTGGGGTCGTGTAAAATATGCGCTTTTGGCGGGAGCTTGAACGACCAGCCTCGTTGATCGCACAGTGCGAAAAACTTAGCAAGCGTGTCAACTTTGCCGAGCGTGCGTCGCGAGCCGATGACAATCAGTTTGTGTTTCGCGCGGGTGAGTGCCACATTGATTCGACGCCAGTCTTTGAGGAGCTCGCCGGTGTGCTGCTCCTCGTTCGACCGTACCATTGACACAAGCACGCAGGGTTTGTCGCGCCCCTGACTCCTGTCAGCTGTGAGCACCTCGATGCCGGGTCGCGAGGCAAGAGCATGCTGAAGAGCCTTGAGTTGTTGACGGTAAAGTGAGATAACGCCGATGTCGTCTTCAAACACCCCGCGAGCGAGGAGAGCCTCCGATATCTGCAAGCTGTCAGCGATAGGCACGAATTAAGACGCAGTGACAAACCTGCTCGATGAGCTTGATCTCAGTATCGTTCTGCACCAGATCCCCAGCCTTAGTTTCGGACGCTGGCAAGTTGTCGGTGTCGAGGAACAACACCTTAGACCTAAATTGACATCAGTACCTGCTTTCACAGCAATCTGAGGAAACTCACCCTTGAGCGACTGCCTTCTCCAACCAACAGCCATCCGCGCTGCACTCCGGAAGCTTGCAAGCTGCCTTTGCGGGGAATGGCAAGTGAAGCGCTTGCTTCGCGACCATCTCGCTCCCGCACTGCAGCCTCCCGTCATAGACTAGCTCATTACTGAGTGCCATGATGTCCTCGTTCATGCGGTATTGCATGGCAAGGTTGGCTACCGCTTCCGGGTGCGCATCGCACAACCGGCTGAACAAGCTGACGTCGAAGCCTTCCTTGCGTGCATGATAAGACCGGACGAGGGGTGCAAGTTGATAGTGGTCACCGATGAGAACGAACTTGTCGGCGTAACGAAGTGGGCCGAGGCATGTTGGAAGTGTGATCTGTGACGCCTCGTCGACGATGCAGACATCAAACTTGCGGCGAAAGAAGACAGCGCTGTGCAAAGGATTATCAGTAACAAAAAGCATTCACTGCTAGCGTACGTACTGGTCGATCGTCAAGCACGTCGTTGCCACCACTGGTGGCAGCAGAATCCGCTTTTCGTACTGATCAATCGTCTTTGCGGCCTCCTGCCCCTCTATTGCATACTTGCGCACGTCCGCGTGAATTTTGTCCAGCTTGCCGAGTCGCAGCATATCAAATTCGACCTCGCCTACGGCCCGCAGGATTGTGTCGACGGCCGAGTGGGTGTAGCTGGTAAGTAACACCGTCTTCCCTTGACGTACCAGCCGGCGAATGAGCTCGGCGGTTACAGTCGTCTTGCCTGTACCAGGCATGCCGAGGATGAGTGTGTAGTCGAGAGCAGACATGGCTTTTTGCAGTGCGGCCTCCTGATGTTGGTTGAGTTTGACAGGCGACTTGTATTGTTGATCTTTCCCCTCGCCCATGTTGTCCACAAACCGAGGCGGCTCCAAATCAACGACTAGTTTCCTACGGCGCTCGTCACCGTCGACAAAGAACAGTCGGGCGAGGTTGTCTCGAATGCGAGAAATGCCACCAGCGAGCTCGTCTTTGTCGATGCGGAATAAGAGATCCGATCGCTTCAGACCGCGGCCGACGAGTAGTTTGCTCTTGAGTGGTAACGGCTGGTCAACCTTGATAACAACCTTGTCGGGGTGAAGGTCGGTGACGAAACCACGCGAGAAGGCGAAGACGTCCGGCTCAAGCGAGATTGTCACAGCATCACCTTGCGAGATATGTCCGCTGAGAAGCGAGCCAGTGGCAACTCCAGACGCGGTCTTGCGCGTGAAGGTGTAGTGTCGCGTCGCATCGCTGTCGGGGCTCGGTGCGAGGACAAGATCTGCAAACGCACGGCCGCGGAGCTCGCGCTCGCGGGCGGTCATCGTCCACAACTCGCGGCGGAAGCGGGTCATGTCTGCCTCCTCCAGTGCGATGAGCCGTTCCCACTTCGCGAAGAACTCCGAGTGAGCGTCTGTGAGGTGACCCGTCTTCTCCTTCCACAGGCCATAAACAGGATTCTTCGGATCCTCGACGGGGTTCTGCTCAACAGCCTTCCGGTAGAGCGTACATGCATCGGAGCTGAAGCACTTTTTGCACGCGTACTCGTCGTCAATAGGCGGAGGGAGAAACCTGTTGGTCGATTTGGGGTCGAAACCGTCGCGCCAGCGAGCAGCGATATAGCTGGCCATCTCGTTCCTGAGAAGCAAGATGCCGCGCACCTCGTGACGCTTCGCCGGCACGCGAATGAGGTCGGAGCCTTGGGTGTAGTAGAGCAAGCCAGATGGCACCTCCAGGCCATAGCGGTCTGCCATCATCAGCGCGTAGAGCATCGTCTGAGCGCGGTGTTCGAGCCCTGCGACACTGCGGCCTGTCTTGATTTCGAATGGTTGGGTCCATTCGGTCGTCTTGCCGCCCTCTAGGACCGAAACTTGTAGCGTTGCGTCAACCTTGCCCTTCAAGCCGTAACGCAAAGACCAGATATCCTCTTCGATGGCGTTGACGCCAGTGATAGCGACGAGAGACTTGTCGCCGCCTGCTTGGCCGATGTCGACAACT
>Ga0247815_10004021_pt1 | contig 10422 bp, 9 predicted proteins | sample UWRJL194509B1_FD_181014 | JGI IMG/M metagenome (GOLD analysis project Ga0247815, IMG submission 181014) | Plant litter microbial communities from Arlington Agricultural Research Station in Wisconsin, United States - UWRJ-L194-509B-1 | ecosystem: Environmental > Terrestrial > Plant litter >... | reverse complement strand
GAAAGGACTAGGACCGGTAAAGCCCGACAACTGAAACTCATCTCCCTGTACAGTACCTTCCAGTTCACGGGTATCACCCACCACCGTCATGATTACCCCGGTGATCTTATTGCCGGTCTGTTTCAATAAGGCAATCGAGGCAGGAACCACCTCTTTGGTATAGGTCTTGATCTCCCATTTGCCAGAGAGGTTGTACTTTGGTGCCACATCTTTGCCCGGTTCCACAAAACGGTAAGCTTTACCATATTCTGCTGTAAAAGGCAATGAGTTGCCCCGGAAACCAGGTACCAGACTCTTGTACTCACCCGTAAGTGATCCGTTGTCCTCAATTTTGGCGACCAGTGCTGCATCATAGGTATTCATTTTTACATAGATGGAATCCGTACCACGGCGTTCGACATGAAAATCATCTCTGCGGGAACCGTTCAGCAAAGTAAAAACTGCTGTTTTAGGATCCTTTCCCTTCAGTTCAAAATTAAAGGGCACCTGTGATTCGCTCACACTGAACACCCCGCGCCACACCCCCTGCTTAGGAAAAGGCTTAACCGTACCTGCCCAGGCAGATGTACCAAATACAAGCGCCGCTCCAGCGAGCGTGAACGCTTTTAAGTAATTTTTAGTTTTCATTTTTGATCATTGAATTAGGTAATTGATTGTAAAGTTTAATGATGAAAAAATGCCCTTTTGGTGGTCAATTGATCCGGGGTGGTTTGGGATCAGAGCATGTTACGCGGCCATGAACTGGCAACATCGTTGTGAACGAACGTTCTGGTAAAAATTGAAGATTTCTGAAGAATTAATCATCGCTCGCATTGTTGATATAGTTAATTTATAATTAAAGCAATATTCAATGCTGCGCCCTAAAACGCAGCCTTATCCTACTGTTATAAACTAACTAATTAATGGTGGTGATTAATTAGTTATATTTAGACTTTCCCGCATACCCCTGACACTGTCAGCCCATCGGATAAACGACCACCATAATATTCTTTGATCTTAAGCATCAGGGGTATACGGGATTAATTTCTTATTCCTTATTGTTGTTTTTTGGCACAACAATCATATAAAATGCTCAGTTCACTATGGTGTATCGTCATTGTCTGGAGCAAACATAAATAAAATCTACTAATTTAGTAGTATTTATTTAAAATATATCTTAACCTTTTGATATACAGCCAAATATTCTTTAACTGCATTTACTATTGGAGCCAAAAAATATGGGTTAACCAAATTCTAAACCAATCGGTCAAATTCTAAGTCATTCCTACCGTACTCTCATTCTGCATTGTCGGGGTGTTTTCTTAAATACATTTTTGTGTAGTATTTAAAAAACACGTAAACTTAAACACACCATGAAAACAAAAATCTTTCTCACGCTCATTTGGCTCCTGTGCGGGGCTGCTGGCTCAGATTGCTTTGCGCAGCACGGCAACTTTTATTTTGACATGACCAATGTTGAAAAAGCCAATAATTTGCGTCAACAAAGCTTTTACATGCAATCAGACACTGCTTTATATGGCATACTAAACTTAGGAAGCAACTATTATGTAAAAGAAACAAACACCTACGTTGTTGGCGACCAGGGCAATGGCAGGGATTATCAATTCAAAAGCCCAATGATGCTGGGTGTAAGGTTTGACGCTAAAGTTCAAAACCCATTTACGGCACCCGTAAAATCCTTCACCAAATCCTATACCAGCTATGTAATTAACGAAGGAACTGACGCCGTAATTGTAGCCATGGGTATTACAAAAGATAATGTGGCCGATTACCGTTACCATGTTGTAGAGAATGACAGCATTGAAACCAAACCCTGGACTCCTGTAAAACTGGAGCAAAAATACGGTGCACTGCAACCTTACGGCGCAATAGGCAGCTACCTATCTCCCGGGAAAATTGTTTTGGTAGAGGTGATCAACATTAAGGATTACAGTATTCGTGATGGAATTGTATTAGACTGGCGCCCAAACACCAAACCCGTAGTTACACAAATAGAAGTTAACACCAGCAACAACTATTTCAACCTCAACTTCCTCAAAGCCAATAGAGGCTATGCTACCAGGTTTAAAGACATCAACATTCCGTTGGATTTTAAATTTCCGAAGGATAGCATTGAAAAAATACGCATCCACTTAAAGAATCATGAAAGTGTTCCGTATGTCATAAACATGGTTTATTGGGGACCAAAGAAAGATGAGAAGCCCGACATGAAAGGTTTAGCCTATTATTTTTTAAACGATTATTACGATGTTAAACCCGAATCTTACGCCGAGCCGGGCAAGTATCAGATCATTATACAACGCATAGGAAATTTACCCGAAGACCAGATACAACGCATAGATTTTGAGGTGCTGCCGCCGCCTCCCGTAACCGACAAAAAGGTCGCTCTCAAACAACTGATCCCTTATACTGTTGCAGCCCTAACCGGGGTTGCAATTTTGTTTTTGATATACCGTCGTCAAAGCCGCGCCAAACTGCACCGTGTAGCACAGCAAAAGGAACTTGCGGTGTTAAAACTACGTTCTATACGCGCACAGTTAAATCCACATTTTATGTTCAATGCGCTGACATCCATACAAAACCTGGTCAACAAAAACAGCCTCATCGAGGCCAATGAATACTTGTCTAAATTTGCCGCGCTTACCCGTCACGCACTGGATAGCAGCAATGAAGAAATGCTGAGTCTGGACGATGAATTGCAAGTACTGGACGATTATCTGCAGATGGAGCAGCTGAGGTTCAATTTTAAGTACGAGATTGAAGTAAGTGAGGCCCTCAACCAGGCCAATATCGAAGTGCCTGCCATGCTGCTGCAGCCCTTTGTAGAGAACGCGATCAAACATGGTATTGCTACTTTAGGCAACAGTGGTAAAATCAGCATTGCCATATTCCCGGATAAAAACGATCTTGTGCTTTCCGTGACCGACGATGGTAAGGGTTTTGAAAATGGAGGCAAACATAACGGCTATGGTATCAAACTGAGCGAGGACCGCATTGCAATTTTAAACCAGCTCTATAAAGATCAGCCGGTCAGTTTGACCATAGCTCCGGCTCAACCTGGCACCGTGGTAACCATCCGCCTAAGTAATTGGATATAAATGAATATTAAAGCAATTATAATTGACGATGAGGCCAATAATATTGAAAACCTGCAGATCGTCATCCAAAAATATATCACCGGTGTCGAGGTGCTGGCCACTGCCCAAAGTGCTGATGCCGCTTTACCGCTCATCGAACTACATCAGCCAGATCTGTTGTTGCTGGATATACAAATGCCTGAAAAGTCGGGCTTCGACTTGCTGCGCGCCCTGAAACAAGTCAGTTTTGAGGTGATCTTTATCACCGCTTATGACAAATACGGCATACAGGCCATCAAGTTTTCCGCACTTGATTATTTATTGAAACCGATCAACATCAACGAATTCAAGCTGGCTATCGAAAAAGCGAAGGAAAAAATACACAACAAAAAACAGAACCTCAATATTGACAACCTGCTCCAGTATATCAAAGCTGGCAATAAGGAAGCACCCAAAATAGCCTTACCTACCACCAGGGAAATTTTATACATCAAAGTTACTGACATTGTGCGCTGTGAGGCGACCAACAACTACACCACTTTTCACCTGCAAAACCAGGAGCAGGTACTGGTCTGTAAAACACTAAAAGAATTTGCCGAACTGCTCAAGCCGCACAATTTCATCCGTACCCATCAATCACACCTGGTGAATATCAACAGCGTAAAAAGTTATTTAAAAGAAGACGGGGGTACGCTGTTGCTGGACAATCACCAAAAAATACCGGTATCGAGGCAAAGCCGGGAGATGGTGAAGGCTGTGTTAGGCGGGGGATTGTAAAGGTACCTGCTGTGCTAAAAGTACTTTTAAGCGCAGCAGGTACGCCGCAAGGTATTGAAAGATATGCTCGAGGGTATAATTAGACCCGGTCAGTCAGTGTGGGCCTTAGTTCTGATGAACTACCGACTCGCCTGAATGGTGGGCCTGGTGTATAATTTCGCCAATGTCAGACTTAGGTTTTTTCACATGCGCATGTGCCTGCGCTGTCCGGTCTTCGTTGTGGTCAACCTCAGCTTCTAAATCTTCTTCTCCTCCAAACTTTGCTTTTATCGCATCCATCAAATCTGTAAGCGTTCCGCCAAGTTGGCTTGTGGTTCCAGAAATGCCTTCACGTAATTCTGACCCTTTTTTAGGCGCAAAAAGTACAGCAAGCGCAGCACCGATTGCAAGACCACTGATTAGTGCAACGCCTACCAAAGCAGTATTGTCGTCTTTTGCACTTAAAATTTTCTTGAATTGTTTTCCGTAGTTCATAGCTTTATTTTTCATTGTTAACAGCCTGAAATTAAAATTGTTCGACAAAACAAGATTTATTGAAGATTCACCGGCACCTGAGTTATATACTTACCATGTATTTACTGAGTTTTATTTGTCATTTCATTACTTCACTTTCAGGTTTAGCGAAATGATATTCGAAGCTAGTCCCGTAGACCTTGTATAATGCCCGTAACGCAGTTCCAGCATGCTGATCCGTTGCCAGCCAAAAACACCCCGAGGGGGAGATAACCGGATTCCTGCACCATAAAAATCACTATTCAGGCTCGACAAGTCGTAATCACTGGTGAAATAAGTGGATCCGGGGCTATGCTGTCCGTATCCGGCAAAATAGCGTGTTCCGGTTTGCTTATTGTAGCGGTAAAAAGGACTGATAGAAATGAAGGAGGTCAGCTTCACAGGAATTTCCAGCTCTGCAGTATGCGACCGGATGCCCCAGTTGTCCATATAATAGCGGTAGAACGACCTGAGTAAAATATGGTCGGTGGCAAAATAATTCAGCCGTGCGGCAACCGGAAGTTTGTATCGTTTTCCCGGAAGCGTCTCGGCCAATAGTGAACCATCTGTAAAATAATCACGTTGGTACCTGGTGGCCAGAAGACCTTTTTGAAAGGACGGTTCAACTATAATCACAGCCTGGAGCTTCTGATTGATCACCTGAGACAATGAAAAAGAAGAACTGAAACTATTGCGCGGACTGGTCCCTTCATTCTTAGACTCATGGTTATTTCCGGAAGTGTTACCTGAACGAAGTTCAATGGGTAGTATGACCGTCCAGGTATCCAGAAATGCCTGAAGTTTGAAATCGAACTGTGTATTTTTATTAGCCGACAAACGGGTCAGGTTAAATCCGGCTCCCATAGACTGGTAGTCAAACTCTCCCGAATAGGAACCGGTAAAGCCAAAAGAGTTGCCTGTAGATTCATTGGAATGCGTCCAGTTTAGTGATGGATAGATTCGGGTGTCAGCACTTGAAGCTGAAGAAATCGTACTCGGATCTATTTTATCAGAGGACGCAGAGCTATAATGGTCGATACCCAGTTCAAACAAAAAAGTATTTTTCCTGCCTTTTTTGTTAAACTTAGACAACTGAAGATCAATGGTGTTCGCGAAATCAGTAAGTTTTTCCGTACCAAGCCCCCCTGTTACCGCAGAATTGTTTCCTGTTTGGTTGTAATAAGCAGAAACCAGGTTCATCTCATCGATTTTCAGTTTACGGCTCTGGTAACCGATGCTGTCGGCAGGATTTGGTTTTGGTTTGATTTGTCCCTGGGCACCTAAAACACCCAGGAAAAGCAGGATGACATGCAGATAGATCTTTTTCATGATTTATATCCGGTTAATTACAGCCACAACCACCGCCACTTTTACCACCATTTGCTCCCGAAGCACCTTCGCGGTAGAGCTGGAAACTTTGCTCAAATTTTTGTACTTTACGGGAAGAAAGCGTCATTTCCGCATCGTTGAGCCTATTTTTTTGATAAGGCTTTACGCTACTGCAGGCGCTCAAAAGGCTCATGCACATGAACCCCGAGCACATTAAAATCACGGCACTTTTTATAGCTTTCATATCAGTATTTTATATTCATATTTTTTGACGCATACATTTGGTCATTATCGTCGATCACAACGCATGCGACATGGTTTAATTGATTGATGAGGTCTAGACCAACTTTCACCCCCATCACGACAACTGGGGTAGCGAGTGCGTCCGCCAGTTCTGCACTCGGGCAAATGATGCTCACGCTTTTGATGCCTGAAACCGGAAAGCCGGTCTTAGGGTCAATGGTATGGGAATACCGCTTGCCGTCGATGACTGCATATTTTTCATAATTCCCTGAGGTGGCTATCGCCATATTGCTAATACTCAAGGCAGAAAAGGCATGTGCCTGCTGGTTGGGATCTGCAATACCAATGGTCCATGGCCGGCCATCGTACTGTGTCCCCCAGGTAATCAAATCTCCAGCGGCATTCACAATACCACTTTTTATACCCATAGCCATCATCACCTCTTTAGCTTTATCTGCTGCATAGCCCTTCCCGATGCCACCAAATCCGATCCGCATGCCTTTGTTTTTTAGCATGACCGTACGGAGATCTGTGTCCACAATTACGTTTTCATAATTGATCAGTGCTACAGCTTCCAATGCATTTTCCCGATCAGGCAAGGCAGTCATGTGCACATCGAAGTTCCAAAGGCTTTTGTCAATGGAGCCGTAGGTAATATCAAAAGCACCCTGGGTAATCACAGAGATTTTAAGCGCACGAAGAATCAGTCCGATCAATTCCTCATCTACCAGAACAGGTCTGATACCCGCAAAACGGTTGATCTCATTCACTTGACTGTGCTCCTTAAAAGTGCTCAGCAATGCTTCGATCCGGCTGACCTCTGCAACTGCCCCGTCGATGGCCAGTTCAGCAACCGACTGGTCGCCACTGACAGCAGTAAACTCGAAACGGTTGCCCATTAGTTTTACCACCTTTTTGAAAGACTTTAAGCCAGCCATCCTCTGTTTTTATTTTGTAGTTGCCTTTGCGACCTGCTGAACAAATGCTTCAGGACTTTCCTCAGGAAAACCGTCCCAGCTCCTGATTACTTTGCCTGTTTCATCGGCCAGCACCGTAAACGGAAATTTACCCTCTGGATTGTATCTTTCCGCCAGTGCCTCGTTGAGCTTTGTCTGTTCCGCAGAAAGCCTGTTCTTTTTTTGTCTCGGAAAATCTGCACGCACCAGTACCAGGTGTTCAGCTGCGTATTTTTCGAAGGCTTCAGTTTCCAGGATTTCTTTTCTGAGTCTGATGCAAGGCCCGCACCAGTCCGACCCCGAGAAGTTGATCAGGATTTGTTGATGTGTTTTCTGAGCCTGCTTCAAAGCAACGTCAAAATTGCCTGTCCAGGTAACTGAAGATATCAGCAAAAAGAACACATAGACCAATAATAGTTTCATAAGCGCAATATCACAATCAATTCTGAAGACTTTATGAAGCTGAGTTGTTAATTCTAATTAACAATTCTGTAAAAAACATGTGGTATACAAACATATAGCCCGCAACGTTGTATCTTACCTGACATTAACCCAAAACATTATGTTTTCTGAAATTTATAAACCCATCGCCCTTGGCATTATTCTCTTATCGGTAAATACCGCCAGTATGGCGCAAACTGCTGAACCGGTCGAAAAAAACCAGGCGAATAGTAACTATAAACCGGCCTTTGCAGGTCAAACCCGCATCGGCAGTGTTAAAACTACAACTCCATACGTGGCAACGGTGATCAGTACAGAACTGAAAGGCCCATGGGGCATACATGTTTTACCTGATGGCCGTTTATTGATCAGCGGTAAGCCCGGCACCATGCAAATCCTGACTACTGCTGGTAAGATCGACAAAACCATTACCGGTTTTCCGGAAGTGCAGTTTCAGGGTCAGGGAGGCTTGCTGGACGTGAACATCGATCCTGACTTTACAAAAAACCGCATGATTTATTGGACCTATGCGCAACCAGGAGCCGATGGTGCTACGCTTGCTGTGGCCAAAGGCAAACTATCTGCCGATGAAACCAAGCTGGAAAACGTAAAGGTCATATTTGAAGCTGCACCACGATTTAAAGGATCCGGCCAGTTTGGGTCTCGCCTGGTGTTCGACAAGCAAGGCAATATTTTCATTAGCTCGGGCGACCGTCAGTCCAACAACATCCGCGAAAAGGCGCAGGACCTGAATGCGACTACCGGCAAGATCATCCACATCACCAAGGAAGGAAAACCTGTTTCAGATAACCCTTACATCGGTAAAGCCGAGGCTAAGCCAGAGATATATGCTTACGGATTTCGTAACCCGGACGGTTTGGCCATTGACCCTGTTAGCGGTAACCTTTGGGAAACAGAATTTGGTCCGCGGGGCGGCGATGAGATCAATTTAATTAAACCAGGCAGCAATTATGGCTGGCCATATGTGACTTACGGCATCGAATATGGCGGTTCAAAAGTATACGAAGGCATCCAGCAAAAAGAAGGTACAGTACAACCCGTTTACTATTGGGATCCGGTGATCTCACCAGGCTGCATGATGTTTTACACAGGCAACATCGCCGAGTGGAAAAACAACCTGTTTATAGGTGCTTTGAGTGGCTCGCACATCATCCGTTTGGTGCTTAAAAATGACAAAGTAGTGGGCGAAGAGCGCTTGCTTGCCGATAAAAACGAACGCTGGCGTTGCATAGCTACCGGTAAAGACGGTGCTATTTATGCCGGAACGGACAGTGGTAAATTGTATAAGATTGCAAAGCAATAAAACCCCTATAGAAAAAATAATTGCGCCGGTCAGCAGGTTTATCCACCTGGAGTATACCAGTGGCATTATTCTACTGATCAGCGTCATTGTTGCCATCATTTGGGCAAACTCTGGCTGGCACGACCTGTACCACCACATATGGGAGATCAATTTTTCTGTTGGTTTTGACAACCACGTACTGAACCATCCGCTCCACATCTGGATCAACGACGGACTGATGGCGATCTTCTTTTTTGTGATCGGACTGGAACTCAAAAGGGAATTTATGGACGGTGAACTTTCTTCATTTAGAAAGGCCGTACTGCCCATGAGTGCTGCTTTGGGCGGAATGATCGTACCAGCGCTGATTTATTTTGCAATCAACAAAGGCAGCGATGCCGATCATGGCTGGGGCATACCGATGGCTACGGATATTGCTTTTGCACTGGCCCTGCTTTCGATGGCTGGCAAACACATCCCGGCTTCCGTAAAGGTCTTTTTGTCGGCACTGGCCGTTGCCGATGACCTTGGCGCAGTATTGGTCATCGCATTTTTCTACACCTCGGGAGTGGATTTCGCCGCGCTGGGCGTTGCCGCAATCTTTCTTGCGGTACTGATTGCCGGCAATATGCTGGGCGTAAGAAGCAGTATTTTTTATCTCCTTATAGGCATTGGTGTCTGGATCGGGTTTTTACTTTCCGGCGTGCATGCTACCATTGCAGGTGTGTTGGTAGCTTTCACCATTCCGGCGGTCACCAGGATTGATGAATTGGTTTATTCCAGTAACCTCCGGATCCTGACCCATGAATTTGAACAGGAAATTCCCAGCAACAGTACGCTGACTACCCCCCAACAGCATAAGACGATACAGCATGTCAAAGATTTGAGCCTCGCGGCAGAGACCCCATTGCAAAAGATCGAACATGCCCTGCATCCCTGGGTTGCCTTTGGCATCATGCCGCTGTTTGCGCTGGCGAATTCCGGAATTGTAATTGGCGCGGACATCCTGACTGCAGTGATCAACCCGGTATCTATCGGCGTTACGGCAGGATTGATCGTAGGTAAGTTTGCCGGCATTTTGTTTTTTACCTGGCTGATGGTCAGGACAGGAGTAGGCGCATTGCCTCAGGGAGCCAATTGGCGGCACATTACCGGAGTAGCCCTGCTTGGCGGGATTGGGTTCACCATGTCCCTGTTTATCAGCGGACTTGCTTTTAAAAATCCAGATTTTGTAGAACAGGCTAAATATGGGATTTTGATTGCTTCCGTCATTGCTGGTATTCTGGGAACACTGGTGTTGCGTAAAAGATAGGTGTTTTTACCTCTTCCCCTTCAGCATATACACCTCCCGCAACACCCGCAGCATCTCTTCCAATATCGCTTCTATCGCATCACAGACCTTAGGCTCCGCCTTCTTTCGCACTTTATACAAACTCTCCGCACTCATGTCCGTAGTCCCTGCCGTGGTCACATTGGCCGCAAAGAACTTCATGATCGTCATGATCTGCCCCTGCTCGGCAATAAATACCTTTGCATCGATAAACAACTGTGAGATCAAACCCAGTTCCGGTACAGAAAGGCTCAATGGCAGCTTAAAAGCAAAATGATCCGCCCGTTCGCTAAAGCTTTTTACTGGCTCTGCCGCCAGCCCTTTGCTCCGCTCGGTCAGATAAGCCCTTTCCGTATTGATATAGCCCGTCAACAACTCCACCACACCAGCACGCCCCATCGTGTTGTAGCCCACATTCGGTTTCACCTGCAGCTTGCGGATCTCCTTCATGTACCAGGCAAACTTCTGCCTTTG
>Ga0247815_10004019_pt1 | contig 10423 bp, 6 predicted proteins | sample UWRJL194509B1_FD_181014 | JGI IMG/M metagenome (GOLD analysis project Ga0247815, IMG submission 181014) | Plant litter microbial communities from Arlington Agricultural Research Station in Wisconsin, United States - UWRJ-L194-509B-1 | ecosystem: Environmental > Terrestrial > Plant litter >... | reverse complement strand
CACTTTTATATAAGGCTTGAGTACGCATACACTCAGCGCAGATAGGTTACACACCTGTTTCTCAGTGGTCTCAAGGATATTAATGGCCCAGTTGTTATTTTCCACAGAGCCACGACCAATAATTACGGTGGAGCTGCTATTTTTGTTGACAATGTGCGCCTGCGATAGATTGACTGCAGCGCAAAAATGATGCAATTTAGTGTACGTACAAGTGCGCGAGAATCGTTTACATGTCCCAAGGAATCTGCAGACAAACGCTAAACTGATTTAAGCACTCAAGATGGCTCGAGCCGACGCCAAATACCTGACAGACCAGGTCCAGACGTTTGCCAGCATTGACGTTGTCGAACTGGACGCAACTGTCAACTTCGATATCTCATTCAATGCATTGAAATTAGCTACCCTAAATATTCTTAGAAGGCGTGAAAGAAGCGAAACTAAGTCTCCAACATCCTGTAAAGACTGGAGGGAGCGCCCGCGCGCGACGCTGTTGGCATTGGGCAAAAGCACAGCCCATATGCGCAGAACTACCCTGAGGACGACATGAGCTCTAGCAAGAGTAAAGAAATCATCACTCACTGTCCAACTGCGTGGAGAAGATGCGGCAGATGCTGATTGGTGGCGGCGGCGGCATCCGCTTCAGAGTCGCGCGCAACAGCCTCAAAGGCAAGACATCCGATCTCAAGCTCGGCAAGCTCTCGATTCGTATTGTGGGGATCCTCAATATGATTTAAAGGGTGCAAAAGTGTTTCGTCGGATAGTGCATGCGTACCTCGAGGGAGCGGACGATGCTCATAAGCCCCACCAGCGCGACATGAAGCGGCACGAATAAGCTGACGTTGCTAGCTTTCATTGCCTCGTGCAGCCCAGCGGCTGGGGTGCCTTCGAAGTTGGAGGATGGGTCATTGACTGGCACTGCAGATTCGAGTCAGTCAAGTCTTGGCGTTGTACAACTAGGTACTGTAGTACAAGGTGCGGCCGATGCACCAGTATCGACCGGGGTGTCTTTGAAATGTAATACTGGGTCGATATCCTGAATTTGAGGAAGATTGGGGGGGCCTCGCCCTCGTATGCAATTTGACGAGAGCGAAAACAAACATAATGAATGGCACAATATTCTGTAGTGCCCAGATCATGGTCAGAGCGATAGGACAAGGGACGCACGTGGTGGTCCGGTTTTGCACCGCCGCGTTGGGTTGCCTGCGGAGATTGGGCTGCCGAGCAGCGGAACAGAGCGCGGTGCCGAAATAGGACATAACTTACAGGGATCGCTGCACTGACTGGGCATTAACTGCCTAACTACTTCAAGTAAACATCAGGCGAGACGCGACCGTGGCAAGTATACATGGCTTAGCAATAGCACAACATGTGACCACAATAGGCAGCTCTGACAGGCCGGATGGTCAGACTATACGTGTGATAGGTTAGAAGCTGTTAAGGACGCGGGAAGGACAATGTTTAGCTAGAGGCCATTTAAGTAGTATCAATTCTCGCCACGTTCACGTCTCGCCTGATGTTTACTTGAAGTAGTTAGGCAGTTAATGCCTAGTCAGTGCAGCGATCCCTGCAAGTTATGTCCTATTTCGGCACCGCGCTCTGTTCCGCTGCTCGGCAGCCCAATCTCCGCAGGCAACCCAACGCGGCGGTGCAAAACCGGACCACCACGTGCGTCCCTTGTCCTATTGCTTTGACGATGAACTGGGCACTTCTGAGTATTGTGCCATTGCTTGTGTTTGTTGCTCTAACCGGCTTGCGCAAAAGGGTGAGACGCCAGACTTTACGCCCCGTCCCGATCCAGAGTGAGCCGGACGATGCTACCAGCCCAGTGGTACCGCAGGAGGCCCGAGAGTCCACCTCAAAGGTCATACCAGTCGAAGAAGACATACAGTTGGCATTTGATCGACTGCGCGGTGCAATGGAAGGTGGTGACGCCAACTTATTTGCGCCGCTCCAGGTTGCTCTTGTTAACCTGATCAGGATCGGCCGCATCTTCGAGGTAAGCATGAATTGCGGGACCTACCAATTTATGACTGAATTACCATTTAGGGTCGGTACACCACTCTTCAGGGGCTCGTCTCGCTCGAGGCTAGATATCATGCTTTTGAGGCGGTCGCGGGCGGGTCGATGGCGGACGCCGTCGCCACGGCCAACAAGGATCTGCAAAAACTTTTGCACGTAATTGGACGGTGAAATATATCGTTCCTTATTTTAATCATTGCTCACGTCATCATAAGGGTTGTCTTACGCATCTGGGATGTGCTCCCGACCAGTGCCGGCGACGTCGCGCCAAGTCGGTCCCTGCAGGACGTACAAGAGCCTGGCCAAATCAGTAATCTAATCGAGGTACTGGTGCAGTTTTTAAGCGTATTCGAGGTAGCTACCTTTCAAGTATTCAACTGTTCGACGACACTGACGGCTGCAACCAGTTCGACAACAGCGTCGATGACGATAGACGGCTGGACCTTGTCTGCCAGGTATTCAATCCTGACTGTGGCTGGAATTAGTTGCTAAATTGTATCAGCGTTTGTCTGTGACTCGTGCTGGTGATCCTCGAGTATGTCCATTTAGCATCGTTCTTGCACTGCACTCAGTCTATCGCAGGCGGATATCGTCAATAACAACATAAATCGCAACTATATGGCTCGTGAAGGTCGCGTGATAAACAACAATTGGCTCACCGACCCTGTGGTGCAGTCCGAGGACGCCTTGGTTCGTAATTAGATTTCTACTTGCTGTAGTTGTACTCAGATGCCGCACGACAGGAGATCATCGCGAAGATAGAAGCCGGTGGGATTTTCACTTGATTTGTTTTAGAAGAAGGCTATCTGACAGCTCGTAGCTCGCAATGAACGGCAGGAGCCACAAGTAACGTACAACGCTCCGTTGGATTCTGATTTCGTTACACGTGCAAGCAATACTCACTCATCGGTGTGTAAAATCTTGCGTCTCTGTTTGTCGCGCTCAATCTATCGCAGCCGAGTGTCATCAATATGAGCAGCAACACCTACTTTATCTGGGGCGGTGACACGCTGGCGGACAGAAATCGGGACATCGGCAACAACAGTCGAGCCATCGACCAAGCGTTGCGCTTCAAAGACACCCCAGTCCGTAGCCTCATTTCTGCTTGCTAAAGTCGTCCTCACTCATCATGAGATAGGAGGTCATCGGCAAAATCAGAGCTTGTGAGATAGTCATTTGACTTCGTTCGATGACTACGTCACTCACATATTACAGCCCTCAAGGAACGGCATGTCCCGGAAGCGGTCTACGATGCGCAGCTGAGCTCAGGCTGCCTAGATGGCACGCGCAAGAAGATTTTGGGCGATATTGACGCTTGGATCAAGGATCGCGAGGCTCAGAAGATCTTCTGGATTGCCGGGATGGTGGGCACCGGCAAAACTTCAATTGCGATGACTGTCTGCGAGCGGGCAAGTGCAGATGTGAAGGTCATGCTCGGCGGAAGTTTCTTCTGCTCGCGTTCTACAGACGTGGCCGGGCAGCGCGACATCCGCTGTGTGGTTCCAACTCTGGCCATACTTCTTGCGCAGGCGTCGGCCGCGTTCCGTTTGGCTTTGGCTGAGACCATCGAGCAAGATGTCGCAATCAAGAACATCGCCGCGCAGGTCGAACAACTTCTCCGCGTACCGCTCGTCGCTCTCGCTGACTCTAAAGTCCCCATTCTGTTTGTCATCGACGGCCTTGACGCCTGTGGCGGTGAGACTGCCAAAGGCATGCTAGGCGACGCAGCGAGTCGCGCTGCTGTTGCCGACATGGTCAAAGCTCTTGTCCGCCTAACGCAGTCCAACCTCAATGTATCCATCAAGTTCCTGGTCACGGCTCGACCCGAGCCGCATATCCGTGACGCTCTCAAACTTGATTACAAGCTCGGTCGGACGCTACATCTACATGCCGTGGACCAGGAAGTAATCAACGAGGACATCCGTCGGTACATCGTGGAAGCACTCCGCAGCGTGCCTCCTGGCAATCTACAACCCCCGGATGGGATCACGGACACAGACATTGACGAGCTCGTCCAACTCTCGGATGGTCTATTCATCATCGCGGCGACCGCCCTGTCGCATACATTTGACGCGGGAGCTGATGCTGCCGTCTTAAGGTTCAAGAAACTTCTCAGCGCCCCTCGCGACAGGTTTTACGCCAGAGCAGCTGCCCCTCTCGACCATATGTATCAAACCGTCCTGGCGGACGCTATCGGGGCGGATCAGCTTGACGACACCGAGCTACTGGCTGTTCGGCGGCTCCTCGCATCAGTCATCTCCGCCGGTAGGAAGTTGTCCGTTGTCGCACTGAGTGAGCTTTTAGCTCTAGAGCCGTACCTCGTGCGGGCGAGTTTGTCTCGCTTCCACGCTGTCATCCACGTGCCTGAGAACAACAACACGCCTGGCCTGCAGACGGTTCATTCCTCGTTCGGCGATTACCTTTTTGGACGCGCGCCTGACCACATGCGACTCCCTTGGTCGCTCCGTCATGGCACCCTCGCACACGCATGTCTCGACATAATGACCAAACATCTCTATTACAACATCTCGAAGAGCCGCTCGTCGTACGAAGCCAATCCGTCGTCCAAGCCAGAGAACATCGCTCTTTCGCTCGAGTATGCATGCCTCCACTGGGCTCACCACATTGCCGCATTTAAGCTTGGTGCTGATGGCGTTTCCAAATTTCCGTCATTTGATGAGGAGATCAGCCAGAAGTTTCGTCCGAAGTTCATGTCCTGGTTGGAAGCGCTCAGCGTCCTGGGCAAGGTCAATCTTGCGTCCGGATTGCTGCTGATCGCAGATTCCACCGTGAGTCGACTATCCAGATATTCGTAAACCTATTCACTCTGCCACAGGTCAGCGACTCACACGTCTCGCTGTTCTTGCGTGATGCAAGCTCCTTCATAGCTTCCTCTCGCGAGGCGATCGATCGGAGCGCGCCGCATATCTATCTTTCGGCCCTCCCTTTTGCAGACAAGAACTCGCTCGTTTACCGCGAATTTGCTCCGCACTGCACTGGCCTGATCACCGTCGATGTATTTGGTATTGACCAGCACGGCAGAGGCACCGTGATGACGCTATCCGGCCACGAAGGTGCCGTTCGCTCGGTAGCGTACTCCAGTGATGGTCAGCTCCTTGTCTCCGGCTCTGATGATGGTACGGTCCGTATCTGGGACACGCGGACAGGCGACGAAGTACTGCTACCGCGGCGCAGTGACAATGGATGGGTCATATCTGTCGACTTTGCCCGCAACAACAAGTGGGTTGCATTTGGCACTCAAGCGGGCGTCGTGTGCATTTGGGAAGTCAAGTCAAGCCACGCGAGCCACCGACAGTTGAGCGGTCACTCTGACTCGGTGACTTGTGTGGCATTTGCGCCAGACTGCTCCCGCCTGGCGTCAGCATCCAGGGACCATACCACACGCCTCTGGAATCCGGAGACGGGCGAGCAGCTCGCGGTTCTGAATGGTCACACGGATTCGGTCAACGGCGTGGCCTTCTATCCAGATGGGGCAATCTTGGCATCAGTATCTGGCGATCGGACGATCAGACTGTGGGACTGCGCCACAGGGCAGGCTGTGAGCCAGCCACTAGAAAACGCAGGGGTCAGCAATGTCGATATCTCGCCAGATGGTGCGATGATTGCCGGAGCTATCGATGACACGGTCAAGCTCCAGATCGGAGAGCAGATGGCGGTCCTGCGGGGTGAGAGTGAGATTCGCTCCATCCGATTTTCGCCAGACAGTCGGACTTTGGTGGCGGCGCATGCCCAGAATGTCCGAGTTTGGACCCTGAAGTCTGATTCAGTCGATGCTTGCTGGGTCGATCTTCGCGGTCACACGCGCGACGTTCGTTCATTATCTTTCTCTCTAGACAATCTCTACATTGCGTCGACCTCTGATGACGGCACGATCAGGATCTGGAGTACTGGAAGCAGTCAAACTGCCGTTCAGCCGCTGCCGGCGCATGACTCTCCAGTTCACTCAGTGGCGGTGTCGCGTGACCGCACCTTCATTGTCAGCGGCTCCGAGGACACGTCAGTGCGGGTGTGGGATGCACGCACAGGCGAAGAAACGCTTCCACCACTACGCGGGCACACAAATCAAATCCAATCGGTGTCGATTTCACTCGACAAGCGTCTCATTGCGTCAGCGTCACAAGATAGCACTATTCGATTGTGGGACGCGCAGTCGGGAGCGGCAGTTGGCGAGCCAATGCGCGGCCACGCCAGTGTCGTCAATGCCGTGTCGTTCTTGGCCAATTCACGTGGGCTTGCATCAGCATCCGACGACAAGACTGTGCGCGTGTGGGATGTCTCAACTCAGCAGGAGTTAGATCTTGGGCCCCTGCGCTGCCACGATCGGGCGCATGCTGTGGACATATCACTTGATGGCAGATTTATCACCGCAGGAGACATCAGTGGCCGCATCTATCTCTGGCGGACAGATACCGGACAACAAGCGCATGAGCCACTCTGCGAGCAAGATGTCCACATTTTTTCTGTTGCATTCTCGCCGGACGTTAAGCGAATCGTTTCCAGCGGGTCAAATAATGTAGCGCACATTTGGGACATCGGCACACGTCATCTCATCCTCGTTCTCCGAGGTCACACAAGCCTCGTCCGATCTGTGGCGTGGTCTCGAGATGGACGCCTCATCGTCACCGGCTCCGATGATGCCACATTGCGCCTCTGGAATGCAAAGACAGGCGCGCCACTCACAACCCTGCATGGGCACGTCCACGCCGTTCGATCGGTGGCGGTCACACCAGACAGTGACTTCATCGTATCGGGCTCTGAAGACACCACGATACGCAAATGGGATGTTCCCGCTGTCCACGAGCTGGCCTCTGAACAACGTAGCGGTCGCGTTGGAGCACTTGTATCTGCCACTCTCGTGGACGGATGGATAGTAGGATCATCTGGCGAGCTCATCTTGTGGGTACCAGCTGAGTACCGGACGTACCTTCAGATTGATATCTGTACGCTGGTGGTTGGCCGGAGTCGTGTCGTCATTGGGTTAAGTAACGGTGGTCTGCATGCTGGTTCGGACTGGATCTCGTGCTGGCGAGACTGAATGATGTAGTACTTCTCCCAGTAGTACGGGGCCTACCTGGGCCGAGGAAATGACCGCTCCTTACTTGGCATTATAATTCATGCAGGGCAGTCGGAAAGCTTGAGTCTTTTGAGCAGTTACATACAACACTTGTCTCCCAGGTTCGTACCAGCCAGTCTGGTTCGGGTCCGATATTGGGATGCTCCGATGATTAACCTCACGTGGTTCGAATCACTCTGGTCAATGTGAACCAGCTGATAACTCATGAACTGGGGAAAGTTCAGGTTGTGTCGGCTTGCTTAGTGTCGCGGTGTTCGGTCAGTTTTGTCAATGACAGCCATGCACTTAGAGAAGCGATTATGTATATGTGTTACAAATTGCTAATAAGAACGTAGTTGACAGCTCTTCTGCTGATTTCATTTGAAGACCTTGCTGTTTGGAACCTGGTCTACTGATTCAGACCACTGTGTAACTGTTAGTCCTGCACGAATCCTAGGGTTAAGTCTGTACCAGAGGTCAGATATCCCATCTGACGCAGATAATTTGCGCAGAGCTTGCAGCTTATTGGATTCGAAAGTCGGACAAAGCGCCAATAGGCATTATCTCAGACGACGATGACAACTTCACGAATGTGTGCATGCCTAAGGTGATAATATCGGGCAGGCAGGAGGTATGTCGCAGTCAAAATTCTTTCAATGAAACGCACAACCATCCAGGACATTTCTCAAAACGGCAGAATACAGGAGATGTCGATGGAGCTGCTGTCGGCGCAAAACGCGGGAGCAACAAACGTATGTCAAAGATGTAGATTCTTATTACACATTACAAGATCCCAATATCAAGGAAGAGCGACCAGCCTGGATACACAGTGGGGGCGGGTATTGTCAGGGTCAAGAAAAAGAACAGTGGTCGAATGGCCTCGTCAAGACACTGTTGAGTAGCTCCAAGGTCCGTACATAGCTGTACCTCCGACACAGATTTGATGCAGATTAAGCAATCCTAGTGCCTAACAAGACAAAGACGTCCTTCAAGTAGGCCCCCACCGCCAAGCAGCTGCGTATCGTAGTCCAGAACTCGCAGTGCCAGAGCTATGTTTTGACGATAGGTTCTAGTTTTGTTACAGCTCATGGTCGGTTCATTTCACTTGGCCAAGTGCCAGCAGTTGCTGCTCAGTCTCAGAGTAAAGAGTGAAGTAGTCCACGACTGCCTCAAAACAGGTACTCCGTTCAATTTCGTAGATGAAGTTATGAAAAGAAGGTTGTCAGCTTGCTCGGCAAAGTTCGCTCAGTTTCCATCGCTTCAACTTGTCATCACATGCCAATGCATTGATATATCGTAGCGACTCCAATGATATAACGCAAGCGGAAGCATTCTCGAGTCGCTGTCACCGGACGATGCGGTGCAAACATTCCAAGACAGGGTACGGTGTCACATAGTCAGGCCGAACATATAAGTTGTCAACCAACTTGTTGGCGTCGTTGAGCGAACAGCTCTTGCGGCCAATGTCATTGGTCAGCTTACGCAGTGCGGGGATGCATCTTCTGGTCTCCTGAACTGCTGGAATGGTCAGCACAATGCCCCACTCCAACCACAAGGGGCTAGCCGCATGAACGGTCTCGCAACCTCCATTCAGATCTCACTTGCAATGTGCGATGTTGTCGACGAATAGTCGCCTTTAATATGAATGTGCAGCATGCTACGTCTAATAGATACGGACATCCATTGTGCGTTGGTGATTCTGTCTGCATACTGTCCGTCATTATCTTTACGAGCGATGGCATGCCGAGATAAAGCACTGTAGAGCATTGGCTTTCATCTATTTAGACACCGGCAGCGGACTGCCAGTCCAAATGGATGAACAGTCGCAGAGTTTTCGGAAGCGGCCACACCAGAGATGAACAATCTCTCGTCACTGCTATTAACGCTGGTCAACCGCCCCTCGGAGCGTCTTGCTGAAGCGGTTGTGCGCATCATCGAATTCGCGACTCACGGACAGCCGACTGCGACAGTTGCGTGTGCACTTTCCCCTCACCTCGGCTAGTACCCGCAATGGAGAGCTCGCTGCGAGACAGCAATTGGCACTATTCAATGCGCACTGGGCGAATTCGAACTCAGCATTCGCTCCATGACCGCCGCTGCAAAGCTACATCTTGAGCTCAGCAACCAAATTACCGCGGCATGGTGCACGCGGCAGGCTGGACACGGGTATATATATCTCGGGCAGTACGATATGGCACAGAAGTTCCTGAACGAGGCACATGCAATTGATGCAGAAGTAGTCAACCACTTGGGACTGGTAGATAGCAGGCAGACATTTGCTGGGTTTCACAAAGCCAAAGGCGACTTCGGAGGAGCGGTTCAGCACGCATTGGTAGCCAAAGAGACGTTCATATCCTGTCAGGTGCCAGATCGAGCTGCTCAGTGCTCCCACTTGCTCGCCGGTCTTTACCAAGCTTTGGGCGACACTAGCTCTGCGGCGGTCGAGTTTGAGATTGCTCTCTCCACTTTCATTACCGTGGGCGACATGCACAATGTTGCCCAAACGAAATTGGCGCTCGCTGGCGTCCGGTGCAGTCAGTGGGACTTTGCAAAAGCTGAGCAACTTGTCAAAGAGGCAGAGGTGCACTTCAAGGCTGTTGGGAGGCGATATGAACTTGCTCAGTGTGCTAGCGAGCTTGGTCAACTCAGATGGGCGCAATTTCGTCACCAGGAGGCACATGTGCACCTAAGTGACGCAATCAGGCTATATGGCGAGGTAGGTGCAGCGCGACAGGCCGAGCAGTACCAACAGGTGCTTGTCATGGTGGATAGCTCACTGTATCTGTGGGCTTACATAGTGTCGAGGTTAGTCATCCTGCCTTGGCTTATGATCTCCATATTTCGAGTTACTGTACACTAGACGCCGCGTGCTCAGGCAGTTCGACCAAGCAATCAAGTTTGCTGAGCTTCTGATTTGCAGAGTCACGAGTTCGCCAAGTCCGGAGAAAGTGTGAGCTACTATATACGAATTTGAGCAGAATATGAGTGGCAGCAGACTATGAGTAGTAACAGAGGAGAGGCAGAATGGCTCGGCGAGTCAATCAGGAACAGGGACATGACGAAAACTCCAGACGCAACACAATATGGTCCATACGGAAACTACGAGAGGTGGAAGCTACCGACGCCCTCCTTCATTGCCGTTCGCAAGCGATCTCCGAGCACGGAGCGCGAGCTGTACTCAGGAAGCTTCAGATAGTTGACACACGTCATGACGCTCGGGAGGTAGTCATCCGCTGCAAGAGGGGCCTCGTGTGGCTTGCGCACAACAGTGAGCGGAGGACTGAGCCCACGGAAGCCTGACCAAAACATATGAGCGCGACGCAGAACAAT
>Ga0247815_10004017_pt1 | contig 10424 bp, 5 predicted proteins | sample UWRJL194509B1_FD_181014 | JGI IMG/M metagenome (GOLD analysis project Ga0247815, IMG submission 181014) | Plant litter microbial communities from Arlington Agricultural Research Station in Wisconsin, United States - UWRJ-L194-509B-1 | ecosystem: Environmental > Terrestrial > Plant litter >... | reverse complement strand
ATGGTAAATAAGAGTACTGCGAATTTTTTCATTATGTGTTGTGGTTTGCCCTGATTTTAGCTGATTAAACCTTTTTGGGGCGATTGTCTATTTAAGGGATAAACCCCACAGGTACAATGCGCCTGTGAGGTTTAGCTTTTAGCCTATATGTATAAAAATGGTTCCCTTATTTTTTAATCATTTTTTGCGTGGCTACGGTACCGTTTTCAAATAAAATGTGTACCATGTAAACGCCCTGCTCTACGGCCGAAAGGTTAATTTCGTTAGTAATGCTTTTAGATACCTGTTGGCCTATCATGTTATAAACCGCTACCTCTTTAACCTGCTCTGTTGTTTGTATTGTGGCAAAACCAGATGTGGGGTTAGGAAAAATTTTATAGTTGTTTATAGTTACACCATCTACGCCAAGGCTTTCCTCAACATTAAAAGTATAATCTTCTACTTCGCCAAATGAGTTGTACCCGCAGGCTCCCGAACCTTCCCAACCATTTACCCCTTTTAAACGGATTCTTGTGGCGCCTAAAACAGCATCGGCAGGAACATTAACGGTAAAAGCAACTGCAGAAAGCGTTTCGGCACCTGATGAAAAATATACCCTTTCTGAATCAGAGAATATAAAGTCCTGGTTCCAGTCTATCCATGCAGAAAGGTAAACAGTGTTACTCGAAAAGTTAACGGTAAATTCTACGTTACCATTTCTTGGTGCTGTAACAAACTGCGCTGTAAAATCGCCGTAACCTGTAAGTGCATTGTCGTTAGAACAACCCGAATTAAGGTTTGACAACTGGATAGTTGCTCCTGTTGTTGCAACAGATGTTATAGAAGCATTTTCATTACAGCCGTTAACAAAATACGACTCGCAATAACCTTCCTGCTGGCCGGAGATCACGATATCTAATTCTCCCCAAACTGCAGGGTCAGATTCTAATGTAGCCCTAACGGTAACTGTACCATTAGTAACTGCTGTAAGTTTACCATACATATCTATAGTTGCAAGGTTTTCCGGTTCCATAGACCATACCAATCCAGAGTACAAATCATCTCCGTCATAATTAGCATACAACTCTAATACTCCCTGATTAGTAGTAATTACTGCGGGTGCATTATTCCTTATTAAAACGGTAAGTTCGTTATCCTCTACAGACGGTGCCGCTGTGCTTATAGCCAGTACCGACATCCTTATCTGAGAAGCATATTCAGCATTTGCATCACCTGCAAAACTAAAGTTTACGCCAGTTATGGTTTTAGCCTGGTTAGCTGCATCGATATTTAAAGCAACTTCATACAGTTTAGGGTCGGTACTATTGCCTTCAAGGTTATTGTTAGCTGTATTTACCCTTCCTATACCCATTATTGCATAGTTAGATCCGCCATACCAGTCGGACACTGCTACGTTGTTTATTGCCTGAGATGTTCCATCGTTAAAATAAACCGTTGCATTAAAAGTAAGGCTGTTAGACCCGCCACTTGCCGCTGATGTTAGTACATAAAGTTTACCAACATTTGAGGCAGAAAATGAAAGTGTACCACTGTTAGGATTACTATTGCCTACATGGGTTGGCGTTAAGAACAATGCGTTTGGCCCAGTGTAGTTTGCCAATTGAAAAGATACCCCTGTAGTTGCAGCACTGTTTATTGTTCCATTTACCGGAAGCCCATAAGCAGGTGCATTGTTTCCTGCGGCAGCCTGAAAATCTAAAGACACTAATGCCCTTGTATTAGCCTCATCAAACCCAACGGTTGTAGATTGCGATGCATTACCTATTCCATTAGCTATAATATCGTGGTTAAAGCCCGATGTTACTGTAACAGGCCCGTAAGCAACCGTTGCAGGAGTTTCGCATATACTAACAGCTAAAATTGCAGTGGTTGTAGCATTGCCGGATGGCGGCGTTTGTGTAAATGTTACAGAGCTAATTAGCTTATTGTGGTTTGCAGCATCGAGCGCAAGTTCGTTTTGGTAAATACCTGTTTGGGTCAATCCGTCAAACTGGTTTAACGGAGCCCAGCTTGCACCTCTTGATACCCTGCCTAAACCGCTTATTACTTTATTAGTTAATGTGCTTGTCTGCCACCAGTCGGTAGCCTGGATGGTGAACGTTTGAGACGTAGCATCATCAAAATTTACAACTGCAGTTACAGTGTTATTTCCTTCTGTAGTTATAGCAGCAACATATATTGTGTTTGCCTTTTTAGGAGTAACAAGTGTAAGTGTACCTGTGTTAACAAGGTTGTTGCGCAATACTAAGGCATTGTTTGCAGTATAATCTTCAAACTGATAAGTAAGCCCTTGTGTAGCCACACTGGTTACCGTCCCGTTTACCGGAAGCCCGCCGCCAAAAGCTGCTGCGCTTGCTGCAGAACTGTGTGGGTTAGACGGTACAAAATCCTGTGTATAAAACACATTGGCAGCATCTACAATGGCCGATGTTTTAGTATCGGTATTTCCTCCCGTACCTTCGGCAACAACATCGGCGTTAAAACCCGTAAGCTCAAGTGTTGCAAATGTACATGCAGCAGGTACAACCTGGTTAGAAATTGTAATGGTGATCTCGCCAAATATTGCAGCATTCTCTACGGATGTTGCCCTTACAACCACAGTACCATTAGCAGTAGCTGTAACCACACCGTTTTGAGACAGTGTAGCAAAATCTGACCCTGATGTTACCGACCATACTACATTTTGATTAGAGTTTGCCGGTAAAACTGTGTTTGTTAGCTGCAACGTTCCATTAAGGGTTGTAATAGCCGGTGTACTATTGTTTGACACGGCTATTGCTACGCTCTCTACAGGTACAGCATCTTCGGCAGTAACGCTAACAATATAGTCTTCGCCCTGGCCATAACCTGTAACATTACATGGGTTTGCTACAGACTCGTTTGTTGTAGTATAATATTTTTTAATAACCCTCATTCTTGTATTGCCCGGTGTTGCACCGGCAGGCACCGCAATGTTTCCTGATATAGTGCTTACTGCTGCATTACCCTGAATGTAACCCAGGTAATATACCTCGTTGGCATCAAGGAAAGAACCGTTATGGTTCCAGTCGAAGTAAACAACTAAGTGGTTAGAAAAATTGCCAATAGTATTTGCCGGGTTAAAACCCGAAACAGATATAGCATATGTGCTGCCCGCAGTTACCTGCCCAAAAACTGTTGTATAATCTTCATAAGCAAGGGTAGTACTGTTTATAGCATCAGACGATGAATTATTAATACCTGCAAATGTTACGTTAGTTACAGGCTCTGCACCTTGTGGAAAGTTAATTTCGCAATAGTTTGCTATTGGTGTAACGATATCAAATTTCTTAACAACTGTCTTTCCAATTTCTGAATCATCAAAAGCTAAAACAAGGTCGCCGTTATTATCTACAAGTAGCGAATTGTATTTTGCCTGTCCCGTCGAAACTAAGCCACCTAACTGCACCCACGATTCGTTATTGAAGCCATACACCATGTTTTTAAGGAAATCTGTATCTTCCCAAATGCTGCATGCTACATAAGGTACACCCGCAGGAGTAACAGCTAAGCTTACAAACTGCACCCTGCCTGCCGAAAAATTCTCTGCACCAAGAGTCACCCACTCTGTACCGTTAAACTTTTTTACATTAAGTTTTTGTCCGCCTGCACTGTTAGATACATAGGCAACATAAAGGTTATTATTAGCATCTATAGCCAGCGACGAGTTATAGTTCTCACTTGCCGAAGCCGGCGCAATATCTGCAACGTCTACAGCCGTCCATGCCTGGGTAGCAGTGGCATTAGCATCGTTTTGGTACACATGCACATTTCCGTTATTATTAAACGATGCATATATTTTACCATTTGTACCCGCTTGTAGGTCTATGTATGTAGCGCTACCCGCCGCAAAGCCCGTAGTACCCACCTGCTCCCAGGCACCATTTACATATCTTTTAACGGTACCGTTTGCAGTACCGTAACCCGCATAAACTATACCGGCGGCATCTGTTATTAATGCCTGGTACGTAACCGATCCTGCTTCGGGGTTAGCAAAGCCAGACCATGTGGTGCCATCAAACTTTCGTACGTTCATACCCGTATTAGGGTAACCATCCTGGTTAGAATAATATATATTTTGCGCATCGTGTACTGCCAGAGCGTTGTACGTTGCTGTACCTGTAGTTATACCGGCAGTACCCCCAAGGTACGACCAGCTTGTACCGTCATATTTTTGTACACTGCCTTTAGTAACCGTTACATCATAGTAAGAAATATATAGATTACCACTGGCATCTTTAGCCAAATTTTGAAAACTGCTCCCTCCTGCCGAAACTCCTGTTGCGGGCCCTACGTTTTGCCATTGTTGTGCAAATGAAAGCATAGGGAGAAATGCTGCCATAATGGTTAAAGCCTGAACACTTCTATTTTTAGAAAATAGTCTCTTCAGGCATTTTGAATAATAATTGTTCATAAAAAAATAATAAGATGGTTTGTACTCAATACTATTTGTATTTAGTCTAAATAATACTTGAGAGCAAATATCTTTCGTAAACTTTTTTAGCAGGCAGGCTAAACGGATTAAATTTTAGTATAAACGGATTTTTAAATGTAAAAGCCACACTTTAGCGGTGTGGCTTTTTAATAAAAAGTTATAATGAAAACAGTAAACCCCACTGGCATTAGCTTTTCTTATTCAGCTAATGCAACTCATTATAAATATGCAGGTATAAAATTAAGAGGACTAACTCTGATTCAAAATTACGGTAACTCTTTAGTTCAAATTAATAATTGAGGTGTAGCAGTTATTTTAACAGGTGAACTAATAATTATTTTTACTTTATACGGCTTTCCGCATTTTTAATTGTTCAAGATGTTTTACATTGCACGGCAAATCAACAATTTAAACCACACCACCTTATTATGAAAAAACAATTAACTGGCCTGCTCGCCATGTTGCTTATCCTTGCCGGCTGTAATAATAATGACGATGCCCTACCTGTACAGCATGTAACGGAGAACACAGGCATTAAAGGGCATTTTAAAGACTTTCCTGAGTTAGAGTCCTTATTTGATAAAGCCATGCCTAAAAACAATTCCGGACACGGTAATGCAAAAGCAAAAGCTGTAGGCATTTACGATTTTAAAATTGACAGCACTTTTATAACAAAAAGAGTAGGCCCTAAAGGCACTTCTTACACCATGGCTATTTACAGGGATTCTACCTATAAATTTATAGAAAATCTTATTATTTGCGACAGGGGTAATTTTACCGAGGCCTATATTATGTCTTATTTTCCTGAGAATGAATTTGAAAAGAAAGAAAATGCGCAATACCATTTTATTGGTGGGATGAGCCTTGCTAAAATAGATTATGGCAAAGTGCCGAAGTCCGGTTTAGGCTGCGCATCTGTTACGGTTACATATTGTGATTGGAGTAGAGATGGCACCCCTAACACTCACGTTGCAGGGCCTAATTGCGGAACCACATATAATATAACTACCACCCTTTGCCACGGAATACTTACCAGTGACTATTTTAACCCCGAAATGCAACCTATGCAATTTATAAGGGCCACAAGGGGCTCCGGTGGCGGGTCGAGCTCGAATCCTACCCCACCTAATTCGCCCGACTTTAACATAATTACCCAGCCACAGTTAACGTTAAGTGAAGCGGCACTTTTTTCAAGGAGTTTGTCGGCTACACAGAAAGTATTTTGGAATAATAGTGCAAATGCAACATTAGTTGCACGGCTAAAAAATTATTTAAATTCGAAAAATTATTCTTCAGAAAGTAAAAGTTTTGTAAAAACCATTTGCGATTTTCAAATTGCAACAAGTAATACTACCCTAACAAACAAATTATTAACCCTAGCAAATAACGATATAGAAAGCGCACAGCAAATAATTGATTACCTTAGCAATGAAGGCAATAGTGCGGCGAGCCAGACATTTGCAACATGGGCTACAACCTATTATCAAAACCATCCAGAGACGACTGCTGAGCAATTTAACAACTGGTTTATGGGAGAATCAGAGGGGCAGGATGGCAACTACAATGCGACATATTGGGATAATCCTACCCTTACATTCCCTCAGCAAAACTTGCCCACATGGCAACAATATTATGATGCATTTCCAAAGGGTAGTAGTGGAGAAGGTTTATCTGGACCTGAAATTTATTCGCTTGTAGGAGGACAACCTTTAGCTATGCGAAATGGTGTCCTAAATGACTCGGATCCTACGAATAATGAAAATTACAATAATGCATGTGCATTAAGGGTGTCAAGGGCATTAAATTATTCCGGAATTATAATTCCCAACATTACGAATCAAACTTTTTTAGGTGATGATGGTAAATACTATTTTTTAGGGGCAAGAAATTTAAATAAATGGATGAGAAAAACTTTTGGAACAAACGATGGTGACTCTACAACACCTCATAATGATTCTCATTTTCACTATACTGCACTTCAAGCAGGAACAAATGGACAAAACCTCCCCACACTATTACAGGGAAAAAAAGGAATATTTTCTATGGTAACACAAAATTCTTGGGCTTCAGGACATGCTGATGCATTAAAAGACGATGGTACTTGCGTAAATAACTGTCATTTTTATGATGCTCCAATCATTTATATAGATATTTGGGAACTAAATTAAAAAACATGAAAAATAAATTTTTTCCACTATTGATAATTACAATGTTATTTTCTTGCTCACCATACAAAAGAGACAGCTTTGAATATAGAGGCAACGCAAATAACAAACTAAACGACCAACAAAAAGACAAGAAATTTTACATTGACAATTTTAAAGATAAAGTTTTCTGTAACTGCCTAATGGAAGGATTTAAAGAGAATAAACTTGGAGATTCCATTTTTCACCTGATGGCTAAAAAAGATTTATTTACATTATCGGATGATATTGATTTAAAAAGAGATTCCCTTGTAAAAAAATTGGGAATTCAGGTTATAAAAAATATGCCTCCTCTAAGTGTATATAGTGAAATAGATATATCAGATAAAAATTTTGTCCTTAGTTCTTGTTTACGATATTTTGAAAGCAGGGAATTAGATTCTACAGCTATAGATTATTATAAGAAAAGGCAAAAAGAAGAAAAAAAATTGTGGGGTTCTCAATAAACTATTTAAAGTATAAAAATACACATTATGCAATCATTCTCACAACTTATCTTTCTATATAATATATGATTTATAACTAATAGTATCTATAATATTAAGAGAGTCTGCCTAATATTATTTTAGGCAGACTCTTAAATTTCGATGATTAAAAACCTGTTAATGAAAAAAATAATATTATTTGCCATGGCTATTTTATCAATCTCATGTAATACTTACAAAAGAGAAAGTTTTACTTATAATGAAAATGAAAAGCAATTGTGGATTAACTCCTATAAATATGAAGCTTTTTATGGATGTATTAACCAAGGTTTAGAAAATGATAGTTTAAAGATAATTTTAAAAAGGAAAGATCTATTTAATCCTAATCTTAATCTCGAATTCTCTACGATAGATCTGGCCAGGGAATCAGGTAAAAACATCATTTTACAATTACCGAAGCCATATATAAAGATAGATGCGGGAGAAGAAAACTTAAAAAATAAAAACTATATTTCATATACGTGCTTAAAGTACTATGCCAGCCGTGAGCTCGACTCTATAGCGCAGGAAGAGTATAAAAAGTATAAGGAAAATTAGTGATTAGAATTTTGTATTTATGATTATATAAAGAGAGTCCGCCTAATATTGGTTAGGTGGACTCTTTAATTTTCAGTAACTCTAACCGATTATTTTTTATCTTTCTGCGGAGGGAACTTTGCAATGATCTGGGCAACAAATTCGTTAATGCGCTCCTGCTTTTTGTTGCGATCCTGGGTTAGTACGCCGCTGCCTACACCCTGCCAAACGAGTTCTTTTTTAGACGCATCTATAACATCTATGTACAATGTACCTTCGGTATGGGTGCTTACGGCATTATAGCCGCCGCCCCAACCCCATGGGCCACCCCATCCCCAGCCGGGACCCCAGCCGCCATAACCGCCCCAGCCGTAACCGTAGCCGCCATAGCCAAAGCCCTGGTTTACGTTTACTTCTTTATTAGCTTTGGTAAAAATATTTACCAAAACATCTGGTTTTTCGCTTTTGGTAAAGCCTTTCTTTTGCAGCTCTGCATCTACAGCTTTAAGGATGCGTTTTTTGTCAAGGTCAGATATCTCTGCCTTGTCTACCCCGTCTTTAAGATAGCCGTATGTTTTGTAATGGGTAAAATCAACAGCCTCATCATAGTCAGCATCTACCCTGATTGATGAGCACGAAGCCGCCACTGCAGCAATAAACAACACCGAGAGGAATTTTATAGTTTTCATGATCGTAATAAAAAAGTTAATGTTCTTTTCATAGCAAAATAGCCCCTCAGCATTTATAACTTTATCCCTCTTTGGTTAATTATCCCAGCAATGCGTCGTCTACAAGGTTAGGTAAGGTAACCTTAAGCAGCGGCTGTGTTTCCATAGCTTTTTTTATAGCAAAAACAGCCCCGTCGTTCCTGGCCCAGCTGCGCCTTGCAATACCGTTATTAACATCCCAGAAAAGCATTGATTCTAAACGCCTTGATGCCTCGGTAGAACCATCAAGAACCATACCAAAGCCACCGTTTATTACCTCGCCCCAGCCTACACCACCGCCATTATGGATGCTTACCCAGGTAGCACCCCTAAAGCTGTCGCCTATAACGTTTTGTATGGCCATATCTGCTGTGTAGCGCGACCCATCATAAATGTTAGACGTTTCACGGTACGGAGAGTCGGTACCGCTCACATCGTGGTGGTCGCGACCCAATACAATAGTGCCTATTTCGCCATTGGCAATAGCCTCATTAAAGGCACGGGCAATGTTAACACGGCCTTCGGCATCGGCATATAGTATACGTGCCTGAGAGCCTACTACCAGTTTATTTTCCTGTGCTCCTTTTATCCATTTTATATTGTCCTGCATTTGCTGCCTAATCTCTGTGGGAGCGGTTTTTGCCATTTCTTCAAGTACTGCTGCTGCAATAGCATCTGTTTTAAGCAGATCTTCCGGCTTGCCCGAAGCACATACCCAACGGAACGGCCCAAAACCATAATCAAAACACATAGGCCCCATTATATCCTGCACGTAGCTTGGATATTTAAAATCGATACCGTTTGGCGCCATAATATCGGCACCGGCACGCGATGCTTCTAACAGGAATGCGTTTCCATAGTCGAAGAAATACGTTCCTTTGGCTGTATGCTTATTAATAGCATCTGCCTGGCGCCGTAAAGATTCCTGCACCTTGTCTTTAAACGCAGCAGGGTATTCGGCCATTAGTTTGTTAGACTCTTCTAAACTTAAGCCTACAGGATAGTACCCTCCTGCCCACGGGTTATGCAATGATGTTTGGTCGCTGCCCAGGTCTACATAAATATCTTCGGCATCAAATTTTTCCCATACCTCAACTATATTCCCCTGGTAGGCTATAGACACTACTTCTTTATTTTCTTTAGCCGTTCTTACCCTTGCTACAAGGGCATCGGCATTGGTTATAACCTCATCTACCCATCCCTGGCTGTGGCGGGTATTTACCGCTTTAGGATTAACCTCAGCACAAACCGTAATACAGCCGGCAATATTACCTGCTTTAGGCTGTGCACCGCTCATACCCCCAAGGCCCGATGTTACAAATACTTTACCTTCCAGCCCTTCGCCATGTTTGGCTATTTTACGTCCGCCATTTAGTACCGTGATGGTTGTACCATGCACAATGCCTTGCGGGCCTATATACATATAGCTGCCAGCCGTCATTTGCCCGTACTGTGATACACCAAGCGCGTTGAATTTTTCCCAGTCATCCGGTTTAGAATAATTAGGTATTACCATACCGTTTGTAACCACAACCCTTGGCGCCTCTTTATGCGACGGGAACAGCCCCATAGGGTGGCCGCTGTACATTGCCAGCGTTTGCTCCTCGGTCATCTGGCTTAGGTACTGCATGGTTAAAAGGTACTGCGCCCAGTTAGAGAACACGGCTCCGTTACCACCATATGTTATAAGTTCCTGTGGGTGTTGTGCTACTGCAGGGTCAAGGTTATTTTGTATCATGAGCATAATGGCTTTTGCCTGCTCACTCCTGCCCGGATAGTCGCTTATAGGGCGGGCATACATGGCATAATCCGGCATAAAGCGGTACATATAAATGCGCCCGTAGATTTCCAGTTCGGCAGCAAATTCTTTTGCCAAAACCTCATGGTGCTGTGGTTCAAAATAGCGCAGGGCATTGCGCAGCGCGAGTTTTTTCTCGTCGGCACTTAATATATCCTTACGTTTTGGTGCATGGTTTACAGCCGGGTCGTATGCCTTGGGCTGCGGCAGTTGTTGCGGTATGCCTTGTTGTATTTGTTGTTGAAATGTCATTTTTTGTGG
>Ga0247815_10004016_pt1 | contig 10425 bp, 10 predicted proteins | sample UWRJL194509B1_FD_181014 | JGI IMG/M metagenome (GOLD analysis project Ga0247815, IMG submission 181014) | Plant litter microbial communities from Arlington Agricultural Research Station in Wisconsin, United States - UWRJ-L194-509B-1 | ecosystem: Environmental > Terrestrial > Plant litter >... | reverse complement strand
GCAAAGCAAATGATTGCAGGTAAGTCTGGTGGCTGTAAAGCTGGCGGCTGAAGTCAGTTGAAATTTCCATATTTGTTTTTTAGGTAGATGTACCAAAATATTTTCAAATGCCATTCCAAACCAAAGCACAGCAATAAAATTACGGGAAATTTTAAGTGATAGATAATTTTTATAGTACGATTACACTACAGTTATAGATTATATTGAATATTTATACTTGTTTAGTTTTTATTGCAAAACACTGAACTAAATAAAGTACAATATAATGAACACTGAAAACTTAACATATCCAACTTATAACACTGGAAATTGCTTGATGTGCTACCTGTTTTTCAATGTAATTAGGCCTTTTACATCCATTTGCTCAGATAAGCATTAAAGGCTTCTTTATACTGTTCGCCTACGGTGATGCTCAATTCTCCAAGGTTTAAGCTGTTTTTGTTTACCGAACGAATTTTGTCGAGCGCTACAATATAAGAGCGGTGCACCCGCATAAACAGTTTTTCCGGAAGTTTTTGTTCCATCGCTTTAAGGGTGATGAGTGTGAGTATAGGCTTTGGGTTACCTTCGAGATATACTTTTGCATAATCTTTCAGCCCTTCTATATACACAATATCACGTGTGGCCACCCGCACGAGCTGATACTCTACTTTTAAAAAGATATATTCATCTTCCTCTGCTACCGGGGTGACGGCAAATGTTTCCTGACCAGGCCTGATCAGCTCGGCATAGGCCATCGCTTTATTGGCGGCACCAAGGAACTCTTCATAGTTGAAGGGCTTGAGCAGGTAGTCCAGCGCATCCACTTTATATCCTTCTAGGGCAAAATTGTTGAAAGCGGTGGTAAAGATCACCCTCGGGCCGGCGGCACCAGGTTTTTTATCCAGGATACGTGCCAGTTGGATTCCCGTGAGATCGGGCATCTGGATATCCAGAAAGATAAGGTCCACCTGTTGCTCATGGATCATCTCCAGCGCTTTTACCCCACTGGAGAAACTTCCGGCAAGGCGCAGGAAGGGTGTTTTCTCAATAAAACTACACACCAGTCCCAGTGCCAGCGGCTCATCATCAACGGCTATACAATTCAGGATCATCAAGTATCAGGGTTAAATGAACAATAAATTCATTGGTTTCAATATTTTTTACGGCAAAGAAGGTATGCTTGCCTGGGTACAACAAATCTAAACGCCTTTTGGTGTTGCTTAAACCTATCCCGCCGTAATTATCTGCGGTGATGGCGTTTTCATTAAAGATGCTGTTGGTTACTTTCAGTTCCAAAACCTTCTCGTCCATTTTGAGTTCGATGGCAATGACGGAGGGTTGTACTGAACTTACACCATGTTTGAAGGCATTTTCTATGTAAGGCAAAAATAACATCGGCGCAATCTGGATATCCTGACCAAGCAAAGGCCCTTCAAACACCACCCTGGTAGTATCATTCAGGCGGAGTTTCATCAGTTCAATATAATCGGCAATAAAAGATACTTCCTTACTCAGCGGCGTGCTGCCTGCCTGGGTATCATATAAGAGGTAGCGCATCATGCGCGATAATTTATGCAGTGCCGTACGGGAGAGTTCTACATCTACATGGGTTAAGGCATAGATATTATTAAGGGTATTGAAAAAGAAGTGGGGGTTGATCTGTGCTTTGAGGAAAGAAAGCTCTGAGCCAATTTTATCTTTCTCCAGCGACTCACGCAGTTGTTTATCTGCCTGCCATTTCTGGATGAGGGTTACACTGGTACTGATGCCCACAATCATCAGGATCATCATGATGAGGAAGATATCCACCTTGTCGCGCCTTTTTGGTGGCCGGCTTGCCCCTACTGTCGTAAATGCTTTGTCCATCAATTCGTGAAGGTTGATGGCGTTATCCAGCATGTTGATGAGCGGACCAGCCGCAAAAAGGATAATCATAATGACTAGCATGAAACCGAGGTTATTGTTTTTCATCAGCAGCCTTGGTACAAAGAAGATGCTGTTGAGGTAAAATACCACAATGAGCAGCAGCAGAACAGCAGCCTGTTTGATCCAGAACTGGTAGGGTAACACAATATTCCATGATAGTGGCTGATAGAAAAGCAGGATAAATGCAAATAACATCCATGGCAGAACGTGAAGAAGTATAGTGATATAGGAACTGTTTTTTACTGCATTCATCTTGTACAAATTTTAGTCATGATAACTATGCGCAAGGTAACGAACCTTCTGAGTTATGTCCAAATGTTTAGGTCGGCTGGAAAAGCTTGCCGGTCGGTAAAGTTCCCGGCCCGGTCTATCCTGTTTTTTATATCTCGCGAAGAAGCGTTGATTTGAATACGAAACAGGGTTTTTAAACGCAGTATATGTCAAAGTTAACCAGTAAAAGTCTGCTCTTTATATTTCTTGCCTTTTCCTGCCTGCAGGGATTTGGCCAGGATACCACCCTCCGCGGAATCCCTCCGGTATGGGATTTGGTCTCCTGCCTGGAATATGCAAAGAGCAACAATATCCAGCTCAGGAACCTGAGACTGGACAGTAAAAGTGCCGAACAGGATAAGCTGCAGGCGAAGGCGGCCTTGCTGCCCGACCTGTATGGATCAGGATCATTGTCGTACAACCATTATAACAGAAATACCAGTGGCAGCACTTCGGCCATTAACAGTTCTGGTTCTTACGGCTTAAGTTCTGCATGGACCTTATACCAGGGCGGGTACCTGAAAACCGATATCCGGCAGAAAGATCTGTCGGTACAGTCGGCGAATTTCAGTGTACTGCAATCTGAAAACGATATTACCTTGCAGATCACACAGGCTTACCTGAATATATTGGTAGATAAAGAAACTATCATTTATAACCAGGACCTGGTAAAAACCTCTATGGCACAGCTTGCACAATCGCAACGCCGCTTTGACGCAGGATCTGTTGCAAGGAAAGAAGTAGTACAATTTGAAGCACAGCTGGCGAGCGACCGCTACGCATTAACCACTGCAGAAAATGCAGAACGCCAGGACAAGATTACGCTGAAACAATTGCTGCAGTTACCGGCGCAAAGGGATTTTGATATTGTGCGACCAGATACGGTGATCTCCAGTAAGGCAGTTCCCGGTTTGGAGACCGTGCAGACTTACGCGTTACAAAACCGTCCGGAGATTAAAAATGCAGAACTTTCGGTAAAGATTGCAGATTTGGAAGTGACCAAAGCGAAATCTGGTTACATGCCTACTTTGAGCCTTGGTGCGGGGATTGGGACCAGTTTTGCAAACGACCCTACTTATAACACCTTCAGGCAGTTTGATAACAATTTTTACCAGCAGGCGGGGCTCACGCTCTCGGTACCCATCTTTACCAAAAGACAGAACAAGACCAATGTGGCGAAAGCAAGGATTGCGCGGGAACAGAGCCAGCTGACTCTGGAAAATACGAAAACCACACTGGCCCTGACGACAGAAAGCGCTTATATCAATGTGCAGAATTCGCAGAACCAGTTTACTTCTGCTGCCGAGCAGTTGAAATACAATACAGAAGTGTACAGAATTGCCAACCAGGAACTGAAGATAGGTACCGCAAATATTGTGGATTTCTATCAGCAGCGGAACCTGTACGTGCAGGCCATGCAGACCTATATACAGGCCAAATACAATGCTGCACTGGCAGCGAGAATCTATGAATTTTACCTTGGAGTACCTATTAAATTATAACACATGAAGCCGAAAAAAATTATCCTGATTATTGTTGCTGTCATCGTCGTCCTCGGCCTTGTATGGTATTTCTTCATGAGGAACAAAGAACAGCCAACAGTGCTGACTACCGAAAAACCCGAGACAGGCGCAATTTCTACGAGTGTAACTGCCACGGGCACCGTGCAGCCGGTAGATACGGTAACCGTTGGTACTCAGGTATCCGGAACGATCTCTGCGTTATATGCAGATTTTAACTCGACCGTTAAAAAGGGCCAGCTGCTGGCACAACTGGACAAAACACTGATCCAGGCCCAGGTAGACCAGGCGAAAGCGAGCCTGGCACAGGCCCAAAGCAACCAAAATTACCAGTCGGCCAATTTCAAACGCCAGCAACTCCTCTTTGAGACAGGGTCTATCAGCAAAGCGGAATACGATCTTGCGCTGAACACTTACCAGGTGGCTGTTGCGAACGTAGCGAATACCAAAGCACAACTGCGTTCTGCGGAAAGGAACCTTTCCTTTACACAGATCTACTCTCCTATTGATGGGGTGGTACTGGGCAGAAGTGTAAGTATTGGTCAGACAGTTGCGGCGAGTTTCAATACACCTACGATTTTCACGATTGCGAAAGACATTACCAAAATGCAGGTGGAAGCGAAAGTGGACGAAGCGGATATAGGTAATGTGGTAAAAGGACAGCGTTCTACTTTTACGGTAGATGCTTTTATAGAAGATACCTTTAATGGTACGGTGAAAGAGGTACGTTTACAACCGGCGATTTCATCAAACGTGGTAACCTATACTACGTTGATTGATGCACCTAACGACGATAAGAAACTAAAACCGGGTATGACCGCCAGTATCATCATTTATACGAAAGAAGTGAACGACGCGATGCTGATTTCAGCGAAAGCTTTACAGTTCAGGCCAGATTCTACCCTGGGCAAACAATATGAGATTGTGCCGATTAAAGGGCTTGGCGAAAGAGGTCATGCTGGAAACGGTGCCGGCGCAAAGCGCAATGCTGAAGGCAAAGGCGGTGCACCTGATGATGCTGCAGGTGCTGCTAAATCAGGAGGAACACATTCCGGTAGCAATGAAGGGGAAACAACAAAAGACGCAGCTACTTATGTTTGGCTGGTACAGGGAAACAAACTGGTGCAGAAACAGATCAAAACAGGCTTAAACGACAACACGCATGTGCAGGTACTGGAAGGTTTAAGCACAAGTGACGTGGTAGCTACAGGTGCCGAAACTGCTGCAGCCAATGCTCCGGCAGCGGCTTCAAGTCCGTTTATGCCAAAAAGACCAGGAGGAAACAGACGATGAGCGACAAGATTCTAGATATACAAAATGTAAAACGTGAGTTTATCATGGGTACTGAGGTAGTACGGGCATTAAAAGGGGTTTCCTTTGATGTGAATGGCGGGGAATTTGTGACGATCATGGGCAGCAGCGGTTCTGGTAAAACGACCTTGTTGAACATGTTGGGCTGTTTGGACAAACCTACCGAAGGTATTTATATGCTGGACAATGTGAACGTCAAAGATTTGTCGAGGGACGAACTGGCGAAACTGCGTAATACGAAAATCGGTTTTGTGTTTCAGGCCTATAACCTGCTTCCGCGTACTTCTGCACTGGAAAATGTGGAACTTCCTTTATTGTATAATCCGACTATCGGAACCAAAGAAAGGAAAGAACGGGCAATTGCAGCCCTGCAGGCGGTAAAACTGGATGGCAGGTTTGACCACACGCCGAATCAGCTTTCCGGTGGACAACAGCAACGTGTAGCAATTGCCAGGGCACTGGTAAACGAACCGGTGATGATCCTGGCCGATGAAGCCACAGGTAACCTGGACACCAGGACCTCTTATGAGATCATGTCGCTGATGCAGGAACTGAACGAAAAGGGCAAAACGATTGTGTTTGTAACCCACGAACCAGACATTGCGGCCTTCAGTACCAGGACAGTGATGCTGCGGGACGGTAAAGTGCAAAAAGATACGATGAATGCAAACCGTCGCTCTGCGAAGGAAGCACTGGCTTCGCTTCCGGAAAGCGACGATTATTAAACAGGAATATAGAACGATCATCAACACACATCATTAAAAATGTTGATCGCGCTGATGATAGTTTTATAGGTGATAAAAACAAATAAGTACTCATGAAAATCTTAAATCTGATCATATTGGCATTAAAAGCCCTGCAGCGGAATAAACTGCGTGCGTTACTTACTATGCTGGGGATTATTATAGGCGTGGCTTCAGTAATCACCATGATGTCTATCGGGGAGGGTTCCAAACAAAGTATCAATGCCTCTTTATCGAGCATGGGCTCGAATATGATTACCATTATGCCTTTTAGCAATGAACCCGGTGGTGCGAGGTTGATGGGAAGCAGTTTTAAGACCCTGACCATTAAAGATGTGGAGGCCCTGCAAAAGGATGCCCCCCACATTGCCAATATTTCGCCCCTGGCATCATCCAGCGGTCAGTCGATTAACGGTGCTTCAAACTGGCCGACTACCATCCAGGGTGTAAGTCCGGAATACATGGAAATCCGCAAGCTATCCGTGAAAGACGGGATCATATTTTCGGAGCAGGATGTGAAGTCTTCAGCGAAGGTATGTCTGCTGGGCAAAACCGTAGTGGACAATCTATTTCCCGGAGGGGAAAGTCCCTTGGGCAAGATCATCCGTTTTGGAAAAATCCCGATGCAGGTGATTGGGGTGCTGACACCTAAGGGTACCAGTAATTTTGGTCAGGACCAGGATGATATTATCATAGCGCCTTATACCACGGTGCAGAAGCGGGTTTTGTCTTCCATATATTTTGGACAAATCTATGCTTCTGCGACAAAGGAAGATGATTCTGACGCAGCAGTTGCAGAAGTAAACACGGTGTTGAGGGAAACGCATAAACTGAGGGATGGTGAAGAAAACGATTTCCAGGTAAGGACACAGGCGGAACTGATGACGATGCTGAACTCGACCAGTAGTATGATGACCGCATTGCTGACTGCAGTAGCAAGTATTTCACTGGTGATCGGTGGGATCGGTATCATGAACATCATGTATGTCTCGGTAACGGAAAGAACCAGGGAGATTGGTTTGCGGATGTCCATCGGTGCCCGCGGAATCGATATCCTGCTTCAGTTTCTGATTGAGGCGGTGATGATCAGTATTACCGGTGGTGTAATTGGCGTGATACTGGGAATCTCCGCAGCGCTGATCCTCCCCGCGATACTGAACTGGCCTACGGTGATCTCGGAATCGTCTATTATCATATCGTTCCTGGTCTGTGCAGTAACAGGAATATTTTTCGGGTATTACCCTGCTTTGAAAGCTTCGGGACTGGATCCCATCGAAGCCCTGAGGTACGAATAAAAGAGTCTCATTTCTATAGCTACGGCCCGCTCTGTTAAAAGATGCGGGCCGTTAAAGTTTAGGGACAACTGTAGATTTTTTTCCATTGGAGGTTTTGATATAATAAGTTAATAGTGTTTGTCAAGGCGGTTTTATCGTAACCGATTTTCTTTCGGCCAAACAGACAATTTTCCGAATATTTTTCAAAAAACTAACAATTGTCGTAATTCGGAATTAAGTTTATCATTATGTGATTAAATAAACTTTTAGACAATATGGCGCGATATATTGACCCTCTCCTCGACTTTTCATTTAAAAAATTATTTGGATCGCCAGATTCGAAAGAATTTTTGATCGCCTTTTTAAATGAAGTCTTTGAAGGAAGTAAAACCATAGTTGATTTGAAATATAATCAGACTGAACATCATGGCGACTTACCAAAGGAAGGCTTTGCTGTTTATGATTTGCTGTGTACAGATAAAGAAGGCGGCATGTTCATTATAGAGATGCAGCGCGGGAAACAAAAACACTTTAAGGAGCGTGCAGTATTTTACACCAGTCGGCTGATTAGTGGCCGTAGACCGCGGGCAAAGCACGAACAGAATAGATATAACCTTCCCGATGTCTGCCTGGTTGCAATATTAGAAGATTTTGAACTGGAAGATTCTGAGGGGGACGAGTATGTGCACCATATTTATTTATGTAACCGCAAGAGTGGAAAAGTTTTTTACAAAAAAAATTCGCACACTTATATCGAATTAATTAAATTTGTTAAAAAAGAAAGCGAACTGAGGACAGATCTGGATAAATGGCTATACATATTGAAGAATATGGGCAAAATGGAAGAGATTCCACCCAGTCTGCAAAAGCCAATATTTATGAGGCTGTTCAAACTCGCCGAATACAGTAATTTAACAAAGGAGGAAAAAATGTACTACGATTCCAGAGACAAATACAGATGGGATAATCAGAACGTATTCGATTACGCAATTGAATCAACTACAATTGAAGTTGCAGCAAAGACTGCGACCGATATTGCTATAAAATTGAAAAAAAAGGGACATCCAGTTACTGAGATTGCAGAGATAACCAACCTGCAGGTTGAAGAAATTGAAAAACTTTAAGAAAAGAAAAAATGTACTACGATTCCAGAGACAAACACAGATGGGATAATCAGAACGTATTTGATTACGCTATTGAAGAAGCGACGCGCTTAAATACAATTAAAGTTGAAGCTAAGACGACTATCGCAGTTGCAGCAAAGACTGCGACCGATATAGCAATAAAATTGAAAAAAAAGGGACATCCAATTACTGAGATTGCAGAGATAACCAACCTGCAGGTTGAAGAAATTACAAGTTGTAACCTTAGGAAGTTACACGTATAGATGAACCAATATAATTTCACTACTTTAGCCCAACGGGATAAAATAGATCATGGGAGCCTACAGGACATTTTCGGATCAGGAATTGACCAGCAGGCTTGCTGAATCGGATGAGTACGCTTTTGCAGAAATATATAAACGTTACAAACCCAGGATTTACCTGCTCATCAAGAAATTTGTGATCTCCTCACAAATGGCCGAAGACCTTACCCAGGAAGTCTTTGTAAAAATATGGGAAGGAGGATCTAGACTTACTGAAGTTCAGTCTATAAAAGCGTACCTCCTGGCAACCGCCAGAAATCATACTTTAAATAGTTTAAAAAAGGCATTGCGTTCTGAAGAAGCTATGGGAGTTATCATCAATGCATACGTGGACGATCGACGTACTACTGAAGAAACAATAGTTTCAAGGGAATATTCCGAGTTTCTTGAGAGAACTTTAGCTGGCATACCCGCCAGAAGTCGCGAAATCTTTAAACTCTGCAGAGAGCAAGGCAAAACCTACGAAGAAGCCGCAGTTATCTTAGGTATTTCAAGAAATGCCATAAAAAACCACATGGTTGCGACGATGAAAGTCCTAAGCAGTGCCGTTCAGCAGGATTTAGGAATATCATTGAGCATATTTCTGGTCACATTACTCAAATAATCAAAAAATTTAAAATAACAGCTACCCTACCCCTCCTGTTTTATTGTCTTTATACTTGAAGACCCAAGAATTATGGAGGACAAAGCATTTTACAAGCAGTTGGTAGATCGTTATGTAGCGAAATCACTAACCAATGAAGAACTGGAAGTTTTTGCAGAATTGGTTAAACAGGGAAAGTTGGACGAGGAGCTGGCTATGGCGATGGAGCGGGCAGAACTATTGGAGGAAACAGTTATAGCCCCTGCAATACACCGTCTTTGGCCACGTTTGGCTGGTGTAGCTGCCGCAATTACATTAATCGGACTCGCGGGCTGGTTTTTTTACAGCTCAAATAACGCAGTGCAAGATGCCGATCAAAACAAATACGCTAAAACAGATATCGCCCCCGGCCATAATGGTGCAACCCTAACACTGGCAAACGGACGAATAATAAAACTCAGTAATGCTAAAAATGCGGTAGCGATTGGTGCCACTACATTCCGTTATGACGATGGTTCCGCTGTAGCACTGAATGATGCGACTACCAGTGAATTGGGCAATACGGAAATTACCGCAGCTACTGGTCGTGCCCAAACCTATGCGGTAACACTTCCCGATGGGACCAGAGTTTGGCTCAACGCAGCAACAAAACTTACATTCCCTACCAAATTCAGCACAAATGCAAGAATGGTAAGCCTGGATGGTGAGGCCTATTTTGAAGTTTATAAAGACAAGGCCCACCCTTTTGTGGTAAAATCTCAAGGGCATCATGGTATCCCCCAACAGGAAATCACGGTGCTGGGAACACATTTTAACATCAGTGCCTACAACAACGATGACCAGGTAAAGACCGCTTTACTGGAAGGAAGTGTAAAGGTTGATGTATCTGACAATGCTTATGGCAATGCCTCAACCGGTCAAACGGGCATAATCCTGAAAGTCAACCAGCAGTCAGTTGTAGCGAAGTCGGCTAAAATAGCTGTCGAAAATATAAACGCCCAGGAAGCTGTAGACTGGAAGAACGGCACTTTTGTTTTTGAGCACCAGAAACTAAGTGAAATCATGAAAAAAGTGGAACGCTGGTATGATGTAAGCATCACCTATCAGAACAGTACCCTGAAAAACCAAACCTTTACAGGTGAAATTTCGCGGTACGACCATGTTTCGGAACTTTTAAAGATCCTTGAAGGGACTGGCAAGGTCAGTTTCGAAATCGAGAACAGGAACATCATCGTTAGTAAATAACAATCTAAGAATCAACTCAATCATCAACATAAACCCAACCACAATGAGAAAACTCTACGATCCTTAACTAAACGGGTTGCCAAAAAGAAAGGGATTCCGACTGCGAATCGAAACCCCAAATGACCGGGCAACCAATTCCACCCAT
>Ga0247815_10004015_pt1 | contig 10426 bp, 8 predicted proteins | sample UWRJL194509B1_FD_181014 | JGI IMG/M metagenome (GOLD analysis project Ga0247815, IMG submission 181014) | Plant litter microbial communities from Arlington Agricultural Research Station in Wisconsin, United States - UWRJ-L194-509B-1 | ecosystem: Environmental > Terrestrial > Plant litter >... | reverse complement strand
GCAATCTGGATGGAAGTCGGCTTAGCCGTTTAATTCACGATGTTGTCGACAGCGCGATTGCAGATGCCTATCAACGGTTCAACGCGCGCGCCCGAGTTATCAATCGGTTGCCCAATGAGACATGGTGCCATATCTGGAGCCTTTTAGATCTTCCAGACAGGTTGGTTGTCACGGGGGTCTGTCGCGCATGGCGCGTTCTTGCAATCGAGACACCACACGTCTGGAATCGTATTCAGCTCATCACGGATCGGCATGGACGCTCGTGCGGCTGCGACGAATGCGAAGACGCCGAAGCAACTGCATGGACACCGCGACACTCAAACATCGGGACATTGCCACTGGCCTTTCAGCGCGGCCGAAACGCTGACATCGACCTCGTCATCGACGCACGCACGAACACAGATCTTAGCACCGACGATTGGGATCTGTTAGACCAGAAGAGCCTCAAAACACTGACAGCACTGATGCATGAGCACGGAAGTCGTGTTGTCAGCATTACCCTGAACACGGATGAGCCGGAGTATTATGGCGCCATTATGCAGCGATGGGGGAAGTCCATGGTGTTTTCGCAACTACACACCATTCACCTCATTCACATCCCAAACCCCTGGTTTGAACAACCTCATTTCCAGTCCGTGAGTGGCGACCGTCTCTTCCAGACACCTCGCCTGCGACGCTACGAGGCATTTAGCGGTGTATTCGACTGGCCGGCCCACAGTATTGAGGACGAAAGCCAAACCCGGTACATTACCGACCTTTCAGTTGGGGCTGCCATTCCCTGGCTTGACATACCATCTATTCTAAACATATGCCCGGCTCTAAGACGCGCTCGCATCTTTGCCTCGCACGTTGAACTCGTTGGACAACCTACGCATTTTATCGCTCCCGGAACATATCCCCACTTACAGAGTTTCATTCTGGACAATGTCCCAGCATTCCTCGAACCCGAGGTAGCTGGCTTAGAAGTCGAACCGTTCTATGACCTCGTTTGGGAGGCTTTATTGTTCCCGCCGGCAGAGGTCTTTCGGATCAACTACGCGGATGTGGATGGTCTGGCCACTCCTCGTCGTGGTCTTGCCCTTTTCAGATCTCTTCGTGCAGAATCAAGTATCGTGCTGGCTATTGCCAATCCCAATCCCGGAGTCTTCTGTCTATCTGCGAAACCGCTATCTCCTTTGCCCGATCGCCTGGACGCGGACGGCGTGCTTGTCGGTGCGACACGAATCATGACCTGCCAAATCAACCTCAAAATAGCCATGCAAGTGCTCAACGCCCTCGAAACTTATTTAAACCTTGATGCTGTTCAAAGCGTCTGGATCCAGATGGGTTCTGATCTCGACTGGTTGTTTCCTTGCATTGTGCTTCACATGCCGCGTCTGCCGGCCGCAACTGCGCTCGACGTTCGAGCCGACGGCCTGTTGTCTGTGGAGCCTTTGATAAAGGCTGCGACTGAAGCGAAGTGGGATGAAAGACTACTCGATCTCAAGAGACTCACGCTGCATACCCGATTCTTCTTTGGCGAGTTCAAGAACTGGACCGCCGGCAGGCAAGAGTTTCCGCCGCCACCGTTTTTCACGATTGAGGACATACCTGTATTAATCTAAGGGTGTAAGATGAAGATATGCATTATTAAACGGTGTCAAAAATGATTCGAAGGAAGACGAATCTCCATTGCTTGCCCGCGGACTGATAGGTCGGATGGTGGAAAAGTGCATTTCTGCGGCATAACACCGCTGAGTGAGCCGGAAGACGACAGGAACAGGAAGGCAGCATCCTCACGCGAGCTTTTCAAAGGGAGCACAACGACGACGAAGAGCATGGTTTCGGGTGTAACGAGGACATGAAGAGGCGGAGGACGGAGACTAGCGCAGAGGAGGAAGAGGCGGGGTCGCGAAGCAAGCGGAGGAAACCGACCGCGCCGAGGCGCAACATGAACGTACAACAAACACCTACATATTCATTCAATTTATCGAGACATAGATCCACAAGAGGTTGATATACATCAGGATATCCGAAAAGTGACTGCGTTCGAGCCAGGTCTGAAACGAGGTGTTGGGTTGGGTTGGGTTGGGTTGGGCCAGACTGGCGAGCAGTCGGACGATGAAATCCCGCCGCAGTTATTAAGGAGATGGAGGACAACCAAGTTGGGAGTTGCGACTGTTGGCGGCGGTGACGGTCTTTGCTGCCTTTCAGAGGGTGAGTGAGTATTCGTACTCGGTGTTGCTTTGTGTTGCCAGCCAGAGCACGACCGCAGCAAGCATGAGCGTGATGTTCTGTTGGAGAAGAAGAAGATCATCAGTCACTGCCTGGCGAGAGAGGGTAAAGAGTCGGACGACGTTCATCAGGGCACGGAGGTGACAGGTTATGACGAGCAGGGCAAGGCAGAAAAGCGCACAAGAGGAGCAAAGATAACGCCAAACACTCACCTGCCCGACGGCAGCATAGCCATAGTACAAGAAACGGTCGCCGTACTTCCCAATGACGTATTTGATAGTCAACACGACGACGCTGCCGGCCAATCCGCCCGCCATGAGCGCGAACCCGATAAACAACACAAATCGTGCGCGCCACACTTCATGTCCGTCGCCTTGAAGCAGAGTTTCCTTGTCCACAAGGGACACTACGACCAGGCCTAGAGTTGTCAGGATGCCTGGCAGCCAGTCGATGAAGCTGCGCGTGCGTGTCATCAGATCGAACGAGGAAGCGCTCCAATCAGGCACACGCGAACCTGACATGCACCGGTATTTCTTCATGCGGCGAATCTGCTGGCGGATGCGCATGTGCGCTCAGAATAGCTGCGTCGAAGAAGAGCCATTGCGCGATAGCGAACAGCACGCCGGCGAGATACACCCCTATAGTTCGCTTGTGCTTGAAGTTGAGCGAAGGGCACGACAGCAAGAAGACCTTGCGCGGGTCGTACGATGAGTGCGGGACTGACATCGCGCGATGTACTGGGACGCGCGCGGCACCGGGCTGATGACGGAGCGAGGACAAGGGGCTGCGCGCTTCCCGGTGCAACTCGGCTCGGCTCCATCCGGAAGCCGCCGCTCGTTTCCAGATCGCCGAACTTTATGGCTGTCTCCAGTCAGATGCTCAAAATGGCAGCCTTTTAACCTTGTTTTTGCTCAGATACCCGGTATTCATATCGTCTTTGCTTTATTCTGGTAAAGCGTACTCTAACCTGCAGTCGTCGTCTCTTCAGATCTACTCTTGCAAGCGCGTCTCGCCGCTGGAATCCACATACCATATAACTCTTCGAATTCCTTCTTTCATGATGGGTGCAAAAACTCTACACTACTTGACTCGTTCATCTGTCCGTGATTGCTCAATTCACAACGCCTTTCTGCGTCATACAACCAGTTGTGGAAAACGGCGCCGGTCTTTTGTCCGCGTTGTTAGCTCTGAGAGTATTTTCTGAGAGTATTGGCTTGGAATTAATCTGTTGCGGCCTAGCACGGGATTTTCCACGGAAATGTTTTATGTGAGGGCTTGTGTCAGGGACATCTCGAATCAGAAAAGAGGCGAAGGTCGTATTTTGTGCTGTGTAATCTGGCGCTCATTATTGTACAATGTAAGGATAGTCTGCCTCATTCAGCTCTTGTCAACCTTGAGGGACCATGGTTCTTTACTGAAGCTCTTCCAGAGCTCAGTTCGCATATGGTAACCCCCAGATTGAAGTCGCGCATGCAGTCGTGGTTTCCAGGTTGATGCCCACTTTCTCTCAATCTGAGCCTGTACCTCTGGAGAAGCCGTGCCGAGACGTAGCGAGTTCCTATTTGGCATTTGGAACTCTTTAGTGGCGGGGCTCGTTGCTTGTTCTGTAGAGCTCAGAAGTCGCGCAGCTGGAGCATTTGAAACTGCTGCATATGCCTGCGCCTGAGCCTCCGAAAATGGCCTTGCACCACTGAGCGCACGGTCGCCCAGAAGGAGGCGCATTCTATCTTCTAATGTGAGACGATACTAATTCTGCTGAATGTACGTGTCTCCGCGCGCCAGGATGTAGAATAGAGCGTGCGCTTCGACTCTCGATTCTTTGAGAGTCAGCGCGGCCTGGAGTACCGAAATAGGATCGCCGCCGCAGTCCCGTGGTACAAGGTCAGAGTATGCATCTTCGGATGGTGGGATTATGCATGTGTACATTGCGTCGTACCATATCTTCCGAGCGCGCTGGAGCAAATTCTTCTCGATGTCCGCATCCTCTTTCCAAAGATCGGCGAGATGATATAGCCGCAGAAGGAGCTCAGTATCAACGGAGAACCCGCGCGTGTGTGTCTCGAGCATGGATAGTGCACGTTGCATAGCCCATTCTGCAACATTTGTGGCTTCGTAACCATGTGCCACGGTAGAAATGGCGATGTAGCGACGGCACTTGAAGAGAGTGTTTGGAGCGCGCGGGAACAATTCAAACGTCGCAGGACTGCGGTGATCTGTAGTTAGCAGTGCTGTATCGGCAATAAAAAGACAATTAAAAGACGAACTCGACATGGATGTACCATAGGAAGTGTTCGAAGTCATCCTGGTCAAAGCCGACGCTGATCGGTGCATCTGATGCCATGGTATTCCCGCTAGGCTGCAGTGCTCGCGCCATCTCAAACTGCGGACTGATTGCGCTCAAGCGGCTGGCTGCCACCTTCAAGTCAAGCGCGTTAGGACCCTCAGATTAGAAACACGCGCGACACACTCGCCTTATAGGCTTTAGTGCCAATGACAAAGATCAAGAGAGTGTCGTCGCGGCTGTATTCGAAAGCCCGCTGGAGAACGGTTTCTTCGGGAATTGGTGTGACTGTGGACATGATTCAGCCACAAGAGAGTCACGCAGCGTATAAGGACAAGCCCCGTACCGGCTCGATCCGGTTCCGTCATTCGCCGTTCCCACAGGAGGCAAACAAAACCACCGAAGCTTGGCTTAGTGGCAAGGATTAATATGTTTTGACGATGCGGCCATCCATTCATTCTGAAGTTGATATACTCGAGCTGTAGGCTGGTACGTGATCACGAGCCACATCCGCGAAAGGCAGAGAGAGAGAAACCCTCACATCACTTGACCACGAGTTTGAACACTTTCAGTTGCGAAGAGTGACATTTAATGCAATAACGTGGGCGAAGTTGGCACAGAGTCTCTCGCAGGACATGTTGCAAACCGCTGCAACAGCGGCACCGTCGTCATCCGGAACACCGCTCAGCCTGATGGTACGTGCCTGCTACAGATTTCGACGCTTGAGCTATGCGACGAACGATGAGAGCTAGGTCGCGTTGAATGGCGTAGGACTAACCCATCGCACCGTAGATTGTTCCGGCAATCCCCTGGGAGTGTGTCTGCGAGCGGGAGTTTTGCATGTGCTCGCTCTCAGTGAGGCTGACACTAGTGTCATGTGATTACATCTCATTCCTGGAGTCTGCATTGTGTATTTCGTGCGATCTCAGCTTGCAAGACCGTGAGAGCGTCAAATACGGGTCTTGTCGATCGTCTGAAGGAGACAGTCCACCCTGCGAGAATTGCGAATTCTGTACAGACTACTCATACACGGTTGTGAAACAGATCCCAAAGCAGCATCGAAACATTGCGAGTATCGACTTGCTCTTCTGTGGAGCGTTCGAGACAGGAACGCAAGAAAGAATGCCAGTACGGACAATCATGAAATCAGTCGAGCAAGAAACCGAGTATTGTGATCAGAGAACATGAGAGAAAGGTGTAGTGAACGGGAAGAGATCACGCGTCCGGAAAACGATTGCAATGAAGGGTGACGAGTAAGCAGGCCGAGAAACGTATGCAGCGTGGAACTCTGAACGTGTAAGGGGATCATGCTTTCCCTTTCCCGCCGCCAAATACCTTGCGCAGCCCGCCAAGTCGACTCCTTAACCCACCGCCACCGCCGCCCGCACTGGGTGCAGTTGGCGCGACTGTATCCCCCATTGTTGAGCCTGTCAAGCTCGATTTACGCCCATGCATGGGTGGTGGCTCTCCCGATGGAGTCGTTGGTGCCGTAACAACCCTTGTCAGGCTGGCCCCACCCATCCACCTTGACATGTCCCCGCTTGAGTTCGCGTTTGAGTTGCTCATGATACGACCGAGCTTTGACCCAAGGCTTGTCGTACCACTGGCCGGAGCGGCGCTTGTAGACGAGGAGGTAGGGAGTGCGCCAACGGTCGAGCTGGTTGTGCGCGTACGACCGCCCAACCCGATCCCCGATCCGCCGGATGAGCCATTGGTGGATGCGCTTCCAGCGAGCTCTCCAGCAGCGCCAAATCCATGAATGGTGCCATTGTGAGCATCGTTGGGATGCGGAGAAGTGCTGGGGGTCGGAAGCGCGGACGGTGGTTGGACTTCGAGAGCGATAGCTTGCCGGTGGGGTGGAACGTCTACTTGAAGTCCAAGACCTAGAGCGCCGCTTGAATTTTGCATGAACGGGTCACCAAAGGACGTTTTGCCAGGGCTCGCACTTGGTAGCGTGAGCGTCGCACCGATTGGCGTCGGTGATGCCACATGGATGGACTGCGATCCGAGTTCGAGCGTTGCGGTCCTCGGGCTCCGGAAAGTCGCTCCTGGTGTGATAGTGGACTCTGTCGCAACTGTGGCTGGTTCACTTGGGGCGCCACCTGTTGGCAACCGGCTTGGCGTGACTGGAGGAGTACCCTTCACGTTCGCTTGTCCGCCACTTTGCGTCCTTGACGCCGCGGCCAGTCTCGGTCGCTCAATCGGGCTCCCAACCACGATCGGTGTGTCTTCCTCGCGTAGACCCCATACCCGCCTCTGTGCCTCTCCTCGCGCAAACCGCTTCTCGAGCTCGATAGTCTCGCCAAGACGGGCGAGCTGCTCTTCCAACTCAAGGTCATCTTCGTCCTCAGCCGCATCAAGAATGGCCGCCCGGGTCTGCGCTACGAGCGCCGTTGCTTGTGCATGTGACCGGATATCCGGTGTGGGAGAGTTGTTGCCTGCTCCGCTGATACCAGGGTGGAAGCCTGACGCACTCGGCGACCGTGCCCCGCGGCGAACAGACCCAGCACCGCTACTAGATCCTCCACTAGCGGCAGAGTTGCTATGCAGGCGTTTTCCAGTTGGCCTCAGCGGCGCAGGCCCGTCGTCAAGTGCTTCGCTGCCGGTCCCGCTCTCCTCGCTGCTGAAAGACAGGCTTGCCGTACTACGTCGTGGTCGTGTGTGTGACAAGTTGGGGTTGAGTGCCGCTTGGTAGTGCCCACCGACTATACCAAGGGCGTCGTGACTTTGCGCGCGTGTATGGCCGTCATATGTAGGCGGTTGGCCGTCCGTTGCGCGCCGCTGGTGTCCTGGTCCTCCACTAGATACGCTTCCACTCGCGCTTCGCCCACTCTCGTTCCCACTCCCTCCAACAGCAACAACCTCGCTCTCCGCACTGTCACTTCTCATCCTCATCCCACTTGGCGGCACCACCAACCCATCATGTCCCGGCGGGCTGCCACTAAGCGTCAAGTTCGCCCTCAACGCCGGGCTGCCCAGACCCTTTGGACGCATACTTGGCGAGGGCGGAAGCGCACGGCTGCGTATTCCCGGCGATGTGTTGCTCGGGAGTGCACGGCTGCGGACGCCTGGCGACGTGTTGAGCGCTGCGCCGCGGAGATGCGGTGAAGGTGCCCTGCCGCTACGGAAAGGGCTGGGAGAGCGCAGACCGAGGCGAACAGGGCTTGGACTACGCATGGGACCTGGTCGACCTGGCGAATGTCCGGTACTGACTAGGGACGGCGAACCGCTGAAGACGGAGGGCATACTGCTAGACTCTGTACGACTCTCCGCAGTGCTTGGTCGACCACCACGCCGGCGGGATACGGGGATGGGAGCAGTGGTGGCGGCAGTTAGAGGTGGCAGAGCTCCTCGATCGGTAGGTGGATGCTGCTGTTGCTGTTGCTGGAAGCCTGCTAGTTCGTCAGAATACATCTCATCACGACCGCATGTATACGCACCAGCACTCATGGGTTCCGGCGAGGCGACCTCTGCCTGCTCCTCCATTGCATGGGGGCTCGCGCCGACGCTCGAGTTGCTCCTCGAATCGAACTGGAGGAAGCTGCTACCCGCGCTCAGTTCCGCCCTGCCCAGCGGTGGCCGCAACATCTTGTCGTCGACCATCGCCGCCCGCAACCCATTATCAACCGCGCGCAGGCCCTGTTCGCCATCTGACACGTCTTCGTTATCATCCGCGTCGATGCTTGTCTGCCTGCTCAGCTCGGCGTGTCTCCACTCTGTCGCAAGTGGACTGTGCGCAAGAACTTCGCTACCTTTGCGACCTCGGTTATTCGGAGGAATTGGCCGTGCAGTACTGGCGGTTCCAGGTGTACCCGTAACCGAGCGCGAAGGCGTGGTGCTAGACGCGCTTGTCGCAGTAGTCGAGCGTGACGGCGTGGTCGCAGAAGTCAATGTTGTCGAGCGTGAAGGCGTAGTCGAAATGGTAGTGGTCGTCGCAGCCCGCGAAGGCGTCACCAGGGCTGCCATCGGAGGTCTCGGGGCAGACATGCCCGTCAGCTGGAGATCGCTGGAGACGCTGCGCGGGCGTGGACGTGGACCCGGCACGGTCGCCGCCTGGTACGGGTGTGTGCTCGCGAGAATCATATCAGACTCGCTCGCCTCACGTGGGAGTGTGCTCTGGACAGGTGACCCGTTCGAGCTCGTGTCCGGTTGCGAGCCTAATTCAGCGCGTCAGCCCTCCCGCCTTCCCGAACACTGGATTCCCCAAGAACGTACCATTTGTGCTCGAACTGGCAAACGTCGTCTGCCACGCGCTGGGCGTGTTCGCAGTGCTTGGTCCCAGCGAACTCAAGCCCTCGCTGTCAACATCGCCTGCATCACCCTCGGCGTCGTCCAGTTCACTATCAGAAGAGTCGGGTGCTTGACGAGCTGCAAAGACGCGATCAGTTCCCTTCGTCCTCCACCTCCCACTCAACGCACCCTTTCCCGCGGCGTTCCCTGCAGCACTCGCACCCATTCCGCTGTTGGCGAGCGCCATCAAGTCACCACTCGGTTTCCTAAACAAGCTGAGCAGCCCGCCCTTGCTACCAAGCTTGCGCAAGCCACGACCGACGCGAACATATCCATCCGGCGCAGCTTGAACTGCCGCTATGAAATGAAAAGCCAGTTAGCCTATACGGACGCCCCACCAGAGCTCGTCACACACGTACCTGCCATAGAAGCAAAGCCGCCTGAGCCACCATCCGAGTCTTCACCCGCGCTCCTCGGTCTCCTACTCCCACGCAACAGTGCAGGCGGGATGTTCGCCGGGTTCGAAATGTCAGGCAACGATGGGCGTCGCTCGCTCGCAGCAGGCAACGGGAGGAGCGGGTCGGAAGGCTATCCACATACAAGTCAGCTCCAGTCAAGCACCCTCAGCGACTAAGAGGTACGAACCGAGTAATTCGGATTCGCCGGTCCGTGCGGGTTATGTCTTGACCTATGCGGGCTAGGCGGAAGGAACCCGGTACTCGTCGTCCCCGTCGAATGATCAGACTCCTTCGACCCCGTCGTCCCGCGCGAAGGGATACGCCTCAACACGTCCGCCGTGCCGAGCGGTCGAGCTGGAAGGGAGACATACCATCAGCACCCGGCGCGAGCTAAAGATATAAGGGAAGCAAATGACACACCTCCCAACGTCAGACTCCCACCGGCGCTCGCTGTTCTTCGTAGACTCCCTTCTCGCGGTGCGCTGCTCGCAAAGCCCGGCCCCATGCCTCCGAATTCGTCGTATGTTCCCGTGGTGCCGTTGCCTGTGCCTGAGGTGCTCCCGAACGAGCCATTTGAGCGCGAGGCATGTGAATGCACGCCGAATCGCGACGACATAACTTCGCCACTGCGAGATAACCGCGTCAGCCGCGCGCTTGGTGACGCATCATTAGCAGCAGCAAGACGTACCGTAAGTCGGCGGGCGTGGCCGCGTCGAGCTGGGCCTGTACCTGCTGCCGGACGAGCGCCGGACTCGCCTGGTTCGACCCGCTAGGATGTATCGCCATCCACGACTCGAGCGTCGAGACAACCTGGTACTCCCGTAAGCAAGGCTACAAAAATCGAAGGGGAAAGAGATACATCGTCATGCCCTCCTTCCGCCGCCAACTCGACAGGCGTCAACCCATGCTTGTCGATCGCCTCGGCTTTGGCACCCCAGCCCAGCAGCAGACCGACAATATGCGTATGCCCGTTCGCGGCAGCGAAATGAAGCGGTGTCGCCCCAGAGCCGCCAATGGTAGGATGCGTCGGAACCGCGCTGGACGAGCTGCAGGATGTCATATCAGCGTAAAGCGCGACGAAACCAACAATCGGACAAGAACGCACCCGCTCGCACTCGTCCCCGCCATCGCCAACGAACTCCCTTTCAAACTCGTCGGACTCGCCAACTTGTCCAATTTATGTCGATGTGGTTTTTTACGCGGTAATCTAAACCGCACGTCAGCTCCAGCAAAGGTACCCGTG
>Ga0247815_10004013_pt1 | contig 10428 bp, 10 predicted proteins | sample UWRJL194509B1_FD_181014 | JGI IMG/M metagenome (GOLD analysis project Ga0247815, IMG submission 181014) | Plant litter microbial communities from Arlington Agricultural Research Station in Wisconsin, United States - UWRJ-L194-509B-1 | ecosystem: Environmental > Terrestrial > Plant litter >... | reverse complement strand
GGTTTGACATTGGTCTTGTTTATGCGCGCCGTCCTCGCTGTAGGCTCCGTCACCGACCCATTTGATTGCTGCTTCCCCTGCGTTCGCTGAGTGTGGACCGACTCATACGCCTTCACATATTTGCGGTTGAGGTGTACTACCTTCCGAGTCGCTCGTGCGCGCACAGCGCCATACACGCGTCAGGATCGTTCTCGGTCTGTCCGCTCGTCGTGTGGCATACCACAATCCTGCTCCGTCTTGCGTCTCACCGTCGTTCACTCCACATTAGAGCACTAGCTACTCTTCTTGTCTACAACAGATACTGCGAGTAAATGGGACAAAGAGTGCGTCGGCATCTTGGGGAGAAGCGGACGAAGACATAGATAAACGGACAGCGCAAGAAACTAGGATCTTGCGGAATACGAAGGAATGCAAATGCGACAAACGTAGAGATCTAGGTTAGCGTGATTATTGACGCAGCCAGTGCGGAGAGAGTAGAACGGCGTGACGTGAATCGTCGAATAGAATAAAGGGGAACCCAGCATGGCATGCAACCAGAGCAAAAGCGTGAAATAGCAAAACGAAGAGCAGGCTCAGTCGCAATAGAGACGTAGCTATTGACGCGCTGGGCACTGTTCATAGGATAAGCTGAGATTCGTCATATCGATTGTTTCCTATCTAGCGAGGGCGAAGAAACACGTGAGTGATCCAGCTAGAGGCGTATCATATCAAAATAGAAGAGTGCAGACCCACCAGTTGGCAAAATAGTTACGGCAGTACACGAAGTTCGTCGCCGGACGCGCAAGTCAATGCGCCTCCCGACCGACTTCGTTAGCGCCACTACGGGCAGAGCCTTGCTCCAGGTCGACCATTACGGTGCCATTGCTAGCAACAGCAGCTCGGGCAGCGTGCCACTCGTGGACGTACAACGTCAGCTTCCGCACCGCGTCCAAGATCCCAATCGTGGCTGCGACAGCGCCGAGGATAGCAAGGCCATGAGTTGTAGTGTGTGACCAGGGCATTGTTGCAGGTGACGTTGACGGGGCTCGGTCAATGTCTGTCATAATTGACTAGAACGTGCTGAACGGTAGTGTAGAATCGGTTTGGTAAGCGAGTAAAAGAAGAGATGGGAGGATGTTGAGATAAGGGTGTCCCAAAGCTTGCGAGACCTTATAAGCCACCGGCCATGACAGCTCCCCTGCATGATGGAAATAAGCGATTAAAGGTGGCCTCGAGGGGCGATCGACTTGCGCTCGCGGAGGCGCTCCGCGACGACCCTTGCGGGCGTGATGTAAGGGTGCATTTTGTGCCGCACCGAAAACAGGCAGTCGCGTTGCATTATCCGGGTTTGCCACGGACATAAATTCATTGAACAGCTTGCGAGAAGCCTGTCCTTTACCTCGTGGGCGGCACGCAGCGCTGAGCACCGACATCTCTGACTTCAAGCCAGTGGATGGACAACCTAGGCGAGAAAAAAACGTCGAGATAATCGCTACACCGCCCGTCTCAACGGACAGTAAACAGCTCGCTGTGGAAGTGGTTCTCAGGCAGTGCGATGTCTAACAACTGCCACCGGCGCCCATGTGTCAGTCGGCGGCACCTTGTTCCTCGTGGTCGCGCCAAGCCCACTCTGAGCACGTTCGCGTCATGAAAGATGCTTTCGACAAACACGGAACAAGCACAAGGCATTCTGGCAACCGACTGTGGTGTTCATTTAGGACGGACAAAGCCGAACACCCAATATTCGCGCCACTGACCCGGAGCCAAGGACAGCAGGGAACTCCTGGGGCACGTACCCTGATTCGCCAGGATCAGCTGCCACTATATTTTGGTAGCGGCGTGTGTGCAGACAGTATAACTTGTACGCGAAGGAACATGATCGGCAAGCGTAGATCGCGCTTTGGCTTATGCGGTCGGACTACCGATCCGCGTTGTTCCTCTTCCTTCTAAGATTCACCGTCGCGGCTGCAGCCAACCGCCGGCTACTGCTGGCATGCAGCTTCCCCTCCTCAGATGATTGGTAATTTGCTCCTCGTGCACGGCGTGCGCTGGGCGTGCCTCTTCCGCCTTGTTCTTGGCCAGGTGCACAAGTGCTGCTGCCCGCGCGGCGACGCTCCCGCCACTGCGACTGCACGCTACATACATGCCATATACCTGCCAGTTTCCTACCATAATGAGCGAGTCTTTTTCCGAGCTGTTTGATTATTGTTCCTTCCCTACTCCGACCCTGTTTTGTCATCGTGTGAGTCGCGCTCCCGCCTACATTGTCCTCGCCGCATGCGGCCGCGGTCTCGTTACCACTGCTACTTTCTTAGTCACGCTTCCTAACTTGCCTGCATACGCGCGACCGGGTGCGCAAATATTCGACAGCACGACCATCGAAAGGCAGTGTAGCCTGCTGGCTAAACTCTGAACGCCTGCGTTTTCCTCGTGTTGCGACTTTTTCGTCCCTCTATTGTCCTACCGCTCTTGTCTTCATAATAGCCCTCAATTTCTCGCCGCCCCTTCACCCAACCCCATGTCCTAGCTTAGGTCATCAAATATTCGTCGCCTTCTAGCCCGTTCTGCGCCGTTGCCTGCACCGTGTCAAGCCCAGCGCTCCTCGTGACCCAACCGTTATTCTCGTGCATCCGACGACAAGACTCGCAGCACGACGCATTACAAGTCAACTAATGCGCTGGCAAGATCCCTTGTCAGCGCTGAGCCAGCTTTTGCACGTATCGAGCTCTGTCCCTCATCGTGCCAATCGCATTTCTGCCTGCGTGCTCATTTTGACCCCATGCCTATGCCCTACCACCCACATTTCGCCTGAATAACTGCGTGCGACCATGGTAGCCACACCTTCCGTTCCGTAATGATTTCTTCTCGGACGCCCACGTTGAGAAATGGATGTGTGCGCTCTCCTCGCGGCGTGCCCTGCATGGCCATCCAGCTCCCACAACCCCAGATTCTTCCCACTTCCCCACTCCTTGCAACATGCACCATGTCCCTTTGGACCGGTTTGCCCTCGCCCATTTGTGCCTGATTAATAGAATGTCCAAGTCATCCTTCCTCGCACGATGCCTCGCACGCGTAATCCTCGTTCTCTGGTTGTGCGGGCCGGGCAGTATCTGCCTATCCATCTTGCCCGACTCGAGACGGTTGAAGTAATGGCCTTGATATTTTCTGAAGTCTGCTCTGCATGTCAGTTCCTTCGCGATATTACTATTCTGACGGTCTAGGGCATGTGCGTGTGCGTGTGCTGGCTGCGTCGGTTCTAAGTCAAATCTTTCCGACTGGCCACATTTTCGCATCCTGTCAGGATGAACCACAGCCGACCTGATACTAACCAGAAGCTTTTCCTTGGTTCACGCTGGGAATGAAACAGATGTGGTGGCTGCGCGACGAGGCTGGTCGGAGTTTGAACCACGACCTTCTCGACGCAAACTGTCGAATCGTCACTCGACTCTGAGCATCAACACCAAACAGCTCGTTTCTTGTTTGTTCCATCTCAACATCCGATACCTGAGCTTCTTATGACTCCAAGCTCGACGTCGGTGCGGCGCCACTGCGGCTGCGATCAGTCGGTACCGCGCAAAGGCGCTGCAGGTTCATTACTACTTCCATCGCTCAAGAGCAGATCTCAAACATGGCACAGCCGGTTCTTGCCCCGTATTGCCGGACCGGACTGAATGGTCGAACAGCGTCTCCAAAATCCCGCCCACGCTGCAAACAGCATGTAAAATCGAGATCCTCGTGTACTCTGGGGTACGTCGATCCAATAAAATGAGATCGTGACGCAGGTTTGCTCACCCTATACTGGCAACTACAGTCCTATCCAAGTTCATCACATCTTCAACACGACGTAGCCTGCCGTGTTGTGTGCCGCTACACGCAACCCAAGCTGTGCGCGCACTCGGGTGCTTGGCGATTTGATCATGGCGCAGGACTCAAGGCGTGGTGTTTACATGCATCTCCGTGATGTTGGATTCATCTGACTACCTGAGGCACCCCAATTCCTATCACCATACACCTTCAGAACTCGAGGTGCCAGTTCCACGACTCAACCAGAAGTTTAATTCCATCTGGTCAGCCTCGCTGATCCATCACTTGACGTTCAGCCACCCTGCAGGGATGCCCAAGCCTTGCAGCTTGCAGCCACATGTAACGGCCCGGACAGCGAAGGGACACGGGCAGCCGACTGTAGAGTCTGTCGCACTTGTTGATTAAATGTTCGTTGGATCTTCCGCTCTCGTTATGGCGAGTAAGACCATCCATCTCTCGGAGTGATTCTGCTGACTTTGCGCGAAGCCCACCAACTATTCCTCATTCTTCTGTTCACCAACTCCCTAGCCTTCGGATCATTCATCCGCTCGGTGCTTTGGAGGCTCGATCCAATCGAGCAGACTTATGCTGGGGCTTGGTGTTACTGCCCCGGAGCAATCTCCGCAACAAGAGGACACCGCTGCAGTGACGCCACGCTGACCGCGCTCCTCAAGACAAACATTCATAACTCTGACAGTGCCGGTCTCTCTGTTGTGTACTATGAACTCGTCGATCTTTCCATCCTGGGAGGTGCAGGATGGGTAGGATGGAACGGCACGACGTCACCAGTCGGGGTCCGCATGTCAGACGAGGCGCCGCGGGGCGGCGCGGGGAACTTGAAGGGTCGTTCCCTCAGCGTCTGCTGTTACTCCTACCGCGACAACGACCACCACTTGCCGTTTGCACGCAAACACAAACCCAAATGCATTGCGGCCGCTTCTCAGAACGCCTGTAAAGGGGCCGATGCTAGCGGAAAGTCCGCTGCGCTCACGGTCCTCGGAGCGATTGCTTAAGTGATCGCAATTTGGGGAGCAGCTTGGACTCTGGGAAGGTACCTGAACAAGCACACGGCGCGTTGTGCTGAACCTTTTGACGTGGCAGAAGACGTTTCTTTGGTGGATGGGGCTGCTGTCCGTGATGAATCGGCGGAGCCGAGGCTGGACTGAGTGGTTCCGAAGTGCTCTGGTAGCCAGCCTGCCTAAGAATCGCATGATGTTATTTGCTGCTCGTAAAAGCGCGTCGCGCATGATACGCATACCATCTCAGATAATTATCTCTATAGACAGTATGTATGATATCTGCGGCACGCTACGTATGTAGTTTCCCATCACTATTGTCCGTGTGTATGTTGTCTGCTGCATCGCTTCCATCGAAACATTGGATATCGCAGACTGGACAATTTCATTCGTGGGCCCAAAGTTTCTTTTCTAGAACCTGCACACAAGCCCTCGGACTGAGATGCCTTAAACTGTCGGACTGACGCGTGAGCCGGTTGTGGCCATCACCCTGTACCTCCTGCATGCGAGAAAGAGGTTCTGCCACAAGAATCAACTTGGGACGGCCGACTGCGACGGCAAACACCTTGCTTGCTGACCTTTGGCCAGTAAGGGAGTGTCAAGAACTTCGCGATGCGCGCGGGAGTTACCGACACCGAAATGGGGTTGTCCGGCGGAGCCACCGGCTAAAGGTTCAGGGGGCAGACCGAGGAGGGGGCCATTTCACGGATGGAGTGACCTTGACAAGCAAGGTGACTGAGGTGCTACGTGTCATGTGACGGGACATATTCAGCTGTTTTGTACGAATCAAACCCCACATCGGTCTTCGAAACCTCAACCACTATAAGTCTATCGATCTCAACCAACTATATAGGCTACTGAGTTCGTCAGTCGCACTACTAGCCGACCTCACCTGCCCTCCCACCATATCGTTCACGCACAATGAACTTCTCCCAGCACTGCGTCATCGCCATCCCACACGAGGGCACGCCTACCGGTACGCTAAATGCTTGCCCATTACTATTCGCGACGCTGAATTGATCCATAAAGGTATGATCGAGCAAGTCGGCGGCATTGATACATACGTCGCCATTCCGGATAGGGACTACCCAAAGGACAAGGCGGTGATTATCTTTACGGGTCTGTCTGTTTGCGAGTACAGTAACCGAGATCGTGCTGATGAGCTCCGGTGGTAGACATCTTCGGATTGGGACTCGTCAACAACAAGCTGTTGGTATGGCGTGATCGCTGGAAATTTTGTAGCACTGATAAAGCTGACGCCGCACAGGCTGATGGGTTTGCGCAGAACGGTTTCCAGGTGCGTCTCCTCACGGCTCTCTTACGGTCCGCTTAACTCACGCTCCGGACTAGACTTATGCACCCGACCTCTTCGATAGCGACCCAGTCACGGATGGGCAATTCTTTACTCCTGGTGTAAGCTCTTCTACCCCTGTGCTCTTTCAACCTCTCTTCCCTTCCTGACACCTTACATAGTACAGCCTCGAGAACGACTGGTTCCCTCGCCACCCCTTCTCCTCAGTCAAGTCCAAGATAGACGCTCTGCTTCCCGCCCTCCGTGAGCGAGGAATTAACTCCTTTGGGTTCGCTGGATACTGCTACGGAGCACGGCCCATCGTCGATTACGCCTTCGCCCGTCTTACAGGGCTCAAGGCCATCGCGATCAGTCACCCGAGCTTCCTCGATGTACCCCAGGACTGGGAGAAGTTGCTCAAGCTGGGTGATGCGGGAGTTCCACTCCTCATCAACTCGTGCGAGACTGATCCTTATTTCGGACAAGACCAACAGGAAATCGGAGACAAGTTGCTGGGAGATGGGAAGTACAAGCCGGGATATAAGCGAATGTATTGGCCTGGTTGCACGCATGGGTTTGCGGTAGGTCTTCAATAGAAATCAAATGATCAGGATATACTGAGTCTTGTATGCAGGTGCGCGGCGATCTGAGCAAGCCGGAGGTTAAGGCGGGCAAGGAAGGCGCCTTCAAGGCCACTGTGGACTGGTTTATCAAGTACCTATGAGCACGCAAGTCCGTAGATAATGTCATTGTAAAAGGGAAAATCAATTGAAAGTCCCGTTTGTTCTTTATTGCCGTGTGGGATCCCGTTATATACAATCTGACACTGGGATGGTGCAGTTAGATCTCCGGGCTTGTCGCAGACAGCGCAGTCCGGTGCCTCATTACTCCTCCTTGCATCAAGGGTCTTGTATCATTTTTTTACTTGAATAAATCCGCTGGTGCGAGCGGCTGTCTGCTCCCTGCATGCGTTGACTCGGGAGAACAAGTCAGCGATCGACACCGGCTGGTCCTCTGTATCTGTCAGCGTCCGGCTGTCTGCTCCTTTCATGCGTTGACTCGGGAGATCAAGTCAGCGATCGCGTTTTATTAGCCGGGTTTGTCACGGACAGTACGGTAATTTGTTGAACAGCTCGCGGCAAGCCTGTCCTTTACCTCGCGGGTGGCACGCAGCACCGAGCACCGACATCTCTGACTTCAAGCCACTCCGGTGGACAACCTGGGCGAGAAGTAAAAGTTGAGATAATGGCTACACCACCCATCTTAACAGATAGTAAACAGCTCGCTCTGGAAATGGTTCGCAGGCAGTGCGTTGTCCGGCAACTAGTACCCAGTACGGGCAAGCCGCGCACACGCTTCGGCAGCACCTTGTCCCTCGTGGTCGTGTCAAGCCCACCCTGAGCGCTTGAACGTCATTGATAATGCTTCCGAAAGCAGTGGAACGAGCGCAAGGCATCCTGGCAACCGACTGTGGTGTTTATTTTAGAACGAGCCAAGCCGACACCCCATATTCGCGCCATGTCCCGGAGCCAAGGACAGCAGGGAACTCCTAGGGCACGTACCCTGATTCGCCAGGATCAGCTGCCACTATATTTTGGTAGCGGCGTGTGTGCAGACAGTATAACTTGTGCGCGGAGGAAGATCGGCAAGCGTAGATCGCGCTTTGGCTTATGCGGTCGGACTACCGGTCCGATCCACATTGTTCCTCTTTCTTTTACGGATTCTCCATCGCTGCTGCAGCCAACCGTCAGCTACGGTACCGCTGGCGCGCAGCTTCCCACAACCCTCCTCAGATGCTTGATACTTTACTCCCCGTGCATGGCGTGCGCTGGGCGTGCCTTTTCCACCTTGTCCTTGGCCAGGTGCACAAGTGCTGCTGCCCACGCAGCGACGCTGCCACCACTACGAATGCACGCTACATACATGCCATATGCCTGCCAGCCTCCTACTATCACGAGCGAGTCTTTTTCCGAGCTGTTTCCCTGTTGTTCCTTCCCTACTCCGACCCTGTTTTGTCATCGTGTGAATCGCGCTCCCGCCTACATCGTCCTCGCCGCGTGCAGCCACGGTCTCGTTACTTCTGCTACTTTCTTAGTCACGCTTCCTATCTTGCCTGCATACGCGTGACCTTGTGCACACTTATACGACAGCACGACCATCGAAAGGCAGTGTAGCCTGCTGGCCAAACTCTGAATACCTGCGTTTTCCTCGTGTTGCGACTTCTTCGTATCTCTATTGTCCTACCGCTCTTATCTTCATATCAGTCCTCGATTTCCCGCCGCTCCTTCAGCCGATCCCATGTCCTAACTTGAGTCATCACTTGTTCGTCGTCCTTTCAGCCTGTTCTGTCGCATTGCCAGCCCAACGTTCCTCGTGACCCAACCGTTATTCTCGTGTCTCCGACAACAAGACTCGGCGCGCGACACAATTTGAGTCAACTACTGCGCTAGCAAGTGCTTTTGTCCGTGCCAAGCAGACTTTCGCACGTATCAGGCCCTGCCGCTCATTGTGCCAGTCTCAGTTTTGCCTACCCGCTCATTTTGACCCTGTGCATTTGTTCTACCGTCCGCTTTTTGCCTGCAGAGCTGCATGATACCACACTTTCCACGTCCTCTACCCCGTCATGACCTCTTTTGGGACTTCCACGTTGATATATGGATGTGTGCGCTGTCCTCGCGGTGTGCCCTGCATGGCCATCCGGCTCCGCAACCCCAAATTCGTCCCACTTCCCCTATCCTTGTAACAATCATCATGGCACTTTGGATCGGCTTGCCCTCGCCCAACTGTGCCTGTTTAATACCAATGCCCAAGTCATCCTTCCCCGCACGATGCTCCGCGCGCGTAATCCTCGTTCTCTGGTTGTGCAGGCCGGGCAGTATCTGCCTATCCATCATGCCCAACTCGAGATGGGCGAAGAATTGTCTTTGATCTTTGCCTAAATTTGCTCTGCGTGTTAGTTTCTCGTGACAGTGCTATTCTGACAGTTTATGGCACGTGCGTGTTCTGGCTGCGTCGCTTCAGAGACAACCCTTTCCCACTGGCCACGATTTCTCATCCTCTCTAGATGACTGATAGCCGATTCTGCGCTATCCGAAAGCTTTCATCGGTTCAAGCTGGGAATGAAACATGTGTTGCGGCTGCGCGACGAGGCTGGTCGGAGTTCGAACCACGACCTTCTCGACGCAAACTGTCAAATCGTCACTCGACTCTGAGCATCAACACCAAACCGTTCGCATCTGTTCTTTTTCATCTCTACATACGGTGCATGTGCTTCTTTATCACTTCAAGCTCGAAGCCGGTGCGGCGCCACTGCGGCTGCGATCAGTCGGTACCGCGGAAAGGCACTGCAGGCTCACTACTGTTTCCGTCGCTCAAGATTAGATCTCAAACATCGCACAGCCGGTTCTTGCCCCGTGTTGCCGGACCGGAGTGAATGGTCGAACAGCGCCTTTACGATCCCGTCCACGCTGCAAGCAGCATGTAACATCGGGATCCTCGTGTACTCTGGGGTACGTCGATATGATCAAATGAGATCATGACGCAGGTCCGCTCACCCTGCACGAACAATTACAGCACCATCTATGTTCGTGACCTCTACAACACGACGTAGCCTGCCGCTGGACGCACCTCAAGCTGTGCACGAACTCGGATGTTTGGCGATTTTTTCATGGCGCGCAACTCAAGGCGCGGTGTTTACATGCATCTCTGTGATGTTGGCTTCATCTGGCTACCTGCGGCGCCCCAATTTCTATCACCATACACCTCCAGAACTCGAGGCGCCGTGTCCCACGACTCAACCAGCAGTCTGATGCCACCTGCTCAGCCTCGCAGATCCATCACTTGACGTTCGGCCACCCTGCAGGGATGCCCGAGCCTTGCAGCTTGCAGCCGCATGTAACGGCCCGGACAGCGAGTGAAAAGGGGACAGTAAGCTATAAAGTCTGTCATTGTCGACGATTCGATGTCCGTTTGACCTTCCGCTCTCAATATGGTGAGTCGGGCCATCTGTCTCTCGGAATGACTTCGCTGACTTTGCACGGGTAGCGCGAAGCCCACCAACTACTCCTCATCCTTTTGTTCACTAACTCCCAAGCCTTTGGAGCATTCACGCGCTCGGCGCTCTGGAGGCTTGACTCGATCGAGCAGACCTATGCTGGGGCTTGGTGTTACCGCCCCGGAGCAATCTCCGCAACCAGAGGACGCCGCTGCAGCGACACCATGCTGGCCGCGCTCCTCAAGACACACATCCACAACTCTGACAGTGCCGGTCTCTCCGTTGTCTATTATGAACCCGTCGATCTTTCCATTCTGGGAGGTGCAGGATGGGTAGGATGGAAC
>Ga0247815_10004012_pt1 | contig 10428 bp, 16 predicted proteins | sample UWRJL194509B1_FD_181014 | JGI IMG/M metagenome (GOLD analysis project Ga0247815, IMG submission 181014) | Plant litter microbial communities from Arlington Agricultural Research Station in Wisconsin, United States - UWRJ-L194-509B-1 | ecosystem: Environmental > Terrestrial > Plant litter >... | reverse complement strand
TGCACATACAGCACCAGGCTATCGTTGAGTGAGACGTTCGGGCATGTTTGTGATGCATGGAGACAGAGGCACTGACATATCTTTGAAAGCGCTGGACCTGACCCCGCCGCTGCCAGTGACGATGGACATCCTCTCGCGATGGGCAGCTGAGCCTACGAGACATATCTTTTTGCCTGCCTCCGCCTTCGTCCCTAACGCGAGAGGGTATCCGGTTCTCACGAAGGCGACCCAGTCATTTCTCCGGGATATTCTCAAGGTTTGTCTCCCTCTCAGGAGCAGCATCCTTTCCGGCCTAACTTTGTTCAGTTTCGCCCAACCGTCATTCTCTCCAACACTGCAGGCAAGATTCACACCAGCGGCGGTGAAGGCGCCTACTCCGAGTACATCCGCCACCTTGCACGAACAAGTCCAGCATTACAAAAGATGGAGACCGAAGGCACCGTCGACAATTGGGCAAGAGGCTACTATGATTATCTGCAAGCTCCGTTGCAACCTCTCATGGACAACCTCCATGGCATGACGTACGAGTCTTTCGAGAAGGATCCTGTCAAGTACTACCAGTATGAAGAGGCGAGTCACATCAAAATGTCCTAGCTTCCACTTACAACCAACTCAGGCGATTTTCCGAGCACTGTTGGACAGGAGCGCAGACGTACGGCAGTAAGCCCCTCTATCTGTCGGAAGGTTCGCGGGCTGACATACGCGAAAAAGTGTTATCTGTGTGGCAGGAGCAGGGAGAGGGCCCATTGTTCAGCGATGTCTTAACGCTATCGAGCGGTCAGCCCGCACAGCAATGATCTATGCAGTCGAGAAGAACGTGAACGCATTTGTAACGTGAGTAATGTATTGATCTTCGCAGGTCAACCAATCGGTAACACAACGCAGGCTGCAACAACGGAGCGCGGACGAGTGGGGTACGCGAGTACAGATTGTGTTTGGCGACATGAGGACAATCGAGTTGCCCGAAAAGATTGATATTCTTGTTTCGGAGTTACTGGGCTCGTTCGGCGACAACGAGCTGAGTCCTGAGTGCATCGACGGTGCACAACGGTTCCTAAAACGTGAGAGATTGGGCAATGGAACCTCGATCTATGCTAACAACTCCTAGCCGATGGGATATCGATCCCTGCATCCTACACTGCTCACCTCGCGCCAATGTCCAGCAGTAAACTGCATCAAGAAGTTCGCAACAGCAGCGACGCCACCAAGGCCGCCGAGACGCCATACGTTGTCCTGCTCTGGTCGGCCACTATAATCAGCGGCGACGGCGGTGGTGTGCGTGGGAAGAGTGGCGCGCGTATCCAAGAGGTGTGGGAGTTCGAGCACCCGCGGCGGGATATCCCGCTCGATCCACAGGGCCTGCCCTGGAGCAACACGCACAACACTCGCTCCGCAACGCTGAACTTCCACATCCCGCAGGCGGGCGTGCTGCATGGGTTTGGAGGCTGGTTCGAGGCGGTCTTGTATGGAGATGTCGGCCTGAGCACGCATCCAGACCGGATGGACCATATCTCCCCCAACATGGTTAGTTGGTTCCCATTCTTCATCCCGCTTAAGGTAGGTTGCTTGTATCATTATGGTGCGACTCATGAACTGATGTACCATGCCTTCTAGGACCCACTCTACGTTCCAGCGGACTGTGAGTTGCAGGTCTCGCTATGGCGGCTCACCGACAAGCGGAAGGTCTGGTACGAGTGGTTCGCCGAGACGTTTCTCCCGCGCTGTGTCACCGCCATCGTCACGAGTGGCCAGCCCTCTGCTTTCGTACCCAGTGGTCTCATGTCGCCTACCCCGATGTCCGCCATGCATGCACCGTCGCCGCTTCTAGATGCCCCGTCCCAGGCCGTGCTTTGGGCGATCCAGGACCGTAGTGCCACTTCCACGCCGGTGCCGCAATCCGGGAGACCGCAGCTGCAACTAGGAGGGGATATGTTTCGCGAGGACGGCGTGTCTGTACCCGAAGGCAGGATCAAGATTGGCCAAACAGCGCTGCACAACCCGTCTGGGCGTAGTTGGTGGATTGGTTTGTAGTGTTAGGCACTTGGCGTACTTTCTCTCTCTTTTGGGGCGATGAATGTTATACTTTAGGCGCTGAAAGCGCATCTGTTTGTTGTTCGGTAACAGTTCCACAGATTCGACCTCCGCCGTCTGTTCTTTGACTTCCTCAATTTCTTATCTACCTGAATCTTGCAACTGGGCATAAGGGTCATGCGCTCGCTCGCTCTGAGGGAGAAGCGCCTGCTAAATTGCTTTACAAATAAGTGCACTGCCGGGATAGTGAGGGCGGTGAAGATACGTGCCTTTGTCGGAATTGATCAGCGTTAACGCGGCCGCAACCCCTCGTTTCGGGCAGCTCCTCGCCAACTGGACGTGCAATTGCAGTGTAGTCTAGACGGCCGCATCATAGGGTCGCTGTTGAAATACGGTTCTCAAGGGCCTTTGTTGGTCGTTGGCTACCTGAACAGAAGCCCATTCCATTTACTATTGAGCTTCATCATAAGGCGCCATCTAAACTCCTCGGTATCTGATCATTTGCTCGACCTCGCGCAAAACTTGTGTGCTGATCTCAACTCATGCAGGACAAAGTCAGCCTGTGCACCGCGCCGTTGCCGACCAGCCACCGCTGACAGGACACGTGCCGAACCGCTCTTATTTGCTGCAAGCAGCCTCCCATCTCCGCGGCAGGCGTAATCGGATGGCCCCCGTGTCACTTCTTAAGCTGTTCATCACGTCCTGTGTAGGAGACTGCTCCTCGAACGCCCCACGAAATCATGGCAACCCTGCTCGCTCCCCCATCCTACTCATTGTCTCTCCCACCGAGCTACACACCCAACGCGAGCTCAGAGGAGATCAGTCTCGACCGGTCAGAACGCACCAATAGCCGGCACGACCCTGCGACGCACACGCTCGTGCGCACCTACTGCAAGCGTATCTTCATCTTCACCGCATATTTCTTGCGTCAGCGAGCCTCTGCAGGCAAGACACCGGCCTACAAACAAGGCGAGACGGTCGACGGCTACCTTTTTTTCAACAACCGGAACGGCTACCAGATTACGGATGTGTTGCTCGAGGTGTGTTCCTTGATGTGAAACCCAGCGAGTCATGTACTCACCTTCCACCCGTAGGTTGATGGCCGGCTGTTACTGCAGTCCGATGTATTCCGTCGGAGCGAACAGAAACTGTTGCATCTCACACAATGCTTGTGGAAGCAGGAAGACGACGCCGATGACTCTATCGTTGCGCCAGATCGCCTCGACTTCTCGCTTGCCTTGCCTCGCAACTTTGTCGATGAAGATGGCGAAGAGAAGCCTTTACCATCTAGCATCGCCTCTCTGGCCGTTAACAATCTCAAAATCACGGTCGAGTACACAGCAAAGATCACGGTGTGTCTAAAGGGATACGGCGGCTTCGTCAAGAAACGTCGCACATTGTCCACAACCATCAAGTATGTCCACAAAAGCCAACCAGCTTCGCCTCCATTGTCTACGGATCAATCGTTCCTCTCAACTGTAAAAATCACACCTGAATCGTGGTGCGACCTCTCTTTGGATTTACCACTCCATAGAATGGATGAAGAGGTCCTCTGTGCGGTATGTCATTCTCCTTTCGAAGAGTGAGGTCTATAGCTAACTTGACTCAGGTTGCTGTTCCTGCTAGTCGTGTGTTTTGTGTTCTAGAACCGATACCCGTTCACGTACAAATCTCCGGACCTGAACTTGCTCTCCGGCAATTCTTGTCCTCGTCAGCGGGACTCCTGCCAGCGTCAGAAGCATCCTCAAGCGAAGCTAAAGGCAGTACCAGCGGCGTTCAAATCGACGTTTATTTGCGTCGGACTTTCGTGGCTGTGGTCGATGGACATAAGGTCGCGATCGCACAACGGTTGTCCTCACCAGCCAAACTAGAGCTAGGGTATGGTAACCTCTCACCACTAAACCTACTCGCGTGGAATGGCACGCTCGAGCCCAACGTGCCGGACTCGTGGGCCCCTAGCTGCCAGTTAGAACGCTTCAGGACCGTGGATTCTATTGTCATCGATGTGCGTGCTTCATCCCAGGACAATATGGAGATGTCGAAGGGGACCGTCTTACCGCGCATCATGCCTTTCACAATCAAGCTTGTGACTGACCCGTGTGCATTTCTCTAATTATACTACATCATCTTATCGGACATTCAGTCTGCGTGACTCCCGCCGTCGATCATTGCGCACAGCTCAGAGTTTTTGTTTGCCTACCCACTCACTAACCCCCAGAAACCCCTTTCCGGTCACAACCCCGATGCTGCTGTGTCTTCTGGCTGCGGGATAACACGGGACGGCTCTTCAATTTTGCCCCTATCATGTTAGAGCAAATAAACCGCGGTGTGCGTGGTTGCGGGATGTAATGCTGCGGGCATTGGGATCGCCAGCTTGTCCTTCTCCATGTCAGTCCTCATGCCCAGCGCGAGCGTGCTACCTTCCTACACTCCATCAGATCCAACTCCGGGGTACACTGTTGAAGCGAGCGGAGAAGAAGTCAGTTTGGAAAGCACAACACGGAGGCATTTGGACCGTGGCACCCACAGTCTCGTCCAAATCTACAACAAGGGCGATATCACTTTCTCGGTCACGTTCTCGCGACAGCGGGAGACCTTTAATGGAACACCAACCTACCAACAAAACGAACTTGTGGAGGGCTATGTCGAATTGCACAATGCATCGGGTCACAACGTTGCGGACGTGGTGCTAGAGGTCAGCGATGCAGATACTCGTGCATGCGTCTCGTCTGAGCATGATATAGATTGAGGGCCGCATGTCCGCTTCCTCTGAAGAAGCTGGGCGAATGCAACACGTTTTCCTGAGAGTTTCCGAAGAGCTCTGGAGGCACGACGGCAGCCGATCCGTCCCTCAACGACTCAACTTCGGTTGTCGGCTACCTTACACTGGCACCGACGAAGACGGCACGGAACGCTTTCTCCCCTCTAGCACATCCATCGACAATTTTTCCGGTGTACATGCTTTAATTCAGTACTCGGCGACGGTGACTCTCAGGATCAAAGGTTATGGTGTACTTGTGAAGAAGCATCGCAGGTCTGCAAGCTTTGCCAAGTCGGGTATCATCTAAAAGATTTAACTGTCCGTAGCCTTGTCACTCCATTCCGGTATCTGGTTCGGAGCCACCCACCGGTCCCAGCCTTACCACCCGACCAGTCGTTCTTTTCCACGATCAAAGCTGCCCCAGAAATGTGGAGTCATCTCAGCATGGATGTACCACTTCACGCACTCGATGATCCCCTGCTTTGTACAGTACGTTTTCTTCAGGAGCTCCCAGTAAGCACTCTCTGACATGTCTGCTGTCCTCAAGGTCGCTTTGCCGTCGACTCGTGTGTTCTGCATCTCGGAACCCGTCCCAGTTCACCTCCAGCTGGCTGGTCCGTGGAACAGTCTGCTTGAATTTCTTCCAGAGTCACTAGCTACAGGTTCCGCACCGCGTCCAGTCGGCACACCTCGAGCCACAGTCGACATCTACTTTCAGCGCATGCTAGTGCTTGACCTCATCGAGCAGGTCAACCGCGGTCAACGCCTCTCCACTCGTATGACCGTGGAACTCGACAGCAGTGGCCTGGGCGAGAATCTCCTTACGTGGAATGGGACTCTCCTTGTGGACACAGAGCTCTCCTGGACACCAGAAATCCGTATGAAACGGATTCTCACAGTTGACTCACTCGTAGTCGAGGTCCGCTGTCCGATGAGAGCCGGGCCTGTTCGAGTGCCAGGCACCGTAATGCCCCAACGAGCCACATTTCCCATCAAATTCGTAACAGATCCATTTCCCTCCTTCTAGTTTCTCTCGTGCATCTGATAATTCTGGATTGTATTTTGTACCCCTTGCAAGACTAGGCCAGTGTTTCCAATAGTACTTCTACATTGTAGGATCTGAGTCTTCGGCTCCACGAGAATGCCAGATGAGTGGCCAATGGCCTTCCGTCAGGCCGTTGTCTGACTCAACGATCGTCGTTTCGGTTTCGCCAGGAAGGACAATCTCCGAGGCGGAGTGCTGGAAGCCGAGCGAAACCTTGATAGTCCCGGAACCGTGCTCAAACGATTGCAAATCGTCGTCGCTCGTGCCCCTGATGAGGGCGACTATATTGGCTGCAACAATTGTGCCCATTTCCCACGCGACATGGCCAGCCTTGATACAACCTGCGTCCGCGACGTCACCGAGCGCGAAGATGTGCGGGAGGCCGTGGACACGAAGCGTCTTGCTCACGCGGACGAAGCCGCTCTCGCTGAGAGAGTTCGGCGCATAGTTTGCAAGCAGCTGAGAGTTAGGGCGCTGGCCAGTGCAGTCGAGGAAGAGGTCGGCTTCGATCTCCTTGCCAGCTCGCGTCTGGATGATGTGAGTTGCGGACTCCTTCTTGTTGTTCTCCATTTGATTCAGTATGTCATCAGAAGGTAGAATGATGCGGTCATTGATGACGCAGCTTATGCCGAGGGCGTCCATACGGCGTTGAATGGCGTCGTGAAGGCCCTCTTTATAAAGTGGTAGGAAGCGCCGGGAGCTGACGATGGTGATCTGTTTTGGCAGCACACTCCCTTCAGGCCGAAGGTGTACATTTGCGGGGTTGTTATAAAGGTCCGCGATGTCCGTGGCGTATTGAACACCTGAGATAGGTTGTTAACCCTCTGGCACCATTCAAGACGAGATTAAATACCAAGCGCGCCGCCACCACCCACAACAATCTTCTCCGCCCGCGATATGAGCGTGCACTGGCGCTGTGAGGAGATGAGGCGTGATTTTATCGATTTTATTGTGTCTCATACCTCAAGGTAGTCGACCCCGACTTTCTTGTAGCGAGCGTCGAACCGCAGCGCACGCGGCATCTTATAGCCAGTACCCTAACCGCGTATTGGTCAACTCCGCCGTCTTTCCTGCAGATGATAAGGCACAAAGGCAATATAGTCCCAGGGAATGCGGCGACGAGCATTGCGATCGTTCGGATACTGCTTCTGAAGTGTGAGGCCTACGGTATGCTCTTCCGCTGAACGTTTTCCAGCAGGGCTCTCGAGAAACTGTGGAGTCAAAACGGTCGTCGCAGTATCCTCCGTGACATCGACATCGAGCTCCAGGTATCCATCCGTGATATCGATGACCTTGGCATGTACGGCTATTGGTGCATTTTCAGGACAGGTATCCTCATGACCGGCCAGCGGGGATGGTGCGAGGGGCCAGGAGTATTGCGGGCCAGTAAACATGCCGGTGTCGGGCACAAATGCCTTGTGTGCGTGTCCGGGCAGAACTCCATATCTTGAGAAGAGATAGAGGTCTAAGGTTTGAGAAGCGACAGTGAGTCCCGAGACAACGGTACAGTGCTCCAAGATCGCCTTGAATTCGGCGCCACTTACGGTTGAAGTGGCTGCGTGGTCATAAGATGTCAACAACGAGCACCAGTGAGTCTTTGAAGCGAAATCGTTCGAACCTGTTTTTATCGATGACAACAACGCGGTGCGTGTCGGGCAGGCCGCGAGACAGGAGCTTCGCCGCGCGCGCACCTGCATTGTTGACTGAGCTTGTGATTCGACGTGTGCGTTGCGGTTGAACCACTCACCTCCTTACGCACTGCCCAGGACAACGACGTTCTTGACCATTGGGGAGGAAAGAACCGGGGCAGAGGGATGGAAAATTTCCGATGCTGGTTACGAGATCATCAGATAAGCCGGAATTGGGAGCGGCTGATCCGAACGCCCTCGCCGCGTCGCTTCAGCGCTTCAGCCGCCAGCAGGCAGGTGACCTGTTGTGAGATCAAGTCTCGTTAGAAAGGTTCAGCAGACTGGCACTCGCATCATCCCAACCGCGATAAAACAAACAAGCAAGGATCAAATATATTTGAAGAACGGCGGAAACTACGGAAAGTTGCGAGATTACATGGGCGAAAGAGTCCCAACTTGGTGCAAATGTCCCAGTGTGAAAAGTCGACGCAGCCTGAAGTAAGCTGTTGTCCGTGATCAGGCCTTGTACGGGTACTCGTACTGGTACTGCTGGTAGGGTTGACTCGGGAATGGCTGATGCGGAGGGTCGTATGCCTGACCAGCGAATGGCTTGGGAGGGTCGTAGGGCTGTCCGCCGTGTGACTGTGTGTCGTATTTCGGAAGGTCGGATGAAACGCTGGCATACTGGTGATGCTGTCCATGCGCTGCTGCGGACTGAGCCTTGTAATGGCCTGCCAGGAGGCCGTTCTGGTTAAACGCTGTAGGTGGCGGAGCGCCACCGGAGCGGTAGTAGGCAGCGAGAGGGCCATAGAACTTCTTGCGGTTCTTATTGCGGACGCAGCACACAATAAGTGCAATGATGCTTATGAGTGCAGGGATTGCAACGCAAACTGCCTGAGAAGATTGTCAGCTTGTCACCCAAGGATCAGGGCAATATCAACAAACCGCAATGATCCAGATGATTTTGGGGTCCACTTCATCAAAGACATTGTAGTCTGACGACGAGGACGAGTGGCGTGTAGGGCGTGCGGTCGGTCCGCTGTCGTCACCGTTCACGGCCGATGTACCGAACTGCTCGTCACACTCGTCCCAGTCTGAGAAGCTCATCCGGCACGCAGCCCCCGGCTCCCACGTCCCTGTAAGTTTAATTTCAGTTGCTGAACACTCGCATCCGCAGCAAGCAACCGACCGTTGGGGCGATAGAACTGGACCGACGGCGGCAAGTTCATGGAGATTTCTGATACCTTCGTAGTATCATGTTGGTACGCCTCTCTATGAATTCAAATCAGCTGTCATACGCGCTAGAAATGGTACGACACAACACGAACGAGAAAATCAATGAGTTGTCGAATTTCGGACAGCCAGCCTTCCAGGTTGAAACTGTGGGCCACTTGTAGGTCTTTCCCTGGCAGCTGAAGAGGTTGCATTAGAGGTAGATCACATATCAATATGAGCAAACATACAGTGTGCAGGCTGCCTGCGTCGATGCAGCCAAGAGCGTCAGTTCATACAATCGCTATGGCACTGTGTAATCGACAGACCATGGTGTTGTACGCCTCTGTGTGCCACCAGTCAAATTCGCGAACAGGAAACTGGTTTTGAGTACTCACCCAAATTACAGTCACAGTCTGCAGTCCTCGAACTGGCAGACGGCTAAGAATCTCCGTATTAGCCGCCGCTTAGCCACCGTACGGGAACATCGCGTACCGCTGAGTACACACCATATCCTCTGTTCACGGGAGATTCCTTCAGATCCACTTCCAATGTATAGATGATGGGTGGTACTTACGAAGACAAAGAAGTGACATCTGATGAGCTGGACGAGTCACAGACGTCTCTGATCTCCGCCCAGACCTCGCATGGGTCACGATTATCTTTGTTTTCCGCAAACCTGAGGAGGGAACCAGGTTAATCAAGTTAGATGCGAGACTGAAGAGAATGGTGCACTTGAGACGGGTCGAGCAGGTCACGCTGGACTTGGCTGCCTGCACATCTGACACAACCAGCAACACCGACACGAGCGCAGAGGCGACGGCCGAAGCGAGCATCCTAGCACCAGATAACGGGCAAGCGAATTCTACTTTGAGAGGAAGCGGTGTAGAAAGAGAAAGAGGGAGGAAGGGGGCCAGGGGACGCGCGCCCAGCACACGCCTTGCTTTTGACGGCCACTGGAGGGCGTGCACAGCTGTACCCTCCCGGCGCGATCGCCGGATCCATCACGGGGGCAACTCACAGAATGAAGAAACTATGCACAGCCCAATGCGACGGAGATTGTGCGAATCGCACACGTCTGAGCAGCACCGCTTGCCCCCGGCGCGATGATTGACAGGGACAGTCCGAATTGCGACGAGCAGGAACAAGAGCATGAGGCTGAGCCCGGGCCTTCACCTTGAGGCAGGAGATGGCATCGAGGAAGAAGCACTGCGCTCGGCAGGGTCGCTAAGGCCGACGTTGGGCACAAATCGCTGTTGGAACGAGGTCAAGGTGCGGAGGCGGGATCATCCGGATCCTTCTGATGGCAAGCAAAGCAGAAGAGCTGGCGTTGCAGAAAAAAGTGGAGGATACAGTACGAGACATACTTGACGTAACAAGGCTAGACAAGGGATTGAAGCGAGGGATCGAATTTGGAATTTGGAGCATGACAGTGATGGTTTGAGCGTCCAGATGAAAGACAGGAGACGAGAGTACATTCTCACAGAGAGGAGTTCGTGATCATAGCAGCACTTGAAACCGTCGCACGATTCCTTGGATTTGGACCGCTGACTTTCAGCTCAAACCAGCGGAACACCAGCTGGCGCTGCTGGAGGAGCAACATATGCGCCTGGGGGTGGACCCTGCGGGGGCGAGCCCTGGTACGGCGGCGATGCGGCGTAGTTAGCGTACTGTGCAGGCGGAGGTGTTTCCGTCGTTTGAGAGATGGGGAAGTGCTGAGATGGTTGTGGCGTAGTGAGACCTTGCGTAGG
>Ga0247815_10004011_pt1 | contig 10430 bp, 10 predicted proteins | sample UWRJL194509B1_FD_181014 | JGI IMG/M metagenome (GOLD analysis project Ga0247815, IMG submission 181014) | Plant litter microbial communities from Arlington Agricultural Research Station in Wisconsin, United States - UWRJ-L194-509B-1 | ecosystem: Environmental > Terrestrial > Plant litter >... | reverse complement strand
ATATGGCGAATACGAAAGAATTAAGTGTTGAGGACAAGTTAAGAGCAATATACGATTTACAGCTTATTGACTCTAGAATTGACGAAATCAGAAACGTGAGAGGTGAACTTCCTTTAGAAGTGGAAGATTTAGAAGATGAAGTTGCAGGTTTAAGCACGCGTTCAGAAAAACTGAAAAGTGAACTTGAGGTTATTGAGGATCTTATCAAATCGAAGAAAAATGCGATTGATGAGCACAAAGAGGTTATCAAAAAATATACAAAACAACAAGAATCAGTTCGTAATAACAGAGAATTTAATTCGTTGACTAAAGAGGTTGAATTTCAGGAATTAGAAATTCAATTAGCTGAAAAGCAAATCAAAGAAATGAAAGCTTCTATCGAGCATAAAAAAGAAGTCATTTCTAATTTAAAAGAAAAACTTGACGCTAAAAGTTCCCACTTAAAACATAAAAAATCTGAATTAGATGCTATTATGTCTGAAACTCAAAAAGAAGAAATCTTCTTGTCTGAGAAATCAGCTGAGTATTCAGGACAGATCGAAGAAAGATTATTAGCTGCTTACAACAGAATCAGAAGCAGTGTTCGTAACGGTTTAGCGGTTGTATCTATCGAAAGAGGAGCTTCTGCAGGATCATTCTTTACAATTCCACCACAAACTCAGGTAGAAATTGCTTCAAGAAAGAAAATCATTACTGATGAGCACTCTGGAAGAATTTTAGTTGACAGCGCATTAGCTGAAGAAGAAAAAGAAAAAATGGAACAATTGTTCTCTAAATTCTAAATAATAAAGTCCCGATTTAATCGGGACTTTTTTTTGCTTATTATTTTGCCGCAGATTAAAAGATTTATAAGGGATTTTCAATCTGTGCCAATCTTTTAATCTGTGGCAAAATATTTTTTAACCCAGTTTAAAATCATATTTTTATCTTTAGAAAAAATTTACGTTTTGGGAATTAAAAAAGGAATTCGCTTCATTACATTAAAATCAGTCGGACAATATATTAACTTCTTAAGTTACGTTCGCCCTCAAAAAGCTGTCGCACTTTCTTACGCACTTTTTAGCCAGCCAAGAATTGGAAGACTTCAAAAAGACAGTTTACCAAAAATATTAAAAAACACGGAAACAGAAACGTTTCATCATAACGAACATCACTTTCAGACTTACATTTGGAAAGGAAATGAAACTAAAATCCTGCTCGTGCACGGCTGGGAAAGTAATGCTGCACGCTGGAAAAAAACACTTCCCCATCTTCAAAAATCAGGAAGCACCATTATTGCAATAGATGCACCGGCTCACGGACAAAGCAGCGGTAAGGAATTTAACGTGCCTTTGTATGCAGAATTTATCAATAAAGCGGTAGAGAAATATCAGCCTGCAATTATTATCGGCCATTCTATTGGCGGTGCAGCCTGCGTCTATCATCAGTATTTATTTCCGAATACGAGCATCAATAAAATGGTAATTCTTGGAGCACCATCTGAATTAAAAACTTTGATTGACAATTATATTTCGATGTTGAGCCTGAACACTAAAATGTTTTCGCTTTTAGAAAGTAAATTTGCTGCTCGTTTTAATTTTAAACTCGAAGATTTTTCAGGACAAAAATTTGCCTCCCAATTTAATGTTGCCGGATTAATTGCACATGATACGTCTGATACTATAGTGGCTTTTGAGGAAGGAAAAAAAATTGCGAGCAACTGGAAAAACAGCCAGTTTATAGAAACTAAAGGTTTGGGCCACGGAATGCATGATGATGAATTGTATGCAAAAGTGATTGAGTTTCTTTTTGAAGGTTCAAAGTGACAGAGGTTCAAAGAGAGGCTTTGCAGCAAAGTTATAATTTTACTTGCTGCAAGAATCTAAACAACAATCTTAAAGTGTTTTAACAACTCTTTCTTTCCTTTTCCGGTAATTATTATTGCTCGTGAATTTTCTGTTTTTCTGAGCCAGTCTTCATTTATCATTTTATTGAAGAGTAATGCACCTACTGAACCAGCAATGTGATTTCTTCTCTCGCTCCAATCCAGACATGGTTTTAAGAATATTCTTTTCTGCTTTTGTGCTGCTTCAATATCAATTCCAAAATCAAAAAACCATTTTTCTCCTTCCTTACTAATTTCTAACGCATTATCTTTTTTCACAATTATCTTTTGTTCCAATAAACTATCCGTTAAAGCAACGCCAATTTTTCCCGCTAAATGATCGTAACAGGTTCGGCAGAATTTAATTGGAGGATAATTTTCAGTCTTATTAATAGACGAAATTTCACGTTTCGGAACTAGATTTGCCATTGCTTCAACTGCATAGGCCACTTCTTTGCTCGAAAATCTGTAATATTTATGACGGCCTTGTTTTTCAACAGAAAGCAAATCGGCATCAAGAAGTTTGGCCAAATGCATGCTGATGCTTTGGGGCGATGTTTGGGCGGCGACAGCAAGTTCTGTTGCTGTAAATGCTCTTCCGTCGAGCAAAGTCCACAGAATTGTGGCACGCGTTGGGTCGCCAATTAAGGATGCTGTTTTTATAAATTGATCTTCCATCGAATATTCATAGTTAAGTGCAGAATGAAGTATTGCTCGGTAAAGTTAAATAACTTTGGTAAAAACAATTCGATATGACTTCTACTTTATTTCTTCAATCTGACAGTGAAGATCCTTTTTTATTATACAAAACCATGCTTGAAAATCATCCAGTTATATTCTTATGAAGATTGTATTTCTATTTTGAAAAATCCAAAAGCTCAAATTCCGGCTATAAATCAAAACAATGCACAAAAACTAAATAAATATGCCTTAGAAATCCTGAATAATTTGACGAGATTATCAAATGGAAAGCAGCATGAAATCTCAAAAGAAATTGCAATGCTGCTGTTTTCAAAAATGAAATCGGTCGACATCAATAAAATCATTTCGCAATTGATCGAAAATAATTTAGTCGAAAATGAAATCGACTGGGTACATTCGGTTTGTAAAAAATTACCGGTTCTGGCAGTTTTGAAAAGTTTTGATTTTGAGGAGAATGATTGCGATTTTATTTTAAGCAAAATTGAATCTTTGGTTAAAATAATGCTTCCGCAGAAGACAAAGGAGCAAGTGAAATCGATAAATGAAATTTCAGAAAACATCTTTTTAATTGTCGGAAAACGGCTTTCTTTGTATTTTCCCGAGTCTTTATTCTCCAAAATTTCAGAATCAAATGCTCTTTCGCTTGACGAAATCAAAACCATAAGTATTAGTAATTTAATCGGATTATTTATTCAGAGTTATGATGCCGGAAGAGGAATTTTGAGTAATTCGCTACTGCAAATTCTGAACAATAAAACATTATCGAACAAAACCGAAATACAAAAATCGGTAATTGAAACTTTGCGGTTTGATCCGCCCATTCATAATACCAGAAGAATTGCGAATAAAGATATGACCATCGGCGAAAGCCTTATAAAAAAAAATGATTCGATTTTGATTGTACTCGCATCAGCAAACAGAGATCCTGAAAAGTTTGAAAATGCAATTTATTTTGATATTGAAGGAAACAATAATAATGAAAATCTAACATTCGGAATTGGCGGCCATATGTGTCTGGCAAAACATTTCTCTATTCAGTTAGCCACTGACGCTTTATGGTTTTTATTTGACAAATATAAATCGATAAACTTACTAGAAAACAATATTGAATACGAACCCATGATCAACGCCAGATTACCAAAAAAAATCTGGATTTCATTGCAATAATTAAAAACACAAAACTATGATAGCTGTAATTTTTGAAGTTATACCAAACGAAGGAAAAAGGGAAGAATATCTAAATATCGCCGCAAACCTGCGTCCGGAATTAGATCATATTGAAGGTTTTATTTCCATAGAACGTTTTCAAAGTTTTAGTGATCCCGGAAAAGTTTTGTCTTTGTCTTTCTGGAAAGACGAAGCAAGTATTCAGCAATGGAGAAATCTCGAAATGCATAGGCACGCGCAGGCAAAAGGCAGAAATGAGGTTTTTAAAGATTATCATTTAAGAATTGCACATGTTGTTCGTGATTATGGAATGTTTGACCGGAAAGAAACACCTGAAGACAGTTCACAGTTTCATTCTTAAAAAAGGTTCTAAGGCACTAAGGTGCTAAGGTTCTAAGGTTTCTTTTGACAATCTTGTCCAGTTTGTCATTCCGAGGGCGAGGCAGTCGCCGCGAGAAGCTGTACAAAAATTGGCCTTTTCTGTACGGAGTTACTTGCGGAGATTCCTCCTCCGTCGGAATGACAAGATTATGGAGAATCTAAAGTCTAAAGTCTGAAATCTAAAAATTATAAGATGTACAATCTAAAATTCTAAGAAGTCGAAAGATCTAAGAAGTCTAAATTTTAACTACTTTTGCAGTATGGAAGAGAATTTAAAACGTCTGAATAAATTTATTGGAGAAACCGGCTATTGTTCTCGTCGTGAAGCCGATAAATTGATTGAAGAAGGACGCGTAACAATAAATGGTGTTGTGCCAGAAATGGGAACTAAAGTTTCGCCAGAGGATGAAGTACGCATAGACGGCAAATTGATCGTAGAGAAACACGAAAAAATGGTGTATCTGGCTTTTAACAAACCGGTTGGAATCGAATGCACCACTAATTTAGAGGTTCGAAATAATATTGTAGATTATATCAATTATCCAAAACGTATTTTTCCGATTGGAAGATTGGATAAAGCCAGTGAAGGATTAATTTTTATGACGAATGATGGTGATATCGTCAATAAGATTTTGCGTGCCAGAAACAATCACGAAAAAGAATATACCGTTACCGTTAATAAACCTATCACTGAACGTTTTATACAGCGAATGGGAAATGGTGTTCCTATTTTAGATACTGTTACCCGAAAATGTAAAGTCGAACAAATATCACAGTACACTTTCAAAATTATTCTGACTCAGGGTTTAAACCGTCAGATTCGTAGAATGACGGAATATCTGGGTTATGATGTAACAGCTTTGAAACGTATCAGAATTATTAATATTTCACTTGATATTCCAGTGGGTCGTTATCGTGACTTAACAGATGATGAAATCAAAGAATTAAACCATTTAATTGAACCTTCTAGTAAGACCGAAGAAGCCAGTTTACCAAAGGCAGAATCGCCGCGACGCAGAACCGATTTTATCTCAAAGGATGATGTTCCGAAACGAAGAACAGATTTTATATCAAAAGATGATCCCAGATTTAAGAAAAAGGGAGATTATTAGTTGAAATTCTCCTAGTAACTATCAAATAAAAAGGCGTATTGAAATTCATCAATACGCCTTTTGTTTTATAACTTGAGTTATTATATTTTCTTGTTGAAAATTCTCAATTCATTTTCGTAGATATAATAAATAGATTGTGTTCCCGGGTCAATTTCGTAAATTGGACGCATGTTTTCAAAGATAATTTTATCTAATTCTGTACCATCTTCCTTTTTTACTTTTACTAATACTTTTTTGCTTGTCGCTTCGTCTTTAGCAAAAATATAAGAGTAATCACGATTTTGTTTCATCGCCTGGTAACGTTGTCCTAGTCTTTTAGAAACATCTGCTAAAGCTGCTGATCCGGCTGCCTGATTTGCTGCTCTTCTCAACTGAGCTTCACCTTTTGCTTTTACAACACTTGTAGATTCTTTTCCTGTTGCAGGATCTATAGTTGTCATAGTCCACTCGCTTCCCATAACGGCATTCCCGAATGAAGAAACTCCTAAACCAATTGATCCTGCAGTTGCAAGAGCTGATCCCCACGCTCTGCCTCCATCACCTGGCTGTGTGTAGATTCTTTGGTATAAAACTTTACCCTCTTTACTTACTCCCATAACTTCTGTTGGGCCTGACAGGGCAACTCCCCAAGAGAATAATTCGATAGAATTTAATTCTTTTTCTTTCTTAACATTTACTTTCGCAAAATATTCTGGTTTGTCTGCACCTTTTGAGTCGAATTTGAAAAGTTTCTCGTCATTGTAAACTAAAAACTGATTGTTCTCTTCATCAAAAACATTTAATAATGGACGGCTTTCATTGAATTTTAAATTTCCTCTCCATAATTTTTTACCGCTTTTGTAATCTACCAGGTTACCGTAAGTTGCTGTTAAGTATAAAACTTTGTCATCAACTTTTCCTAAGTAATTAATTGCATCTTCTTTATTATCTGAGATTTCAATAAAGCTTTTCCATTTTTTTTGACCGTCTTTATCGATAAGCATCATTTCATTTTCAGCAACATATAAATAATCACCATCAATCGGAATTACTTTTTTCAATCCGTCGCCGCGGGCATCTTTTTTCCAAACTTTAGATCCGTCATTTAAATTATAAAAGTTGAATCCGCTGTTGTGGGCTACTAAGATTTTAGTTCCCCAATCTTCTAAATAAACGATATATTTTGTTTTAATAGCGTCTTCCCAAATTGGTTTTCCGGTATCAGAATCTAAAACGTTCAGATATTGTTTTGTAGACAACATTCCTTTGCTGTTGATTACTACTAAATTTTTATTGTTTTGAGTAGGAAAAACTTTTGTATACTCTAAATCTCCTACCCATTTTAAATTACCATTTGTCCTGTCAATAGCAGACAATTTTCCGTAGTAAAGTGAATAAATCATGTCATTGCTCACCTGTGCTTCGTTTGACTGATTTGCTTTGAATGTAAACATGGCAGAGAACATGCTTTTTGCTTCTCCCTGAACTGTTTTCCATTTAGTATCTCCAGTATTCAGGTCGATTAGCGACGCAATAACTTTTCCGTCTTCAACACCTTTTACTAAATATTCGTTATCATCATATAAAAACTGGCTGTTAAAAACAGTGTATTTATAATTTGCTGAATTGTATACTACTTTTCCATCTTCAGAGTTAATTAATACTGTTTTGTAGTTCACCAAAGCTTCGATATAAGGAGTTCCGTCAATTGGTTTTAAGATTCTCTTACTTGCAAATAAGTTGTCTGTATCTACCTTGCTTAAAGCTTCAAGAGTGGTAGCACTTCCTACTGTTTTATCTGCGTCGAAACTCCAAACTTCAGTTTTAGTTTCAGGATTAATTCCTTTAACGATATTCCCTTCTTTAACTACAATAACTCCTGTAATAGGATTTTGTGTCAGATCTTCGATTTTCGAATTCATTTTTAAAACTTCGTCAGCAGTTCTCTGGGAAAATCCAGTGTAGCCAACTAAAGTCATAAAAAGTACCATAGTAATTTTTTTCATAGTGTTTCTCGGGGTTAAATTTATTTTTTGTTTTAACAATTGGTACGGCAAATATCTCACATTGCTATTTAATAAACAAGATCATTAGTAAAAAAAATCTTCATAAAAACAATTGCTGTTTTTTATGAAGATTTTTCTATTTTTACTTTCTAACTTCTACAAAATCAAAATATAAGGCTTTTGATAAAAAAGATTTTTCCTGATAAATATAAACTTCATTCTCTCGTTTTATCGCCGCTTTTATTCCTGTTACATTATTTTTCGCAAAATACTCCTGACGGCTCTCATCATTAAAATTCAGTTCGCATAAAAAGGCAGGTTCCAAGCCTTTATTAACGGAAATATTATATTTCGTAATCAAATCTCCCCAATTTACAAAACTGCATAAAAGAATGGTTCCGTAAAAATACCAGATCATCTGATTGAAAAGATAAGCGTTTGTTTTTTGTTTCACGATTTTACTGAATGCTAAAAATAAACCAATACTAGCTAAAATCAGGAAAGCGTAAACACCTAAACGTTTGTAAGTCAAACCAAAAAACGAAACATATTCTGAATTTTTTATGATTGTGCTTACAATTAAAACGCCGTTTAAAACGATCCAGGCTTTTGCGAGCTTTTTCAGATTTCCGGCTTTTGAGTCAAAATTGAATCCACCTTTAAAATAAAAAAGGATTACACCAACGGCCATAACAATTGAGAATATTACTGAATTGACACGTTCATGTGTCGCCGCGCTTAATTTAGAGGTTTGAACAACTTCAAAAAACTGCTCGTAATTGTATGTTACGATAAAAACCAAAAGCATTAGATTAAGAAGGATCAAGGTAATTTCGCCGCTTTTTCTTTCGAAATCAAGATCGAGAAATGAAAATGTATTTTGATTTTTGATTGCCGGGATGTTGGTAAAATCATTATCTAATAAAGCGTTCTTGTCGTAGCAGACATCCGGCACCCAATAATTCCAGAAACTGAAAGAAATATAGAATCCCAGTGCACTGATTACCAACAACTGCACCATGTCAATATCTAAAGTGTAATCTGTAAATAAAGAAGAAAAATGATTGCTCCCAAATGAATACACGATAAAAAACATTCCCACAAATAGAATTGGAATAACAAAAAAGGCAACAAATTTTTTAGCAAAATCATTATGGATTTTCTTTTCCGGAAGCCACTGACTGAAGATGAAAATACGGCCTAAAGAAACAATTCCGTTTATGAAAATTAACGGAAAAACCTGTATCATCTTAAGCTTTGAATCCTGCGTTTTAAACTGCAGAAAAAGTACAGATAATGCTAATGCTAAAAATGAAACAAAATCTCCGTACCAGGCAAAAGCAAGGCAAGATAAAATAGAAGTTACTACAAGTGCCAAATGTGACCGGCCGACAAATTTGTCCTGAAAGAAGTAACTAATTAAGAGAGTTAATAGTACTCCAAAAATTGAGAGATTTACTCCTAACTCCTCGTTGTAAAAAAGCAGTGTAAAAATAATACTGCAAGCTAGAATAATTTGATGTTTTTTCATGATGATAAATTTAAAAGTACTTTGCAATTCAAAGCGTTTAGACAAAAAAATATAGTTATTAAGATTTCATTAATTTTTCAAGATACGATAAGTGTTCTTTGAAGGCCGCACGTCCTCTTGGAGTGACCTGATACGAGGTTTTCGGTTTTTTCCCGACAAATTCTTTTTTTACTTCGATGTATTCTGATTTTTCCAGTGCAGACGAATGGCTTGCCAAATTACCATCTGTGATGTTTAAGAGCGTTTTCATTTCAGTAAAATCAACCCATTCATTGACCATCAGAATGGACATAATTCCCAGTCTGACACGGCTTTCAAAATCCTTATTTAATTTATCAATGATTCCCATTGGCTGGATTATTTGTATTTTTTGAACATTACTAATCCGTATAAAATATGCAGAATACCAAAACCTATGATCCAAAAAATTAAACCGTATCCTAAATAAAATAGAGAAATGCATCCTAAAATCAACTGACAAAATCCCAGGTATTTAACATCTGAAAAAGTATATTTTTCCGCATTTACAAGTGCCAATCCGTAAAATAACAAAGTGACTGGTGCAATTAAAACATACATTTGATGATATAAAAGTGCCAGGCAAAAAACACCTCCAACGGATAAAGGAACTGCAAGATTAAACAGCATATTTTTAGTAGCTGATGTCCAGATTGGCAAATCGTATTTTTTACTTTTTCTGATGGTAAAAATTATACCGAAAGTTAAGGCAAAAACTAAAATAAGCAGGAGCGTCAAAATTAATTCTATAACCAAATCAGAAGAAAAAGTTCTGTCTTTTGCTTCTAAATAATTAATACCATACTTTTCTAATATGGTATAAACGTACAGTCCACCTATTAACGCTGAAAGTCCGGCAAAAACGCCCGAAAGTCCGCTTAAGGATATAAATCTTGAAGAGCGCTCCATCATGGAACGAATATGTGCTAAATCTTCTTGGTGCTTCTGATTCATAAATAAAGTACTTTGAAGTACAAAGTTATGTTTTATTTTGAAATGACAAACTAAAAAGTGATTTTTTTATTCAGCTCCTATTTTTATGCGGGAAAGGTCTTTCTCTACAGACTGGTGATGACAGCAACGGGAAATTCTTTTTAACGAAAGCTGCGTGAGGGATAGCAGTAAGCTACCGAAGTAGCACGGATAGCCCGACCGTATGCCGATAAGAGGGCGTATAGGTGCAAAGAAAGACTGCCCTCTTATCGGCATACGGTCACGCCCAATGTTTTAAAACAAAAAAGCCTACTCTTTCGAATAGGCTCTGTATTTTTATTTGAGACAAATTATTTGTTTTTTGCGCTTCTCATCTTACGGGCTAAAAGTGTATTCTTTAATAGCATTGCAATGGTCATTGGTCCTACTCCACCCGGAACTGGTGTAATAAATGATGCTTTTTTGCTTACGCCGTCAAAATCAACGTCGCCTTTTATAACATAACCTTTAGGGTTTGATGCATCATCAACGCGCGTGATTCCAACGTCAATAATCACCACTCCGTCTTTCACCATATCTCCTTTTAAAAATTCAGGAACTCCTAAAGCTGTAATGATAATATCGGCATTTTTAGTAAATTCTGCCAAGTTTTTAGTACGGCTGTGTGTCAGCGTAACGGTCGAATCGCCAGGATTTCCTTTACGGCTCATCAAAATACTCATGGGAAGGCCTACGAT